>JAEEGL010943892.1_pt1 | contig 10980 bp, 3 predicted proteins | sample 9134231 | NCBI WGS metagenome assembly JAEEGL01 (sample SAMN16246548, study PRJNA631951) | gut metagenome | biome: gut microbiome; feature: rumen; material: fiber-attached | host: Bos | place: Iran: Karaj | collected 2018-10 | reverse complement strand
TTGGAACCGTCGTTTACGAAAATGAGTTCGTGTTCGATATCCTTGAGCTCTTCCTCCAAGACGCGGTAGGTTTCGGCAACGATCTCTTCTTCATTAAAAACAGGTATAATTACGGATAAAAGCATAGTGCAATTATAGCAAATTAAGGAATCAATACGGGGTTAATGATGTCTACGTGGCTGCAGTTGATGCCATCCTTGGGGAATGTCTTAATGGTGAGCTTCTGCACTCCGGTCACGTTTGCTTCGACCTTGTGCAATTCGCCGTTCTGGAAGAACGGAGTCTTTGCAAGTGATTTGCCATCACCGAGAACTTCTACACCAACGCCTTCGCTGCATAAGGATTCGTCATCAAGTCCAGTGGAGAACTTTAGTGTCGAGTATTTTTTGCCAATATCGAAAACGGTTGTAGATGATGCGTGTGTGCCAATGCCGTTTTCGAAATGCTGGTCGTTCACGTTGAACTTGTTGCCTTCGATGGTTTCGTTCTTGTGAATTTTACCCCATTCCTGCTTGTGGCTTTCGGTGGGATAATCTACGAGGGGCGTTGCTCCGTTTGCCTTTTCGAAATAGAACTTTGATACATCGGCGAGTTTGCTGTTCGTAGATCTGTCCTGTACTAGGAATCGCACTTGGTTAAAGCCCGGCTGCAAAATTTCAAGATTGAATTCCCTGTCGTAGGATCCGAATTTGTAAGGCTTCTTCTCTGTTATTTTGTTGTTGACGAACTGGATAAATTCCCAATTGGCCGCTGCTTTACCCTGTTCCTTGAGGTCGTAGTGTACTTTTAGAGCGGCTGGTTTTGCTGTTGCGGAATCCGCAGGGATGATTTCCAAATCGCTAGTGGTGATGATTTTTTCTGGATTGTAGTTTTTGCGTCCGTTGAACTTCGCAATCTGGACCCAGTAGTTGTTTGTAATCAGGATGTTCTTGACTCCAGTCATGTCCATCTCGCGTTCAAACACGTCGCAGGTTGTGGCGATGCGGTGTTCTACGGCTTTCTTGTGGTATGTCTGGCTGTCCCAGCAGTCCAAACCGCGGATGTAATAGACTTCGCCTTTATATTTGTCTATCAAGTCCTTCATTTCGCCGTTCGTCATTCTGCGTGCGTTGTCGTAATGAATGGACGACATGCCGTAACCCACAAAGTGCCAGGGGCGACCGTAAATGAAGAAGCGGTCTGCTTTCGGCTGTTCCTTGAGCCATCCGAGAATTTCGTGTTCTTCGATGGTGAGGTGGTTACGGTTGTACATGATGTTGTTGTTGAAGTCCTTCTTGTAGTGGAATGTCCATCCGGTGAATGCCAAAGCGACAATGAGCATGCCTACAACGGCGTTCTTGCCGTTATGGTCGTTGTTCCCAGTCGGGGTTACAAAATACTGGACCATGTGTGTGATGGGTAACGCTGCTACAAATGCCATCGAAGGGAGCATTACCAAGCTATAACGCTGGTTGATTTCGATGCTGAAATCGCCGGAGACGTTTTCGAGAATCACATACGTCTGCAAGTGGTACAGCAGCAAGAACCCGAGAATCTTGAGGTAGGTGAAGTTGCTCTTTTTGGCATCGTTTATGGCGCGGAATGCGAGGTAGATTGCGCCGATTGCGAACAGGTAGTTGAAGTAGCTGAGGAACGGGTTTGTTAGTTCGCCGTTCTTTCCAAGCTTGGTGGTCATCACTTCCCAGTTCTTGGCGAGGTCTTCAAAAAAGTGACCGTGAGCTTCGAATTCACCGCCCTGGAAACCGAATCCTTGGAAGTAGCTGATGGTGAGTAGGGCGGGCACGGTGAAAATGGAAAGTGTCACAAAGAAGGCTGGAGCCTTGGCGTCTTTCTGGTCGAGAATCTTGGGGAATGCAAAGAGGATAAACGCAAAGAGGCAGAAAATTGTTTCCTGTCGGGTCTGAGCAAAGAAGGCGAGGACGAGAGCAAGGAGTGTCCAGTGCTTGACTGTGTTTTTGTCGTATGCCCACTTAAAGAAAAGTAGCGCGAGTGCCGAAAGGAAAATGTAAAGCGGTTCGACAGACATGGCGCGGAACTGGAAGAGGACGGTCGGCTGCAAAGCCATAAGGAGCGATGCGAAAAACGCTAGGAGGGGTTGCCTTGTCCATGCGACTATCGCGAGGAACATGAGCAAAAAGGCGAGCGGGAGCATCAGGAGTTCCGCTGAGAAAATCCAGTGGAGGTCGCTTCCAAACAGCGGCATGCCAAGATAGTAGAGGAACGAAAGTCCCTTGGTCTTGAAACTATTGGATGTCGACTTGCAGCTTAGGCCTCCATTTTCAAATTCGCCTTGGTTGCATGTCCCAGATTGGTGGTTGTAGTACATGTTCTGGGCGACTGCCATAAAGACGCTTTCGTCGCTCTGTACGCGGTGGCGGGCTTCAATTTGCGTGCCGGCAAAAATAGAAACGGCGACGGCAAATACGAGGGCTATTATGCTTACGGATTTTTCGGGGAGGATTCCTTTGAGCCATTCCCTAAAGTCCTTGCTTAAAACGCAGAAAAGGACAATGCCAAGAACAAATTGAATTCCAAAAAGCGGTAGCGGGAGGTTCAAATCCAGTTGTCGGATTGTTTCCCTATGCTTGATGTTCGGGGCGAGGTAAATGAGGAATGGAATGGCCAGGGCAACGAGTGTGCCAATAATGCCTGCGGGATGAATTAGGTTTTTGAGCAGCTTGATAATGGAGTTTTTCATGGATTAAATATAAATAATGCCTAATGGCCTAGTTTGAAGAGTATTTCCTTTCGTGTGTCAGTTGGAATCCGATTGATAGCTGGAGCCCGAGACGGCCTGAAGAAATGCGGAATTTTGTGTTACGGTGTTCGAATGATTTTTGTACCGTAGAGTAGTCATAATTCACTTCAAGGCCAATATTGTAGGGGAGGATAAATCCTGCTCCGGCGTCAACAAAGAAATGGAGGGGAAGCTCCCACCAGCTGCCTGCACTTGTCAGGGCGGCCATTGTTCCCGCACGGACAACTGCGTATGGCCTAGCAAACCAATCCTTGTGGTATGTCCCAAAAGAGAAATTCCCCCAAATGGGTATAAAAGCAGGCGTTATTCCATGGCTTGATTCTTTTTGGGGGCTCTTGAATCCTAGACCGAAACCATAATGAATAGGGGAAAATTCTGCGGAATAGATAAATTCAAGTCCGGCTATATATACAGGGTCGCTATCCCATTCCTTTTCTTCTTTGACATCTTTAACCCGTTTTTTGATGGTGACGTTTGAAGAAAAGTCAAACTGGGCAAGGGGATGAAGCTCAACAGCGTTCACTGTTGTACATAAAAAGATTGAAAGTAATGTTATTTTAACAAACTTCGTTATAAATGATAACATAATATGGAAAGCCTCATTTGTATTGAGGTATAAATTAGAAATTATTTATAAAATATATTGAAAAACGGTGAATGTTTTTTGTAAATTTGATATAAATTTAGCTTGGATGAGGATCGTATGATGCGTTTAACAACGTTGTTTGTTGTTGTTTTTGCTATATTCAGTTTTGGCGCTGTTGAACATGGTAAAGTGTTTCAAATAACGGAAAGTGCTAAAAACTACTCTGCCAACGACAATTACTTTGATTCGGCAAATCCTGGTGTTGTTCGATTTAGTTATACTCCTACTAAAACAGGTTCATGTAGGGTATCTACGTCGAATACAAATTATTCATTTTCTAGATACTTGAATTATTATGGAACTGATGATTCATTTTCGACTAGAATAAACTACGATTATGGGTCATATACTTCGAGTTACGCGTTTATTTGCGCTGCTGGGAAAACATATTATTTTACAGTCTCGGTAACCTATTCTAGTGATTATTCAGATGTTTTTGACATAAAAGTGGTTCGACAGGATGTATCTATTGTTTCTGTCGAAGGGAATACTTCTCCAGATACGGTTCTTTTAAATACCTCTTTTTCGATTTCGGCCCCGGTAAAAACGGGTGAACATTTTGTAGAATGGAAAATTGAAAGTGGAAAGGGCTCTTTTGGCAATTCGAAAAGCATTAGTACCTCTTTTACGCCTTCTTCAGAAAAGGCTTCTCTCAAGTATGAAACGGAAAAAGGCAAAGTATATACGCTTACTGATAAGTTTGTCCCTTATACGTATGAATCCGATGGAAGTATGACGGGTAATAGCCTTTACGGCATTAGGGCTGCTTTTAAGCCGAAGAATACGGCGCAGTATGCTTTAATTACAAGGGCTGCTTATTCTCGCTATGTCTATTTCTATGGTGAGGATTCAAAGTTTTCGACAAGTACGTCTTCAGTGAATCATGGTGCAACTGTGAGTCGCTCTGTGTATTCGTTGACTGCTGGCGAAAAATACTACTTCATGCTGAATCAGAAAGCGGTTAGTTATTATGGCGATACTGTTTCTGTTCGGATAGCGGAAACGTACAAGGTAAATTCGGATACGCTTGGCAATGGCTATGTCTATGTCGGTGAAGGTTCTCGTAATTATGATTCGAGCTATGTCGCGAAGGATTCTGTTCCGATAAGGGCATATTCTAGAGCGAATATGCGTTTTGCCAAGTGGGAGAAGGTCTCGGGCAAGTGTAGCATTGTTGACAAAAATCTTGCCCATACTAAAGTGGTTATTGAGGGAGATTGCAAGGTCCGTGCTGTATTTGAAAAAGGTAAGGTTTATCAAATTACAGAAAAGCCCGTAAAGTACACACCGCTAGAACATTACTATTCCGGATCCCCTAGCGATGGTGTTCGCTTTTTCTTTGTTGCGCCAGCTGATGGCGGATACCTCTTTAAATATGAAAAGGACAGTACGGAATGGAGCTACTTGAAGCGTTATAAAACGGGGGCTTTTTCAAGTTATGCACTGTCTAAAAATACAACTCAGTCCTTTGCAGATACGTTAAAGCTTTCGGCGGGTGATTCTGTCTTTTATCTTGTGTCGAATGAGTATTGGAGGGATTCATTGATGTCTTTTAGCATGAGCTACGAAAGCATTCCGATACTTAAGCTGGATGTCGAAAGCTCATCTCCGAAATGTTCGACTAGCGTGGACACTCTTGACGGATCTCTTGAAGTTTTTAAAGGCTCGGTTGTTTATGTCGAAGCCTATGCAAAAGAAGGATATCGGCCCGATGGATGGAAAGTGGTAAAGGGCTCGCAAAAGTTTATGGATTCTACGACCTATTTTATTAGGGATACGATTGATGCCGATACCAAGATAAAGCTGAACTGTAGAAAGTCTAAGGTCATTGATATTACTGAGACTCCGCAGACCTTTAATCCCTATAATGATTACTATGAAAAAGATCCTGGCTCGGGAATGAAATTCCGTTTTGAAGCTCCTAAATCTGGAATGTACGTATTGCGGTTCTTGCCGTTTAATCTCTATGGTTCGTATTACGATTATGCTGCGGATTCATCTTTCACGACGGTAAACAGGTCCTTTACTTATAATGAACAAAAGGCTTCTTTTAGGACGAAGTCTCTTTCTGCTGGTGATCGGATTTACGCAAGTGTCATACCCTATTCTAGCAGATACTGGGGTGATTCTGTTTCTGTTGTTGCTGTCCCTGTTGCTATTGTTAAAACGGTGGGTGCTCCGCGATTTGATACAACACGGACCGATTCGGTCGCCATAGGTGATACTATCCGTATTTTTAATACGGTACTTGATACAAATGAAAACTTTGTCAAGTGGACTGTAACTTCAGGAAAGGGTACATTTGTAGATAGCTCAGCCCGTTCGACTCAGTTTATTCCTGCATCGGCTCCTAATATCAAGATTAAAATGGTTACAAGGACGCTTCCCATTTATGAACTGACGGATGTGTTCAAAGGCTTTGTTTACAACGAAAATAGTAGTTATACGCGCTATGGTTATTATGGAATCCGCACAAAGTTTATAGCTCCGGATTCAGGAACGTATGCGGTTATCGTGAAACCTTCGTACAATTCGAAATTCTTAAGTTATGCGAAAGATAGCACGTTTAATAGTTCTGTGACTTCGTATACTTGCTCAACTCCTTACTGCAAGCTTATTGTAAATGCTAAAAGCGGTGAAAGTCTTTATTTCTTGATGAGTCAGAATTACGAAGATCACATGAAGGATTCGGTCTGGGCTCGTGTGCAAAAGACGGTGTATTTACGGACGGATACGGCAGGCATTGGGTACGCCTATGTTGGAAGCGGTAGTCGAATGACCGATTCTACTTATGTCCCTGGCGATACCGTCCCTCTTAGAGCCTACACGGGAACGATTGGCTTTAAGTTTAGCAAGTGGACTGTTGTTTCGGGATCGTGCAAGATTCTTGACCCGGCCAAGCCGGCGACAGCAATGGTTGTTAAGGGCGATTGTAAGGTCAAGGCTCATTTTGTACTGGGAACAAAGTATGAAATTACGGACGTGGCCACGAAATATACGAATGCTGAATCATACTATTCGCGTAGTGCCGTGTATGGTACAAGATTCTTTTTTGTAGCTCCGAAAACGGGAAAGTATGCTTTTGTCTTTACGTCTCTCAAAAGCCTTGCTGTGGAACGGTACTTGACGGGTTCCTTTAGTTCTTATGATGACAGGTTTAACGGCTATACAAATAAAGAAGACACGCTTACTCTTAATGCCGGGGATTCCTTATTTTACAATGTGATGAACTATGCTAACAGAGATTCTCTGGAACCTTTCTGGGTGAACTATTCTCAAAAGAGCATCTCGATAACCCTTCTCGCAGACAGTAACGGTTCTGTCTCTCCATCTGCGGGATACCCCAATGCCTGGGCGAATGCCGCTTATCCAATTTCTGCTACTCCGGATTCTATGCTTCGTTTTGATCGCTGGAAAATCGAGTCAGGCAAGGGTGCAATTGATGATCCTCTTGCCAAGAAAACTGTAGTGATTCCTGAAAAATCAATTAAGGTGAAGGCTTATTTTAGGAGCGGTGATGTTTATTCGTTGACAAATAAGGAACAGATTTTCAATTTCGAAAAACACTATTATTCCGAAAGCAAAAAAAATACAATCCTGTTTAGCTGGACTCCTAAAGATACTAATCATTACCTGCTCGAACTCGATTCTGCAAAGGGCGGGTGCGTGCTTTATGGAAAGGACTCGCTTTTTGAAAAGGAGACAGGGCGCTATGTCCTTGATAGTGGCGTGACCTACGTGCATCTTCAAGGCAAACCCGGGGAAACTTATTATCTGTCCGTTTACGATACGGTAAAGACTATGTCGCGCAATTTGGATTTTAAGGCGAAAATTATCGTACCGAGTGTACTGTATGTTGAATCTTCCCGTGGTCGCACCCTTCCATCAGACTACATCTATGTGGCGCCTGGAACGGATACTTCTTTATATGTAATTCCTTATGGTGGCTATATATTTGATTCCTGGACTAAGGTCTCTGGGACTGTGAAAATTGACAGTGTGTCAAATCCCAAGATAAAAGTCGAACTGCAATCGGATTCTGGCCATATAAAGGCTAATTATAAGCCTGATTCGGCGGCTGTTCCTGAATTGACGATTACGAATTTGGATATCAGTAACCATCCTGGCATTTGCGCTCAGGTTTCCGTTGTCGATAAAAGGACCGGGAGGCCTTTTGCCGGCCTTGATTCATCGGATTTTGTCTTGTTCCAGGATACGGATTCCCCGTTCACTCAAACAACGACTATTGAAAGCTTTGGTGGTGTGTCTGTAGCTTTGGTGGTCGATGAGAGCGGATCCATGGATAATAATCATCGAATGGAGAATGCAAAAAAGGCCATTCGTCAGTTTATTAACGAAATGGGCCCTTATGATAGAACGGCTATTGTCGGCTTTACAGGGGGCTCGGATGCGTATGTGCGCCAGACGATGACTTCTGACAAGAGCTTGCTTTTGAAAGCTACAGATAGGTTGGACGCTACTGGCGGTACAAATATCAATACTGGTGCAAAACTTGGCGTTGACCAGGTTGTGGGTGAAACGAATCCGACAGCGGTTATCTTGTTCTCTGATGGTGATAACGATACGGAAAGTATAACGACGGCTCAAGTTGTGAACCAGGCTGTCAGCTTGAATACGAGTATCTATACAATTGGTCTCGAAACCATCGACAATAAGGTTTTGATCGATCTGGCTGAAGGTTCTGGCGGCACTTACACGTATGCCCCGAATGCATCGCAGTTGACGAGCATCTATTCTGATATTCGCGGTACGGTGCAGTCTCGCTATATTCTTTGCTACCAGACTCCTGATATCACTTGGAATGGCGATAAGCACATGGTGGAAATTAAGACAACCTTCTTGGGCAAGGATGTTGTAGACACGGCGTATTGGGACGAAGACGCGCCGCCTCCAGTTGTTGAATTGACTCCGGCGACATGGAAATTGGTTGGCTCGGAGCAACCGCAAAATAAGAGCCTTACGATTGATGTTTATGTGCGTGCGAAGAAAGATCTTTCGGATGTGAGACTTTATGCCAAAAATGTGGACTTGTCGAACGGGGTATTTAAATCCTATAAGATGACCCGCGAAAACGATAGCCTGTGGCGCTATGTGATTCCTGATAGCATGGTGCAATATCCGGGTATTGATTTTTATGTCGTAGCGACGGATTTGAACGGCCTGACGGGAAAAACTCCCGCGGTTACGAACCCTTCAAAAGAGCCCTATACGATTCCTGTAAAGAATGATGTCCCTGTCATCAAGATGGATTCTCTTGCCTGTGTCGATACCGTGGGCGGTAAGGGGACTCTTCGCTTTAAGATAACCGACAAGAATAAGATTGATAATGCGTCGCTCTTCTACAAGGATTCGGTGACCGTTCTCTTTGATGAAAGCGAGATGACCTTGTCGGGTGGCTACTGGAATGCTTCTATTCCGTCTAAGGTCTTTGAAAATGGGGTCATTGAATTCTATGTGCGCGCTGTAGATGGTGTTGGCGCATCGGCTCGCTGGCCCAAGAAGGAAAATTCCTGGATTCAGGTGTGCGGCCGCAAATACCGTGCCCCTGATGTTAAGGATGTTATCGAGGTTGTAAGCGCTGATACTTCCCATAAGACGATTGGGCGTGAAACGGAGAAGCTAAAGCTAACGCTTGTGACCGAGGATTTTTCGAATCTTGTCGATACAGTAACGGTAAAGCTGTCCTGTCTCGTTTCGGGCGATGCCGAAACCAATATCAAACTTGTTGAAAAGCGTTCTGGATATTATGAAACTCGCAAATCGATTCCAAAGAACGAACTGGCTGTAAAAAAGGATGATGGCTCAATCTCGTGCAGTGGGCGCGATACGCTTGTCGCCGAGTACAAGGACCCGCTTTACAATACCTACGCGCGTGATACGGTAATCATTGGCGATTCTGTTGCTTTTGGCTATAAGTTCTTGGATTATGCGGGCAAAAAGGATCTTGAGTCTGTAGAAACGGGAGATTCTGCGAAGTTCCAAATTCGCTTGACGGCATTCAGCAAGTCGATACATGTCAAGGATACTCTGGATGTCCTTTTGCTTACGGACAAGGGGGACTCGCTGTGGGTGAAGGCTGTAGAGACTGGAAATTACTCTTCTACTTTTGAGTACCGTGGAATGTTCAATTTTGTCTACAACAAGAAGGACCTTAGCGGATCAAAGCTTGATGCCTTGTTTGATTTGACTTCTTCCCACAATCGCGTGTCCATTACGGCAAAAATGGACGGCGATAATCTAGGCAAAAAGCGTGATTCCCTGATTATTTATTCAAACTATATTCCGGCGGATATTGCCGAAATTTATGATACAGATAAGGATGGCCGTGCTGATTCCATTCGTATCCATTTTATTCAACCGAATAAGGATGGTGTTGAAGGTATTGATACCCTGTATTGGAATAAGGCTGGTGGCGCCTGGATTAGCGTGCCCAAGAAACGTTTGCGCTCTGTAGACGGTGGATCTTGGTTTGAAGCCCAGTTGAAGGAACCTTTTGCGTATGGTGCTACATCTGCGGATGCCGCAAAGACGCCTTATCTTAAGTTGACGAGACCTAAAGGAGGTTTTTCGCAGAAGGTCTTAATCACGGATCGGATTGGGGCTGTGCCAGTGAAGGCTTTGAAACGCCCGGGGGTTATCGCCATCGATGACTACCTGGAGTGCTCGGATGAAATGCCGCCTGATACGTTGGAAATCACATTGTCTGAACCCGTCAAGAGTAAAAAGAAGGGCTCGGAATGGAAACAATTGTTTGCTTATTCCGCATCCTGCAAGGATTCCGCGGAACACTCGTTGAATATTTCCAATTGGATTAAGACGGATTCGACGGGCCGAGTCTGGACGTTTGTGCTTGGCGACCATAAAGTTATAACAGGTAACTGCATTAGGGCCAATACCGAATCGCCGTATTTCGATGCTCAAAAGAATTCGATGGGCCGTGGCGAGGTTGAAATAGAAGGTGACAATGGCGACCTGTACTTGTACGAGGTGGCCCCGGCGCCAACGGTAAGTGGCATTGATACGGATGCCGAATGGATTGCCCCCGATGACAATGAGTGGAGTCGCGTGCCGGATACGCTTTCTGTGATTAGGGTTTCGAGTATTATGCCATACAAGGCCTACGTGACTATTTATGATGGACTTTCGAATGTCGTAGCCTCGTTCACCAGAAATTTTGGCGATAAGGGCGAAATGAATGAAAAAATCCGTGCAAATGACGGAACTCGCGCAAAAACGGGCTTTTTGCACTGGAATAACCGTTCTGATAGTGGCCGCAAGGTCGGGACGGGTGTCTATATTTGGCGAATTGACTTCAAGTTCAAGGATGGTCACTCGGAGTTCCGAATGGTAAGAACCGGGGTGAAAAGAAAGAAATAAGATAGTTTTATAAATATAACCTTGAGAGAAAATTGTAAAAAAACTAAATTTGCCGCGTAAAAACAAAACTCTAAAGGGGTTAGACCGTGCAAGATTCATTAGTTACAAAAGCAGCTGACAACGTCCGTATCCTTTCTGCCGCAATGGTGCAGAAGGCCAAGTCCGGACATCCGGGTGG
>JAEEGL010663235.1_pt1 | contig 10980 bp, 6 predicted proteins | sample 9134231 | NCBI WGS metagenome assembly JAEEGL01 (sample SAMN16246548, study PRJNA631951) | gut metagenome | biome: gut microbiome; feature: rumen; material: fiber-attached | host: Bos | place: Iran: Karaj | collected 2018-10 | reverse complement strand
ATATGTAGTGAGTCGGCTGTGGGGTCGGTACCCAGATAAGCCGTTACCATTTCTTTCTGGAGCAGTTCTTCCGTGCCGGGCATCATCTGTGCCAGCATTCCGCGCCATTTCAGTTCTTCAACAAAATTCTTCATATCATTATCAATTATCAATTATCAATTACTATGGTACCGGGTCGTAGCCAGAACTACCCCAAGGATGACAACGCAGGAGTCGGCGTATGGCCAAGTAGAGGCCCTTGAAAGGACCGTGTTTCAGAATAGCCTGTCGGGCATATTCGGAACAGGTAGGCGTGAAGCGGCACGATGGTCCCAACAGCGGAGAAATGCAAATCTGGTAGAAACGGATGGGCAATACCAGCAACCAGGACAAGAAGCGTGTTATTTTAAACATTGAACACTGAACATTGAACTTCTCCCTCTCACTCCTTACTATTCATTCTTCACTTCCACCTTCTCCCCTATCCGTCGCATCAGGCCAACCACACGCTGGCTGACTTCCTTGGTCGGACGGTGCTCGTCGGACAACCAAATAAAGGCCAGGAGCAGACGATGGGTGTCGGGGAGAGCCCGATTCAACAAGTCTTTATGTTGACGGAAGACTTCACGTACCTGACGTTTCACCCTATTACGGTCGACAGCATGCTTAAAACGCTTCTTAGGCACACTGATCAACAGTTGGACAGGGGCATCGTCGGGTTGACGCTCACTGAGCATATATACCGCCCTCAACGGAAAAGCAGCCACAGACTGACTGCAACCGCCTCCAAAAAGCGCCTCTATCAGCTTGAGGCTGACCATGCGTTCCCGCTTCCTGAACGTTGAACATTCTCTCATTGAGAGTGTGGCGTTGCAATGAACGTTGAACATTGAAGGTTGAACGTCAATCTTCGATGGTCAGCAAGTAATGCTGTAGGGCACCCGTCATTGAGGGATACTTCTCTGACGGAGCCTCAATATCAAGACGTAAACCTGCCTCACGAGCTGCATGCGCAGTAGCAGGTCCGAAAGTAGCAATGGCAATATCCCCCTGATTGAAATTGGGGAAATTCTTAGTGAGCGATTCGATACCTGAGGGACTGAAAAATATCAGCATGTCGTAGTCGAAGGTCTCAACTTCTTCTGGTGTGAAGTCGTTACTTACTGTGCGATACATCACGCACTCCGTATGATTCAATTTCTTGCTGTCGAACAGCTGAGCCAGACTGTCGCTATGAACATCGCTCATGGGGACGAGGTACTTCTCGGCCTTATGCTTGACCATGGTGGGCAGCAAATCGTCAATCTTTCCCGTTGTTCCAAAGAACACCTTACGCTTGCGATACTGCACATACTTCTGGATATAGAGCGAGATGGTTTCCGTGACACAGAAATACTTCATGTCCTCAGGAATAGCTATACGCATTTCCTTGGCCAAAGTAAAGAAATGATCGATGGCGTGACGAGAAGTAAACACGATGGCAGTATAATCAAGGATGTTTATCTTCTGCGTACGAAACTCTTTGGCTGTCAAACCCTCTATCTTAATGAATGGACGGAAAACCAGTTCTACGTCAAACTTCTGAGCGATATCGTAATAGGGCGACTTCTCGCTCGATGGCTTAGGCTGGGATACCAGAATTTTCTTTATCATCATTTTTGTCCTAAAAAATTATTCTCAAACTATTTGCCACGAAGTCCAATGCTCCCCAAAAAACAAGCAAAGGCATCATTTCGAGGGCACAAAAGTACAAAATAATTTGCAATTTAAAGACATTTCTTCGGAAAAAGACGACATAGCACTTAAAAAACGTCAGTATTTTAACAAAAAACAGCACAATTATAAAATAAATTATAACATTTTGCTCTGACATATTGAAGTATGCCTGTAGCAGAACGGCTGGAAACAGTATCATGCCTTCTATTGAGGATATGAACAGTTTCATCTTGATCCAATGTCTGTTTCTTTTACTATTAAAAAACACGCTATTCACCAAAGTATACGTCAACCATTTGACCAGGAAATAGACGACTGTCATGGCAAAATAGATGGCTATCAACAGGTATTGCGACTGCAGGATAAAGGTGTCACCGATATAGTGGATGGTGTAGAAATAGTAAAGCAATGACAACATCACGCTTGTCAGGAGCAGCAAAAAAAGCTGAAAACGCAATTCGCTGCCCGTCTCAGTCATCTCACCCATCTCGACATGTGGAATGTAGAAGAAGTTCTTGATTTGACGTACTATGAACTCATGAGTGTTGGCATAGGCAATGACCATCAGTATGAAGAAAACCAGCAGTATAGAGGTTATGACGTTGTCGTTATGGATACTATAAGGTGTAGGATCACCGCCAACCCCAAAACTGCCGCCTGGCAGTTCAGGATGAAAAAGCGAATCCTCCGAAAAGAAACTCTCGCGATAGTACTGGGGCAACTGGACATCGAGCAGACTCACCCCTCCATCGCGCAACGGCAAGTAGATGCTATCTTGCTGCAAAGCCATTGTTTATAGTCCGAAAGCATGTTTGATGTCGTCGACACGGTCGAGTTTCTCCCATGTAAACAGCTCGACATCGATGACCTTTGTTTCGTGATAACGACTGGTAAAGGTTTTCTTCACCACCTCATTCTGTCGTCCCATGTGTCCGTAAGCTGCCGTCTCAAGATACATAGGCTGGCGTAGTTTCAGCGAGCGCTCAATAGCCTTGGGACGCAGATCAAACAGCTCTTCTATCTTCTTTGCAATCTCGCCATCAGTCATATTGACACGTGAGCGTCCGTATGTATTGACATAGATGTTCATTGGACGGGCCACACCGATGGCATAGCTCACCTGAACCAGCATCTCGTCGGCAACACCGGCAGCCACCATATTCTTGGCAATATGACGCGCTGCATAGGCTGCGCTGCGGTCAACCTTCGATGAGTCCTTACCCGAGAAGGCACCACCGCCATGTGCACCTTTGCCACCATAGGTATCTACAATGATTTTACGACCCGTCAGGCCTGTATCGCCATGAGGTCCGCCAATCACAAACTTACCCGTGGGGTTGACAAAGTATTTAATATCGTTGCCAAACAACGATAGCACACTCTGAGAATGTATCTGCTGCTTGACACGTGGAATGAGGATATTGATGACATCCTCACGGATACGTGCCAGCATACGCTCGTCATCGCTGTCAAACTCGTCGTGCTGGGTACTGACCACAATGGTATCAATACGCTCAGGGATGCCTGTATCGCTGTACTGCACGGTGACCTGACTTTTCGAGTCTGGTCTCAAATACGTCATCACCTTGCCTTCCTTGCGGATTTCGGCCAAAGTATGCATAATAAGATGTGCCAAGTCAAGACTAACGGGCATCAGGTTCTCGGTCTCGTTGGTAGCATAACCGAACATCATGCCCTGGTCGCCGGCACCCTGCTCGTCCTCAATCCCCTCCGAACCTCCCCGTGGGGAGGCTTTCTCCTCTCCTCGGAGGGACTGGGGGAGGGGCTTGTCTACGCCTCTGCTGATGTCATCGCTCTGCTCATGGATAGCAGTGAGAATGCCGCAGGAGTTACCGTCAAACTGGTATTCTGCCTTGGTATAGCCAATTTTCTTGATGGTATTGCGGGCTATGGTCTGCAAGTCGATATACACCTCACTGCGAACCTCGCCCATGATGATAACCTGTCCCGTGGTGACAAACGACTCACATGCTACACGGGCATGCTCGTCGTATGCCAGAAACTGGTCGAGAATGGCATCACTTATCTGGTCGGCCACCTTGTCGGGATGACCTTCGGATACTGATTCGGATGAAAATAAATAACTCATAATCTTTAATTTTGGGTGCAAAGGTACGAAGAAACGAGTACAATACAAAACAAAAATGCAATTTTGTTTGTATTGTCGAGTGAAAGTACCTTGACCTTAGGGTCAAAGGTACGGACTTTTTACGACATAGCAAAATAAAAAGACCTGCATCTTATGAAGAGCAGGTCTTTTTTATAATTTCTATACAATATTATTCTGCCGGCATCATGACAACCTCGGCACGGTTGCCTGCCTTGAGCACCTCCTTCACGAAGGCAGCAATGCTCTCAGGTGTCTGGGCATTCACCAGTTTCTCATAGTCCTTGTGGTAGTCGACACCTTTGTAGCGCCACATGTCGATGGTTGTTATCCAGTAATTGTTCTGCTTCAGCTGGTCAGCATGATTCTTGAGCATATACTCCTTCACCTTGGCCAGCTTGTCGGGGTCACAGCCCTTGGCGATGGCCTGGACCTCGTCACGCATGATCTGGAGGGCGACATCGGCCTTCTCGGGCTTCATGGGACAATAGACATAGATGGAGGCATTGTTCTCGAAGTCATCGGTGCTAAGGCTTGCGCTGGCACCTACGGTGTAAGCAGCGCTGGCATCCTCACGAATCTTCTTCAGATACTCCATCGACAGGATCTGTCCAACCATCGAAGCCTTGATGCTGTTCTCCGAAGTGAGGGGCAGCTTTTTCGAATACCAGAACATGACGGCAATCGACTTAGGAGTCTCAGCCTTATGCTTGAAATTGTTGACAACCTCACCCTTGAAGTCGGCATTTATCTTCTTTGACTTCTCTACCTTCTTCTGAGAGGGCAGCGAACCCAGATACTGCTCAATGAGCGGACGGATGGTCTGCTCGTCGAAGTTACCGACAATATCGAACGTATAGGCAGCGGCATTGGCGGTGCGTTCCTTGGCAATCTGCAGGATGCGGTCGTAGCTGACCTTCTTCAGGTCGTCCAGATCAAATGGCTTGACACGGGGATGGTGATTGCCCAGCGTCAGCGTCAGCGAGTCGGAGAAAACGTTTTCGGGCTGTAGCAGGCGGTTCTTCAGCGACACCTCAGTGGTCTGTATCAGATTGTCGTACGACTTCTGGTCCTTGTTGATATTGGTGAACAGGAGGTACACCAACTGTAGCATGGTCTCCACATCCTTGGGTGTCGAGCTACCGCTGACATGCTCGCGATAGGCATCCATCGACAGCGATGCACCAGCAATCTTGCCAGCCAAGGCTTTCTCTAACTCGGTATGTGAGAAATTGCCCAAACCGCTGGCTTCAATCACGTCGCCGAACATCCTCAAGTTGGGCAGATCTTCATCGCCATACAGGCCACTACCACCATAGCCATAACCGCGCAACAGCACCTGGTCCTTCTTCAGATCGGTCTGCTTCAGCACCACCTTCATACCGTTCGACAGGGTCAACTCAGTATAGTCGAACGTGGTGTTCTTCACCTCTTTCTTTATCTTGCCAGGCTTGGGCAACGTGGTCATCAGCGGTTCGTCCTTCACATTGTCGACGTATGCCTCAATCTGGGCCGCACGGGCAGCAGAGATAGCCTGCTTCATGCCATCCTCCGTCGGATAGACTGCACCATCTTTCTCATTGTTGAAATTCACCACCACCAGATTCGTGTCTGTCTGACTAACCAGTTCCTTCATGACCATATTTACACCGTCGATGGGCAGGACAGGAACCAGCTGCTTCATAGTCTGATAGGTAAAGTCGATGCTGGGGATAGGTTCGTTGTTCAGGAAGTGCTGCACATAACTGCCCACGAACTGGCTGTTATAGCGCTTATCCTTGTTCGAGTACTGTTTGTCGAGATTACTGGTATAGTTAGCCTTGAAACGACCAAATTCCGTAGGTGTAAAGCCGAACTCAGCAGCACGACGGACCTCAGTAAGGACAGCCTTCATAGCAGCCTCAGTCTGTCCATCCTTGGGCAGGATGGCCATCTCGAAAGCATCCACAGTACGCGACAACAGATAATTGCCATCACCAACGGAAGCCTGCAAGAACGGGCTTTCGGGCTTTTCGGCAAACTCCTTCAAACGATCGTTCAGCATGCTTATGGCAGCATTCTTCATATAGTTGGCAATGATGTATGTCAGATTGCCCTTCAGTGAGTCGGGGAAGGCCTCGTGCTTCATCAACACTTCCACGATATTGTAGCGCTGCTCCTTATCCTTGTCGATAACATAGATAGCCTCGTCATTGTCGGGCACAGGATAAGTTGTCACCAGTGCACGGTTCTCGGGCAGCACGATGGGCGAGAACAGCGTCTTGATCTTCTGCTCCACCTGATCAACATCCAAATCGCCAACCACGATGATAGCCTGATTGTCGGGACGGTACCACTTCTCATAATAAGCCTGCAGGAAAGGAGGCTCGAAGTTATCGATAATCTCCATCAGACCAATAGGCATACGATGACCGTATTTCGATCCGGGATAGAGCTTAGGCAGGTCGCGCTCTAACATACGCTGCGAGGCACTGGTGCGCAAGCGCCATTCCTCATGAATCACGCCTCGCTCCTTCTCTATCTCCTCCTTCTCGAGCAACAGGCCGTCGGCCCAGTCGAAGAGTATCAGCAGACACGAGTCGATAATGCCCTCGCGCGTCGTGGGTACATTACTTATATTATATACTGTCTGGTCAATGCTGGTATAGGCATTCAGGTCTGTGCCGAATTTCACACCTACGTTCTCGCACCAACGCAACATCTCGTTACCCTTAAAATGCTTCGAACCGTTGAATGCCATGTGTTCCAGGAAGTGAGCCAGTCCGCGCTGGTTGTCATCCTCCTGAATAGAGCCTACACGCTGAGCAATATAGAACTCAGCACGCTGTTCAGGCCATGCATTGTGGCGAATGTAATAAGTCAGTCCGTTGTCGAGTTTGCCGACACGCACATCAGGATCAACGGGAATGGGCGGCAACTGCATCATGTCCTGTGCCACCATGACTGTTGAGCATACCAATGCACAAACAGCCACAAAGAATCTCTTTAGTTTCATCATTATAAATAGTTAATAATTTATTATCTCTTGACTTTGCCTTTCGTACAATTTAGCGTACAAAGGTAGGAAAAAGATTTCACACCAAAGCACGAAGTCCATAATTATTAAGTTTTTTTATAATCAAAGGGGGCATCACCTGCCCCCTTGACTACTATTAGCGAATAAAGATTCTCAAATCATCAGAAAGTAACTCGCAGACCCAACTGCATGTGCCAACGGCTGCTGATGTTATTGACTTCCGGCTTCTGCCCCGCAAAGCTGAATACGCCATACTTGTTGCCCGCCTTGTCGTCCTTAACAGCATCAACCTTCAGTATCTGACGGCTAACGGCACTGCTGTAGCTGGTGCCCCAGTCGTGATTCAGCAGGTTGGCAACATTCAGAATATCGAATACCAACGAGATCTTGCTGCCGCGATTCTTCAGATAGAAGAAGTCCTGGGCAAAGTGCAGGTCGAACTGGTTCTCCCAAGGAGCAATGTTCGAATTGCGCTCAGCAAATTCACCACGATGCTCACTGGCATAGTCATCGTTCTCAATCCATGCCTTGAAGTTAGCCTTGTCAGCTTTCGAGCTAAAGTTCATAGCTTCCAACTCGGCATCGGTGGGAATATAGAGCAGCGTGTTGCCCGAACGGCTGTCACCGTTGTACGAGGGGCTGCTACCAGTATCCATCAACAAGCTGTAGCGCATACCGCTCACACCATTATAGGTCAGCGATACGTGGCTCTGCCAGCGACCGCCACCATAACGTTTCGAGTCGTAACCAACCTGTGCCATGAAACGATGAGGCACGTCGAAGGTCGAGTATGCCAGTTCCTGCTTATTAGGATCCTTACAGAGATACTGCTGCCAGTTAGAGAGAGCCTGACTCGAACCGCCCTCGTTGAGTGCGAAGGAGTGTCCAAAGGTGTAGTTAGCCATCAAGCTAAGACCGAAGTCGAAAGACTTCTCCAAGCGTGCTGTCAGCTGGTAGCTGTAGCCCTTATTGGTATTGGTCATATTGACTACGCTGTTGTAGCCACCCGTGTCAAAGGAATAATAAGGGATAGCCGAGTTGGCATAGTTGGGAACAGCGAAAACGGTCGTACCATTGTCTTTAATGGCGAGATTCTCGAACCAAACATTATTGAGGTTCTTAGAGAACATTCCTTCCAGCGTCATCTTCACGTCGTATGGAAGGCGAGCCTCAAAGGCCAGGTTAGAACGTAGCACCTGTGGGAACTTGAAATTGCGGTCTACCGTATTGATGTCGGGCTTAGAAGCAGAGCCTGCAGCCGAAGCTTCCGTCTCAGCAGGCGTCTTACCACCATATTCTCCAAACTTCGGCACATTCGAACGGATAGAGGTACCCTTCTTCTCGATACCGGTGTTGGCCCATGAATTCTCGAGCCATACGAACGGTGCACGACCGTTGAAGATACCTACACCACCTCGCAGCTGATACTTATGGTCATCGTCCATGAAGAAACGGAAGCCGAAACGCGGCGAGAACATCAGCGTGGTCTTCGGACGGCGGCCTACGAGCACATCGTTCTGAATACCGTAGTCAGACAGGTTGAACTCTGAGTTCCACGAAGGGCTATTGAAATAGACGGGAGCATCGACACGTACACCCAGCGTAAACTGTAGGTTGGTGTTGACATCCCACTTGTCCTGTACGTAGAAGCCCAACTGGCCAGCCTTCATGGGTGCAGCCCAATCAGTGGTACCCGTGATACCAACATCCGAATGGTTCCACTGCCACAAGTTAGGTGTATCGTTGAAAAGAGACGTGAATCCTCCCGTATAGTTCCACTGTCCATAGGCGTATGTGAAGAAAGCATTCTCGATATGGTAGAACTCGTTGTGGGTACCCAATGTGATTGTGTGGTTGCCCTTATAGATTGACAGGTTGTCCTCGATGGTCCATATATCCTGATTGACGAAGTTGATACCGGCCTGATAACCCGTACCGATATTGACGGAGTTGGTGCCGCTGGTCTCCTGACCTGTGGTCACGTCGTAGCTGCCTGCATTCGTGATGTAGAGCGTCGGGCCCTTATAAGGCACGTCACGATGGTCACGTACAAAGTTACCGCTGACACGCAACTCGTTATAGAACTGATCGCTGAGGTGCGATGTCAACTCAGCCACGATAGAGTTCGTGCGGTTGCTGATCTTGTGGCGACTATCGGAGAAATAGAACGAATACTTACCCGACGAAGCGTTGTCCTTATCGCCACGATTGTGCTGATAGCGCAGAGTCAGCTTATGCTTGTTGCTGATGTTCCAGTCCAGACGGGCCATGAGGGTGGTACTCTTGGTTTCGTTGTCAGGACGACCCCAGCTTTCCTGAATGCCCGTAACCTCATAATATCGCTTGGCAATGGCTTCAGCCAGTTCATTGGTCATGAAATAATCGTCCATACCTGCATAGTAAGAGGCAGGATAAGACTGCTCCTTGCGTTCCACACTGCCGAAGAAGAACAGTTTGTCCTTGATAATCGGTCCGCCAATGGTGAAACCGTAGGTCTTTACAGCCTGGTCGGTCAGCTTATCCTTTTTATCAGTAGCCTGATTCCAGCGACTGTACATATCCTCGTTGGTATAATAGCCGAAGGCCGTACCCGTAAACTTGTTAGTACCCGACTTGGTAATGGCGTTGATAGCACCACCCGTGAAACCGCTTTGACGGACATCGAAGGGAGAGGCTACGACCTGCACTTGTTCGATGGCATCCATCGAAATGGGGTTACCGCCAGCCTGCGAGCCGTTGGTACCATCGCTTGACAAACCGAACACGTCGTTGCTGACCACACCGTCGATTTGGAACGAGTTATAACGGTTGTTGGTACCGGCAATGGAGATACCACCATACTTACTGACGTTAACCAGTGGAGACAGCTTAGCAACATCATATATATTACGGTTTACTGTCGGTGCATTCTCAATCTGCTGTTGCGAGAAGTTGGTGGCAGCACCTGAGCCGCCAATGGTCTGCTTACCTGTCACCACCAGTTCGCCCAACACCTTCGAGTCTTCCTTCATGTCGACATTGAAGGTACTTGCCTCACCGAGAGCCAGCTGTACATTCTTGATTTCCTCAGTTCTGAAACCTAAGTAAGAGATGGTCACTTCATAAGGGCCACCGACACGCATACCCTGAATAGTATAGCGACCGTGAATGTTCGTTACAGCATTGTAGACAGTACCGGATGGTACATGCTTGGCCGTCACTGTAGCTCCGATTACCTCTTCACCGTCAGCCACAACCTTACCATTGATACTGGAGGTTGTCACCTGTGCCATCGCTGTCAGCACTGAGGCCAACAAAACGACTGTTAATAATAAAAACTTCCGCATAGTATTTTGGTTTTCTTGTTTTGGGTGCAAATTTAATAAAATTTTACTAAATCACCATCATATTTATTATTATTTTTTCACTTTTCACTTCTATCTTATTCCCATACGAGCCTCAACAACGTTTACTACATAGTCGCCCAGTTTCTCACACTCGTTAATCAGATCCATGTAGATGGTACCTACGGCATAGGTATACTCACGGTTGTTGACATCGGTAATGTTCTGAGTTTTCAACTGGTTGCGATAGTTATTGATTTCATTTTCGATATTGAATGTACGGTTCACGTCGAACGACTCTTTGCGACCACCCATCAGTCGGTTCATCTGCGTCAACGACTGGTTGGTGAGTTCCATCATCTGGTGCAGGTGGTCATACTGCCGCTCAATGAAGTGGTCTTCCTTGCCGTTATACTTACGCGAGATAGTACGCGCCATATTGAAGCAGGCATCGCCAATCGACTCCAGTTCGCTGACTTCGCGCAGCATAGCACGGATCTTCGCCTTGGTATCGTCTGACAGGTGCGCATCACTCACGGAGTTCAGGTAGTTGGCAATCTCCAGTTCCATATTGTCCGAAATGCCTTCGTATTTCTCGATACGCGTGTATAGCTTATTGAATTCGCCAGCCTGATTGTCCTTTTTGCTGTTCGAACTGGACGAGAGGGTCAGCAGCTCACGCACCATGCCGAACATGCGCTGCATACGCTCGGAGACCGCCTGGATTTCCTTCTGGGCTTCCAACACCGAGCGCTCGGGGGTCTTCATAAAGTCAGGGGTAAAGAAAAGCAGGCGGAAGTCGTCAACCACGTCGACCT
>JAEEGL010661753.1_pt1 | contig 10980 bp, 10 predicted proteins | sample 9134231 | NCBI WGS metagenome assembly JAEEGL01 (sample SAMN16246548, study PRJNA631951) | gut metagenome | biome: gut microbiome; feature: rumen; material: fiber-attached | host: Bos | place: Iran: Karaj | collected 2018-10 | reverse complement strand
GCAGGATACCAGATACAGCCACTCTTTTGATATACGTAGTCACACAAAATTCCTAAAGCAACAGTTACAGCGCAGAACAAGATCATCCCAACAATAGGAAATCCCAGATAGTCCTTGCCGTATTCGTATCCCGTAAAGATCATAAGAGGCCAATGCCACATTCCCCAAATGATGCCGCCAATGATCCAGGCTTTTTTCTGTCCAAATTTTTCTCTAAGTGCTGGATACATGTAGCCTCGCCAGCCTGCCTCTTCGCCTACAGCTGGGAACATGTTGATAAGTGGTGCATAGGTAAGGCAGGCAATGCAATTTATGATAATATATGTGCCATATGTCATTCCTGTAGAAGTAATCGTATCAAGCCCTTCCTGCCCGGCAACTGCCACAAGATAAGAGCCTGTAAGGTCAAAGTGAGACCTGAAAATGCCGAAATACAAAACCGCTCCAATGGCTGTTAAGATAGCAGGCACAAACCATGCAAAAAGAAACTGCGGCACGCAGCCTTTGATCCTAGGCTTCCAGCCAATTTCTTTAATCTTCCCACCTGCAAGCATAACAGAAATCAGAGGGATAAACATCATTCCTGCAATAAGGTACTGAACAGCGGCAACAAGAATCATGTTAGCGCCTGCATTATCCTGTTGTAATTTGTAATTCATAAATGCTGCAAAGAACTGAATGAGATAGGCAAGGCCAAAGGTCCATGCCAGGTACTTATAAAGAGTTTTTGTGTTTTTGTCTAATTCCTTCATGTCTTTTTTCCTCTTATATCTTCCTAATACCGCTATGTGCACGCGATATTCTAATATATTCACTACCTTTTATATCTTTAAATCTCAATACCATTTATATGATTTTTGAATTGTGAGTTGCTCTATCTTTTTACTCCTCAAATAATTAGTGCAGATCAAACTCAGGCGGCTCATCCAGATGTTGCGAAACGTACTTGCCATCTTTTTTGCGCTGTTTGACGCACTCAGTTAGTAAATATTCAATCTGCCCATTGACGGAACGAAAATCGTCTTCGGCCCAGGCGGCTATAGCATTGTAAAGATTTTCGTTAAGTCGAAGAGGGACTTGTTTCTTTTCCGCCATATCAGTACAGACTTCCTGAGTTTACTATAGGCTGTGCATCATGGTTGCCACACAGAACCACGAGGAGATTTGATACCATTGCCGCCTTACGCTCCTCATCAAGATCAACCATTTTCTTCTCACTAAGTCTCTCAAGTGCCATCTCGACCATTCCAACAGCGCCATCAACGATAAGCTTTCTGGCATCTACTACTGCGCTTGCCTGCTGTCTCTGAAGCATTGCTGCTGCAATCTCAGGAGCATAGGCAAGATATGTGATCCTGGCATCTACTATCTCAAGTCCTGCATTTTCAACCTTAGACTGGATTTCCTGTCTGATTCTCTCAGCAACAACCTCGGTCGAACCGCGAAGGCTTCCGTCGTCAGCCTTGCCATCGCCTGTTGTATCAATATTTTCAGTGATATCGTATGGATAGAGCTTAACTACATTTCTAACAGCAGAATCGCACTGAAGAGAAAGGTATTCCTTGTAGTTATCCACAGTAAATACTGCCTTGGCTGTATCTGTAACCTTCCACATTACTGCAACAGCGATTTCTACTGGATTTCCAAGAATATCATTGACCTTCTGCTTGGAATTACTAAGTGTCATGACCTTAAGAGATATCTTTTTATCTACTCCAGTCTTAATCTCCGCAGATGCGCCTCCAAGCTGACCTGCACCAAGTAGGATGTTTCCTATGCCACTCTTCTTGTTATCTGAAATATCTCCGCTCTGTCCAAGCTTGGTCTCAGCTGCAGGATTGAAGGCTGTGCAGAATGGATTTACAAAAAAGAATCCATCTCCCTTCAATGTCCCAACGTACTTACCAAAAAGCGTAAGAACAAGGGCTTCTCCTGGCTTTAAAACTTTAAGTCCCAGGAAACATATCCATCCAAGGCACAAATACAACAGGCAAATAACCATCAGCGTTATTGTTAATCCAGTAAAATCCTTAGACTCACCAAGAATCGCAAAGTACACAACTCCTACAGTTGCCAGCACATACAAAGCTATTGTAAGGCAAAGTACTGCGATTCCATTTTTGTGTCCACTAATTACTTTTTCATTAATGTTCTCGTTCATATCTATACCTCCTCATAATTCCATTCAAATGCACATCCAAGCTTTCTCAGCATGCAACTCCATATGCTGCGCTATCTTTTGTCTGTACATTCTCTTTTTTAAATTATTGCTTATGAAATTTATTTGATATCATTATGATATCATTTATAATCTTTTTGTCAATACGATATTCGATATTTCGATACTTCGATATTTTCGTTGATTTGGCAAATTAGCAAGAAAGAATGTCGCTTGCGACATTCTCGCGCCGAGCGCGGTTGCTGAAGGCAACATATTCCTATCGCGCGAGTGCGCATCCATTGCGGAGCTCTTTTTATGATATAGGAATTTCGGAGAAATTTCCTATATCACAAAAAGACTCCTGGCGCACGCCAGGAGTCTTTTGTATTTCTCTATATTGAATCTGAATATTATCTATACACTATGCCTCAGAGCCATATACACGCATATTAGCATCATCTGCACATTTGCATGTACATCAATTTTCATTTCCGCAAATAATCCATTTGGCAAAATGCCAATTCCCATCAAGCTGACATATCCTCTAATGTGAAGTATGACATCTTCTCATTAAGTGTCTCTGCCATATCACGAAGGTCTGCAGCTGCATCGTTGATAAGAGCAAAGGTAGCATTAAGCTCTTCCATAGAAGCATTTGTCTCCTGGGAAGAAGCTGCATTCTGCTGAGAAATTGCAGCAAGCTCAGCCATGATGTCTGAGAAGCTTGCCTTAAGATCGTTGAGGAGACGAATCTTTTCAGCTATTACTTTTGTTGAGTTTTCAACGTTGTTGACGTTATCTACTACATTGTCCATATCGTTCTTGGTAGATGTTAGCTGTGCGTTCTGCTCCTTCATGTCCTGTCCAAGCTGACCGATAGTATCAACACTCTTCTGAGATTCCTTTACAAGGGTCTCTACAATAAGGTTGATCTTCTCAGCAGCCTCCTTTGACTGCTTGGAGAGGTTGCCGATTTCAGAAGCTACTACTGAAAAGCCCTTTCCGTACTCACCTGCTCTTGCAGCCTCGATTGTGGCATTAAGAGAAAGAAGGTGTGTCTGTCCTGCGATGTCAGTAATGATATTAGAAGCTTCCGCAATATCTTTTACTGAGTTATTTGTAAGAAGGATCTGGTCGTTGATGTCCTTCATTGAATTCATGACAGTGTCGTTCTTGTCCATAAGGTTTCCAAGTGTATCCACTGTACGCTGAGCACCTGTAAGCATCTGGCTTGCTGCATTTGAAAGAGCTTCAACCTTAGCTGTAATATCCTCAATGCTATCGCCCATTTCGTTTGTGTTAGTTACTGAGTTCTCTACACTTTCTGCCTGAGAAGTTGCACCACGGCTGATGTCCTCAACTGCATTTGTTACCTGCTGTGCTACCTGAGAAGCTGTCTCCGCAGAGTTTGCGAGGCTTACGCCTGAATTTGTAACGTCCTCAGAAAGCTTTTTAGTTGCGCTGATAACATCCTGAAGCTTATCTCTTACCTGAGCTGAACTTGCAGCAATAACGCCAAGTTCATCTTTTCGGTTAAATGTACGATCATTTATATAAAAAGAAAGTTCGCCATCTTCAAGGCTCTGAAGTCCGCCAATGATATCGCGGATTGACCTTGTAGATCTTGTAATGATGATTCGGGCAACTCCCCAGTTAAATAAAAAGAATCCAAGGAAAGTAAAAACAATTGCTCTTCCTGCAGTTTTCAAGTTGTCTGCAACGATAGAAGTATCACGGCCTGCAAAGATCATTCCTGCAACTGTTCCATCAGGGTTCTTTAAAGGAAGATAGTATGCATACCAGTCCTGGCCTGCAATTTCAAAGTTGGTTGAAAGGTATTCGTTTCCCTTTGTGATAACTTCAGCCACTACGGTATCTGATGCCTTTGTGCCTTCCATTCTAAGTCCAGTGTCTGCATCTTTAAGAGATGTCACGAAACGTGTATCTCCGTAAAAAATTGTAAAATGCATATTTGTCTTGGCATTAAGGGCATCAAGCTGTTCCTGATAGATGTCGTGAACGGCTGTTTCACCCTTCATAAGCTGTCCGTCCTCAGAAAGATGCCATTCTCCCTCAAACTGATGGGACACTTCATCATCAAGTAGTACTGCTGCTGCGTGCAATCCTTCTGATAAAGATGTGTAATATGCTTCCTGAATGTGCCTGTAGCCAATATAGCCTACAAGCGCTGCCATTAAAAGTGCAAGCGCTGACGCGATAAGAATAATACCGCGAACCATGTTTCTTGATTTTTTCTTCATAATAATCCTCTCTACATAAACAATAAAACAACAAAAAAGCACAGGAGACACGTCCCATGCTTTTGATAATCCTAACTAAGTAGAATGCAGCTGGCTGACATGTTAAAGTCCCTATAGCTTTGCGCCGCAGGCTTTCGCCTGTTTTGCCAAAAATATTTTTTTAACAACGAGGATTATAATGAAAAAATTTTATTAATGCAATATAAAAATTTTATAAACTTATTTTTCTATTACAATTCACTATAATCTTTCGGTAAGCCGAAAAGATATTAGCAATGTTGTAGAAACCATTTCTTCAAAACAGGTTTCCATAAGCAATATGCCCTAACCATTTAAAAAACTATTCCATCCTTAAAGTACTGGAAAAAGAGATCTGCGCCTGCCATGCACATTGCAAAAAAGCTAGTCATGATCATAAGAAAAATAGCAGCTTTGTCATAGACTATCTTATCTGTAAGATAATTAGAGATAAGTAGTTCAACACCAAGGCCTATTATCATAAAGGGCCAGAGTCTGAAGATCATTTCATAGGACATGATTCCAGTAAACATGTGGACTACAAACAGGATTCCAAAGGTAATCAGTGAAAGGCCAGTTGTTACTGAGCCAACTCTGTGAGTTCTTGTATACTTAACTTTCTGATCTGAAACTTCTTTTTCATTAACAGCTAATGTTTCTCCCATTTTCAGCCCTCCCCGACAAGTTCTTTTTTCTTACCTCTGATAAGGAATATTCCTGCCGCAATCAGCACTATTGCAATAACAAGACTTGGTATATCCTCAAGTAAAGGATATATGTCGTCCCAATAGCTCTCTGGTATATAGCGGACGATGATGTCTGAGATATAACTCCAAGCCATTGAAAGTCCAACAAGAATCAACGCATAGGCTCCAATCTTGCGCAATGTTTCTGTCTTAACCTTAAAGGCGTTTGTAGTTACAAATTCTTCCCAGATGTACTTGTCCTCAAATGCAGCAAAGCTCTCATCATCAAGACCTGCTACATTTCTAGCATGAAAAAAACCAAAACAGTATATGAGCATTAAGACAAATAACAAAAAGTCAATTCTCATAGTTGCAATAGCTCCGCACAATAGAGCGAATATAGCAAGAATGCTAAATCCATTTTTCATAAAGCCCATGTACATTTCTGCTGCTCCAGGGCAGAAAGAAAATATAAAAGTAAAAAATTTGTTCTTTTTCCTTGGTTTCATTTTAATTTACCTCCCATTTCAAAAATGAAGTTCTCAAAACCACCTATTATGCGATCTTTTCTTCTCTTATCGATTGCTTCTTCTCTGGTAATTGTATTATTCTCATCATTTGTCTGCACTTCACCAGAAATTGCCCAAGCCCTTGCTCTCTCCTGACTAATAACCTCATCCCTTGTAGGAATCCTGTCACGAGAATCTGTAATTCCTGGAGTAATAAGCAGTAGCAAAAGAGCTGCAGCTATAGCAAATACAACTTTTGCCGAATATCTGTATAATTCAGCCATGCTTTTTTCAGGTTTAGCTGAAAGGTTTTCTCTATCAATTTTCCTCAGTACTTCTGACTTTATCTGAGCTGGTGCCTGCATAAGGCCTTCATTTTCTACATTATTTATTAGTATGTTTAACTCTTCATCAGATAAGTATCTATTATTATCATTCATGATAGAAAATCCTCCTTTCTCACCTTTTTTTGTAGCATTTCCCGAGCTCTTCGAATCCTTGTCTGAACGGATTTAAGTGGCGTGTCGGTTTTTTCCGATATTTCTTTTGCCGTCATCCCATCTACAAAGTACATCTCCGCCGCAAAAGCGTAGGTTCTGGGCAGGTTGTCACATTTTTCCCTTATGTTTTCCACAACTTCTCTTGCAAGAAATTCTTCAAAAGGACCATTTCGTGATGTCTGCTCAGGCATGTCCTCCTCTGCAGTAGGAGCTGCCCGTCTCTCCGCAGCTTTTAGATAATCGATGCATTTGTTAGAGGCAATCCTGCATATCCAGGCCTTTTCTAAAGTTTCATCAAGGTTTTCTAAATGCTCGTAGGCTGAAATGAAGGTCTCCTGAGTAATATCCTCTGCGCAGAAATAGTCTCCTGTCATCTTGAGACAAATAGAAAATACGAGATTCTGATATTTATTCATCAGCTCTATTAACTTTTCCTTAGAATCTGTATTCCCCAATTTCAAGCTCCCACGCGTGTTTTGGATATTTATCATTTGCTCTTCTATTATATAAAACGAAGCAGAACCAAAAAAGTCTTCAAAAATTTGAAAAAACTTTTTGAAGACTTTTGCGGATAACAACTTATGATTTACATTTGTAAAATATGCTTTCTTACAGGATCAAGCTCTCTGCAAGATCCTTTAGTTCTTTTTTCCTATCATTTAAAAGAAGAAGCTTATTGTATTCATAGTAGGCTTCATTGCCAGTTTCCCTGACAAACTTAAGACTATAGTAAGCCTTGGACAGCTCAGTTATGAAGATTACCATCTCCTGGCTACCGGAAAGTGACTCTTTATCGCCAAAGGTTTCTTCTATAAATTTAAAGGAATTTGTGAGGTGTTCCCCGGTCTGCTTGTTTCGCTCCTGGCGGGCATTTTCCCGGTCGTTGAACCAGCTCTTTATATCTTCTGTGATCTGACTTGCATTATTTGTAAGATCAGCATCAGCAGAAACTCTTGCCTCATACTCTCTAAGAGCAGCAATTGTAAATCTTTGTACTCTCTCATCCTCCCTGCTAAGAAGACCAGCTTCAAGGCTATCCGCAAGCTCTTTTTCAAGCATAGATACCTTATCTTCGAACCAATTTGCGGATGCATCACGACTTTCACCATTTGCAGCCGCCACTGTGATGAACTCTTTTATCAGTTCAAATAACTTTTTCTGCACAGCCTGATCCTGGGCATATTTGCGGAATTCCTCCATGAGCTTATCTGTAAGAAGTCCGATAATACTTAGTTTTTCGTCAAAAGAGCCATCTTTTAAAGCCTTCTTATCCTCTGGGAATCTTCCCTCTAAAATATCAGGAATCTTATAAAGCTCATTGTATCTGCGATAAAGCTCATAATAAGTAGCAAAATCCCTTGCTATATCAACATTCTGGAGGTACTGAACTGTAAGATTCTCATCAACAGCTATCCCAAGCTTTTCATGTACCTTTATAACTCTTGATAAATCCTCCCATCCTCTTGCTGTTACAAATTTTCTGCCATCGGCATCAGTCTTTATGCTGTAGAAATTATCTTTTTTAATCTCGAGATAAGCTATTATGGAGCCATGAACGCCAGCCTTATAGGCGTAATTTTTCCAGGCCTCAAAGTCCTCCTCAATATTTATCTGACGGACACGGTCAAGGGTTACAATATCAAAGTCCCTCACAGATTTATTGTACTGAGGCGGATTTCCGGCAGTTACAATAACAAAACCATCTGGGAGCTTGTGGCTTCCAAAGGTCTTATACTGAAGAAACTGAAGCATAGTTGGAGCAAGTGTTTCAGAGACGCAATTAATCTCATCCAGGAAAAGAATCCCCTCCTTTATCCCAGTTTTTTCAATCTGCTCATAAACTGCTCCGATGATCTCGCTCATGGTGTATTCCGTCACAGAATATTTTTTTCCACCAAATTCTTTTTCAGAAATCATTGGAAGGCCTATTGCACTCTGCCTTGTGTGGTGAGTTATGGTGTAAGAAACCAGATTAACAGAAAGCTCATGGGCAATCTGCTCCATAACTGCTGTCTTACCAATTCCGGGAGGTCCTATAAGAAGAATTGGCCTTTGTTTCTCTGTTGGAATCTCATATTGTCCTGCTTCATCCTTTTCAAGGTAAGCACGAACTGCATTTTTAATTTCTTCTTTTGCCTGATCTATGTTCATGGTTGTTCTCCTACTATTTTTGTTAACATGCAAGCATGTACGCATTTTGACTTTTGACACCTATATGATATACGAATTGCTCCATGACTTACGTCATTCTCGCAATTCTACAAATATTCAGAAACCGCTAATTTACTGCGTAAATTGCTAATTCCTCATATTTGTTCGGGTCATGAATTCATAATGATTATCATGTAAACATGAAATCATTATGAATTATGACACCTATATCATATATATAGTTTCAGTGCCCAGTCCGGAACTTTTTCATCATCATAATCCTCATCCTGCGCAAATACAAATGCTGTATCATAGGTGGTTGGCTTATCCGGATATATTCCAAATCCATCTGTGAAATAGATAAGACCTTTAAGGTTTTCAAATTTCTTTTGCTGTCTAAGTTCTTCTACCTGTTCAAAAACAGGTCTAAAGTCGGTTCCATAGCCACCTTCCACATGAACTTCTGACGAATATTTATTCATCTCATCCTTATTTTCTATAAAATCTATCCTCTGAATCTGGTTGTCGCACTGGATCACGCAGATTTTTATCCTCTGGAAAAAGTTATCTCCTCCCAAAAGAAGAGCCGCTGTCTCATTTAGGAAACGCTGAACCAGGATGTCCTTGCAGGATGCTGAGGTGTCAATTGCTATGACAAGCTCCTGTATCTTTTTGACTTCTCGGAACTCATTTTCCTCTATAAGAGGCATGTTTCCGTAAAAATCCATGCCAAAAGAATACATTCCATAATCAAAGCTATCAAGATCTATTCCGCCTTCCTCACGCAGAACCTTAAACCTGTTTAAAAACTCCTTGTAGTCTGTATGTGAGGTGTTCTGTATTTTTAATAGCCAGGATAGTTTTCCAAGTCTGTCACTGTTTTCTTTTCCAATTGTCTCTATTTCAGTCTGGATGCGCTTTCCCTCTTTGTCCCAGTTTTTCTGAGCATTCTTGATTTTTTGAAGCCTGCGCGGATTTATATATTTGGTTTTCTTCCTTCCAGCGTCATTATCAGGATTTTGTCCGCCTCCCTGAGGCTGACCATTCCTATCATTATCCTCATCTTTATTGTCTTTATCTTTATTGTCTTTGTCTTTATTGTCTTTGTCTTTATTGTCTTTGTCTTTATTTTCCTTTATATCAGGGCTGTCAGAATCATCCAGGGGCGGAATATCCTTATCCCTGGCCTTGTCATTATCTTTATCCTGCTCACCACTTTGATCAGAATCATCCTCTACATCCTGTAGCCTTGTCCAGAAGCCGTGGTCATCCAGTTTAAACTCTCTCTCCAGTTTTTCAAGTTCAAAAATATCAAGTTCATGATCTTCGGAAAAATACTTATAAAGCCGTTCAACTGTAAGAACCTTTATTTCTTTTTCAAGTAAGGAGTACCATCTGTCCCTGTAGTCAGAGGATACTCTGTAGATGCACTGATAGTCCATTCCGTCCAGGATAGACTCAACAACTATGTCTGCGCACAGGTCAAAAAGCCTATCATTTTCATATCTTGATGATGTATACATATGCATAAATATGCAATGTAGTAAAATATGAAGATAGGTGCGGTTTAGCTTGCCTGGTTCTTCCACAAATAGCCGCAGCACGTGGTTTGGATTAAATCTAATGCTCACAGCATCAGTTCCTACCGTAGTTGTAGAAAGATCCATCTCGTAGCCCAGACTATTAAGGGCCCCGCCAAAAAAGCGCATATCTATATAAAGCTCTGTCCTTGAAGCCTCAAGAACACGCTTGCCTGCCTGTTCAAGTTCTAATCTCTTATTGGGTATCATTGTCACCCTCTTATTCTAATCTGTTCTCCCGCTCAGAAAAAATGGTTTATTTTCCTAGCTTTCAAATGGGCTCTGCCCCTTAACCATGATAGCACATGAAAGCGTGGTGTGCATAACACATCAGCGTATTCACTTGCCGGTCTTGTGCAGCAAAATGCGCCGCAGGAAAAACTCCTGCGGCGCAATATAACTATACCCCTAAATTAAATACCCTCAATTATTGAAAAAACTTTTAAATTATTTCGAATGAATAATCACTAAAATCTGCCTTGAGCGAGATCTTGTGATCTCCATTAGTCCAAGTAAAGGTCATAACACTTCCGTTTGTCTGAATATCAAGCTGCGCATCAAATCCAAAGGCAGGATTGGTGTTACGGAGTCTTAATAGTTCAAGCTGCTTCTGCACTACATCTTTCTTCATGGCTTCTTCTATCTGAGGAAGGCTAAGGTTTGTTCTGTTAATTTCCTTGTGTCCACCAGCGCCAGCACGCTTAACAGCTTCATGGTCATTCTTGCCAGCAAAAAGATCAAGGTACCAAACCTGTGGCTTACCAGGCATGAACATCTGGATTGCTCTTGCAAAGAGCATCTTCTTGTCATCATCTCCCAGAGCACTGTAGTAGGTAGCATTTACCTGATAGTACATGTTCTTGGCTCCGTGAAGATCCTTGACAAATCCGCCTCTTCCAACGATAGTCTGGATCATCTCTTCGATATCTTCATCAGACAGGATTCCCTTAAGATCAAGAAGAGGAATACCATCGTGACAGCCTAACATGTTGACTACGCGAATTTTCTTTTCCTGAATCTCTCTAGCCCACTTTGCAAGCACTTCTCCGTCCTTGTGCTCAATTGCATAAATGAGCAGTCCCGGCAGGAAGAAGTCATAGGTCATATAGCCCTT
>JAEEGL010492465.1_pt1 | contig 10980 bp, 8 predicted proteins | sample 9134231 | NCBI WGS metagenome assembly JAEEGL01 (sample SAMN16246548, study PRJNA631951) | gut metagenome | biome: gut microbiome; feature: rumen; material: fiber-attached | host: Bos | place: Iran: Karaj | collected 2018-10 | reverse complement strand
CTTCCTGGTCGCATTTGCATTGTCCACTGTGCATCGCCCCTTCTGCTGAAAATCTATTTAGTTTATTATAGCAGAATAAACAACGATGTAAAGGGAGTTTTCAAAAGAAATTCCCCTGCCTCTCAGCGTATCACAGCTCCAAAGCGGCTGTAAAGCGCTTTCAGGACCCGGCTGACCGTCTCCTCGGCATGTTCATCGGTAAGCGTCTGATCGTCCGCCCGCATGGTAAGGGAAAACGCGACCGATTTTTTCCCTTCTGCGATGTGGTGCCCGGTATAGACATCAAAGAGCGTACAGTCGCGCAGGTATTCCCCGCCGGATGCAAGAATGCATTCCAGCAGCTCTCCGACCGGAAGCGCGCTATCACAGACGACTGCAATGTCTCTGGAAACAGAGGGGAACTTCGGCAGCGGCTGATACACGGGGATTTCCTTCCGGGACTCATAGATCACGTCAAAACTCAGCTCCGCACAGTACAGTTCCGTCTCCACTCCGTAGTTTGAAAGGACAGCCGGATGGATCTGGCCGAATACGCCGGCATATCTGCCATCCAGGTACACCCCGGCACAGCGTCCCGGATGATAGGATGGGTTCCCGCTCTCCGCCTTGAAAGAGAGTTTTCCTTTGCAGATGCTTCCCAGCAGTTCCTCGACCCAGCCTTTTACGGTAAAGAAATCGATCTCTTCGCCGTAGGCGCCGAAGGAAACGATTTTCGGTTCATCCGCCATGCCGTCTTTCCGCTTGAGGTAGATCTTGCCGATTTCATAGAAGGCAGCGGAACGGTTCCGGAAATTGCAGTTACGCACAAGAATCTCCAGCATGGAGGGAAGGACCGTGGTTCGCATGATGGAGGTATCTTCGCCCAGCGGATTGAGGATGCGAAGGCTGTCCCGCAGAGGACTGTCCGCAGGCATGCGGATCTTGTCGTAATATGCGGGGCTGATGAAGGAATACGTGATGATCTCATCCATGCCCATGCTTCTGCAGATCTCTCCGATCCTCCGCTCGCACAGCTGCAGTTCGGTGAAGCCTCCGCAGCTGCTGATGGCTCCTGTGAACTGCGTGGGGATGTTGTTGTACCCGAAGAAACGGGCGACTTCCTCCGCGATGTCCGAATAATGTTCCACGTCCCCTCTCCAGGAAGGTACAGTAACGGTATTACCGGAGAGCGTGAATCCGAGATCCATCAGGATCCTTCGCATCTCGCCTTCCGAAATGTTCGTGCCGAGAAGCGCATTGATTTTTTCCGGTTCCAGACGGACCGTACGTTTTTGTATCTGGTGCGGAATCACATCGATCACACCTTTTACGACTTCGCCAGCACCGAGAAGCTCCACCAGTTCGCAGGCCCGGTCCACCGCCTTGCGTGTGTTTTCCACATCCAGACCTTTTTCAAAGCGGGAAGACGCGTCTGTACGCATACCGAGCGCTGTGGCGGTGCGGCGGATGGAAGGCCCGTTGAAACAGGCGCTCTCAAACAGCACCATGGCCGTGTCGCCCACGATCTCACTGTTCTCGCCGCCCATCACGCCGGCAATTCCCACGGGTTTTTCCGTATCACAGATGCAGAGCATGGAGGTCGTAAGTTCACGCGGTGCCCCGTCAAGAGTGCGCATAGTCTCGCCTTCCCTGGCACATCGTACGTGGATCTCGCCGTCTTTCACGCAGCTGAAATCGAAAGCGTGCATAGGTTGCCCGTACTCAAGCATGACATAGTTTGTAATGTCTACGATATTGTTGATCGGACGCATGCCGGAATTCCGCAGCCGCTCGCGCATCCAGGCAGGAGAAGGAGCAATCTTCACATTTTTCACCATGCGCGCTGTGTAACGGGTGCAGAGTTTGTCGTCTTCGATGAAGACCTTCGCCATGTCGCGAATGTCTCCTTCCGCATTCTCCCTGACAACGGGTTCATGGAGCTTCAGTTCCTTGCCGAAAGTCACCGCGGCTTCGCGCGCAAGACCGATCACGCAGAGGCAGTCCGGACGGTTCGGTGTGATCTCAAATTCCACGACATGATCATCCATGCCGAGCAGTTTTCCGATGTCGGTACCCGGAGCGCAGTCCTCATGGAGGATGAGGATCCCGTCGGTGATGCAATGCGGGAATTCCTCCTGTTTTGCATGCAGGTCTTCGGGAGTACAGATACTGCCTTTTGCTGTATCAAATGCCACCGTATCCCCCTCATGGAGATTGGTGCAGTCCGTCACCACTTCCGCAGTCGGCTCCAGCAAGCAGTTCCAGCGGTTGATTCCAGCTTTCTCCATCCGGCTGACCCTGGCAGCAATGATGCTGCCGAAGATTTTGTCGCCGGGGCGTATATCTGCGGAAACAGAAGGCCGGGCCGGATCCAGGGGATGGTAGTCGCCCAGAATCGCCGCAGGAACGATCGCCGCATAGGGGAAGTCATGGGTCGTCGCATCGAGTTCCTTCAGGGAGCAGAGCATGCCTTCCGACTCCACGCCGCGGAGTTTTCCGCGGGTGATCTTCGTACCGCCCGGCAGGACCGCATTATGGAGTGCGACGGGCACCATGTCGTCCGCGTGTACGTTCCAGGCACCGGTGCAGATCTGAACAGGTTCAGTCCCGCCGACATCCAGCTGCGCCACCAGCATATGGTCGGAGTCCGGATGCTTTTCCAGCGAGAGGATCCTTCCCGCGACCACGTTTTTCATTTTTCCTGAGAGATCCTCCGTAGTCTCCACCTTGGAGCCGGAGACACTCATTGCCTCCGTGAAGCGACGATCGTCGCATTCTTCCAGCGGAAGATCAATGAATTCATTCAGCCATTTTCTGGACAGGATCATTTTCGTCTCTCCTTTCAGAACTGCTCGAGGAAGCGCTTGTCGTTCTCGAAGATCAGGCGCAGGTCATTGATCTTATATTCTCCGAGAGCAAGCCTTTCGAGTCCCATACCGAACGCCCATCCGGAATAGACATCCGGATCGATCCCGCAGCCAGCCAGCACCTTCGGATGGACCATGCCGGCACCGAGCACTTCGATCCAGCCTTCGCCTTTGCAGGTCGGGCAACCTTTTCCGCCGCACTTATGGCACTGGATATCCAGTTCGCAGCTGGGCTCTGTGAACGGAAAATGGTGCGGGCGGAAACGGGTGACTGTTCCCTCTCCGTAAATCTTTTCAACGACCAGATTCAGTGTGGCTTTCAGATCCGCCATCGTGATCCCCTTGTCGATAACCATCCCTTCGATCTGATGGAACATGGGAGAATGAGTGGCGTCCACCTCATCCTTGCGGTAGACCCGGCCCGGCGCGATCATGCGGATGGGCAGCTTTTTTGTCTCCATAGCATGAATCTGCATGGGGGACGTCTGCGTGCGCAGAAGAATGCTGCTGTCTTCCGTGAAATAGAAAGTATCTGTCCATTCGCGGGAAGGATGTCCTTCATCGATGTTGAGCTTGGTGAAATTGTAATCCGCCAGCTCCACTTCCGGTCCGTCAATGATCTCGAACCCCATGCCGATGAAAATATCCTTTATCTGGTCGAGGACATTGTACATCGGATGCTTGTGCCCGAGCACCTGTTTTCTGCCGGGCATCGTCACATCCACCGCCTCAGCCTGCAGTTTTGTTTCCATCATCGCAGCAGAGAGGATCCGGCGTCTCTCTTCAATAGCCTGTTCGATCTCTTCCCGGAGCCGGTTTGCCAGCTGGCCCATGGCCGGCCGCTCTTCGGCGGAAAGCTGACCCATCTGGCGAAGAATCGCCGTGAGTTCTCCTTTCTTTCCGAGATATTTCACGCGCATCGCTTCCAGCGCTTCGGGGCTTTCGCTTGCAAGAATCGCTTTGATGGAAGCCTCCTGCAGTTTCATCATCATTTCTCTTAACATGTCTTTTCCTCCTGATAAAAGAAAAAGCCTCCGTCCCAAGCCATGGGACGAAAGCTAAACCTGCTTCCGCGGTACCACCCGGATTCGGCTCCGAAGAGCCGCACTCAGCAAGGCTTATCGCGCCTTTGACGCCGGTGATTGGCCGGTGCTCCCGGGCGAACCGGACGCCGCTTCTTCGAGGAGGCTTCCAGCCCATGACCTCCACTCTCTGTCGACCGCTCTGCGTCATTTTCCCGTTCACAGCATTAACAGCGCATAATATAACACAGTTCCGGGAAAAGTGCAATGTCTTATTTGACGGGAGAATTCATCGTGATATAATAGCTGCAGCAAACAGTTCGAAAGGAATACCGGAATATGGACGATCTTCAGAAACGGAGCTGGGCGGAGATATTCACAGACAATATCCGCCACAATTACCGCTCGATACGTTCCCGCCTGCCAGAAAAATGCCGTTTTCTCGGTGTGGTCAAGGCGGACGCGTATGGTCATGGTGCGCTGAAAGTATCGCGGATCCTTGAGGAGGAAGGCGCGGACTATCTCGCTGTCTCCTGTCTGGACGAAGCGCTGGAACTGCGTCAGGGCGGCATCCGGATGCCTGTTCTGATCCTTGGACACACCCCGAAGGAATATACGGATATCCTCATCCGCAATGATATCACCCAGACTGTAACCTGTCTGGCCAAGGCACTCGAATTCAGCGAGGAAGCTGTAAAAATCGGAAAGCCGCTGCGGGTGCATATGAAGATCGACACCGGAATGTCCCGCCTGGGTTTTCTCTGCGCGGGGAGATATCGCGAGGAGGGTATCGAAAATATAGTAAAAGCCTGCTCGCTCCCCGGTCTTGATGTAGAGGGAGCCTTCACCCATTTTTCCGTTTCGGATGAACCCGGAGATGGCAACCGGGAATATACGCTGGAACAGTACCGTCTTTTCACCTCTGTTACTTCCGCAGCAGAGCAGCGGGGCGGTTTTCTCTTTTCGATCCGCCACTGCTCGAACAGCGGGGCCACCGTGCACTATCCGGACATGACGCTGGATATGGTACGTCCCGGCCTGCTGCTCTACGGGTACGGGGATGACACCGGCACCTTCGGCCTGAAACCCTGCATGCGCCTGGTTACCACCGTAAGCACGATCAAGTATTACGAACCCGGTACTGACGTCAGCTACGGAAGACACTATACAACCGTGCGGCCAACAAGGATGGGTGTTCTTGCCATCGGCTATGCGGACGGACTTCCGCGAGCAAGCAGCGGCAAATGCAGCTATGCCGCAAACGGCGGATATGCTCCGCAGTGCGGTTCCATCTGTATGGATATGTGTATGGCAGACCTTACTGATCTGCCTGAAGTTGATGTCGGCAGCGAGGTGGAGATTTTCGGAGAATCGAACAGCATCTATGGGATTTCCAAAGCCGCCGGAACTATTCCCTATGAGCTTCTCTGTGCAGTTTCCAAACGTGTTCCGCGTGTATATAAATGATTTCCTGCACCAGTCTTCTTCATATGAAATAAAGAAAAGGATCGCTCTTGCGAGCGATCCTTTATTGATTCTGCGAATTGTTCCGATTGAAGACTTATCCCTGTTTCTTCTGACCGGCCATGGTGAAAATGCCCTGGACGGCAAGGATGGCAGCGAGAACGACAAGGCCGAGAGACCAGATCAGAACATACCAGTCAGCCCATCCGGTGCCGCCGGCAATAGCCTTGATCTTGCCGATGATCGTCATGACAAGAGAGGTAAGGGTCGCAATGAGCATGAAGCACATCGGGACATAGAACATCTTGTTGTTCTTTCCGATCTCACCGAGCCATGCAGCAACAGCAAGCATAGCAAGGCCGGCAAGCAGCTGGTTGGCAGCACCAAAGACGCCCCAGATTGCGGACAGCTTGGCCAGTCCGAGGGAGCAGCCGATGATGACCAGAATCAGGGTTCCGACGATCGGAGTGGCAAAGAACTTGCGGACACCGGTCAGGTCCTCATACTTCTTTCCTTCGGGGATGAACAGCTCACCGAACATATAACGGGCGAGACGGCAGCCGGAGTCAAGAGAGGTGAGGGCAAAGACGGAAACTGCAAGTGTCAGCAGGGAGTAAACGGCACCGCTGGTGACAACAGATCCGTCACCGCCGAAGACCGTGCTGAACATGGTCGCAAGACCGGCAGCAAATTTGACAGAGGGAGAAGCGAGGTCGCCCTGCTTGCTCCAGATAACTGCAACAGCAAGGAGAGAGCAGATGGCCAGCGCAGACTCGACGATCATGGCGCCATAGCCGATGGCCTTGGCATCCTTCTCAGAGTTGATCTGCTTGGAGGTCGTGCCGGAAGCGATCAGCGAATGGAAGCCGGATACAGCGCCGCAGGCGACCGTGATGAACAGGGTCGGGAACAGGGTGTTTCCGTTAGCGAGCTTAAAGGAGGTGAATGCAGGAAGCTCAACAGTGACCTTGCCTGCAAAGGTGGAGCCAACGATGGAGAAGATGGCAAGGATCATCATCGCGTAGAGCAGGAAGGAGCTCAGATAGTCACGCGGCTGGAGCAGCATCCAGACAGGAAGCAGGGAAGCCAGGGTGACATAGACAGCAATGAAGATGACCCATGCGGTGTAGCTCATGTTGATACCGACATTCAGGCCGACAATAACGATAACAATGATACCTATGATACCGATAACCGTCGCCGGTCCGATCGGAGCGTTCTTGCGGTATACGAAGAAACCAAAGATGAACGCGATCACTATGAACAGAATGGATGTCATAGCGGTGGATGCTGTGCCGGTGACTTCGCCGACGGTAATGAACGGCTTGTCAGGGCTGGCAAACGTGTTGCCGACAACATTCGTGAAAGAAGCAATGACCAGAATGAGAACGAGCAGTGCAAAGATCGAGAACAGTCTCTGCGCTTTCACGCCCATGCTGTCACGAATGACTTCGCCGATGGATCCGCCGTTATGACGGATGGAAGCGAACAGAGCGCCGAAATCATGAACTGCGCCGAAGAAGATACCACCGAGAACCACCCAAAGAAAAACAGGAACCCAGCCGAATACTGCTGCCAGAATAGGTCCGTTTATAGGGCCGGCACCTGCGATGGATGAGAAGTGGTGTCCCATCAGCACTGCAGGGTTGGCAGGAACGAAGTCCTTGCCGTCGTAACTGGTATGTGCGGGGGTCTCACGGTTGGGGTCGACACCCCACTGCTTTGCAAGCCAGGAACCATAGAAAATGTATCCCAGGACGAGCAGAGCGATACCGATAAGAAGGATTACTAGTGCCACGGTTTTCACTCCTTATAAAAAAATGTTTAAACAATTGCGGACCTGTTCTTATTTTTTCAGGGCCGCAAATAGTTTACGAAAGTATTTTTCCAGCTCCGCTCCCGCCCGGTTGGTGACCACCTTTTCGGTGCTCAGGTTCACCGCCCCGGTGAGCAGATTGGAATAGCCCCAGAAGGAATGGTTGTAACTCTTGGAAAACTTGCGGGAACGGATCTCCTCCAGTGCATCCTTATCGAAGGCAGATGCAACGAACACCGCCTTGATGTTGGTATACTGATGCTCCTTATGCGGCTTTACACGCGGGAGCCCCTCATTCAATGCATAATCTATGCATCGAGAGACAGCCGCCCGGTCGAAGAATTCCGCAGAGAATATATAGCAGAACTCATTCGTCTCATTTCCCCATATGGGAAGTTTTTTCGAGATCCAGTACTTCTCACCGCGCTGGTAAAAATCCGCCTGGAAACAAAGGGGAAGGTCCGTCAGTCCCTCGTTCGGGCGAACGTCGTAATAGGCGGAATATGAATCCAGAAGTACATTCAGAAACTCCTGTCTCTCAAGCGCCATTCGTACTCCTCCCGAAAAATGAACAAATTATGACCTGACTTAATATACCTCTTCTCCGGATAAAATTCAATACTGATTTTGAATTTTCTATGAACAGAACATCGTGATTTTTTTATCAAAACCGGTTTTGTGCCTTCGATTCTTTACAATTCCGCCCCTGTGTATTAGAATATCTCTATTCTTTTGACAGATTGGTCAAATCTCCATACTGCCAGAACAGAAAAATCATAATAATGCACAATTATTGCATATTTATTCATTTCGGGTGCTGTCATGTCCTATACTCTTTGTGTTCCCTGTCTTCTCGGGCTTGAAAGTATTATAGCGAATGAACTGGAGAAGCTTTCTATCTCGGATATACGTTCGGAAAACGGACGTGTATATTTTTCCGGCGGCCAGGCTGAGATCGCAAAGGCGAATCTATCCCTTCGCTGCGGTGAACGCATTCTCATCGAAACCGGCCATTTCGATGCAGTTTCCTTTGAAGAACTGTTCGAAAAAACCAAAGCACTCCCATGGGAAGACTATATTCCTGCAAAAGGTGCTTTTCCCGTTAAGGGCTACAGTCTGAACTCCAGGCTCTTCTCTGTTTCCGACTGTCAGAAAATCATCAAAAAAGCCATTGTAGAACGGCTGAAAACAGCCTACCGGAATATTCAATGGTTTGAAGAGACCGGAGGACTGTATCAGATCCAGTTTTCCATCATGAAGGATGCTGTTTCTCTGTGCATCGACACTTCCGGTGCCGGTCTCCACAAACGAGGCTACCGTCCGGCTCACAATGCTGCTCCTCTGAAGGAGACGATGGCGGCAGCCATGGTCGAACTTTCCCGCTACCGGGGCAGAGGCGACCTCTGCGATCCTTTCTGCGGCAGCGGAACCATCCCCATCGAGGCTGCTCTGATCGCCCGCAATATTGCTCCGGGCATCAACCGGAGGTTCTCGGCCATGGGCTGGGAAGACTTTGATCCGAATATCTGGGACAGAGCAAAAGAGGAGGCCCGTTCCCGGGAGTATCGCGGATCCTATCGAATCATCGGCAGCGATATCGATCCGAAAGCTGTCGAGATCGCAAAAGAGAATGCAAGGCGGGCCGGTGTAGCAGATATCGTCCGTTTTGAGGTTGCAGACGCGACCGTTTTTGACCGCAGAACCGATTCGGGCATTCTCATTACGAATCCCCCCTACGGAGAACGGATCATGGAAAAGCAGGAAGCTGAGTCCCTCTACCGTGCTTTCGGCACCTGCTTCCGAAACAGTGAAAACTGGAAGCTCTATCTTCTTTCCTCCCACACGGAATTTGAACGCACATTCGGCAGACAAGCCGACAAAAAGCGCAAACTCTATAATGGAATGATCAAATGCGATCTGTTCATGTACTATAAATAAATCTAAGGTAATTTGAATCCGCAGACGCGGTTTCGAAAGGATTATTCTCCATGAAGCATCTTTTTGTTGTGAATCCAGTTGCAGGAGGCGTCGACCGGACAGAAGAGATCCGTGCCCTTGCCCTGCGCGCTTTTGAAGCCAATTCCTCCTGCTTTGAGATCTATACGACGCGCGCTCCCGGAGACGCGACTGCAGAGATCCTCCGCCGTGCCTCGGCCGGAGAGTCCCTGCATGTATATTCCTGCGGCGGTGACGGGACCTTCAACGAATGCATCAGCGCCGCCGTACACCGTGACAATATTGCCGTTTGTCCCTTCCCTCTCGGAACCGGAAATGATTTCTGCCGCATGTTCGGTGAGGAACAGGCTCTGTTCTGGGATATAAATGCCGCGATAAACGGAGAAGAACACCCTATCGATGTCATCGACTGCAACGGGCGTTACAGTGTGAACATCTGTTCTGTCGGGATCGATGCACGGATCGGAACAAATGTGCACAAATATACCTCTTTCCCTCTCTTCAGGGGAGCGATCGGATATGTCGTTTCCGCCCTGGTGGAGATGTGCAGAGGAATCAGCCAGCATATGATCATCCGGACAGCCGGTCAGGTCCTCGACGGAAAATTCACCCTGGCATGCGCCTGCAACGGACGCTATTACGGAGGCGGCTTCAATCCGACTCCAGCCGCCATGCCGGATGACGGGGTCCTCGATATCCTTATTGTTAAGAAAGCAAATCTCTTCCAGTTTGCCCTGATGATCGGCAAATATGCCAAAGGCCGCGGGGATGAGATCCGGAAATTCATCACACACATCCGTACGGATGAGATCTCAATCGAGTTTGATGAAGAGAACGTGGTCAATCTGGACGGAGAAGCCTTCTTCACGAAAAAGGCCTGCATGAAGCTCCTCCCCGGAGCTGTGAAACTGATTGTCCCCATGGGGATGACATACTTTACCAAACAGTAAAAAAAAGTTCACACTTTTTTCCGCTGCAGGTATTGCAAAAAATGAAATATGTGCTATTATATGCATTGTTAGCACTCATGGTATTTGAGTGCTAACAATGCTGAATTTGTATACTATTATTTTGGAGGGATATAGAATGAAGCTCAAACCTTTAGCGGACAGAGTCGTTCTCGTGCAGAACGCTGCGGAAGAGCGCACTTCTTCCGGTATTTTCCTTACCGCTGCCGCCCAGGAGAAGCCTGAGGTTTATCAGGTGTGTGAGGTCGGCCCCGGCGGAATCGTGGATGGGAACGAGGTCGCAATGACTGTAAAGGTCGGTCAGAACGTTCTGGTCGGGAAGTATACCGGCACAAAGGTCAAGCTTGATGATGTGGAATACACCATCGTTCGCCAGAATGACATTCTGGCTGTAATCGAGTAAGGAGGAACACAGACATGGCAAAACAGATCATTTATGGTGAAGAAGCCAGAAAAGCGATCGAGCGCGGTGTGAACCAGCTCGCCAATACCGTGAAGATCACACTGGGACCGAAGGGCCGCAACGTTGTTCTTGATAAAAAGTACGGCGCTCCGCTGATCACCAACGACGGCGTGACCATCGCCAAGGAGATTGAACTGGAAGACGCCTTTGAAAACATGGGCGCGCAGCTCATCAAGGAAGTATCCACCAAGACCAACGATGTTGCCGGTGACGGTACCACCACAGCAACTGTCCTTGCCCAGGCAATGATCAGCGAAGGCCTGAAGAATCTCGCCGCGGGAGCCAATCCCATGGTCATGAAGCGCGGCATCCAGAAAGCCACCACGGAGGCGGTTAATGCCGTCAAAGCGATTTCCCAGCCGGTTTCCGGATCCAAGGACATTGCAAGAGTAGGCACTGTATCTTCCGGTGATGAGATCATCGGCGGGCTGATCGCGGACGCGAT
>JAEEGL016995990.1_pt1 | contig 10981 bp, 7 predicted proteins | sample 9134231 | NCBI WGS metagenome assembly JAEEGL01 (sample SAMN16246548, study PRJNA631951) | gut metagenome | biome: gut microbiome; feature: rumen; material: fiber-attached | host: Bos | place: Iran: Karaj | collected 2018-10 | reverse complement strand
CCGACCTTGCGCTGCGCCAGGATGCGGCTGGTATCGCGCTCCGGCTTCTGCGCGAAATAGTGCACCGTGATGCGGTTGCCGTCCACCATGTCGTGCAGCCACAGGCCGATGCGCATGGTGCCGCGCCGGGGATAGACCACCGCGGCGGCCTCCACCCAGGGCACGCTGTTCCTGTCCTTGCTCTTGACGAAGATCTCGCTGTTGCCGAAGCACAGGGCGGTCTCGTCTCCCGTGCTGTGGTCGGAGAATTCCACGCTCAGGCGCACGTCCACCGTGCCGGGGCCGAGGCCGTGGGGGATCTCGTCGGAGTAGATCTTCCGGTTCACCCGCATGCCGCCGGGCAGGGTCAGGTCCACGGTGCCGTGGCTGACGGCATAGTCGTACTGCTCGGGGGAGGGGATGCCGAAATCAAAGTGCAGCGCCCCGGTGGAGGGCTGGTAGTTTGCCTTCACATCCGGCTTCTGCCAGTATTCCAGGGAGCGCACGGAGGTGGTCACCGTGCGGGGACCGCCGTCGTCCGCGGAGGCGGCCTCCTGGGTGATGCGCTGGGCGAAGGGCAGGTTCGTCACGGAGACCACGAAGGTGCTGCCCGCCGAGTGCAGGAGCTCCAGCTTGGCCAGATAGATGGGGATGTCCCGCCCCTTCAGGCGGCGCTCCAAGTTGTCCGTGCGGCGGCGGCGGGCCGCCAGCTGATAGGTGTCCCGGCAGAGGTAGCACTTGGCGCCCACCTCCACATAGTTCTTGTACCGGTGGCTCCCCAGCTCCAGGTCGATCTCCCCGCCGGAGGGGAGGAGGGGGCTCTGCAGGTCGCTCATCTGCCGCGCCTTCATGCGGAAGCCCACGGAATAGACCCGGCGGGTCTCCTCCGGGCTCTCCCGGAATTCCAGGTGGACGCGGCCGTCCTCGCTCTCCACGAAGCCGCTCTCCCCGGTGAGCTGGAAATAGACCGGTGGCGTCTTCTCATTTTTCACCACCAGCAGCTCCGCCGTGAACTCCCGGCCCGCGCAGACGGCTTCCGGCACGGCCAGGACCAGAGAGAGCTCGTCGCTGGAATACAGCACGGAGACATTCTCCTTGCCCGAGGCCTCCAGCAGGGCCCGGTAATCCGGCTCCTGGGCGGTGAGGAAGAGATGGGAGCCCTCCCGGGTGATGTTGTACTGCCGGCTCTCCCCGGAGGCCGCGCCCACGGCGTTCACCGGCTCCCGCTCCGTTTCCCGGTATTCCAGGCAGAGATAGGCGCTCTCCCTGTCCTTCAGGCTTTCCTGCCCGTCGATCATCTGCAGCTTGCGCAGCAGGGGCTCTTCCACGACGACCATCCTGCCGAGATAGTCGATGGCCATGCCGCTTTCGATCAGGAGCGTGGAATCGTCGCTGGCGCCGACGCCCAGGCCGCAGACCACTCCCGCTCCGTAAACGAGGCGGCGCATCAGCTGGGACGAGCTTCTCGTATAGTTCTGCTCGACCTCGAAATCCCGGACCGTCAGCAGCTTGCCATAGAAATAACGGTTGCGCTCCAGCGGGAAGAAATCCGTGTTACCGCTCATGATCTTCTCCTCCAATCGTCATATCGTAATGGATGGTCGTCGATTCGTTGATGACCGCCGTGACATATTCTCCGATTTGGGTGTTGACACCCAGGTAGGTGTGCCAGTCCAGCTGGACGCCGGGCTTGAGCAGCACCAGCTCCGGCGTGGTCTCCGCCGGAGTGAATTCCTTCAGCTGCTCCAGGAACCGCTCCATCTGCCGCTGCTCGGTGAAGGTCCCCTGGGGAAGCAGGAGGAAGAAGCGGTAGGGGTCGTCTCCGTAGAGGCGCCGGTACAGCTCCGGGTCGCTGCAGGAGGGGTCGTTGGGGTCCACCTTGAAATGCTCGATGATGATGGGCGTCTGCCCCGTCAGCCGCTCCACGCTCCGCCGGATCCCTTCCACGGTATACATGGTTTCATATTCCTCGATGACCCCCGTGAGGCTCCGCCGCAGCTCTTCCTCCTTCCCGCCCTCCTCGGCGCACAGCCAGTGCGCCAGATACTGCAGCATATCCGGCTCCGCCGACGCGGGGTCCAGCTGCCGCCGGGCCCGGAAGATCTTCTCCTCCAGATCCTGGAACATGGCGGTGAAGACGGAGAGGTAGCGGTAGGTAAAATCCTGGTCCTGATAGAAGGCGGGGAGATAGTCCGCCAGGTGGTCGCTGTCGGCCAGGACGCTCACCCCGTCCAGCCGGGGCCTGCCCTCGCCGCCGCTGGTAAAGCCCACGGCCAGCCAGAGCCAGCGCCCCCGCTCCGAGAGCCACACGTCCCCGCCGATGGCCTTCGGCTCCCCGAACAGGGCCCTGGCGGCCTCCGTGCCCCGGGGCTCCCCGGAGATCCGGCGCCAGTCGTCCCATTCCGCCTCGTCGGAGGCCCGGGCATAGATGCGCACGGAGGCATCCGGCGGAAGCTCCAGCTGCAGCCGGACCCGGCCCCAGCGGAAATCCTCCTCCCCGCTGTCCAGAGGCGGGAGGAAGGCCACGCCCTCAAAGGCGTCGGCCCGGAGGACCAAGCTGTCTCCCTGCTGCTCCACCGAGCGGAAGACGCCGCCCTTCCAGCGCTCCGCGCCCCACAGATTCCAATACAAGCGGCCGTCGCTCAATGCGTTCACCTTCCGTCCTTAGCCAGAATGACCTCCGACTTTTTCAGATACAGGATCGTATCCGGCATCACCGTCAAATCCCCTGCCGAGGTCTGGTAGCTGTTCTGGTCCATGCCCCGGAACTCCAGCCGGTCCACCTGCTCCACGCCGGGGAGCTTCTGCAGCGCCGCGGCCAGCTCGTCCCGGCTCACACCTGCGCCGATGCGCTCGCCGCGGGGCCGGAAGAAGTCCCGCAGGGCGGCCTCCGCCTCCTCCTGGCGGAAGCTCCGGTCGCTGCGCAGGCGGACCGACAGCGACAGGGCCGCATAGCGCACGGGGATCGCCTCCGTCCGGATGCAGACGGTGCGGCAGCGCTCAAGCTGCCGGGAAACGGCGGCCAGGAAGCGCGCGTCCGGCACTGGCCTTTCCCCTTCGCCCGCGGGGAGCACCGCCACCGACACCATCGCCGGGGATCTCTGGTGCTTCTGCCGGACGTCGTAGCCGGGCAGGGCCCTTGCGCCAGCCACCCGGAGGCCGGGGGTTCGCAGCGCCTGGCGCTCATAGTCCTTCGCGGAAACGCATTTCCGCGTGTCCTCCAGCCGGCGCAGGAGGCGGCCTCGCCCTTCAGCCAGGGATTCCGCCTCGCTTCCGCCCGCGGCCTCGGCATTGGGCACCTCTTCCCCGTCGTCGGAGAAGCGCAGGGAGGCATTGGCGGGGATGTTGCCGCCGCCGCAAAGGGAGAGCAGCTCCTCCGCCACCAGCACCGCACCGGGACCGGGGGCGATGAGGGCGCCGTGGGCCCCGTCTCCCACCGTGAGGGTCTCCCGCTCCCGGTCATAGACGAAGACCCGGTCCCGGGGCCCGCAGAGGGCCAGATCGTCCACGCAGCGCCAGGGCGCGGGGCGGACGACCCCATCCTCGCACAGGGTCTGGCACATGAGCGTCAGCTGCTCCGTCAGCAGGCTCCGGCCGCCCAGGTTCAGCCGGAAGCTCTCGCCCGGGCGTCCCGTGGCGTCGAAGAGCAGGTCCCGCAGGTAGACGGTGTCCAGGCAGGACACCAGGAGGTTCTCCTCCCCGTCCGCGGCGGCGGAGGAGGCATTCAGCGTGATGAGAACGCCCTCATCCCCCCGCTGCAGGCGATAGTCCCCCAGCTGGCGCCAGCCCTCCGGGGTCCGGAGGAAGACCGCGGCGTCCCCCCGCCCGGCCTGGGCGCTGCGCAGGGTCACCCGGCAGCTCTTCTCCGGCCTGACGGTGAAGCGGTAGGCCCGGGCGCGGCTCTCCGTCTGCCGGGCGAGATACCGCCCCGCAGCGATGCCCGTCAGGCGCACACGCTCCTCGCAGCCCGCATCCGTCTGCCGGACCGTCAGCCGGTACAGCCCCGCCTCCGCCGGTGTCCACCCCTCCGTCAGAGGAAGCGTCACATAGCCGCTGCGGCTCAGGGAAAGGGTCTCGTCCCGCAGGGGCGTCACCCGCCCCGCGCCGGAGAGCTCCCACACCAGGACGCGGGGATCCTCCGTATCTCCGTCCGGCTCGTTGCGCCGGACGCCCTCGGGCTCCCGCACCTCGAACCAGAGGCGCAGTTCCCTTTCCGGCCGGGCGGAAAAATCCATCACCAGGGAGCTGCCCGCCTCGCCGCCGAACTCAAAGGGCTGGATGACGGCGCCGCCGGAGAGCATCTCCGTGACGTCCACCGCCTCCTTCCGCTTCGGCCGGCGCACCAGCACCCGCCGCAGGGCCGCCCGGCGGGCAGGGATCTCCTCCGCCAGCTCGAACACCACGCCCTCGGGGGTCTCCAATGGGGTCAGAGGCAGCCGGGGAGGGGCCTCCGGGGCGATATCCAGGGCGCATTCCGACGCCCGCTCGGGGCGCAGCCGGGTCCCGGTCAGCTCCAGGAGTCTGCGCCCCGTCTCCGGCCCGATCCGGTTGATCTCATACTGCAGGGTCTCCTTGAACCATGCCATCAGCTCCAGGATGGTGATGCCCGGATCATGGGCGTTGTGGTCCGTCCAGGGCGGGCACAGCCAGGGAAGGCGGCCCTCCGCCTCCCGCACGATATCCTCAAAGCGCTGATCGTCCAGATCCCGCGATACCAGCATGGTCGATCCCCCTCCTTCCGCCGAACATCCGCATCAGCTCAGGCTCACCAGATGCATCCCGCTCTCCGCCACGCCGTAGGGGAAGTCGCTGTCCGCCTCCAGGGGAACCAGCCGCTGCCTCCCGTCCTCATCGTAGGACGCCTCCACCAGAATGCGCTCGATGAGCTGCACATTGGGCGTATCCCGCACGACGCTCCACACCTCGCCCAGTCGCAGCTGCTCCCCGATGGGCCGCTTCTTCCAGCTGTCCTGGATCAGGGCCTCCAGCCGTCTTGTAATGGCCTGCTGGGTCTCCGCGGCCAGCTCGGGCCGCTCCGTCTTCACGGTGACGGAGGTATTGACCGTCAGCACCGTGGCGGGGCAGACGTGGAGCCGGTCCTCCGCCACCAGGCAGCAGGGGCCGTTTTCGGCCAGATAGCGGTATACCCTGCCGCACAGGGCCTCCGTTCCCTCGCCGCTGCGGCCGTAGCCCGCGATCACCACAGCCACGTGCCCCGGAGCCGGAGCCCCGTGCTCGTCCCGCCCGGAGAAGCAGCGCACGTGATTCACCTGGGGGAAGGCCTCCCGCACCAGCTCCTCATAGTCCCTGCGCCCCGCGGCCCGGCCCCGGTTGTGCAGGAAGCGGCTGCCCCGCTCCTCGATCTCCTCCAGGCTCAGACGCCCGGTCCCGCCGCTCATGGCCGTAAGGTTGCGCACCTCGCTCACCTGGGGCAGCGCCGAAAGCAGGGAGCGGATCGCGCCGGCGGGCACGTTGCCCCGCCGGCCGCCGCCGCTGGAATACTCCACCCGGATGTTGTGGTCCCCCGAGGGGGGCACCTTCCCCTGGCGGCCGTCCCCGAAGGCGATCTCGCCCCGGAAGGGGTCCAGAGTGAAGACCCGCTCCTCCGGCCCGGCCAGGGCCAGGTCCTCCACCCGGGTCCACTCTACCCAGCAGCGGCGGAGGCTGTGGTCCTCCCATTCCTCCCGCAGCTTCGCCGGCGTCTCCCGGCGGAGGGCCTCCAGCCCGGCGTCGGAGATGCCGCCCAGCTCATCCACCCACACCCGGCAGTCCTGCACGGGGAGGTTGAGCAGCTGCAGGCGCTTGCCTGCCTCGAAGATGTCCGTATCGAAGACCCGGTCCGTCTCCCGCTGGCGCTGGATCGCGGAGACGGCGTTCACCGTCACCGAGGCCACCGCGGGCATGACGCCGCTCTCCGCGGCGCTGCGGCTCATGCGGAGCCAGCAGCCCATCTCGCCGAAAAGCTCCGTCTCCGGCAGCCTGATCGGGAGGAAGAGGAACATCTCCCCGCTGTGCAGCAGCCGCTCCGTCTGGTCCACGGCGCGCACCGGCTCGAAATCCTTGCCGTTCCAGTATTCCCACAGGAGCTGACCCCGGAGCCGGGCCCGGCCCTCCACCTGGAAGCGCAGGGACAGGGGCATGGCCTGGGGGGAGGAGTCGAAGCGAAAATACATGGACGCCCGCTCCCTGGCCATGGGGACCAGGGCGGGGAAGCCCAGGCTCGTCACCAGATGAGCGTCCTCGATGCTCCGCCGGCGGCAGTTGTTCTCCGAAAAGCACCAGACAGGCTTCCTCGCCGTCTCATACTGCCAGCGGAAGGAAGCGGATTTCAGGAAGGGCACGATCCAGCGCTGATAGGAGGAATAGGGGTTGCTCATGTCCGCCACCCGAACGCGGATGAAATAGCCCGTCTCGGCGTTGACCTCCGCCTCCTCGATGTCCTCCGGCACCCGGAAGCGCACGTCCAGAGCGCCGTCCCTCGCCCCGGAGAAGGGGTTCCGGTCCCCCTTGACGGGGAGGTTTCTCCAGCCGAGGCCGTTGAAATACTCCCACACGACCTGGGTGACGGCCACGTCGTCCGGCTTCAGCTCCACCGCGCTCTGCTTGTCGATGATGGGCTGGGTGAAGTTGTAGCGCGAGCCCTGGGACTCCGGCTCGTCCACCACGAAGCCCAGCTCCAGCTGCAGCAGCGCGTCCGCCCCCCGCTTCGACAGGGCGTCGTCGCAGGAGAGGTAGAGCATGCTGTATACCGCCGGGCGGCGGCCGAAGCAGTAGCCCCCCTCCTCGGGCAGGATGGGGATATCCCCGCTGAACATGCTGCCGGCCCCGCAGGGGGCAATAGGCTCGCTGCTCAGCTCCACGGCGTCGATGCGCAGCTCGGCGCCGGGGCTGCCGGAGCAGGAGATGCAGATATGTCCGCTCTCATCCGCCTCCGGCAGAAGGCGGCTGCGCTTCTCCAGGATCAGGCGCCCGTTCTCCGCGCGCACCGCATCGAAGGGGATGTCCTCGCCCCCGTGGCGGAAGGTCCAGCGCAGGTCCTCCGAGGCCAGGGCCCGGGCCGCCTCCTCCCGAAGGCCTCCCGCCTGCCGGAAGACCGCGGAGACGCGGCTGGGGCAGCCCAGACGCAGCACGTCATCCTCCCCCAGGAGGAAGCGGTGGCGCTGCAGCTCCTCCCCGCCGGGCTCGAAAAAGCGCTGGGGCCGCCGGGCGAGGTCCAGGCGGCGGATGCTGTCCCCTTCCCCGTCCACATAATAGATATCCGCAAGCCGGGCGGGAGAGACCTGGATCGTCCGCTCGGTCTCAAAAACGATATTCTCCCCCTCCCCGTCGGGGGTGAACAGCTGCGTCCCCGCCGCCACGGTGAAGGGCTCGGTGATGTTGCTTTGGGGGGTGAAGCAGACGGTGCCCTCCGCGGACCTCGGGCCCGGCTCCCGATAGCCGATCATATTGAGGAACTCAATGTAGAGCTTCTCGGGCAGAGCGTTGAGCCTGTCCACGCTCTGGCCGTACATCTCCGCAAACAGCTCCGCAATGGCGGCGCCGGGGTCGTCTTCCGTCCCCTCATAGCGCCACTCCGGGGTATAGCTCCGGGCGAGGGCGCGGATCTGCTCCCGGATGGCGCCGGGACTTCTGGCATCCAGCAGCGGACGGTTCATACCGCGTCTCCTCCCTCCGAGCCTTCCGTTCTGTAGAACGGATACACATGGTTATAGCGGTTGTTGGTGCTGCGCACCCGGTAGCCGACCTCCACAACGATGACGCCCTCCAGCTCGTCGGCTTCCCGGCAGGTCACGTCGATGTCGTCGATGCGGGGTTCCTGGTAGGAGAGGAGCTCGCGCAGATCAAAGGCAAGGCTCTGCCGCTCGGAATCGGAAGCGGTGGAAAAGGTGTAGTCCACGACGTTGGAGCCGAAATCCGGCCGCATGACCCGCTCGCCCTGCACCGTGCGCAGAATGATGCCGATGGCCTCCGCGATGTCCTCCTCCGCGCTGACCATGGCGAATTTGCCCGTCTTGGGGTCGATCTGCAGGGGGAAACGCAGCCCCCGGCCCATAAATTCCTTTCCGTTCACTGTCCTCGCCTCCCTGCCGCCCCGGGCGGCCAGATGATCAGTTGAGCTTGAGGAGCATCCCCTTCAGGCTGGCGTTCCCCGTGGCGCTGAGGTTCAAATCCTTCGTGGCCTTGACCGCCGCGTCCAGGCCCTGGAGGTTCAGCTGGCCCTGGGCCTTGATATCCGCGCTCTTGCCCTGGAGCGTGACCTTCCCCTTGCCGTTCAGGTCGATGTCTCCGTTCTTCTGCAGGGTGACGGAGGCCTGGCCCGCGGTCAGGGTGATCTTTTCGGCGGCCTTGAGCTCGATGGCCCCGTCCTTGAGCAGCAGTGTCAGGGAATTCTTTCCGTTTTTGTCCTTCGTGGTGACAGTCTGCTTCTCGTCGTCCACCTCCACCGTGATCCCCGAGGGGGTGGTCAGGGTGAGCTTCTGCTTGTTCTTCTCGTCGTGAATGGAGAACTCCACCTTGTTCGGGGTCTTCAGGCAGTAGTCCTCCGCCTTGCCGTTCTCCACGCTGAGAGGCGGCTTGGATTCCGTGCACCAGAAACTGCCCAGCACGATGGGGCGGTGGGGGTCGTTCTCCAGGTAGCCCAGCACCACCAGGTCGCCCACCTGGGGAAACAGGAACAGGCCGCGCTCGGCGCCCCCCATGGGCGTCATCACATAGCACCAGTCCGTGATCTCATTATCCGGAGCGCCGATGGGCAGGCAGCGCACCCGGTTGAGCTTCTGGTCGTCGTTGATGTCCTTGACCTCCGCAAGGGTCAGGGTGCGTCTTTTTCCCTCGCCGCTCCGGCCGCCGGAGCTTTCCAGCAGGGAGCCGATATTGTTTGCGAAGCCAGAGGTCATGCCTTCGCCCCCTTGATCTCAAAAGTAGTGGTATAAGAGCTGGCGGAGATGTGGTGGCAGACCTTGGAGATGAAATACGTCCCGTCCGTCTGGTCGTCTCCCCCGTCGATCTTGATGTAGCGGCCGGGGATCAGCTCCGGGATCCCGATGCACTCCCCTTCGCCGGAAACGAAGCCCATGGCAATGCTGTTGAGCCTGTGCTGCGCCAGGGTCTCGCATTCCTTCTGCGTCCGCGCGTATTCGCTGTGCTCCCTCAGGACCGCGTCCTTGAGAGCGCTGACCCATTCCGCCGCGGTCTTTCCCTCGCCGCCCGCGGTCACCCGGGCGGCCGTGCCCTTCACGGCCTTCTGGTTGACGTCCCGGCCCATGACCTCCACCTTGCCCACCTGATGGGCCAGGGAGACGCGCCGGCTGAAACGGATGATGCTCTTGCCCACAGTCAGATTCAGGATGGGGGTGGTCTTGGTGATCACGTTGTCGAAGATCAGCTCCCCATCCACGGCGAAGAGGGTCGCACCGTAGCGCTCCGCCAGCACACACAGGAACTTCCAGTCGTCCTGCTCCTCCTTGATGATCGGGGTCTCGAAGCCGTCCAGCGCGCCCACCGTCACGGATTTGGCATAACCCGCCGCCTGGCTCTTCTGCAGGATAGACTGCACGATCTGCTTTGGCTTCTTTTCCCCGGCGTAGATCGGCTCGCACATATTCATCAGGAAGCCCAGGCCGTCCAGCCCATTGACGCTGATGCAGGGGGTGCCGTCCGTGGTGAAATCCGTGGAATAGTCGTCGATATAGCCGTAAAACAGCTCTTTGCGCTCCTGATAGCCGCCCTTCACCACCAGCTTTGCGCCGGGCTTGATGCATTTCAGGACGTCGTTTTCCCACTTGCCCTTCTCGAAATTATACTGCCCCTCCACGGTGAAGCTGCAGCCCCCCGCCGTTCCGGCGGCGCTGATCTCCACCTCCACGCCGGGGATGTGGAATTCGCCCAGCTTCAGGGCCTTGCCGTCCACCAGGATCTCGAAACCCGGCGCGGTAAACTGGTCGTATTTGTCCGCCAGCTGGAGATAGTTGTAGCTTCCCTGATCCATCCGCCGCCCTCCTCAGACCAGGGCAGGGACAACCAGGGTCTCCCCGGTGCGCAGCCGGCGGGGGTTGGCGATGCCGTTGGCCGCCGCGATCACCCGCCACTGCCCGGCGTCGCCGTATTCCGCCGCGGCCAGGGACCACAGGGAGTCGCCCTGGCGGACGGTGCGGTACTTGGTCGTATCCGGGGAATTGAGCGGGTTGGCCACGAAGAGCTTCTTGATCTCCCGGTGCTCGATGAAGGTGCAGTTCAGATATGCGCGCACGGGCTTGCCCTGCTCATTGAAGCGGACGAAGCGTTGGTCGCACTTGGCCAGGAAGCCCCGGAACTGCAGGGAGGCCCACTCCACCTTCAGCTCCGGCGGACGGTGGAGGTCGCTGTCCAGGTACATGAGGTCTGTGACCTTCTTGGTATAATCCCGGACGTCCAGGGTCTCCATGGAGGGCAGGAGGCTGTTGGCCTCGAATTTCAGCTTGTCCTCCATGGTCCCGCCCACCTCGGAGCCGGCGGAAATGCTGTCGAAGAACAGCTCGAAGGTCAGGGTCTCCATGGCGCCGTTCTGGAACTGCACCACGGGCGCGTCCGCACCCAGGAGGGCGACCGGCTTATAGTTGACCGTCTTCTGCCGCGTGTAGCTCTGGGGATTGTAGAGCACCTCGAAATACTTGGGAGGCGCTTTGGCGTCCAGGTTGGTGATCCTCATTTTCTTGACGGGCGTCAGAACGTTGGGGTTCGGCAATCCCACATACATTTGGCTTCTCCCTCCTTATCGCCCGCTGCGCCGCAGCTCCCGCCGCAGCCGTTCCTCAATGATGCGGTAGACCCGGTCCGCCGTGCGCTGAAGCTCGGCGTCGCTGACGGGGGTCCGATAGGCCGTTTCCTCCGGCTCCCGGCGCTCCCGGAAGGTCAGCGCCGCAGGCGCGGACGCTGTCGACGGCCGGGCTGCGGTCCCCGCGCCGGGGGCCGTCCAGCTGATGCGCTGTCCGCCGCCGGACGCGCCGCTGAACAGGGTCGCCTG
>JAEEGL015902687.1_pt1 | contig 10981 bp, 11 predicted proteins | sample 9134231 | NCBI WGS metagenome assembly JAEEGL01 (sample SAMN16246548, study PRJNA631951) | gut metagenome | biome: gut microbiome; feature: rumen; material: fiber-attached | host: Bos | place: Iran: Karaj | collected 2018-10 | reverse complement strand
CGATAAAGGAGAAAAAGAACGCCGAAAGCGCTGTGTAAAGAGAACGGCTGCCGCATTTCTCCGTTTCTTGGAGTTCATGCGACAGCCCCTTTTCTGTCGGTCAACAGCGCATCACAGCAGCGGGATCCCGGCGCGGGCGGCTGTTTCAAGGGTATCGTCGTCCCATACGGAGACCTGCACCTCGCCGATGTGTGCGGTCTGCATCATCAGCATGCAGAGCCGGGACTGTCCGATGCCGCCGCCGATCGTGAGGGGAAGCTCGCCGTTCAGCAGCATCCGGTGGAAAGGAAGGGACGCCCGTTCTTCGCATCCAGCCAGCTTGAGCTGACGCGCGAGCGAGGCGGGATCAACGCGGATCCCCATCGAAGAGATCTCGAACGCGCAGCCGAGGAGATCGTTCCAGATCAGGATATCGCCGTTGAGCTCCCAGTCGTCATAGTCCGGGGCGCGCCCGTCGTGCGGCTTCCCGCTTCTGAGCTTCCCGCCGATCTTTTCGAGGAAGGGTGTCGGGTGCTCCCGGACGAAGGCGTTCTCGCGCTCCTTCGGCGTGAGGGAGGGATAGAGATCTTCAAGCTCCTGCGAGGTGATGAACGTAACCTCCGGTTCGATCCGGCAGGAGAGCTTCGGAAAGTCATACCGCAGAGCATTGTTCGTCGCCACGACCGCGGACAGGATCTTCTTCACCGTCGCGCGAAGGTAATCCTCGTTCCGCATCGATTCGTCGATCACCTTTTCCCAGTCCCATTGGTCGACATAGACGGAATGCAGGTTGTCGAGCTCCTCGTCGCGGCGGATCGCGTTCATATCGGTATAGAGGCCCTTGCCGACATAGAAATCGTAGTTTTTCAGGGCAAGCCGCTTCCACTTTGCGAGGGAATGCACGACCTGCGCGTCACGGCCGACGGCGGGGATGTCGAAGCCGACGGGACGCTCGACGCCGTTCAGGTTGTCGTTCAGACCGGAGTCCTCCCGCACGAAGAGCGGAGCGGAGACACGGCGGAGGTTGAGCTCGATCGCAAGATTCATCTGGAAGGTGCGCTTGATCGTATCGATGGCGAGCTGGGTCTCGTAAACGGAGAGTTTCGGTTTGTAGTTTTCGGGAACGATAAACATGGAAGGCGTCCTTTCGCGTTCGGATGGGAGCTCCGGATCCGGGATCTGCCCGAAATGAGGTGTCATCCGCCGGATTTGTTGTATATTTTATCATCGAACGCCCGGTTTGTCAAGAGCGGTTTTGCGATTGATTCATTCCGGGCAGAGCCGACAGGAATATGTACAATATTGAGGATAAATTTGTCGAAATTGTGAAAATTGCGAAAAATTCTCCGAAAAGGATTGACTTGTGTAGTGAAAATGCGTATAATATATGTGCAAAGCCAATCCAAGTGCGCAAGCACGAGAAAAAAGGAGTCTGACATGGAAGAAAATACCATCATCAAACTGCCGGCCAGCGAGCTCGAGATCATGCAGGCGATCTGGCTTCTTCATGAGGAAGGCGAAAAGTTCATCACGGCGAGCCTTGTCATGAAGAGATGCCCGGCGCTCAACCGTCTCAAACTCACCACGGTCCTCACGCTCATCACGAGACTGCAGACCAAAGGCTTCATCGAGACCGAAAAGCTCGGCCGCTCGAACTGCTACACGCCGATCATCGACAGCGCGGATTACAGAAAATTTGCATACGGTGATTTCCTTGAACGCGTTTACCGCGACAACCGCATCGATCTCGCCACCGCGCTCGTGACTGACCCGAACCTGACGAAGGAAGAGCTCACCGCGATCAAGTCCCTCGTGAGAAAGGCAGAACTCCCCAAATAAGAACCTGAACCGCGCCAAGCGCAACCGGAAGGAGCCGCGACATGGGAAACAGAATCGTTCTTCTGTTTTATGCAGTCGCGGCCCTTTCTGCCGTTTTCGCCGTTTCCGCTTCGATTCTTCTGTTCATCCGCCGGAAGACGGGACGGTGCGTGCGCGTCATCCTCTGGCTGCTCTTCTTCCTCCTCACCGTCGTGCCGATCGTTCTCGGACCGCACCTCTGGCAGCTGAGGCTGTTCACCAATTTCTCCGGCGGGATGCGGATCGAAACGCGCATCGCCGATGGGGAAGGGGAACCCGTTGCCGTGACCGCTGCCGATGCGCATGAGGTGAAAATGGGCACGATCCTCGCCCGGCTCCTGCTCACCCTCTGGTTCATTGCAGCCGCGGCCTCCGCTTCCTACGGGATCTCCGCCTATTTCAATACGCTGCGCTTTCTCACGAAGCACTCCGAGCATTGCCGGGATGAACGCGTCAACCGCATCTTTGCGGAGGCGCGGAAGAAAGCCGGCGTGCGCGCCTCGGTTTCTCTCCGTGTCATGCACAACGATCTGAAGCTCTCGCCGTGCACCTGCGGGACATGGTCGCCGTCGGTCTTCATCGGCGGGGACTATCTCGACGAATATCCGGACCGATGGCTCGAGCTCGTCTTTCTCCACGAACTGACCCACATCCGCCACGGAGATGCCCTCCTCCGGCTCGCCGCGCTTCTTGTCACCTCGTTCCATGCGCTCCTTCCGCAGTCCGCCGGGATCCGTCAGGCCGTCAACGAGGACGTCGAATACCTCTGCGACCGCAAGGTCCTCGCGCTGGAAGGACAGGACGTGCGCGGGGAATACATCCGCGTCATCCTCGATATCGCCGAGCGCAACCTCCGCGAGGATTACACGCCGGACAACATGCTCTCGAACGCCTCGGAGGCCGGTGAATTCCTCGTGAAGCGATACCGCCGGATGCAGGAGAATACCTCCGTCGTCACCGCAAAGCCTCTGATCGCCGCGCTCACCGCACTTGTCCTCAACGCCGCGCTGTTTTCCGTGGCAATGATCGAGAACCCCGACAACCTTCGCGTCGATTTTGCGAGCCCCGTTTTCGCCGACGCCATCACGCGCCATTTCGATCTCCCGGACGCCTCGGAGGTGACGGAAGAAACGCTTTCGTCGGTTTACCGGCTCGAATTCTACCAACCGAGGAGCATCCCTGACGATCCGCAGCCCCCGGTGTACTACTGCATCGTCAACGAAGAATCGCCCGAGAGGACGCCGAACGGTCCGGGCTATCCCTGCGAGGGACTCGATCTGAGGGATCTGTCGCTGTTCCGCGATCTGCGCACGCTCATCCTTGACGGCGCAATCCGTCCCCAAGAGGGAACCTGGGATCCCCAATCGGCCCGATATGCCGTCATCCTGCGGGATTGAGACCTTTCCGCAGGTTTTTTTCTGGGATTTTTTATGGAATACAAAAAGAATTCTCCGGAATGTGTTGAAAAAGCCGCCTGTTTATTGTATAATAATAGATAATTCCGCGAAAAGGAGGGATGACCATGAACGAGAACCGGCGCGATACGAACCGACCGGGATTTTTCACGAATCTGCTGCGCTCCAGTCTCATCCTCTCCGCCCTCGACCGCTTCACCGCGTGGATCTATGATCTCCTCAAAAACGGTCTCTTCGGCTTCCTTTTCTCGGGCTACCGCGAGTCCCCCCGATGCGCCTTCGCTGAGAAGATCCGGGGCGGCAAGGCGGCAAAACTCTGGTCGGAATTCAGATACGGCGTCTGCCGGAGGATCGAATCGAGCGTGATCGTCGGCGGCGCGGAACTCTTGATGCGCTATCTGCTCGGATGCCGCCTGAAGGTTTATGGGACGTTCTTCGCCTCCTTCGGACTCTACACCACCGCGGTATCCCTCATCACCTCGCTCCTGCACGGCTCCTTCCGGGGCATTCCGCAGACGAGGGAAATGCTTCTGTCCTATGCGCTGATCCTCGCCTCCGTTCCGCTCATCCTCTCGAAGAAGACCCTCTCCGAAGGGATCGTCTCCTCCCATATCGGCCGCTTCCTTCTGAAGATCACCGGCTTTTCCGAGGAAGACGCGCAGCGGGTGATCGGAGACGGCGGACACACGAACGTCGCGTTTCTTTCGGGGATCCTCTTCGGCGTCCTGTCCTATGTGGTTTCCCCGGTCTATCTCTTCGCTTTCCTCGCCGGGATCCCGGTCCTCTATCTGATCCTCGTCAAGCCCGAGATCGGCGTGATGCTCCTGTTCTTCGCAATGCCGTGGCTCCCGACGATGGTCCTCGCGGCGATCGTGATCTATACGACCCTCTGTGCCGCAGTGAAGATCTTCCGGCGTAAACGGGTCTTCCGCATCGAACCCGTCGACATCACGGCGATGGCGTTCATGCTGGTGCTGTTCCTCGGCGGAACGGTCTCCTATTCGCCCGCGTCTCTCAAGCCTGCGCTCCTCATGATCTGCCTGATGCTCGGGTATTTCCTCACGGTCACCCTCATCACGACGCGCGAATGGCTTGTCCGATGCTCGACGGCGGCGGTCGTTTCGGCGGCACTCGTTTCGATCTACGGCATCGTGCGGTATTTCACGGGCGGAGGGTATTCCTCCGACGCATGGCTCGACAGCAGCATGTTTGAGACCATCCGCGGCCGTGCTGTCGGAACGCTCGACAACCCGAACATGCTCGGCGAGTATCTCGATATCACCATCCCGATCGCCGCCGCCATGTTCATCGGACACGGGGAAGGACTGCGCCGGCTGCCCGCGCTCTTCTGCATCGGCGCGATGGGTGTCTGCCTCATTCTCACCTGGAGCCGGGGCGCATGGCTCGCTTTGATCGCAGCGGCGCTGGTGTTCCTCTTCATGTGGCACCGCCGTTCCGTCTGGCTCGTGCTCGCGGGGATCGCATCATTGCCTCTGCTGCCAGCGGTCCTGCCCGCCTCGATCACGCAGCGAATCCTCAGCATCGGAAACATGGCGGACTCTTCGACCTCCTACCGCGTTTATATCTGGCGCGCGGCCGTCCACATGATCCGCGATCATCTCTTCTCCGGCATCGGCATCGGGGAAGGCGCGTGGTTCCGTGTCTATCCGGCCTACGCGTATCAGGGTGTGGAGGTCGCGCCGCACTCGCACAATCTGTTCTTGCAGATCTGGATGGAGACAGGCCTCTGCGGCATCCTCGTGTTCCTGCTCTTCCTCTTTCTCCTGTATCAGGCCGCGCTGACCTTCTTCCGGAATCTCTCCGGCGGCGCGCTGCTCAAAAATCCTGATATTTCGGCAGATCTGCTTGCGGAGAACCTCGGCGCCTCCGTCGGGCGGCAGAACTCCATGCGGCATGGCAGGACCCAGCTCCGCATATCGACGGCAGGTCCGCTCTGCGGCATCATCGCCGTGCTCGTGCAGGGCATGACGGACTATGCGTGGTACAACTACCGGCTGTTTCTGATGTTCTGGCTCGTCTGCGGGCTCGCTTCGGCATATACCCGCAGCGGACGCGCCATGATCGGAGACGGCACTCTCCCCGAACGATCCGAAAATCCGGCGGAATCTTCTCAGAAGGAGGACACCCATGAATAAAAGAAAGCTGCGTTTCAACGGCGTTGACGTCCTGCTCATCCTGCTCGCGCTCGCTGCCGCATTCGTTCTCTTCAAAGTGTTCATTCTGAACGACCGCGGAGGAGACATCCAGGCCGGCACCGATACGGTGAAGATCCAGTATGTCGTCCAGCTGCAGAACCTCGATGCGCGGTATCAGGAATCCGTTCGCCGCGGACAGGCCGTGGAAGACGCGATCACCCGCAAGCCGATCGGGACGGTGGTCGGCGTCGAGGTGCATGACTACGAAAAGGTCGTCTTCGACTACGACACGGGACGCGAAGTCGTCTCCCGAACGGAGGGGAAGATCACGATGCTCGTGACGATCGAAGCGGACGTCGTCGAAACGGATCGCGCATTCCTGGCAAACGGATGCGACATCCGCGTCGGCAAGCAGTTCAGCCTCATGCTCCCCGAGATCTACGGCGTCGGCTTCTGCATCCGACTCGACAAGGAATAATTTCTCCTGGCATTTTTCTCCGAATCGGGAACTTTTTCCCATCAATCGGCGTCTTATCCATAAAAAACGGAGTATCATCCTCATGGTTTCATTTGTTTACCCGGTCGTCGCGACGATCTGCGCGTTCCTGCTCGCTTATGTGGCGACGCCCGCCGTCCGCGTGCTGGCTTTCCACATCGGGGCGGTCGACGTTCCGCTCGACGGGAGGCGCATCCATAAGAAGCCCATTCCGCGCATCGGCGGTGTCGCGATCTATTTCGGCTTCGTCGTCACGTCCCTCTTGTTCTGCGACTTTTCGCGGGAGCTCGTGACGATCTGGATCGGCGGCGGCGTTCTCGTCATCATCGGCATCATCGACGACGTCATCCGTCTCAACGCGTGGATCAAGCTCGTCGTGCAGATCGCGGTGGCTGTCTTCGCCGTCTGGAACGGAACGGTCATCACGCATGTCAATCTCGGCGGCGGCTACGTTCCCCTCGGCGTGTTCAGCATCCCGCTCTCGATCCTCTGGATCGCAGGACTCACCAACGCCATCAACTTCATCGACGGACTTGACGGGCTGGCGTGCGGCGTATCGGCGATCTCGTCGCTCTCGCTCTTGATCGTGGTGCTTCTGCACGGCGATATGATCAGCACGCTCCTGTGCGCGATCATGCTCGGTTCCTGCCTCGGCTTCCTCCCCTTCAACTCCAATCCCGCGCGGATCTTCATGGGGGATACGGGAGCGCTCTTTCTCGGCTTCTGCTTCGCGGTCCTTTCGGTGCAGGGCGTCTTCAAGCTCCATGCCGTGCTCGCGTTCATCGTTCCGCTGACGATCTTCGCCGTGCCGCTCTTCGATATGGTCTTTGCGATCGTGCGGCGTCTGGTCGCGGGAAAGAGCCCCTTTGCGCCGGACCGCGGGCACATCCATCACCGGCTTATTGATATGGGCTTCACACAGAAGGAATCCGTGAAGATCCTCTATGCGCTCTGCGCGCTTCTCGGACTGGTTGCAGTCTTCTGTACGGAGACGATGTTCGAGAATCTCCGCGTCGTGAAGTCCATCGCCATCGCGGTCATCTCCGTCGCGCTCTTCATCATCAATCTGATCATCATGAAGAATCCCGAGACGCGCCGCCATTCCGGGCTGACCCAGGACGACATGACCACGGAGGACTATTTCCACGAACTCGACCCGGAGAAAGCCCGCCGGATCGAGATGCACAACGGCGGCGTCCCGCATGAAGACGCCAGAAAAGGCACGGAAGAACATGAGACTCTTCAAGAGAAGGCTCCGACTGAAACTGAGGACGCTGGTCGATAACCGGACCGCCCTCACGATCCTGCTCTTCGGACTGATCCTCCTTGCGCTGCTCCTCACCTTTGCGGTCGATATGTTCGGCGTCCGGACCGCCATCTATCGGATGATCTACGGACGCGGAGAAGACAGCAATTCCCCCGGCGGAGATTTTGGCGGGATCCCCAGCATGACCCACCCCATCGAAGAGGACGGAGAGAGCATCTATTTCTCCTATTCCGACGAATCCATCCTTGACGAGCTGATCCCGAAGGAACGCTATACCCGCGCAATCCGCATCATCCGTCAATGGGAGGGCGAGAGCTCCATGGACCGCTATATCCTGACCGTCGACGGCAGCTGCTGGGAAGTCAGTGGAAGCGCTCTCACCGCCTTCTGCGACGGAGAACACGCATATCTGTTGTCGGATGCGTATGCCATGGTAACGGATCCCTGTTCCTTCGAGCCGCTCATCGGCATCACCTCCCTCGACGAGATCACAAAAGCAGCGGCACAGGGAGGCGCCGAGATCAGCGTCACCGATCAGAACGTTCGTGTCGTCCTGAGCGATGCAGATTCCGGCGTGCGTGATCAGTATGAGATCTCAATCGAAAGCGGGATCGTCGTATCCGAGCAATCCTCGTACAACGGCGAACTCTACCGCTTCGTCACCACAGAAATCCTCACCGATCCGGTCTCCGACCTGAACGACCGCCTCGGCGATCTGAGGGATGCCTTCTATGCGTCCCGCCCCGATCTGGCTCCGGCCGGACAGAACGATCAAGACGGAGGTACTCCATGAACGAAAACACCAAACAGAAGAAACGGCTCGGCGCGCTCGATATTCTGATCCTGTTTCTGCTCATCGTGGTGATCGGAAGCGCCGCCTATCGCTGGTACAGCGGACGGAATTCCGATGCGGCGAGCGGCGTGCAGATGGATCCCTACGTCATCACCTTCAAGATCACGGATATCCGCGACTCCTCGGCGCAGAGTTACCTCGAGACCGGGACGAATTTCTACCTTCAGGACACCGATCAGTTCTTCGGGACGCTGCGAGAGGGAAAGACCATCCGGGACACAGAGAAATTCTATGAGATGCCCGACGGCGAGATCGTGAAGGTCGCCACCGATCTGACGGGAGACTTTTACCGGGTCGACGTCGAGGCCAGCGTGACGGCGCACGGACGCATGGACAGCGAGGGACGTTTCCTCCTCGACGGCAGCCGCTACATCGGCGCGAACCGTGAAATCACGATTTACAGCAAATACCTGACCGTCACGGCCGTCGTCACCGGCATCAGCCTCGCACAGTAAAAAACAACGGCATACAAAAAACCGCGGTTCCCAAACGGATCGCGGTTTTGTCATGCGCGTACGGCATAGAGCGTCAGATCCCACATCGGCAGACAGGGGACGCGGCGCAGAAAAAGACGGTGAGAAGGCAGGAGCTGACGGACGAGGCGGGGCAGGGCGAAGAGGTCGTCCGTCCTGTGGTAGAGCGAGACGGCGAGGTTCGGGGCATTCCGTCGGATCGTATTCGAGGCGCCGCAGATCGCATGTTCTTCCGCGCCTTCCACGTCGAGCTTGATGAGATCGATGCATTGGTCCGCCGCAAGGGTGTCGATCCTGATCGCGGAGACTTCGGTCACCTTCGCGCGATGACTGCGGCCGCTTTCACCCGCTCCGCGGCTCCCGGACGCCGAATAGGGAAGCATGCCGTCCTCGTCCCAGAGCGCAGCACAAACGGGGACGATCTTCGCACGCTGTTCCGTCCGTGCGTATGCTTCGAGCCTGCGATAGGACGACGGATCGGGCTCCGCGGCGAAGATGATTTCCGGATGGAGCGCACCCGCAAACACCGCCGCGCTGTCTCCTCGGAATGCGCCGCCGTCGATAACCGCACGGATCTTCTGTTCTCCGAGCAGTTCCCGGACGCTTGCTTCCATCGGTTCCGTGTCCGTTAGGCAGGAAAGCCGCCCGGTCAGCCGGAATTCGATCGCCGCATCGAATAAGGCGCGGGAACGGTCCTCCTGGAAGAGAAAACGGGCTTCGGCGAGATCATCGCGATGGCGCTCGAAGTACATGCAATCGAAGAGCTCGCCGCCGTAGAGCGGGACATCGGGGATCAGCAGTTCATGCCGTTCATCGAGCGTGCGGATGAAATCGATCACGTCCTCCCGTGCGGTCCCGAAAGCAAGCAGCACCGTGATGTCGTCGCCCGCTTCCGCTCTTACATCCGAATAGGACCGGACCGGCATCCCGCGGAACGTTCGTGATCGGACGAATCCGTCGGAAGCGAAGACTCCCGCGACCGGGATCCCGCGATCTTCGAGGATGTCGAGGATCTTATCGGCGCCGTTGCCCGTTCCGTAAAGCCAGATCGGACGTTCCTGCCGCGCAAGACAGTCCCACAGGCAGTCGGCCATCACGCGTCCTCCATGTGGAAAAAGCGCATGGCGTTGTTCCAGAGGATGGCTTCGCGCTCATCGTCTGTGAGAGGAATGCGGAAGAAGCGTTCGAGTTCTTCTTTCGTGTTGACGACCGGATAGTCCGTCCCGAACATGATCCGTTCGACGCCGAGCGTGCGGATGATCCGTTCCGCGTCCTCGACCGACATTGCCCAGAGCGCGCTTGAAGTGTCATACCAGACGTTTTCCCGTCCGGCGAGCAGCGGAACGTTGACGTCCCATGACTTGTAACCGCCGAGATGGGCAGCTCCGACGATCAGACGCGGAAACATGGCGAGGACCCGTACCAGCTTGTCCGCGGAGGAAAACTGATATTCCGGGCGGTTGTCCCCCATGTGAAGATAGATCGGCAGACCGCGCGCCTCGAGGATCTCATAGAGCGGAAGAAGCCGCGGATCGTCGATGTTCACGCCCTGAATGTCGGGATGGATCTTCACGCCGCGCAGTCCGAGCGATATGGCGCGCTCGATTTCTCCCTCGAAGTCCGGGTAATCCTGATGCATCCCGGCATATCCGACGGTGCGGAAGCCGCGGGAACGCGAATACGCCGCCAGCGCCGCGATGGAATCGTTGACCTTTGGAACCTGATGCGCATTCGTCGCGACGGAAAAGAGCAGATATCCGCCGACGTTGTTTGCCGCTGCCTGCGATTCGAGATCGGCATAAGTCCCCTTGCCGAGAACCTCAAAATGATAGAACTGTCCGAGATTCTCACAGGCTTTTTCCGCAATTTTCTCGGGATAGGTGTGGGTGTGTACGTCAAAAACCTTGAACATTTTGCTGGATTCCTTGATTTTCGTTTCCGGGTATGGTAAAATAACGGTGTAATTCCAGAGGAAGGAGAATAAATATGGATTGCTTATTCTGCAGGATCATCGCGGGGGAGATCCCGTCGACAAAGGTTTACGAGGACGATGACATGTTCGCGTTCCGTGACATCCATCCGGAGGCGCCGTGCCATGTCCTGGTCGTCCCGAAGACGCACATCCCGTCGATGGACGGCGTGAATGCGGAGAACAGCGCCGTTGTTGCGAAGATCTTCGAGAAGATCCCGGAGATCGCACGCCTCGGCGGGTGCGGGAACGGCTACCGCGTCATCTCGAACTGCGGTCCCGATGCCGGTCAGACCGTGATGCATCTGCACTTCCACATCCTCGGCGGAACGGAACTTCCGATCCACATCGTGCCGGAGAAATAATGCCTTCAAAAGCGAGGGGAGGGACTTTCCGCCGAAAGCGCCTCCCCCTGCTGATTTTTACTGAATGGATCAGTTCTTTTCGCTGACAAACTCCGCATAGATCGCGCGCATCGCGGTCTCGAAGTCGTTTTCGTCGACGCCGATGATGATG
>JAEEGL015617799.1_pt1 | contig 10981 bp, 7 predicted proteins | sample 9134231 | NCBI WGS metagenome assembly JAEEGL01 (sample SAMN16246548, study PRJNA631951) | gut metagenome | biome: gut microbiome; feature: rumen; material: fiber-attached | host: Bos | place: Iran: Karaj | collected 2018-10 | reverse complement strand
GTACGCCTGCGCCTGGGCCGGGATGTGCAGCAACTGCTGCCCGTTGATGCCGTACACGAGCGGGCTGAATCCGTACCAGTCGCCGAGGAAGCCCCAGTAGTTCTTCTTGCAGCCGACGTGGCACTTGTCGGTGATCGAGTCGCCCAGGAAGAGTATCTTCTTGGACGGCTTCGCGAACCTGGCGAGCCACGCGGCGGCCTCCTCGGACCAAGTGTCGGTTGCGTGCCCGGTCCTGCGCAGTCCGTATCCGTGTCCGCCGTTGGCGTATATCCTCGCGGTCGAGCAAACGCCCGCGGCGCGGAGGTGCATGTCGTACGTGACGGTCGTCTCGACTTCGCAGAAGTCGTCTAGCGACTGGGCGATGAACGCGGGAGGCGTCTCGCCGTCGACGGGATACTCGGGGCGGATGTCCATGCCCTTCCACCCCTTCCACGGCGACGAGGGGTCGTTGCGCGTGCGTATGTCCCAGGGGTAGATCGGGAGCTGGAAGTCCGGGCGGCAGGAGAAGTCGTCCGCATCGTCGACGCGCTCGTAGCGGCGCTTGCGCCAGTTGGTGGCTGCCGTGATGGCGAGGTTCGCGCCGGCCGAGAAGCCGATCACGCCGACCCTGCCGGGGTCTATCGAGTACTTCTTGGCGTCGCGCCTGAGGATGCCGATAGTGCGCTGTACGTCGCAGAGCGCGGCGTCGCGCTGGTTGGGCGCGCGGTAAAGAAGCACGGCGGCGGAGAACCCGATGGAGTTGAGCCAGTCCGCAACCTCCGTGCCCTCCTTGTTCCATCCAAGCTGCGAGTAGCCGCCGCCGGGAAGGATCACGACGACCGGCTTTGCGCCGTCGCCCTTCGCCGGGAAGAACGTGAAGAACGGGTCGTTGACGTCGGTGACGATCAGGTTGCGCTGCCAGAGCTCGTGCTCCATGTTCCTGATGGGCTTGTCGTTCGCCTTCATGGGGACCTTGCCCTCAGGCCAGAGCTTCGTGTCGGCGGCCGGGTCGTGCTTCCAAAGCTCGGCAATCAGCGCCTCGCGCACCTCAGGCGTATCGGTGTCCGCGCAGTAGCGCGCGGGATAGTGCTTCTCCCGCGAAACCTCCGCGGGCGTCTTCGCGAACGAAGTTGCCGCGACAGCGGCGACAAGAAAAGCCGCGCACACGCGGCCACGACGGATCGACTCAATGCTCGTTATTGTTTTCATGCCCGAATTCTACCATACCCACGCCCCATCGCGCAACACCGAAAGGTTACCCGTGGAACGGGGCGGGGGATTTTGGTAGAATATGCGCGTGGACAGAAAGACTGCAAAAACCATCGCGTACTGCGCGCCGTTCGCCGTATGGACGGTACTGATGACGTTCCTGCCGAAGACGGCTGAAGCGTACGCCATCCGTACCGCCGCGACAGCGGTGGCCGGAATCGCCTCGCTCCTCGCGCTGAAGCTGATGCGCGTTGAGCCCGACCCCCGCGACCGCGGGGCGAAGGAGAAAGGCTGGCTGACAGCAGCCGACGTCGCGATCGGAATCGCCGTCGGACTCTTCGTTTTCGCGTTCTGGGTCGCACCTGCGCCCTTCGACTGGTACCAGACGTGGCTGGTGATGCCTACGGGGCGAATCGCCGAAACCCCGTCTCCTTCTCCGTTCGACCCGTCGGTCTGCGGCTCATGGCTTACCTGGACGAAGATCGTCGGAAGCGCGTTCGTGATCGCCCCTGCCGAAGAGGCGTTCTTCCGCTCGTTCCTCTACCGCTGGGTGCAGATGGAAAAGGACGGATGGACCGCCGCGCCGCTTTCGCGGTTCAACGCATCTGCGTTCGCCTGGACCGTTGGGCTTTTCGCCGTCGAGCACGCCGAGTTCGCAGTCGCCGCCGCGTGCGGCGCGGTATACGGCCTGCTTGCAATCAGACGCTCGCTCAAGTCCGCCATCTGCGCGCACGTGACGACGAACCTCGTCCTCGGATTATACGTGGTCCACTTCGGCCACTGGAACTTCTGGTGATGTGGATCTAAACGACAAAGGTAGGGGCACGCGTCCCGCGTGCCCGCGGTCGCGCGGGACGCGCGACCCTACCGCAACGCGAAACACGAGACAGATAGGCAGACAACATGGAAACGGGCAGTCAGCGAATGGTGGATGGCGAAATGGAGCCGACGACACTCGAGTTCACGGTGCCGCCGGAGGGGATAGACCGCATCGACACATGGCTCGCCGGATGCGCGGAAGGTTTCTCCCGCTCCCGCGTGCAGGGGCTCATCAAAGCCGGAATGGTGACCCTCAACGGAAAGACGCTAGAGCGCCCCGCGGAGAAGACGCGTCCAGGCGACAAGCTCGTGATGTCCATCCCGCCTCCCGTCCCGGCCGTGCCGGAGCCGGAGGACATTCCGCTCAAGATCATCTACGAAGACGAGCACCTTCTCGTGATCGACAAGCCGGCGGGGCTTGTAGTGCACCCGGCGCCCGGCCATCTCACGGGAACGCTCGTCAACGCAGTGCTCCACCACTGCCCTGAACTTTCCGGAATAGGCGGCGTGGCCCGGCCGGGGATTGTACATCGGCTCGACCAGGACACGTCCGGCGTCATGGTCGTCGCGAAGAGCGAGCGCGCAATGGCGCAGCTTGTGAAGGCCTTCGCGAACCACGCGCCGCGCGGCTTCAGGAGCGCGGAAGCGCACGGGCCCTACGTGAGAAAGACTTACCTTGCGCTGGTACACGGCGTTCCAAAGCCCCTTCAGGGGCGGATCGAGAACCTCATTGGAAGATCTCCGTTCGACAGGAAGAAGATGGCCATCGTCGAAAGGAACGGGAAAGTCGCGGCGACGAACTGGAAGACCGTCACAACGAAGACGCTTCCGGGCGGCGCGAAGGTCTCGCTCGTCGAATGCGATATCGAGACCGGGCGCACGCACCAGATACGCGTGCACATGGCGTCGCTCGGGTGCCCAGTGGTGGGAGACCAGACCTACGGACGCCCGGCATGGGACAAAAAACTGCCCCAGGCGCCTCGCCGCCAGCTTCTGCATGCGGCACGCCTGGAGCTTAGACACCCAGTCGCCGGGAAGACGATGACTTTCGAGTCACCACTCCCCGACGACTTCGGCTGCGTCCTGAACGTCTAGGACTCTGGAGTTACTGCGACACCCACACCTGAGTGGAACGGGTCTCGTAGTGGCCAGGCTGCCACACGCGCACTACCGCGCCGTTGGCCTGCACCTGGTTGACCCAGCACCCCTCGACCCACACCTGCTGCTGCTGCGTGACGTACTGTCCCGCGGGCTGCACAACCGTGGTGGTCACGGGCTGCACTACAGGCTGCACTATGGTCGTGGCCGGAGCGACAACCGTCGGCGCAGGGGCGACATAAGTCGTGGTCGGATAGACCACCGTGGTGCGCGGATACATCGCGTCGACAATCGAGCCTGCGAGGATTCCCGCTCCAAGGAGACCGGCACCTACGGCCCAACCGCGGCCACTGTGGTGGTGGTGGTGGTGCGGCATATGGTGCATAGGCGGCGGTCCGTGCCTGAAACCAGGACCGGGCCTGGCCTGGACGACGCTGGTCGCCATCACAGTTGCCGCGGCAAGCACTACAAGCGCCGCATTCTTAAGAATTTTCTTGTTCATTGTCTTATCCTCCATTTGTCGTGAGGCCGTCCATCGGACTCAGCAATCTTTTAAACGGCTGTTCAACGACATTATTGTACAAAATTTTTGGGAATCAGACAAGCCCCTTTCCGCAACATTTTTTATATTTTTTACCACTTCCGCAAGGGCAGGGGTCGTTACGGCCAACAGAGCCCACGGGAACGGCCTGGCGCTTGTCTCCTGCAAGCGTCGCGTTGGCGGGCGGAGTGCGGACAACCTTCACCTGACGCCCGGAGACCTCGGACATCATCGAGGCGAAGAGATCGGCGACCGTGGCATTGTTCTCCTCGCGCTTTTCCGGGGGAACGGCCTTGGGGCGGACGGGCGCGCGGACTTCGCGCTGCTCGGGCTCCCCGGAACCGGACGGATCGGCGGGACCGGTCATGCGCGCGCGCTCGCGCGCTGCCTGCGCGGCCGCGATCATGCGGCGCATGTTGGCGGCGGTGGTGCAGCGGAACTCGCTGTTGGCGACGGTGGTCTTGATCTGGCTGATGAGCTGCTCGAACATCTCGAACGCCTCGCGCTTGTACTCGATCAGCGGGTCGCGCTGTCCATAGGAGCGGAGGCTGACGTTGTGCCTGAGGTCGTCCATCGCGCGGAGGTAGTCCTGCCAGTGGCGGTCGATGCACTGGAGGAAGACTCCGCGCTCCATCGACGGCAGAACCTCCTGGTCCTCTACGGCGCACTTGGACTCGTACGCGGCATGCACCTTGGCGGAAACCATGTCCGCCGCGTCCGCCGGCTTGCCGAAGAACGGCTTGAGCTCCTCCTCCGTCACAGTGACGGGGAAGGTAACGTTGAGCCATTCGAGGAACATCTTGGGGTCGGAGTCCTTCTCGCCAGTGAAGCAGCCTTCGCACTTCGTGAGGACAAGGTCGTCGAACACCTCGAGGATCGTGGTGTGGACCTCCTCCGGGGATCCGGAGAGTATCTTGCCGCGCAGCTCGTAGACGATCGAGCGCTGCTTGTTCATCACGTCGTCGAACTCGAGCGTGCGCTTGCGGATCGCGAAGTTCTGCTGCTCCACGCGGCGCTGCGCCGTCTCGACGGACTTGTTGAGCCAGCGGTGCTCCATCACCTCTCCTTCCGTCATGCCGAGGCGCGTCATGATGCCCGATATCTTCTGCGAGCCGAAGAGACGCATCAGGTTGTCCTCGAGCGAGATGAAGAACTGCGACGAACCAGGGTCGCCCTGGCGCGAGCAGCGTCCGCGCAGCTGGCGGTCGATGCGGCGGGACTCGTGGCGCTCGGAGCCAATCACGTGGAGGCCCTGCGGCCTGGACTCGAGGAACTCGCGGATCGTCTGGGGCTGCCCCGGGATCTTGTCGGTGAGCTTGAGGTCGCTCTTGACCACCTCCGGCGGGAGCGCAACAACGCCCTCGCCAAGCTTGATGTCGGTTCCGCGGCCTGCCATGTTCGTTGCGATCGTGACGGCGCCGGGCTGGCCGGCGAGCGCGACGATCTCGGCTTCGCGCGCGTGGTTCTTCGCGTTGAGGACCTCGTGCGGGATCTTTGCGATCTTGAGAAGTCGCGAAAGGGTCTCAGACGTGTCGACGGTGACAGTTCCGAGCAGGATCGGCTGGCCGAGCTCGTGGCGGCGCTGCACGTCGGCGATGATGGCCTTGTACTTCTCGCGCTGCGTGCGGTATATCTGGTCGTTGCCGTCTATGCGGCGGATCGGACGGTTGGTGGGGATCGACACGACGTCGAGCTTGTAGATGTCCTTGAACTCGCGCGCCTCGGTCTCGGCGGTGCCGGTCATGCCGGCGAGCTTCTTGTAGAGGCGGAAGTAGTTCTGGATGGTGATCGTGGCGAGCGTCTGGCTCTCCTTCTCGATCTCGACGCCCTCCTTCGCCTCGACCGCCTGGTGGAGGCCGTCGGACCAGCGGCGCCCGGGGAGGACGCGGCCGGTGAACTCGTCGACGATGTAGACGTGGTTCTCCTGGACGACGTAGTCCACGTCGCGCTCGTACAGGCAGTACGCGCGCAGAAGCTGGTCGACCGTGTGTACGCGGTCCGAGCGGACCATGAAGTCGCTCTGCGCCTCGCGGCGCTTCTCCGCGCGCTCCTCGTCGGAAAGCGTCGTGTCTCCGTCTATCGCGCTCATCTCGGCGGCAAGGTCAGGGAGCACGAACAGCTTCGGATCCTGCGGGTTCATGCGGTCGCAGCCGCGGTCGGTGAGCGAGACCTCGCGCGTACGCTCGTCGATGGTGAAGAGGAGGTCCTCCTTCAGCTTGAGCGCGAGCTCCTTGCGCATCTCGGAGAGCATCTCCATCTCGACGTCCTCGTGGAGCTTGCGTATCGACGCATCCTCGAGGAGGTGGCGGAACTGCTTGTGCTTCGGCATCGAGTGGTAGACCTGGTAGAGGCGGTTCTTCGCCTCCTGGTCGTCGCCGCTCTCGATGAACTTCTTCGCCTCGGCCACGAGCTCGTTGCACTGGAGCGACTGCTGGCGCACCAGGTTGTCGACGAGCGGCTTCATCGCTATGTACTGCGGCGCAGTGGAGACGGTCGCGGGGCCGGAGATGATCAGCGGCGTGCGAGCCTCGTCGATCAGGATCGAGTCCACTTCGTCCACGATGGCGAAGTTGTGCCCGTTCTGCACCACCTGGTCCGGCTCGACGGCCATGCCGTTGTCGCGCAGGTAGTCGAATCCGAACTCGCTGTTCGTCCCGTAGGTGATGTCGCACCTGTACTGCTCGCGGCGCTCGGCGGAGTCCATCCAGTTCTGGATGCACCCGACGGTGAGTCCGAGGTACTTGTAGAGGTGTCCCATCCACGTGGCGTCGCGCAGGGCGAGATAGTCGTTGACCGTGACGAGCTGGACGTTCTTGCCGGCGAGCGCGTTGAGGTAGAGCGGGAGCGTGGCGACGAGGGTCTTTCCTTCGCCCGTCTGCATCTCCGATATCTTGCCCTGGTGGAGCACGATGCCGCCGACGAGCTGGCAGTCGAACGGGACCATGTCCCACGTGAGCGTGTGGCCGCACACCTCCTCGGTCGTCCCCACGAGGTGTCGGCACGCGTTCTTCACGAGCGCGTAGGCCTCGGGAAGTATGTGGTCGAGCGACTCTCCGCCCGCCACCCTCTTCTTGAACTCCTCCGTCATGCGCGGGAAGTCCGCGTCGGTGAAGTTCTTCTTCTGGTACTCCTCCTCGATGCGCAGAATCTGGTCCACGATCGGCTGGATGCGCTTCAGGTCACGGGAATTTTTCGTCCCGAAAATTGTCTTCAGAATGTTCATAGGGCGCGTATTATACCAAACCGCCGCCCGTCCGTGTGAAAAATGTTTCCGGACACGAAACTAATGCCACATTCTGCTTTCCCAAGGCCGCGTTTTTAGGTATAATGTCGGCCGTTTTTCAAGCGGGGGCCGTGTGCCTGCCGCACTGCAACGTTTAGGAGAGCGAGACTATGCGTACATCGAGAAGAGATTTCCTGAAGTCTGCGGCCGCTGGCGGGCTCTTTTTCATACCGGCGACGCGCCTTTTCGGGCAGGCACTGCCGCCGCTTTCCAAGCAGCTTAGGTTCGCCGGAATCGGCGTCGGCGGGATGGGCACGCCCACCTGCAACGACATCATAAAGGCCGGCGGCACGATAACGGCGCTATGCGACGTCGACCCCACGATGCTCGGCGGCTACGCGAAGAACCACCCCGGGATCCCCTGCTACACCGACTGGCGCAAGCTGTTCGCGGAGAAGAGCTCGGAGTTCGACGCCGTCGCGATATCGACGCCCGACCACACGCACGCGCAGATCGCGCTCGAGGCGATGCTGCGCGGCAAGCACGTCTACGTCCAGAAGCCGCTCGCGCGCACGTTCGAGGAATGCCAGCTCCTGTTCGACATGCAGAAGAAGACCGGCGTGGTCACGCAGATGGGCAACCAGGGGCATCCGGGCGTCTTCCGCTACGAGGAGCTCCTCAAGGAGAAGTTCTGGGGCGACGTCGTAAAGCTCGAGGCGTGGAGCGACAGGCCGGTGTGGCCGCAGGGCATGGCTGCTTACCCCAAGCCGCAGAAGGCGCCCGAGGGACTCGACTGGGACGTCTGGTGCGGCCCCTCGCCGGACCACGGGTTCTCCCCTGCCTACCACGCCTTCAGGTGGCGCGGCTGGTGGGACTACGGATGCGGCGCGATAGGCGACATGGCGGTGCACAACGCGGACCCCGCATTCTGGGCGTTCAAGCTCGGACTCCCCGTCGAGGTGAAGGCCAAATGCCCCACTCCCACCACGATCGCCTTCCCGAAGTGGTCGGAGATCGAGCTTAAGTTCGCGCCGACGCCGGTTCTCCCTAACGGCGTCACCTTGACGTGGTACGACGGCGGGCACAAGCCCGCAATCCCCGCGGGATGCAACCCCAACTTCACGCTGGGCGACAACGGGCTGCTGGTGCACGGCAAGGACGTCGTGACACTCGGCGGAAGCCACGCCTCGTCGCCAACAGTCTGCGCCCACGGCGGCCACCCCTTCAACGACGACACCCGCGCCGCGGCCCGCAAGGCAAGGGAGATAGTCAGGCGCGCCAGGCTCCCGCAGCACTACAAGGAGTTCGTTGAGGCCGCTCGCGACGGACGCGCAGACGCCCCGCACAGCAGGCTCTCATACGCGGCGCCTTTCACCCAGGCGCTTCTAATCGGCTGCATTGCGCTCCGGTTCCCCGGCGAGTCGCTCAAGTTCTCGCCGGAGAGGAGGCAGTTCACCAACAAGCCGGAGGCGAACGAGTTCCTTCGCCTCCGCGAACGCGAAAGCTACAGCTTCGCGAAATACCGCGAGGCCGTGAACGCAAGGGGGTGACAAAATGGTTACCATATACAAATGGGAGAACGGCGGGCTGAAGGAGACGCAGGAAATCTCCGACTCCTGCTGGATCGACCTGGCCGAGCCGACGACGGCCGAGCTCGAGAAGGTGCTCACCACCTCGGGCGTGCCGCGGGACTTCCTCACAGACCCGCTCGACAAGGACGAACGGCCGCGCTACGATTCCGACGACGGCGCGCACCTCATCATCATCCACGTGCCCTTCCAGGTGCAGATGCTGGACGACGACGCGCTCCCGTACCAGACCATCCCTCTAGGCATCGTCCTCTTCGGGAAGAGCGTGATCACGATATGCGGCGCGCAGACCCCGGTTACGGCCGCGTTCCTCGACCAGATCCGCCGCGTGTGCCCGCCCAACGAGCAGTTCCGCTTCGCGTTCCGCCTCCTCTGGCACTCCGCCGTCCTGTTCCTGCGCTACCTCCACGACATCTACCTGCGCAGCGAGGCGATCGAGCAGGACCTGCACCAGTCCATCTCCAACGAGGCGCTGCTGCGGCTCTTCACGATCGAAAAGACGCTCGTGTACTTCACCACGTCGCTCAAGGCCGACAACATCCTCGTGAACCGGCTCGGCACCCTCCGCTCGCTTACTCTCACCGAGGACGACAGAGACCTTCTCGACGACGCGGCGGTCGAGTACCTCCAGGCAATGGAGACGGCGTCCATCCACTCGAACATCTTGAACGGCACCCTCGACACGTTCGCCTCGCTCATCAGCAACAACCTCAACAACGTGATGAAGTACCTCACGGTCGCCACGATCATCCTCGCCGTGCCCACGCTCATAACGTCCGCATACGGCATGAACGTCGGCCTGCCGATGGGCGGCCCGATGGAAGGATACCCGCATGCGTTCGCCGTCATCATGGGCATCTGCGCGGCCGCTGCCTGCACCGTCATCGGACTTCTCTTCTACCTGTACCGCAAACGCGTCTTCTGACGCCACCGGAACCTAGGCAATGTCTTCAGTAATCGCCATAGTCGGGCGACCCAACGTCGGGAAGTCCGCGCTCTTCAACCGCATCGCCCGCAAGCGCGTCGCGATAGTCTTCGACCAGCCAGGCGTCACCCGCGACCGCGTGGCCCGCGAGGTCGAGTCGTGCGGACGCCGCTTCCTGCTCGTCGACACCGGCGGGCTGACCTTCGACAGGGCGTCGGACCGCGCCGACCCGCTCGCCGAGCAGACGCGCCAGCAGGCCGCGCTCGCAGTGGAGGACGCAAGCGCCGTCATCGTCGTGGCTGATGCGCGCGCCGGCATAACACCCCTCGACGAGGAGGTGTTCGAGCGCGTCCGCGCCGCGGGAGTCCCGTGCGCGCTCGCTGCGAACAAGTGCGACTCTTCCGACGACGACCATCTCGCCGACGAGTTCAACCGCTTCGGCATCCCGGTGTTCCCGACTTCGGCCGAACACGGCCGCGGTGTGCAGCCGCTCGTCGAATGGGCGGTGAACAAGCTCCCGCCAGCCGACCCGGCAGAGGCCTCGCGCCCGCTGCGCGTCGTAGTCGTGGGGCGGCCCAACGCCGGCAAGTCGAGCTACATAAACAGGCTCCTCAACGCGGAGCGCGTGATCGTATCGGACATCGCCGGCACCACGCGCGACGTGATCGACATCCCCTTCACGATCGGCTCGGGCCCTGACGCGAGGCACTACATCCTCACCGACACGGCGGGCATGCGCTCGCACAACAAGGCAAGCGCCAACTCGGTCGAGAAGTTCTCCCTCTTCCGCGGCGAGGAGGCGATTGCGGAGTCGGACGTCGCGATACTCGTGATGGACCCCGAGCTCGGCCCGACGATGCAGGACAAGCGCATCGGAGGGATAATCAAGGACAACTTCAAGGCCTGCGTCATCCTCATGCAGAAGTGGGACAAGGGCCAGGAGAAGGGAATCACCGAAAAGAAGGCGGAGCCCGCGCTCCGCCAGATGATGCCCTTCCTCAACTTCGCGCCCGTCGTGTTCTGCTCCAACAAGACCGGATACAACATCCGCCGCACGATAGACGCAATCGACCGCGCCGCTGCGTCCACGCGGACGAAGATGCCGACGGGACTCCTCAACCGGACCATCTCCGAGGCGCAGAAGAAGACGCAGTGCCCGATGAAGAACGGCAAGCGACTCAAGATATACTACGCGCTGCAGGTCGGCGAGGCGCCGCTCACGATCCGCCTGTTTGTGAACGACCCGAAGCTCGTCACGCCCGCCTACCTCACCTACATGGAGAAGGCGATACGCGCGCGCTTCGGGCTTGAGGGCGCGCCGCTGAGGATATTCCTCAAGGCGCGCCGGCGCGACACCGTGGAGGATCTCCGCAGGAAGCGCGCCGAAGCCTCGGGCGACGATCAGAAGTAGCCGCCCTTGTCGATGATCTCGCTGATGGTGTCGCCCTGGCGGACCCAGCTGAAGATGTCGACTTCGTTGCGCTCGATTCCCTCGGCGCGCAGGAGCACCTCGTACGCGATCTCGCGCGGGATGCAGATCACGCCGTCGATGTCGCCCATGATGATGTCGCCGGGACGCACCGTCACCTTGCCGATGC
>JAEEGL014732165.1_pt1 | contig 10981 bp, 11 predicted proteins | sample 9134231 | NCBI WGS metagenome assembly JAEEGL01 (sample SAMN16246548, study PRJNA631951) | gut metagenome | biome: gut microbiome; feature: rumen; material: fiber-attached | host: Bos | place: Iran: Karaj | collected 2018-10 | reverse complement strand
CGGTGAGCATATAGCTCTTCCCCGCCTCGGGAGACTGGCCGATGATGACGCCCTTCTCCACCTCCGGGTCGATCTCGTAGGTCAGATTGAAGTTGAAGGAGCTTTTGAAGTTTTTGCTGTTGATAATGGTCTCGTAGTTGCTGCCCACAAAGTTGGGGATGGTGATCCGCTCGTTCACGGTGAAGATATCCCGGAGCCAGTAGTTCCAGAGGAAGACAGCCAGGATCAGAATGAAGGCCAGCACGCCGAAGATCCCGGAGAGCATGCTCACCCTGTTGGCGCGGCGGCGGCGGCGGTTATAGCTCTCCCGGCTCATCTCCCCGGTGGAGCTCACGGGCACCACGTTGCCGTCCGGCCCTTCAAAGGCGCCCATGACGGTCTTGCGGAATTTTTCCAGATCCGCCACCATGGCGTCCGCCGTCTGGTACCGTTCCTCCAGATAGGGGGACATGGCCTTCATGACGATGGCCTCCAGATCCCTGGGGATCTTGGGATCCAGCTCCCGGAGGGAGGTGGGCACCGCGGACAGATGCTTGAGAGCGATGGTCCTGTCGTCGTCTCCGTCGAAGGGCAGCTTGCCGGAGAGCATCTCATACATGACGATGCCCAGGGAGTAGAGATCGCTCCTGGCGTCCACGGGAAGGCCCCTGGCCTGCTCGGGGGAGATATAGTGCACGGAGCCGATGGCCTCGTTCTCCACGTCCGGTACCTCGGACTGGAGGTCGGCGATGCCGAAATCGGCCACCTTGACGGTGGCGTCGTCCACAACGAGGATATTCTGGGGCTTGATGTCCCGGTGTACGACGCCCTTGCTGTGGGCGTGTCCCAGGGCCTTGGCGATCTGGATGGAAAAGTTCAGCATCTGACGGGTGCCCAGCCGGCCCTTGGCGCGGAGGTACTGCTTCAGCGTAACCCCGTCGATCAGCTCCATGACGATATATTCGATGCTGTCCGAGTGGCTCACGTCGAAGACGTTGACGATATTGGGATGACTGAGCTTGGCGATGGCCTGGGACTCCGTCTGGAAGCGGTGGCGGAACTTCTCGTTGCTGGCCAGCTCCTGGCGCATGATCTTCACGGCCACGTTCCGGTTGAGCCGGTTGTCCTTGGCGCTGAACACCAAAGCCATCCCGCCGCTGCCGATCTGCTCGATCAAGGTATATCTGCCCTCCAGGGTCATGCCCGGAAAGCGTTCATTCTGTTCGTAATCCATATTGATCCCCCATTGGGTCTGATGGTTTTCGGTCTGAAGTGTTTACCGATCCAGCACAAGGATGGTCACGTTGTCCGGCGCGCCCCGATCCAGCGCCGTCTGCAGCAGCTTCCTGCAGCACGCCTCCGGCTCCGGTATTCCTGAAAGAGCCTCCGAGAGCTCCTCCTCCGTCACCAGATTGCTCAATCCGTCCGAGCAGAGCAATATGCGGTCTCCCGGCCGGAGATCCAGGCGAAAGATATCGCTGAACATCCGTTTTTCCAGTCCCACCGCCCGGGTGATCAGATTTTTCCGGGGATGGGAACGGGCCTCCGTCGGTGTGATGAAGCCCTGATCCACCAGCTCCTGGACGTGGGAGTGATCCCGGGTCACCTGCTGGATGTGACCGTCTGCCAGCCAGTAGCCCCGGCTGTCCCCGATGTTGACGATCACGGCGCTGTCCCCGCGTACCAGGACGGCCACCAGCGTGGTGCCCATCCCCTGGCAGACCGGGTCCCTGTACGCCCTGTCGAAAACCTTCAGATTGGCGTAAGCGGCGCTCTCCCGGCCCACATCGGCCAGGTCCGTGTCCGGCTGCTGCGTCATGTCCTCCCAGGCCGCGGAGAGGAACGTCTCCGCCGCGATGGAGGACGCGATCTCGCCGCTCCTGGCGCCGCCCATCCCATCGCAGAGCACCGCCGCGGCCAGCTGCTCCTTCTCATCCGTTCGGAATTGGAAGGAATCCTGGTTGGACCGGCGAACGGCTCCCCTGTCGGAAATACCAAATACCGTCATTTCGTTTCCCTCGCTGTTTTTCGCCGGAGCTGTCCGCAGGACGCGTCCACGTCGCTGCCCAGCCGGCGCCGTACTGTAACGTTCACACCGTTTTTCGTCAGGATCTCCGTGAAGCGCCGGAGGCTTTCCGGCGTGGATGGCTCAAAGCTGCGCTCATCCACGTGGTTGAGCGGGATCAGATTTACATGGGCGCCCAGGGGCTTGACACGGCGGGAGAGCAGCTTCGCCTGCTCCGGGGAATCGTTCACGCCGTCGATCATGGCGTACTCAAAGGAAATGCGCCGTCCGGTGCGTCGGTAGTATTCCCCGCACTTCCGGAAAAGCTCGTCCACGCCACGGCCCCGGTTGGCGGGCATGAGGCGGCTGCGAGTCTCGTCGTCCGGTGCGTGGAGGGAAACGGACAGCGTCAGCTGCAGGTCCCGGTCCGCCAGATCGTCGAAGCGCTCAAGAATGCCGCAGGTGGACAGGGATATATGCCTCATGCCGATGTTCCGCCCCTTGGGATGGTTCACCAGCTCAAGAAAGCGCATCACGTTGTCAAAGTTGTCCAGAGGCTCGCCGATGCCCATGAGGACGATATGGCCGATGGTTAGTCCGGAGATTTTCTCCGACCAGATCACCTCGTCCAGCATCTCCGAGGCCGTGAGATCCCGGACCTTGCCGCCGATGGCAGAGGCGCAGAAAGCGCAGCCCTGGGCGCAGCCCACCTGGGAGGAGATGCAAACGGTATTTCCGTAATGATAGCGCATCACCACCGTCTCAACGGCGTTGCCGTCACAGAGCTCCCAGAGGAATTTCATCGTGCCGTCCTGGGCGGACTCCTGCCGGCGGAGGACCTTCGGCGCGTAGAGATGGCAGCGCTCTGCAAGCGCGGATCGCAGCGCCTTGGGGAGATTCGTCATCTCATCCCAGTCGCCGCAGCAATCGGACAGCCAGGAAAAAAGCTGTCCGGCCCGGTAGGCCGGCTGGCCCAGCTCCGTGAGCAGCCCGGTCAGCTCCTCCGGGAGAAGCGACTTGATATCTGTTTTACCGTTAATCAGAGTCATTTCTCCTCATCCGGCAATAGAAAAAGCCGTCCGTATCAAACTCCTGGGGCCAGATGGTCCTGGCCTCCTCCTGTTGAAAGCCGGGGTGATCGGATAAAAACGCCTCCACCACGCCCTCGTTTTCCTCCGGGAGAACGGTGCAGGTGGAATAAACCAGCGTCCCGCCGGGACGGACGCACTCCGCCGCCCCCGTAAGGATGCGCTTCTGCACCGCCGGCAGCCCGGCCAGCTCCTTCGGGTCCTTGTACCGGATCTCCGGCTTTTTCCGGATCACGCCCAGCCCGGAGCAGGGGGCGTCCGCCAGCACTAGGTCGAAGCCGTTTTTCAGCTGCTCAAAGGGTTTCGAGGCGTCCATGGGCGCGGTGCGGACAGAGGACAATCCCAGCCGGGACGCGCCGTCCGCGATACGGTCAAGCTTTTTGGCATGGAGGTCGCAGGAGAGGATCTCCCCCCTGTCGCCCATCAGTCCGGCGCAGAGAAAGCTCTTGCCTCCCGGCGCGGCGCAGGCGTCCAGCACCCGCATGCCCGGCTCCGGCGCGGCGCACACCACGGCCATGGCAGCCGCGGCGTCCTGCACGAAGAACTCGCCCTGTGCAAAGCCGGGCAGGTCATCGATCCGCCCCTTGTACCGCAGCACGAGGGAACAGGGCGACAGCTCGCTCCGCCGGACGTCGATACCCTGCGCCGTGAACCGTTCCATCAATGAGACGGCGTCGGTCCGGCACAGGTTCACGCTCACCGTCAGGTCCGCCTCCCGGTTGTTTGCCTCCAGAAAATCCCGGGCGAAGGAATAGCCCTTCGCGCCGATCAGCCGCTCGCACAGCCACAGGGGATGGCTGTATCGGACGGAAAGCTCCTCCGCCGTTCCGGTGCGGGGGATCTCCGGCAGGGCGTCCTTATGCTCCGCCACCCGGCGCAGCACGGCGTTCACCATCCCGGCGGCCCTGGGCGCGGTCCTCCGGGTCAAAGAGACCGACTGATCCACCGCCGCGGACACGGGGATCTTATCCATGAAAAGGATCTGACATACCCCAAGCCGGAGCACGTCCAGCACCTGGGGCTGGAGCTGCTTCGGATCGCGGCTGGAATAGCAGCCGATATAGTAATCACAGAGAGCCGCGTTCTGCAGTACCGTCAGGCAAAGACGGCTGCACAGCGCCGAATCCCGTCCGTCCAGAGAGAACTTCTCCCCGGCCTTCTGGAGCGTCTGGGGGGACCAGGCGTCGAACCGACGGCAGCGTCCCAGCACGTACAGCGCCGCCTCTCTGGCTTTGGAGACCGCGTCACCCATCGGCTTTCATGGGGTGGCCCAGGAGATAGGCCCCGGCGCTCATGCGCTTCTTTCCGGCAGGCTGGACCTCGGTGATGCGCAGAGTCTTTCCCCCGCCGCAGGCGACCTCGATACCGGCCTTTCCGGCGGAGACGATCTTTCCGGGAGCAAGATCGGTCGTATCGTCCGTGTATTCCGCGCCGAAGACCCGGAATTCCGCGCCGCCCAGCTCCGCCGTGGCCACCGGCCAGGGGTCCAGACCGCAGATATGCTTCACGATCTCCCGGGGAGAGCGGCTCCAGTCGATGGGGCACATGGATTTATCCAGCATGCGGGTGAACGTAGCCCGGGACTCGTCCTGGGGGATGCGGACCACGTCCCCGGCGGCGATGGCGTCCACCGTCTCCGCGAGAAGCTCCGCGCCCATGACCATCAGCCGGTCGAAAAGCTGTCCGGAGGTCTCGAATTCTCCGATGGCGGTCTCCCGGCTGGCGATCACGTCCCCGGCGTCCATGGCCGCGGCCATATATTGCACGGACACGCCGGTGGTCTCGTCCCCGTTGAGCACGGCCCACTGGATGGGAGCCGCGCCCCGGTATCTGGGGAGCAGGGAGCCGTGGAGGTTGATGCTGCCCAGTCGGGCCACGTCCAGGAACGCCTGGGGCAGGATGCGCCCGTAGGCAACCACCACCAGCAGGTCCGGAGCCAGGGATCGCAGTAGCTCCGTGGCAGCTCCGTCCTTGAAGGTCAGCGGCTGGTATACCGGGATGCCCATTTCCACGGCCAGCGTCTTCACCGGGGAAAAGCTCTCCTTCATCCCCCGGCCCCGGGGCTTGTCCGGCTGGGTGAAAACGGCGGTCACGGTGTGCTTCGTATTCAACAACGCCCGAAGGGACGCCTCTGCAAAATCCGGGGTGCCCATAAAAACGATGTTCATTCCTCTTCTTCGTCCCCGCCGTACATCTTCGCCAGCTCCTCCTCGGTGAGCATGCGCTCCGCCTTGTCGATGAAGACCTGGCCGTTGAGGTGGTCGATCTCGTGGCAGAAGGCCCGGGCCGTCAGCCCCTCCCCTTCCACTTCAAAAAACTCGCCGTGCCGATCCTGGGCTTTGACCACCACGTGCATGGGACGGCGGACGACGCCGTAGCGGCCGGGGAAGCTGAGACAACCTTCCCCGCCCTCCTGTTCGCCGTCGGCGGAGACGATCTCCGGGTTGACGAGCTCAATGAAATACTCCTTTTCTCCCTCCGGCACGTTGGTCTCCAGCACCACGCAGGCGCGGCGGATGATCCCCACCTGGGGCGCGGCCAGGCCCACGCCGTTTTCCTCCAGCATGGTCTCCTTCATGTCGTCCAGAAGCTGGTGAAGCCGGGGGCCGAATTCCGTATAGGGTCGGCAGACCTTTCGAAGAGAGGGATGATCGTCGGTTAGTACGGTTCTGAGAGCCATTTTGATCACTCCATGGGGTTATAATCCGCAAATACGGAAATACCCTTGAATTCTTTGTCGCTGTTGCATTGGATCAGCACGCCGGAAACGAACGTGCGTATCTCTTTATCGAAGGTACAGTGGACCGTGACCCTGTACCGGTACCGGTTGTTCACCCGGACCACGGGAAGCGGAGCGGGCCCGAGGATATCCACGTCCTTCCGTCCGGACAGCTTTTCCTTGAGGATATCCCGGATATAGGCGCAGCAGCGGACCACGGCGGATTCCTCCATAGCGGAGGCTGTGATGGTCACGATGTCCGAAAAGGGCGGGCAGTTCTGCAGCCGCCGGAGCTCGATCTCGCTGCGGTAAAACCCGTCGTAATCCTGCCGGGAGGCCATGCGGATCACCGGATTGCCGGGGGTGAAGGTCTGAATCACGGCCCGGCCCGGCTTCTCTCCCCGGCCGGAGCGGCCCACCACCTGGGTGATCAGGGAAAAGGTCCGCTCGGAGGCCCGGTAATCCCCGCAGTACAGGGACTGGTCCGCAGAGATCACGCCCACCAGGGTCACGTTTTCAAAATCCAGCCCCTTGGTCACCATCTGGGTGCCCAGAAGGATGGGGATCTTTTTCTCCCGGAACTGGGAGAGGATCTTCTCGTGGGAGCCCGCCGGGGAGACGGCGTCCGCGTCCATGCGGAGGAGCTCCACGTCCGGGAGGGCCTCACGCAGCTGTTCCTCCAGCTTTTGAGTGCCGGTCCCGAAGCGCTCCAGGATGCCTCCGCACTCCGGACACACGTCGTCCAGGCGGCGGGTATAGCCGCAGTGATGGCACATGAGCCTGCGGTTGGCGCTGTGCCAGGTGAGATGGACGCTGCAGTTCGGACACGTATAGGTGTACCCGCATTCTCCGCAGGCCACGAGGCTGGCGGTGCCCCGGCGATTGAGAAAAAGGATGCTCTGCTCTCCCCGCCGGATGTTCTCCTCCAGCTGGTCGAGAAGAGGTCGGCTCAGCTCGCTGCCGTTCCCGTCCCGCAGCTCCCGGCGCATGTCCACGATCTCCACGTCGGGAAGCTGCTTCTCATTGAAGCGTTTTGGCAGGGTAAAGAAATGATATCTCCCCTGCTCCGCATAGTACCGGCTCTCCAGATCCGGGGTGGCGGAGCCCAGAAGCAAAATGGCGCCGCTGTCGACGCAGCGCTTTTTCGCCACATCCCGGGCATGGTACCGGGGCGTGTTTTCCGATTTGTAGGTGTACTCCTGTTCCTCGTCGATGATGATGAGACCCAGGTCGGGACAGGGCGCAAAGATCGCGCTCCGGGTCCCGATGACGACCTTCGCCTGCCCGGCGCGGACCCGCTTCCACTCGTCGTATCGCTCTCCCACGGCCAGAGAGCTGTGGAGAACGGCCACGTCCTCCCCGAAATAAGAGGAGAAAATACGGATCATCTGAGGCGTCAGGGCGATCTCCGGCACCAGCAGGATGGAGGACTTGTCCATGCGGCGCATGGCGTCGATGAGCCGGACGTATACCGCCGTCTTCCCGCTGCCCGTGACGCCGTAGAGGAGCGAAGCGGACGCCTTTTTCCCGTCGTACAGAGAGAGGATCCCCTCATAGGCCGTTCTCTGCTCACGGTTCAGCTCCGGCAGCGGCTGCCGCTCTCCGGCACGGTAGCCGGGGCGGCGGAAAACCTCCTCGCTGGAGATCTCGATCAGCTCCGCCTTCTGCAGGGCGTTGACCGTGCTCTGGGAGGCGCCGGTAAAATAGCACAGCTCCGAGAGAGACACCCGTTCCAGCGTGCAGAGAAGGCGCAGCACCGCCGCCTGCAGCGGCGCACGTTTCTCCCGGCTCCGGGCCGCCTCTGCGGCTTCCTCCGGGGAGACGCGAAGGGAGATCATGCGGATCCGCTTGTCGCCCACCCGGCGCTTTTCCCGGCTGTCCGTCTCCAGTACGCCCTTTTTGACCAGAGACTGCAGAGCGCGGGACGGGCTGGAGCCCTCGAAGAGCCGCTCCAGATCCTCCGCGGGACAGCTCCCGCCGTGGGCGAACACCGCGTCCAGCACCAGCTGCTCCTGTACGGATCTCCCGGCGGCGGCGTAGGCCTTTTCCCGGTCCATATCCGGGCAGAGGGTATACATGGCTTCCATCCGATACCAGAGCCCGGCGGGCAGCATGGCGTGGATCACGTTGTAAACGGTACAGAAATACCGTTCCCGGATCCAGATGGCCAGCCGCAGCATCTCCTCCGAGAGCACCGGCTCCCTGTCGAGGACGGACACGACGGACTTGAGCTTTTTCCCTTCCTCGGCTGTGGACAGAGCCAGGATGATCCCCTCCGTGCGATGATTGCCCTTGCCGAAGGGCACCACGACGCGCACTCCGGGGACAGCGTTTTCCCGGAGCGAGGGCGGTACCAGATAATCGAAGGGACGGTCCACCCAGTAGGCGGCGGCGTCCACCGCGATCTTTGCCGTTACCGGCAGATCAGCCATTTTTCGTCTCGATGGTGAGCTTGCCGGAATAGACCTCATCGATGGCGCTGGAGACGGGCTTCTTTTCCAGGATATCGCCGGACTCTTCCGCGCGATCGGCGATGTCCCTGGCGCGGCGGGCCACCAGGTTTACCAGAAGATAGCTGCTGCCGACCTTGTCCACCAGCGCAGCCATGGGGGGATAGAGCATCATAAGATATTCCAGTCCTTTCGTTCCCGGCGGACGCCGGGATGATGTTTATTCTTCCGGAGCTTCCTCCGGCGCGTTGTTCCAGTTTTCCAGTATCTCCGAGAGCTCCGCGGCGGCCCGATCCGGGTCGTCGTTGACAACAGTGTGATCATAGGTCGGCGCCAGAAGGAGCTCCTTCCTGGCCGTCTCCAGCCGGGAGCGGATCTTCTCCTCCGTCTCCGTGCCCCGGCCCCGGAGCCGCTTCTCCAGCGCCTCCAGACTGGGCGGCGCCAGAAAGACGGTCAGCGCCTCGGGCATCAGCGCCTTGACCTGGGCGGCGCCCTGGACCTCTATGTCCAGCACCACCGTGATCCCGGCCTCCAGCCGCTGCTCCACCTGGCTGCGGGGAGTGCCGTAGCAGTTCCCCACGAATTCCGCGTGCTCGAGAAGCTCGCCCCGTTCCACCATCTCGTCAAATCTTTCCCGGGTGACGAAAAAGTAATCCTTCCCTTCCTCCTCCCCCGGACGGGGGGCGCGGGTAGTGGCGGATACGGAAAAGGCCATGTCGTCCCGGCCGTCCATCATTTTGCGCAGGACGGTGGATTTTCCCACGCCGGAAGGCCCGGATAAAACGAGAAGCGTTCCCTTTTCAGCCATCGTCCCTGTTCCCTCCCGTCGTTTCCTCGCTCCGGCCGGTCATCCGTCCGCTGACGGTCTCCGGCTGCAGCGCGGACAAGATCACGTGTCCGCTGTCCATGATGATCACCGCCCGGGTCCGCCGGCCGTAGGTGGCGTCGATCAGCTGCCCCCGGTCGCGGACGTCCTGGATGATCCGCTTGATGGGGGCGGATTCCGGGCTGACGATGGCCACCAGCCGGGAGGCGGAGACCATGTTGCCGAAGCCGATGTTGATAAGCTTCATGTCTTTATCCTCACTCTATATTCTGCAGCTGTTCCCGGATCTTCTCGATCTCGCTTTTCAGATCCACGACAACCTTGGCAAGGGCGGCGTCGCTGCATTTGGAGCCGATGGTATTGGATTCTCGGTTGAATTCCTGGACGAGGAAATCCATCTTCCGTCCGATGGGGGATCCCTCCTCCAGCATGGTGCGGAACTGGGCGATGTGGCTCCGGAGGCGTACCGTCTCCTCGTCCACCGCCGTGCGGTCCGCGAAGATGGCGGCCTCGGTAAGGATGCGCTGCTCGTCTGCCGCCCGGTCCTCCAGCAGCTCCCGAAGACGGCTCTCCAGCCGGTCCCGGTATTCCTTCACCGTCTGGGGAGAACGCTCCTCCACGACGGACACCAGTCTCTCCACGGCGGAGAGCTTGTCCAGAAGATCGGCGCGGAGCCGCTCCCCCTCCCTCGCGCGCATGGCGTTGAAGTCCTCCGCGGCCCGGGCCGTGATCTCACGGAGGGCGGCGGCAGCCTGCTCCCGGTCCACCTCCCGGCGTTCCACGGTCAGCACGTCCGGCATCCGTGCGATGCTCAAGGCGTTGAGGCCCGTATCCAGCCCCAGCTCCTCCGCCACGGCCGCCACAGCATTATAGTACTCCCGGGCGAGAGTGCGGTTCACGGTCACCACGGTCCCGGCCTCCCCGGAGCTCTGGCAGGAGACGAACACGTCCACCTTTCCCCGGGAGACGGCCGCAGAGACCGCCTGCTTTATCGTATCCTCCGCGAACAGAAAATTTCTGGGGAGGCGCACGGAGCAGTCCAGATACCGGTTGTTGACGCTCTTGAGCTCAACGGTGATCTCCTGCCCCTCCAGCATACCCTTGGCCATTCCGTAGCCGGTCATGCTCAGCAGCTTGCCCATCATCGAAGCCTCCTTGCGATATTGCGCATAACGTAAAGGATCCCCTGCTGCAGCGCCAGGTCGTAAAGGACGAACAGGCCGTTTGCAAGCAGCAGCATGATCCAGGGCCGATCGGAAAAGACGCCCCAGCTCCCCTGGAATACGGCGCGAACGGCGAAGTACAGAACGACCATCACCGCATTGAAGAGCGCCAGCTTCACCGCCCAGCGGACGACCGGGTTTTTCAGCCGCTCCGCGTAGATCTTCACGATGGGATAATACCCGAAAAAGGCGCCGTACAAAATCGCCGCAGATTTGGACGGGGACAGGAGCAGCGACAGCGCCGCCGTGACGCCAAAGCAGCCCAGCGACCATTTCCAGCCGCTGACGCAGAGCACGAACACCGTACACAGCGACGCGGCGCACAAAACCGCCAGCTTACCGGAGGGAAGGACCGAAGCCACGTACATCAGCACCGTTCCCAGGGCGGCGGCCAGCGCCGAAAAGGCCAGCAAGCGGGACGGACCTTTCATATCAGCAGCAGCGGATCAGATCCCCGCCCATCATCTCGCAGCAGCAGTCCGCGATCAGCAGATTGGAACAGATCGAGCAGGCCGTGTCCGCGTCGGACCGGTTCTGGACGTTGGTCGTGGTGAAGGGCGAACGGGCCGCGTTTTCCATATAAGCCACCGCCTGGCGATAGTCCGGGTTGGTGGGGTCCATGGTGGCCGCCATCCGGAAATACCGGGAGGCCTCGTCCATCCACCCCCGGCGGAAGGCCAGCTGCCCCATG
>JAEEGL013845819.1_pt1 | contig 10981 bp, 7 predicted proteins | sample 9134231 | NCBI WGS metagenome assembly JAEEGL01 (sample SAMN16246548, study PRJNA631951) | gut metagenome | biome: gut microbiome; feature: rumen; material: fiber-attached | host: Bos | place: Iran: Karaj | collected 2018-10 | reverse complement strand
ATTGCTTTGACGCGAGAACGATTGGCTCCTGCTCCTGCGCAAGGCGGTTGACGAGACGGAAGGGACTCATGCCTGCCATGTCGTAGTGCACTCCTTTCTCTGTTGCGGCAATGACGGCCTTTAGGCCTTCGACGGCCGCTTTCGCCGCCTCCTCCGCTGAAAAGACGCGGGGGATGACGGCCATTTCATGGACTTCGCCCAAATAGGGCTCGTCGCTGGTGGAGGCGGGTGGATAGTCTTCGCCAAAATTGACGGGGCCGATGGGCGTGATCAGCTCGCCGTGGCCGGCTTCGCCGCCTTCCGCGACCAGTTTGCCGTTCACGTAGAGCTTCATGACGCCGTCGTCGTAGGTGGCGATGATGGCTAGCTTGCTTTGTCTCACCGTCTTCCATTCGGGGCAGTCATCGAAAAAGTAGCCGACTTCCATGCCATCGTACCACATGCGAATCAGGGGATACTCCTTCTTGATGCCGCCGGTCTGCATGTCCAACAGGAACTTGCGTTCGCCCGCCTTGTTGGGGCCGCCTGCGTAGGAGGAGAAGAGGCGGCGCATCAAGCCGCCCGTCTTCGTCTTGTCCACCGTGATGGCGAAACTGACCTGGCTGCCGAGGTTTGTGTCGACGGGAAGCGGATGGACGAAGGGTTCGGCGACCTTCAGGACGCGGACACCGTCGCGAGCCACAATTTGGAGGTTCAGTTCCGCCGGCTGTTTTGGCGGTGTATCAGGCGCGGTGATTTCGATGGGCTTTGTGGTGAAGGCGCCGCCGCTGTAGGGCGCCTGCACGGAGACGAATCCGTCCTGCCGAAGCGTGAGGCGGCGCAGGCGGTTCGGCTGGTTGGAGTAATAGCCCTCCGTGGAGTAGATGGTCAGCACAGGCGGCGTCCCGCCAAGGTCTGCCTTCGTGAGAACCACCCCTTGTGCGCTCATGTTGTTGCGGTTGATCCACCGCTCATGCTGAATGCCCGGCCGGACAAACGCCTCTTCCCAACGGCGGAAATGGAGGCCGTCGCGGCTGCTCATGAACACGCCATCCGAGATGCCGGGGATGCCGCCGCCGCTGTAGAGGTCATAGACGCTGGCGCGGTCGCCTTTGAAGCGTTTGGGAAGGCCGATGAGCACGTTGGGGTTGTTGACGTAGGGGTGAATGGCGTTGGTGTACAGTTCCATGCCAGGCGCATCTTCCCCATAGTCAAGGGTTTCCGGCTCTGACCAGTGGATGGCGTCCTGTGAGATGCAGCGTTGGATGGCGCGGCCCTTGCGGCCGCCATTCAGTTCAGCCACGAGCCGTGAATAGCAGGTGTAGCATTGGCGGATGCTGTCGTAGAACAGGCCGTTCTGCGAGTCGAAGAGGCCCTTCGTGAAGACGGGCTCCGGCTGCGCCTTTGTCCAATGGATGCCGTCGGCGGAGTAGAAGAGGTAGAGGCCTTTGGAGACGCCGCCCAATGCCTTGTAGCGCTGCTCGGGCGGGCAGGCGGGATTGGTGTCGATGCAGGGGGTGAAATTGTGGCAGGCTTCATCGTTCATCAGAATGATGTTGTTGTCCTTCGAGCCGTTGTATTCACAGAGGCCGAGGGGCGGTTTGGTCCAATGGATGCCGTCGTCGCTTTCCGCATAGCAGGTGACCTCATGGGGGGTGTAGCCTTCCAGGCCCCATGACATGCCGCGGTAGTACATGCGGTATTTGTCCCCGTCGTGCAGCACGGTGTGGTAGCAGCAGACGTTTCCCTCCCATGGAGCGTCGTGGACCATGACGATTTCGCGGAAGTCCGGATGATGGAGGGTCAGCTTCGCGTCGCCGCTGAAGTCGCTGATGTGCTCCATGTCCCAGAAAAGTGTGGGATAGGCGGCCATGACGGAGACGGCTGTGCCCAGGGCGGCCATGCAGGCCAGAAGGCGATGTTGTTTCATGTGAACCTCATTCCTGTTCGCTAATTTCTGTTTTTTTATAATTCTAAGTTATTCATTATCAATATGTTAGATATTCTCCTTCTTGCCGCCCTGCACGGCCAGTCGGTCCGCCGTCACGGCGAAGATGATGATGAAGCCGATGACGATGAGCTGAAGGTTCGTGGAGACGTTGAGCAGGGTCAGGCCGTTGCGCAGGAAGCTGATGAGCAGTGTGCCAATCAGGGTTCCCGTCATGGTGCCTTTGCCGCCGGCGGGGGAGCAGCCGCCGATGATGACGGCGGCGATCACGTCCATCTCCAAAGAGAGGCCGGCGGAGGGTTGGGCGGAGCTGGCTCGGCTGCTGTAAATCATGGCGGCCAGTCCTGTCAGCAGTCCCATGAAGGTATAGGCGCCGACTAGAATCTTGTTTACGTTAATGCCTGCGTGAAAGGCAGTTGTGATGTTCGAACCAATGGCGTAGGCGTAGCGGCCGAATTTCGTGTACTTCAGCAGGAAGCCGCTGCCGGCCAATGCGATGGCGAAGAGCAGCAGGGGCACGGGAATGCCCAACAGCTTGCCGGTGTCCAGATAGGTGTAGGCGGAGATGGCGAAGGGCTTGCCGTCATTCAGCACATAGGACACCCCGCGGAAGATGCTCATGCTGCCCAACGTGACGATGAAGGGGGCCAGTTTCAGGCGGGTGATGCAGATGCCGTTGAAAAGGCCGCAGAGTCCTCCGAACACCATGCCCGCCACGGTGCCGATGACCATGGCCCACAAAGGCATAGCGATGAATTCGCCGCCGCAGATGGCCGTCCAGGTGCCGCCGCCCAACATCAGCATGACGATGGAGGCGAGCATGCCCGTCATGGCCAGCATGGAGCCGATGGAGAGATCGATGCCGCCTGTGATGATGATGAAGGTCATGCCGCAGGCCATGATGCCGTTGGCGGCGGAGCGGGTCAGCACATTGGAGATGTTCTGGAAGCTGAGGAAGGTGTCCGGAACGAGGCAGGTCCAGAGGGAGATGATGAAGAGCAGGGAGCTGAAGGGAAGCAGTTGTCTGGCGAATTTATTCATGGGATATTCCTCTTGTTGACTGGTGTGGAGGGACTTGCGTCTAGATGGTCGCGTGGCGCATGACGTCTTCGGGAGTGGTGTCTTTGGTCTGTAGGTTGGCGGTCAGCCGCCCCTCCCGCATGACCAGAATGCGGTCGCAGACGCCGAAGAGCTCGGGCAGTTCGGAGGAGATGACCAATAGGCCCTTGCCAGCTTCGGCTAACTCGTTGAGTAACAGGTAGATATCCTTTTTGGCGCCCACATCGATGCCTCGAGTCGGCTCGTCAAAAATAAGGAAATCGCTTTCCGCCATGAGCCAGCGGGCCAGCAGCAGCTTCTGCTGATTGCCGCCGGACAGGGTGTCGGCCGCATCTTCCGGAGAAGCCCAGCGGACATGGACTCTTTCCCCTTCCTTTCGCGACTGTTCAAGTTCTTTCTTCAGGGACAGGATGCGGGCCATGCCGATGTGGTCCAGATTGGGCAGGGTGATGTTCCAGCTGCAGGGCAGGGCGGTGCACAGGCCTGTGCGCTTGCGGTCTTCCGTCAGATAGGCGATGCGGGCGCGAATGGCATCCGCCGGCGAGTGTATCTTCAAGTCCTTGCCCTGCATTGTGATACGTCCTGAAATGTGTTTTGAGACTCCGAAGATGGCGTTGGCAACCTCCGTTCGGCCGGCTCCCACAAGTCCCCCAAGGCCAACCACTTCTCCACGGCGAACCTGGAAGCTGACATCGGCGATTTTCTCATGGTCGCAGAGGTTTTCCACAGCGAAGAGCACGTCGCCGATTTTGGCATTCCGCTTTGGATAGAAGTCTACCAGCTCCCGCCCCACCATGTGTCGAATGATGGTCTCCACGGTGCAGTCTCCAATGGGAGCGTGCCACACCATCTCGCCGTCCCGCAGGACGGACACCTCGTCCGCCAAGTCCATGATCTCCTCCATGCGGTGGGAGATGTAGATGATGGCCAGACCCTCTTCCCGAAAGCGATGGATGATGGTAAACAGTTGCGCCGCTTCGGTTTGGGACAGGGCACTGGTGGGTTCGTCCATCACAAGGATCTTCGCGTTTTGGTGAAGGGCCTTGAGGATTTCCACCATTTGGGCTTGGGCCACGCTCAAGTCGCCAATCACGGCGTCGGCCGTCAGTGGGAAGCCGAAGCGGCTGATCAGCTCCTGAGTCTCCTGTGTCATGGCGTTGTTGTCCAGACGGAATTTCCATCGGGAGGCGGTACGTTCCTGACCGAGGAAGATGTTCTCTGCCACGGTCAGATGCTCCGCCAAATCCAGTTCCTGATAAATCATGGCGATGCCCGCCCGAATCGCCTCGGCGGGATTCGCAGGGGCATAAGGCCTGCCTTCCAAGAACATTTGGCCGGAGTCTGCCGGAAAATTGCCTGCCAGAATCTTCATCAAGGTGGATTTTCCGGCGCCGTTCTCTCCGCAGATGGCGTGGACGGTGCCCGCGCGAAGACGGAAATTCACATCCCGCAGCACCTGCACTGTTCCGAAGGCCTTTCCGAGGCCCTGTATGTCCAATCGATCGTTTGACATTCTGTAACTTCCTTTCTATCAGTATGTTACAGTCCAAGCGCACTGGGGAAGCGCTGTTTCATCTCCTCCAGATTGCTTTTGTCCACAATCATGCTGGGCACGTTGCAGGTCCGCTCCAACGTCTCGCCAGCCAGTTTCCGCAACGCCAATTTCACGCCCTGATAGCCGATTTCAAAGGGATTCTGCACGATGAGCGCGTCCACTTCGCCATTTTCGATGCCAGTCAGCAGCACGGGGTCTGAATCAAAGCCCACAAAGTGGATTTTGCCGGCCATGCCGGAGGTCTGCAAGGCCTTGTAGGCGCCGACGGAGGAAGGATGGTTGACCGCATAGGCGCCGTCCACCTTGCCCAATTTCGTAAGCATGTCCGTGGTTCGCTGTCGCGCATCTTCCACTGTTCCAAGGGTATATTGCTCCGCCGCCACCTTGACGCCTGGATACTCCGCCGCCAACGTCTCCTTGAAGCCGCGGGCCCGCTCCTCCGTGGAAGCGGAATTCTGCACGAAATGGGTCAGGATCACGGTGCCATGGCCTTGCAGCGCGGCACCCAGCCGACGGGCCGCGTCCGCGCCGCCGCGATAGTTGTCGGTTCCTGCGAAGGCGTCATAGCAGTCGGAGTCCAGCGGGGAGTCGATGATGATGCAGGGAATTTTCTTGGCGACGATTTTTTCGGCGGAGCGGACCAGCGCCTTGAAGTCGTTTGGACCAAGAACAACGGCGTCAACATCCTGCACCAGAACATCATCCACAGCCTGAATCTGTCGTTCGCGGTCTGTCTCCATCTCCGGTCCCGTCCACAGAATGCGGACTCCGTTCTCCTCAGCCGCCTTCTGGGCCCCCTGATTCACGGTGGCCCACCACATGTTCGCCGTTCCCTTTGGGATGACCGCAATGACCTTCTGGTTTCCTTTCGCCGTCATGGAACGGCATTTGCGGATGACTCCCGTGGCAAACAGCACGGCGGATACGGCCAAAATGACCGTGACGAGCTTGTTGGAACTGTTCATGACCATCACCCTTATATTTTGGAATTAGGAATTAGGAATTAGAAATTAGGAATTTGAAGTTTGGAATTAGAAAAGGAATTAGAAATTAGGAATGAGAATTTAGGAATTTGAAGTTTGGAATATGTCTTGGGCCTTAAGGGCTGTTGCCGCCCTTCAGGGGCGACGATTCTTCTCGAAGTGCTTCAACACGATGGCTTTCCGCGCGTTGGCGGGGACCGGATTGTCGTTGTGGGGGTCATCGCTGTGCTCCAGGCTCCAGCCGTTCCATTCGCGGTAGGCGTGGTAGCACCAGTCGAAGCCGTATTCGTCCATGATGTCCATTGCATCTTCCAGATAGCGGGCCGCTCCGGGAGCCCATCTGATGGCGGAGAATTCGCCGATGAGAATCCGCGCACCGTAGCGGAGCTGGAATGCGCGGACAGGAGCCAAGGCGTTCTCCAAGAAGTGTTTGTCCCATTTCGAATTTGGATAGGACACGGCGGTGGCAGGATAGCCTTTCTTGTAGTCAACAGGGTTGCCGACGCCCTGATGGGTGAAGTCCCCCGGCTCATACATATGTGATTGATAGATAAGATTCACGAGGGGAAGAGGTTGCAGATAGGAAAACGTCTTGGGGCAAGACCACTGGTTGCAGCAGATGATGATGGGGGTCTCTTCGTCCAGCTCGCGGATGAGCTTCGCTACCTCGTATTGAAGTCCCAAATAGTCCCATTGGGACGGCGTCTGCTGATCCGGCTCGTTGTAGATGTCGTAGCCGTAGATCATGGGCTTGCCGCGGAAGCGCAGGACGATTTCGCGCCACATGCGGAGGAACTCGTCGTGGTATGTCGGCTCGTCCAAGACAAGGAACTTGCTGGAGTGCGCGAACATGGCGGTGTATTGGGAGCCGGCGGTGCCGAGGACACCGCCGTTGCGATATCGGCCGCCAACGGGAGAGTGCACGTCGATGATGACATAGATGCCCTCCTCCTGCAGGACGGGCAGCAGGCTCTCCAGACGGTCCAGCTGTCGTCGCATGACATCTCGCCACTGGTCGATGTTTCGCACGTCGATGCCGTCGGCGAGGAGCTGCCAGCGGAGCAGATTGCCGCCCCATTGGCCAAAGTCGCGCAAATCCTTCTCCGTGATGCGAAGAGGTGGCGGCGACATGGCGCCGCGAAGCTGTGGCAGGCGGCTTACGCGCTCCGTGTATTCGCAGCGGAAATTCTCCGGCAGCTCCGCAACTGTCTTGAAGGGGGATTCGCATTCCGTCATCCGGATGTTACGGAAATCGATGGTGCCGGTTCCCCATTGGATGCCGAGGTGCAGGTTCATGCTCACCGTGTCTTCCGGAATCCGCCCCTGCAGGCCAAGGGGGCGCCATTCGCCGTTGGAGGAGCCGTTGCAGAAATTGGAAGCGAAATACTGATGGGTTCCGGCCTGATTGGCGACCGAAAGGAGGATTTTGCCCGCAGACACGTTGCGGGGGCCCTCGCCAATCTGGGTCACATGGTCGTAGCGTGCCTCGCAGGTGATTTGGATGTATTTGCCCAAGAAGGGTTTGAGACTGTCGCCCTTGAATGTGCGAGAGGCACCGCGGGTTGCGTTTGTGATGTCTGGATTCTCCGGAATGACGACGTGGATGGCGTCATCCTTCCGCATGGCGATGAACGGCATCAGGACGAAGCTGTCCAGCGGCAGTTCCTCCGCCATGCAGAGGCCCGTGCCGCCGGCTGCAAGGCAAAACATCAGCCATTTTGATAACATGGCAGTCCTTTCTATGGTTGTTTTTCCCACGCCAACGCGCCGTCCGCCTTCTGAACGAGCAGCTCGATCTTCTTCTCCGCCGCCGCCAACTTCTCTGAACAGAATTTTTGCAGGCGGGCACCCTCTTCAAAGCAGGCCATGCTTTCCTCCAAAGTCAGTCTGCCGGACTCCAGCTTGTCCACAATTTCCTCCAGCCGCGCCAGCGCGGTCTCAAAGGAGGTTTCTTCTGGAAGGGGCTGCTCACTCATGATTCTCTCCTTCGGATTGGGTTACGGCAACATGGAGGCTCCCATGGGCCAATAATGCTGTAAGTTGTTCTCCTGCAATAACTTCCGTTTTCGAACGAATGGCCTGCCCCTGAGGGGACAGCAGAATGCTGTAGCCCCGCTCAAGCACACGCTGCGGTGCCAGCGCCTGCAGGGTCTGCCGTGCGGAGTCCAGCCGATGGGCCGTCTGACTCATGCGGTTCCGAATGGCCAGAGGCAGCCGTTTCGCCGCGCCGTCCAGTCGGGCGGCCAGCCGCTCCGCCTGCCGCGGCAAGGTCTGCTCCAGACGGGCGGAAAGCATGTCCAGCCGCTGGCTGCGGCGGAAGACCAGCTCCTCCGGATGCTGCAGAAGAGTGCAGCGGGACACCCGCAGGACCCGGTTCTGGAGTCCGCTCAACGTCAGCAGCAACGCCTGCGTCAGCCGTTGACGAAGCTCCTGGACGTGGCCAAGTAGCTCCATTCGGCTTTTGACCACCAGCTCCGCCGCCGCCGAAGGGGTCGGCGCGCGGAAATCCGCCGCATAGTCGCAGATGGAGAAATCCCGCTCGTGGCCGATGGCGCTGATGACGGGAATTTCCGAGGCGGCCACTGCCCGCGCCAATACCTCTTCATTAAAGGGCCACAAATCTTCCAACGAGCCGCCGCCACGGGTGACCACAATGACGTCACAGGCTCGTTGTTGATTCAGAAACTGCACGGCTCCAGCGACTTGCGCCGCCGCGCCGGCTCCCTGAACCGCACAGGGCACCACCCGGACATGCATGCCGGGGAACCGACGGTTGATGACATTGAAGAAGTCCTGAATGGCGGCGCCGTCCAGAGACGTGATGAGCCCGATGCATTGAGGCAGCACGGGAATGGGGCGTTTCCGCTCCGAATCGAAGAGTCCCTCCGCCGCCAGCCGCCGTTTCAGCTCCTCAAAGCGCAGATAGAGGTCGCCGACGCCCACGGGGCTAATTTGCATCACCTGAATCTGCACCGTGCTCTGGGGACCGTACAGCGTCAGCCGCCCGTAGAGGTTGACGGACATGCCGCGCTCCAAACGCAGCTGCTGCGCCAATGCCGCTCCGCGGAACATGATGGCCCGCAGCTGGCTGTTCTCGTCCTTTATGGAAAAATACACATGGCCGGAGCGGTGGATGGTCAGGTCACTGATCTCGCCGCATACCCACACGCCCGTGAAATGCTGCTCCAGCAGACGCGCTGCCAGACTGACAAGCTCACTGACACTGCAGACATGCGCTTCCTGCATACACCGCGTCCATCGGAATGCCGTCTATTTGCTGACCGTCACGGTCACGCTGCCATTGCTCATGGTGGACGCCGAAATGTAGCTCTTCAGCCCGCTCATGGGCCCTTGCGCGATGTTCTTGAATTTGGCCGTCACGAACTGGTCGCCCAGTTTGCCTGGCAGCGGAATGAGGCCGATACGGGTGCCTTTCACTTCCATGGTGACGGAGCCCTTCTCACCGACGGTTGGCTTCACCACCATGACATTGTGCATGGCGAAGGCCTTGAAGAATTTGGCGGTTAGAATCAGTTGCGCGGTGCCGTCGCTGTGGAAGCGGATGCTGAAATTCGTCCAGCTGACTTTGCCGCCATTGTCCTCTTTGGGTAACCCGATGGTCTTGACGGCGATGATGCTCGCTTCCGTGTCTGAAAAGGTCAGTGTCTGCTCTGAAGGGCCGGCCGGCTTCGGGGCCTCCGCTTCTTTCTTCTTCTTTTTCTTCTTGCCGGATTCCTCCGCCTCCGCAGGCGCGTTGCCGAAGGTCTTCAGCGTGGTCAGATTCTGGCTGGCCTCTGGAGACAGCTCACCGCTGCCGTCCACCGTGCCCACAGGGAAGAGGAGGCCGATGATGAGAATCACCAGCACGATGGCCAACACGATGCCCGTGATCTGATTGATTTTCTTCGCACGGAGCTGAGCCGGCGTCAGCGTGTTGACCGGCTCGAAATTGTCCGGCCGAAGTTCATCCAAATTCAGGCGTTCGCCGCAGCCGCGGCAGAAGATGGCAGTCAGCAGATTGTCGGTTCCGCATTTCGGACAGGTAATCATAATTCATTCCTTTTTAATGGTCGTGAAACGGCAGTTCTCCTGCCGGAATGATGTCAACCAATAATATAAGACCGTCTGACCAAATTGCCACAGAACCCATGATTTCCTCTTGATATCTGTTCGATGTGAAGGAAATTCGATTGGATGAAAGGATGTGGAGTGACAACTTGGTGGCATCGACATGAGAGAAGGCATGAAGAAGTCTGATGAATTCCATGGGCGTGGCTGGAAAAAAACGGCATGGGAAATACATTTAATGTGACACGTTTGTTTTTGTGACCATCACCCATAACAAGGACATATCCCGTGACCACATTCGCAACCCGTTCCGGAACCTCTCTTGCACTGACCGATCAGGAGAAAAAGGAGACATTGAAGGAGGCGCTAGCCGCCATCGGTCGCCCGCTGAAAAAGGTTCTTATCCTCCCGCCGGATTTCACACGCTTCAACTCCAATGCAGGCGTCCTGACCGCCATGCTCTACGACATGTTGGAGCCCGCCACCCATGTGGACATCATGCCCGCTTTGGGGACCCATTTCAAGATGACCGAACAGGAGATTCGGACCATGTTCGGGCCGCGCATCCCGTTGGACCGCTTCTTCGTCCATGATTGGAGAAACGACGTCCGTACCATGGGCGAGGTGCCTTCCAGCCTGATTCGGGAGTGGTCCGAAGGGAAATTGGACTTTTCGGTTCAAGTTCAATGCAACAAGAAGCTGTTCGAGGGCTACGACTTGATTCTGTCTGTGGGGCAAATCGTTCCCCATGAAGTGGTTGGCATGGCCAACTACACGAAGAACATCATGGTGGGCGTGGGCGGCTCCGACATGATCAACAAGTCCCACTTCTTGGGGGCCAGCTATGGGATGGAGCGCATTATGGGCGTCATTGACACGCCGGTGCGCCGTTTGTTCAACTATGGTGTCCACACCTATTTGGCGGATTTGCCCATCGTCTATGTGCTGACGGTGATGGCGAAGGACTCCGCCAGTGGCGCCATGGCCATGCGGGGGCTGTTCATTGGAGATGACGACGCCACCTACGCCATGGGTGCCCGCCTTTCCCAACAGGTCAATTTGGATTTGATGGACGAGCCGGAGAAGAAGGTGGTCGTCTATCTGGATCCGGAGGAGTTCCGCACCACATGGCTTGGCAACAAGGCCGTCTACCGTACTCGCATGATGGTGGCTGATGATGGCGATCTTATCATCTTAGCTCCTGGGCTGAAGCAGTTTGGAGAAGATCCCATCAATGACCGCCTGATTCGTAAACTTGGTTATGTGGGCACCCCGAAGATTTTGGCGGCCACCCAGAAGGACGAAGAGCTGCAGCGGAATCTGGGTGTCGTGGCCCATTTGATGCACGGTTCCTCCGAAGGCCGCTTCCGCATCACATACTGCCACGGT
>JAEEGL013695195.1_pt1 | contig 10981 bp, 17 predicted proteins | sample 9134231 | NCBI WGS metagenome assembly JAEEGL01 (sample SAMN16246548, study PRJNA631951) | gut metagenome | biome: gut microbiome; feature: rumen; material: fiber-attached | host: Bos | place: Iran: Karaj | collected 2018-10 | reverse complement strand
CACCAACAACTGCAATGACGAGATGTCTATCGCCATTCTGGGTAACACGCTCACCACAAAGTCCGACACCAACGGAACCCAGGCGCTTGGCACAGTGCAGGCGAAGGAGCAGATGAAAATCACAGAGGATGACACCCAGTTCATCCTGGATCTGCTGAACTACAACATGACCGATATCTTCGCCTCCCTGGGCGTTGACACTTCCGGCGGCGAATTCGTCTGCGTGGAGGAGAAATACCAGGACAAGCAGGTGCAGATCAACGTCGTCGCAAAGTTGAAGGAGATGGGCCTTCCCATGTCTGACGACTACCTGTATAAGACCTTCGACGTTGAGAAGCCGGAGAACTACGACGCGATGAAGGCCGATATCGAAGCCCAGAAAGAAGCTGCTGCAGAGCGCGCTCGTCTTATCGCTGAGCGCCTGAATGCAGAGCCTACCAATGAGGAGAAGGAACGATTCTTCAACCGGATGAAGCGTTTTTTCGGTCTAGCCCCGCAGGCCGGGGCGAGCAGAGAGGACGTCTTGCCGTTCTGATAGACCAGCAGTACGGCTGCAGCTGCCCGGCATGCAGCGCCGCCAAGGGTTTCCGGAATGAAGGAGAAGAATATGGCGTAACCTTTGACCCGAAGATTCTCACGGAGGGCCTGCATACCATCTACGAGAATGACGTCAACGTCACCACGCAGATTGAGCGCTCTATCTTCGACGAGACGCTGCGCCTGTTCAATGAAGCGTGTGCAAAGGGCCTCGCAGAGAGCCTTGACCCGGCCGTCATTACCGACCGCTTCCTGAACGAGATCCGCCACAATAACGCGGTATTCTCCGCCTTCAAGACACACCGCATGCAGAATGATGTAGCAGCTCTTCTGATTGACCCTGTGACGGGAAATCTCAAGAGCTTCGACAGATGGAAGCGTGACGTGAAAGACATCACCGACCACTATGTCGGAAGCTGGCTGCAGACGGAATATGACACGGCCATTATCCGCGCACAGCAGGCATCTGACTGGAAGCACTTCGAAGAGGAGAAGGATGTCTTCCCGAACGTACGATGGATGCCCACCACATCCCTGGTGCCTGACCCGATTCATGAGAACTATTGGACAAAGGGGCTCACTCTGCCCGTTGACCATCCGTTCTGGCAGGAACATCGTCCCGGTGACCGCTGGAACTGCAAGTGCTCGCTGGAGCAGACAGATGAACCGGTGAACGGTTCCGCGCTGGACGGCTACACGCCACCGCTGCCGATGCCAGGACTTGATAACAACCCGGCAAAGGACGGAGCCATCTATAGCAAGAACCATCCGTATTACACAGAAGCTTACCCTGGAGCAGCTGCTGCTACGCGGGAACTCCTGAAAGAAAAGAAACTGTAATCATGGCCGCTCCCGACATTGAGAAGGCTATCCGGAAAGACCTGGAAGACCTGAAGCGCCTTTACACGCGAACCTTGCCTGTGAAGGTTGGACGGGCCGTACAAAGCTCAATCCGCGAGAACTTTCGTCAGGGTGGGTTCTACCGTGACGGCCGGTGGCAGGAGCCGCTTCGTGTCACCTTGGGATTCCGTGGAGCACCTGGCCAGCGAGGTCCGCTTCTATCCGGTGATAACCACCTGATGATGAGCACCGACTATCAGCCCCTTCCTGCTAAAGTGATTATCCGGAATAATGAAGTCTACGCGGCCACTCATAATGACGGCGAAGACATACCCGTCACGGAGAAGATGAGAAAGTTCTTCTGGGCAAAGCACCTGGAGCACAAGGAGCAGATGGGCCCGGAAGCCCCGGAAACGGAGTTTTGGAAGCGAATGGCGCTCAAAAAGCCGGGAAGCCATATCAAGATACCTCGCCGGCATTTCATGGGCCCTGGTGAAGAAGTAGACGCCATTGTGAGCCGCGTCATAGATAAAGAGCTCCAAGATTTTGTAAAGACACACGATCATGGAAAGATTGCTTGAAGCACTCATTGAACTCTTCGGCGAGCAGATGCCTGAACTGCGCACCGTTGATGAAGATTACGGCCAGCTGGAGATGATTAACCAGGAGAACCGCGACACCTACCCTCTGACCTTCCCGGCCGTTCTTATTGATGCCCCGGATGTCATGTGGAGCAATATAGCCGGGCTTTCCCAAAAGGGAGAAGCCACCATTCGCGTGAAGCTCATCATAGACTGCTACGATGACACGCACTACGGCTCCACTACCACCGACAGAATCGCCGAACGTGCGGCCATGCGTAAGAAGGTGCACGAGCTGCTGCAGGGGTATCGCATAGATGGCGAGACTCAGCTGATTCGCACGAATTCCAGGTTCTCTACCTGGGACCACGGCATCAAGGTCTACGAGCAGACCTACACCGGCATCGTGACAGAACTCCTCGAAAAGCCCACGGTGAAGAAAAGCGCTTCGCCGGTTGTGAAAGAGGGGAAGCCCATCCTCGCCGGATAGAAAAAAGGCTCGCAGGGTTACTGCGGGCCTTCTTTCTTGATAAGAACATCGATGAATTGCGACTTGTTTCCAACGCGGCTCAATATATCCATCGATTCCTGTGATATCCTGAATGTAACCGCTATTGTACGGCCATTGGAGGGACGCCCCGCACCGGGTCTCACCCCTCCTCGTCGGGGCGCTCTGTCAGAATACTCATCGCATACAATTGTTGGGTAAGGAATAAATTTCCCTTTGATAAACGGACAGTCATTTTCAAAAAAGATGCAGTTCTTGCAACTCAACAGGAGGAGCTGCTGCTCTTTTGAATAATCAGCTTTCTTCATTTTCTACTTTTTCATAAATCCTTGTGGTATCTCCACGTTCCACCCGAAGAGGCTTCCCAGATAAAGACCATATTTTGACGCCATGGTCAACCTGGAAATCACATTGTGTTCTGCAGAGGAGCTGAAGCGAGTCGCTTTTCCAGTGGCCGAGCTCTTCATCTTCCTTGTTGTAACACGTTACTTTACCCGTGAAATAGCCCTCATCATTAATTCCGTCTGTTGGGACGACGGTTACATAACAGACATCTCTATTCATAGCTTATTTTCTTTGGGGCCCGGGTGTTTCACCGGGCCTGGGTTTATATTTATGCAACGTGGTATTCTTTACCAAGCCCGTTTTTTATAATATAGATGCCAAGTTTTGTGCGAAGGAAAATAGAACCAGCGAAACGGGCGTGCTCTTCATTGCTTCCGGACTTGCAACGCGCCATTACCATCGTATAGAATTCTTCTAACAGGTCCTTAGACGGGGTTTCGTAAAGATATTTGTATGCGTCTTTGTATTCTTTGGAATCTTTGGGATTATCTAACATCGCATTTTCATATCCGCCAACCAGAATGTCAATTTCTTCGCGAATTAAACCCATCATAGCGATTTCGTGTTTGTTATAGCTCTGTTTCATAGCGTTATTCTTTACCGGGAACCGGCCCGGGCCGTTGGGTTAAATCTTAACTCGACACAAAGGTACGACGAATGTTTGATATTTGCAATAGTTTATCAATATAGTTTTACTCATTTCTTGTAAAAAATAAAACCCCCGATAGATGCACTTCTACCGGGGGTTTCAAAATCGATTTTACTTGACAAGTTCCTTCGCGAGCGACAGAAGGCCGTCCAACATGGAAACTTCGTCTTCACACTTCATCAGCTTGGTCTCTTGACGCTCTGAAGCTTCGCCTGATTCATGGATGTCTCTGTACTTATCCTCTTTGACGAGCGCCTTCTTGAGTGCTCTTCTTATTAAAGGGATTAGCGCCTTCGTCTCTTCTTTATTCAGACAGAGTGTAGTACAGTGCTGGGAGGGTGAATATTCAATGTTTGCCATACTTTACTGATTAGATTGCAATAAGGATAACATCTCCTTCGTGATAGTAGGCAGTTTCGGCGGCCGCTTGAATTCCATGTTACCCTTCAGCTGCTTGGCCGTAAACTGCGCCTTCTTCAGAATGCTGAGGACCGTCTGTTCGCTCAGAAAGAACTCCTCCTCCGAAAGGATACGGATGGCGTCGTCGCTACGCAGTCGCTGCTCTTCGGTCCAGTAGTAGTACCTGGCACAGAGCTTGAAATTCCGCTTCTGTATAAGCCGCCGCTGGTCGCGTTCCATAATCGTACCCTTTTAGGATTCGGTCATTCCAAGCGGCAGCACCTCCCAGTCCTTCACAACTCCAGTCTCCGGATCTGTCTTCCTGATTTCACAGCGGATGTAGGTCCGACTGATATTAGGACGGTAGGCGGCCTCGATGATGCGTACGCCTTCGATGAAGCGCTGGTCACCGGATTCATCGGCCAGTTTGTGCAGGCGCACGACGCGGGAAGCCTTGAGAGCTCCGGCGGCGTTGCGGGCCAGCAGGCTCATGACCATATTCACCAGCTGGGCAGAGTTTTCATCCTTCGCTCGCGCCTCGACGCACTGCTTGACGATGGCGATACCCTCTTCTACGGTATCATCGTAGCCGTCTGTCTCGTAGACTCCAATGGTGATACGCTTGTCTCCTTTCTTGTTGGTGAACTGGTGAGACTTCGGCATCTCCTTGCCGTTAATCCCAAGCAGCTCAGACTTCACCTTCTGAAGAGCGGCGAACTCATCCAGCACTTCGGCCTTCTTGTCACGGATCTTCTGCGAAAGCGGGGTGAGTTTCTTGATGGTGCGGTTGATGAAGGCCTCACTCATGTCTGCATAGTTGTTGCGCAGAGCTTCAACGCGAGCCTCTGCGTCCTCCTTCGCTTTGCGAGCCTTGTATTCCTCGAAAGCGGCCATTTCTTCAGCGGTCATCTCCACTGACATTTTCTTTTCTTCTTCCATTTTAAATGATGTTTTATTGATTGTTTACTCTTGTATCTTTCCTGTGTGAGAAGGTCTTCGGCGATAAGCATCAGGCAGAAGAAAGCCATCACGCCAAGACATGCCAGTAACTGCCACCACATGACTAGATCTGAATGATGACTGACTTCAACGCTGCGAAGACATATCCCCGGCGGCGAAGCTCTGCAGCCAGGTGGGCATCAGGGATGGCCGATAGCACCAGCTTCTCGTCAAAGGGTGCCGGGTCGTGCTCCGCACCATTGTCCTGTCCCTCCTGGGCGGGAGCCTCTTTCCCTTCCTGGTTCTCCGGAGCTGCAGCAGCTGCTTCTTCAGCCGGCTTGTCTGCCTTCGGCCGACGGCCGCCGCGGCGCTTCGGTGCTTCCACCGGTTTTCCAATCTTCAGGACTTCCTCGATGGTCATGATAGTGACCGGGCCATGCGCCTGGAGGCTCTGCAGCTCGATGGCGGCACCATCCTGGTCATCACCGGCAGGAACGGCCTGGTGGTGAGAGTTGATGTAGTAACGGTTTCCGGAGGCGTCCTTCACATAGTCGTGCACTTTGATGGACTTTCCGGTGCTGTCCTTGAACGGCGTAACTTCGCCAGATTTCTTTTTGTTTGCCATAATGTAGATTTGTTTATTGTGAGTTGATGTTCATGATTTTGGATATCTTCCGGCGGAGGTCGGACACACGGCCCAGAGCGACAAGGGGGGGCTCGTCGTGCCGGTGTGCTTCAAATACGATATCTCTCGTGAGATTTGTGTTCGGGATGAGAGCTAAATGAAGAATGCTCAGCTCTTCCTTGGTTACTTCAATTACGTAGGTTTTCATGATTGTTCTGTTTTAAAAAGTGGCGGTGCGGCTTATGAGAAACTTTTTGCATTATACTTATGTCAGATCTGGTAAGGATGTCCGCATACCGCTGCGTCCTTCACAGGGGGCTTTTCCGCCACTTTAAGGTTTAAGATGTTATGGTGGTCCGGGCCGACCAAGAAAATGCCTGTAAAGCCTCGGAAACGACGTCCTCCTGCGTTTTCTCCTGCAGGCTCTTGAGACCGCCTTTCCGCTCAATGGCTTCGAGCTTCCTCACAAGCTGCTGGAGCTCGGCGATACTAAGGTCGTAGAAGGGCTTTCCGGCAATCTTCGGGGAGGACACAAAGGCGTTGATGGCTGGCCAGTTGTCAATGGTGTTGATGCCCAGGCGGCCAATTCTAAGCAGGGCCGATGAGCGCCAGCGTTTGAGCTCAACGCGAGAAGGGGCGGAGGCCGCCTCCAGCGCGCCAATCATCTGCATGTACTCTGCGTCCTTCATCTCTGTAAGGCTGGATGTGCGGCCGTCAGTGAACTGCTGCACCAGCTCTGCCTTATCTACGTGCGGATGCTGCTTCAGCAATGCGTAGAATTGTTTGTAGCACCGTTTTGCCATGATTTTTAACTTATAAGTTTAAAAGTGTAAACCAGCACCATCGGGTTATTGTCCCAGGCGTCTGCGCCTGCTATCTTGTTAAACAAAGCTTTGAAGGCCTTTCTAGGAGAGTCGAAGGTTCTGTTAATGCCTTCGATATAGTAGTCACCATTGCAGCCGAGCTTCACTCCCTCTTTCATGCAATCACCATCGTAGATAACTTGAATGTGCTCCACATGAATGTCTGTGATTTCAATTTTGTGAGGCATCAATTCGGCCTTCACAAACATCTTATTGCTCCAGCCAGGCATGGCTCTATATTCAAATGGATATCGCATGAACTGCTCGTATCTTTGTGCCACGGCCACAACCTCGCCGACTCTGGTACCGCATGCCCGCACAAGTTCGTCCCGGAAAAGGATATCTAGATCTTCAATACGGCAGCCACGTTTCACATAGGATTCAGCTGCATTCTTCAGTGCTAGTGAGACGACCGACACCGGAATCATTCTGCGTGTCATTGTCTTTTCTCCGTTAATTACGGCATCTGTGAGACCGAACCGGTCATCGAACATGAACTTCTTCATGATATATTGTCAAGGCTTTCTATAAGGTTCTTCTGACGTATTGTACGGATGCCCTTCGGGAAAAGGGCCTTGAAGGATTTATCCGGGGTATCGTAGATCTCCCCGTCTGAGGTGCTGTGAGTCTCAACCAACCCGTACTGGGTGATGAGCTGCTGGGCCTTCTGCTTCGATATGAGCTGTGAGTAGATTCGCATGTGCCCATCCTTATCATGCCAGGTTCTGTGCTGGCTGTACTCATACGAGCAGGTGCCGGATATTTTCTCTATGGTCTTAGACCGGATTACGATGATATTCATTTCTATTCAAATAAACTATATTGAGTACCATTTATCTCCTTCCCTATGATGAAATCACAGATGAAGTTTCTCGCGTAGTCACTCGATATCATACTTCTCGCTTCGGAACAACAGCCAGGCTTAATTTTATGAGCATCCTTTTCTTTATAGACAACCCTCACCCGCTTATCTCTCTGCTCTGTAAATCCGAATGTGTTCTTGCAGTTAATAAACCAATAAGCCGTCGGTTTTACGAAATAATCACCCCTTATTGTCCGGTTCTTATCAATAATTGTTGGCGCGATGAAATTTCTCTGTAGGTATGTTTCTCCGCTCACGTTCCAAGGATTCTCCACTATAAGTCTGAGATGTCGATGAGCGCAGATTGATACCAGTTTCATCAGTAGTTCAAAGAACTTCTCTCTCTCTTGTGCGAGTTTGATATTTTCATCCATTAACTTTCCAAGCGACCAACCATTCTGAAATATTGAGACGCCTTTAAACATTAGCGTTTTCGCGTCGCAAAAGTTTATGCATGGAAAGAAAGCGAAAATAACATCATCGCAACTAATTGTATTAAAAACACTTACCCCCCCCCTATACGCTAATTCTATTTCAGAAAACAAGTCCATCACACAATCCGTCTGCCCAAAGTTGTTCTGAATGTCATAGTCAATGGCAGGGATTCCAAGTTTAAGGAACTCATTTTTGAAAGTTCCACTTTGCTCAAAGAAGCAGTGTACCTTTCCATTTATGTCCATTGCTATTCCTTTTTACGACCTTCCCAGTAGCGCTGGGCACCCTCCTCCCAGGTGACGAATTCTTTTGTATCACCCATGAATCGGCCTTTGGAGAAGACAGTGTGTCCTTCCACCCAGAGCTTCAGGTCGGCATCATACATCATGTTCACTGCAGCACGGCCAGCGGGGCGCTTACCATCTGCCTGGGAGACCAGGACCAGCAGCTTGTTCCGGAACTGCTCACGCAGCTGCTTGAACTGCTTCGAGCCGATGCCCATTGCCTGAACGGAGTCAATGATGATGAACTCCGGGCTCTTAGGCCGAGAGATGCGCTCTATCAGGCCATCGATGGACTCATTATCGAGCACCTGGAAGGAAGCCCCGCACTCCTGCATATTGAACCGGCGAAGGGTGTTCTGGAAGGAAAGGCTGTAGCCTTCCTCTTTCGACACGTAGAGCGTCTTTCCTTCGCTGGCCAGCATCTTGGCAAAAGCCATGACTGCAGAGCTCTTTCCGTTGCCGCTGTTGCCCCAGATGAAGACGATGCCGTGGCGGGCGATCTGGGCGCCGAGGCACCCCTGCCAATCAGGGGCTACCTCTAGCGTCCGGTTGCGCACCGACAATGCCTGTACTGCTGAGATTGTTCTTCGCATAGCTATGCGGTGATTCGATTGGTGCGAGCGAGCTCGCGTTTCACAGACTGCTTGACGCGGCGCAGGTCGTTACCATAGGCCTTCACGTCATTCTTTACACGGGTGATGGCGTTTGCGTCACTGAGGTTGTTAACCAGGCAGATCTGCTCAATCTCTGAAGCGGTCACAGGTGTGACGTCGATATAACGGCGGCAGATGCGGCTCTCAATCTCATCGTAACCTTTCTTGTCACGCATCACGCCATTGGTGATGCGCTTCTTAATGGCGGGCGTAGAGAGGAAGACGATACCACAGCGTCCCTCCAGGGCATTGTAGATACTAATGAAGTAGTACATGACACTATCGGCCAGCTTATCGGCCTCATCGAAGACCAGCAGGGGCTTGTCAAGGGTAACGACCTGGCGGAGAAGTTCATTGAATGATTCACGGAGACTCATACCGTTGGTGCGGACACCAATCTGGGCGGCGAGCTCACGTACGAAGTCGGAACGGGTCATGTCAGTTGCGCAGGTGAGCCGGTAGACATTGCGGTGGGTAGCAGTGTAGCTGGAGGCGGCAGTGCTCTTGCCGATACCGGCAGGTGCAACAACCCACATCACACTGCTCTGCTCCTGGGCGTAGCTGAGATAGACAGTGACATCCTGATAAGCGGCCGTGGAGAAGATGCGCCAGTCATCGTTTCGCGTAAGCTGGGCTTCCAGGCGCTTCCACATATCGTCGGAGATCTTCTCCCACTTACGAGTGAGGATGTTGGAGAGAGTCGCGGCGCTGACGTTCTTCAGAGAAGCAGCTGCCATGTTGTTCGACGGATACCGCTGGCAATACTTGGCCAGTTTGTCCCGGATTTCGAGTTTCTGTAAATCTTGCATGATACTGAGGTATTTGTTTGTGTGTGTGATTAAATCCTGCTTAAAGCGGCTAGCTCATCGTACTGGGTAAGTAAGCTATCGGCCTTCTCCTGCTTTCCAATGGTGTCCGGATAGACCTGTGCCGGTGCCGGTTCAACCAGGCGCTGCGCTTCGGCTTTCTCCAGCAGCTTCTCGTAGCTGGGCTTACTCTCATTGAGCGCCGCAAGTCCTGGATCAATGAGACCATGCTGCTCAGGCGCGAGGCCATGTTCGCGCAGCAGCTCGTAGTTGTCAATGGAGCGCTGGATGCGGTCAATCTTGTTACGTTCATCCTGCTGGCGAATGAATCTGCGCTCCTCTTCTGTCTGGTCCTGCAGGGCGCGGTGAATCTTCATATAAGGACGGGCCTCTGCATCGAAGCGGTAGCCGTACTGGTCCTTTGTCATGAGACGCACCACTGAGAGGTCGTGCGGGTCGTAGGACACGTAGAACTCGCGGCCGGTATTATCCCGGCGCCAAAGCAGATCCGGATTCCCTTCTTTATCGAAGACCTCGTACTGCAGCTTCTCTCCATTCACGGTGAACTGGATGCCGTAGGCAGTGAACTTGGACGGTTTTGTCGTGGTGACCCAGAACAGGTCGCGGCGAATGGCGTCGGTCAGCTGGACGGCCTCCGGATTCACTTTGGAGGTGTAGACTTCCATACGGGAGCGGCCGGCGAACTGCTTCACGTTCGGGTGCTGCATGTCATTCCAGCGCTTTCTCGCGTCCATATAGAGCGCGACCACCTCTTCATAGGTGGGAAGCTTATCCAGGTTCTTTTCGATGAATTCACGGTGGATTCTGGCCGATTCGCTCTTGGCTGTGATGTTGCCGCCGGTATAGAACCACTCCTGATGAAGGACCTGCTGCTGGAAGCGTCCGAAGACGGCCTCAATGGTCTTAGCAGGAGCCTGGTGAGGAGCGGTGGTGCGGAAGAGCGTCGCTACGCCTTTGAGCCAATTCTGGGCATCGGCGCGGCGGGTGCCTCCCTGATTATCGGTTACGAACTCATAAGGCTTGCAGCCGGCGAACTCCAGCGCATTACGCATGGCCTCATAAAGAGTCTCGAAAGATTCGGTATTACTGATGTAGCAGCCCAAGAAGACCTCGCTGGCTGCATCCATGATCTCGTACACGTTCAAGGTTGCCAGCTGGTACCGGCCATCCACGTAGGCCTTGTAGAAAAGGTTAAGTCTGGTACCATCACCATACCACAGCGCGTTGGGCATGGTCGGGAGAATGGTGGAGTGCTGGCGGGTGTAGAACATCTTCGCCTTTGTGTCGCCAATGACGGCGCCCTTCCATTGAATCTCAATCTCCGGACGGGTGAGGAAGTTCACCAGGGCGGTCTGAGTCTTCAAAGGCTTCCAGCCATGCTCAGCAGCTTCGGAGTTGTACTTGGCGAGGATCTGTGCGTTGTTGTAAACGGGAGTCCTGGAGCACTTCAGAGCGATAATGAACCGGCCACCTTCTTCTGTAATCTTGCAGGCATTGGCATTCACCAGGTGACCGCTCACCAGGCAGCTGTAACCATCGCGCTTGTACTCACGGATTTTATCACGCAGGCGGGCCACGTTACGCGGGAGCGTGTGGCCATACTGTGCGCGCAGCTCTTCGCATGCGTTGTAAAT
>JAEEGL013163328.1_pt1 | contig 10981 bp, 5 predicted proteins | sample 9134231 | NCBI WGS metagenome assembly JAEEGL01 (sample SAMN16246548, study PRJNA631951) | gut metagenome | biome: gut microbiome; feature: rumen; material: fiber-attached | host: Bos | place: Iran: Karaj | collected 2018-10 | reverse complement strand
GTGCCAATGCCGCCTCGGTGAAGGCTGAGCCGGCACCCAGAAATGCTATCAGCCACATCCATACTATCGCACCCGGACCGCCATAGCCGATGGCCGTTGCCACCCCTACTATATTGCCGGTGCCGACACGTCCCGACAGTGCCATGGCAAAAGCCTGAAAGGAAGAAATGCCCGTCTTTTGCGTTTTGTCCGTAGAAAACAGCAACTTGACCATCTCGCCGAAATGCCGTATCTGTACAAAACGCGTCCCCAAGGACAAATAAAGCCCCGCCCCCAAACAGAGTACCACCAAGGCAGGACTCCACACCCAAGCGTTGACCGTGCGTATGATTGCATCCATACTGACTCTTTGATTTTTTTATAAAAATTTAATGTGCAAAGATACTAAAAAAAAATTTTAAAAAATATGGAAAAAATACGTATCTTTACTAAAAAAAAATTGTAATTTTGTATTTTTCATATAACCTATTTACATTAAAGGTAAAAAACTACATTTTATTTAAATGATTACAGGAGAAATAAAAAACAGGATTGATGGTATATGGAACACCTTTTGGACAGGCGGCATTACAAACCCTATCACCGTCCTTGAACAAATGACATATCTCTTCTTTATGAAGATGATAGATGATGCTCAAATAAAAAAGGAAGCAGCTGCCAATATGCTTGGCGGCACTATTACAGACCCTGTGTTTAAAAAAGGCAATTGGCACAACCCTGACACTGAACGTGACGTTCCATATAACAATCTACGATGGAGAACCTTTGTGAATTTTGAAGCCGAAAAGATGTACAACACCATCAGCAAGGATGTGTTCATTTTTATCAAAAATCTAAATGAAGGAAAAGAAAGTGCATATAGTAGATTTATGGAAAATGCAACATTCCTTATTCCCAACCCTCGAACCTTGGTCAAGATTGTGGAAGGCATGAACAACCTTGATATGAACAACCGAGATACGATGGGCGATGTATATGAATATGTTCTTGGCAAGATGGCTACATCCGGCAACAACGGTCAATTCCGAACACCTCGTCATATCATCCGTATGATGGTGGAGTTAGTTGAACCTACCTTAAATGACACTATCTGTGACCCTGCTATGGGTAGTGCCGGTTTCATTGTGGAAAGTGCTAAGTATATCAAAGAACATTACAAAACCGAACTATTAAAGAAGGACAATGCAGAACACTATAAGAACAATATGCTACACGGATTTGACACCGACCAAACCATGCTCCGCATTGGTGCTATGAACCTGATGCTGCATGGTGTGGACAATCCGGATATTGAATATAAAGACAGCCTTTCCACCGATAATACCGATACAGAACGATATACACTATGTTTAGCTAATCCTCCATTTGCAGGAAGTATTGACTACGAAGCAGTAAGTAAAAGTTTATTGGCTATCACCAAAACCAAGAAGACCGAGCTATTGTTTGTGGCATTATTTACAAGAATGCTGACTGTGGGCGGTCGTTGTGCAAGCATCGTTCCCGATGGAGTGCTATTTGGTAACAGCACAGGTCACAAAGCTATCCGTAAAGAATTAATTGACAATCAACGTCTGCAAGCCGTAATTTCAATGCCTTCGGGTGTGTTTAAACCCTACGCAGGTGTCTCCACCGCCATTCTGATTTTCACCAAAACCAACGCGGGAGGCACCGACAAAGTTTGGTTTTACGATATGAAGGCTGATGGTTTCTCGTTGGACGACAAACGTACGCCTATCGCCGAAAATGACATTCCCGACGTGATAGCACGTTTTAAGAACATGAACGGTGAAAAAAGCAGGACACGAAAGGAACAGTCCTTCCTCGTTTCTGTGGAAGAAATCCGCAACAACGACTACGACCTCAGTATCAACAAATACAAGGAAGTGGAAAAGGTAAAGGTGGAATACGAAAAGCCAGAAGTGGTGATGGGAAGAATTGAAGCATTGCAGACGGAAATCAATGCAGCGATTGATGAATTTAAATCTAAATACATGTAAATCTCCATAAGTTATGATACTCGACCATCTTGTAAATAGTATTTTGTCTGTCAATACCGCCTTGCGTAATACTGCGGCCAAGGCCATCAACAAATGCGTTACTGCCCGCAATTGGCTCATTGGTTATTATATTGTCAATTATGAGCAAAATGGCGAGGACAAGGCGGAATATGGCGAGCGCATTCTCCAGTCGTTAGCCGAACGGCTTGACGACGATGGGCTTTCGTATAGAAATTTAATGCTTTTCAGACGATTTTATCTCGCTTTCCCTGAATTGGGAACAAGCGTTAGCTGTTTTATATTATCCCAACCTACAATTTTGCAACCACCGGTTGCAAAATTACAAAACAATGAAAACGAGTTAATTAGAATTGGGCAACCAGTGGTTGCAAAATCTAACAATGAAGAAAGTAGCAGAAAGTATAACGACCTAATTGATCCCGAACAAGTATTCAATTCTTTGTCCTACTCTCACCTAATTCAGTTGCTGAATATTACCGACCCGTTAGAAAAAGCTTTCTATGAGATTGAAGCAATAAAAGGCATTTGGAGCAAACGGGAACTGAAACGACAGATTGACAGCCAACTCTATCTACGCACGGGCATAAGTAAAAACAAGGATGCTGTCGTTGCTTTGGCCAATAAAGAGGCCACTACTACCAATATCACCGACATCATACGTTCTCCGTATACATTCGAGTTTTTAGGGTTAAAGGGCAAAGAGGTTGTTGAAGAAAGCGATCTTGAGAGTGCCTTGATCGACCATTTGCAAGAGTTTCTTCTTGAATTAGGGAATGGCTTTTGTTTTGAAGCACGGCAAAAGAGAATTCTTATCGACGAAAAATATTATTTCTGCGATTTGTTGTTTTACAACCGAACACTTCATTGCGGCGTGATTGTGGAACTGAAAATGGGCGAATTGGACTATTCCGACTTGGCACAACTGAACATGTATGTCAATTACTACAAGAAGAATTTTATGAGCGATGGAGACAATCCGCCCATAGGCATTTTACTTTGCTCGGGAGCCGGCAAGGAAATGGTGGAATATGCCACGCCCGGCATTGACGAGAATGTGTTTATCTCAACCTATATGCTGAAGTTACCGTCAAAGGAAACACTGTTGCAATGGCTGAGAGAAAACAACTCAGGTAGAGAGCAGAAAATATAATCGAGAAACGGCATGAACAATTCTGATAATTTGACATTACCTTTTGATGCATTCGTTCGTTCTTTCAAGCAGAACAAGGATGTCGCTAATTCGTTTTTAATTGGCGCTGGAGCTTCTATAAGCTCAGGCATTCAATCAGCTGCTGATTGCATATGGGAGTGGAAAAAAGACATTTATTGTTCCAATAATGATAATGCTAGTAAGGTTATACAAAACTATAAGACTGAGACTGTTCAGAAAATTATTCAAGAGTGGTTAGACAAGCAAGGAACCTATCCTCCCAAGGGCGATGATGATGAATATTCATTTTATGCAGAAAAAGCATACCCAATCGAAGGAGATAGAGTCAAATATTTTACTGGTCTTTCTAAGGATAAAGCACCTTATGTCGGATATAAACTACTATGTTTGATGAATAAATTCGGCATAGTTAAATCTGTATGGTCAACAAACTTTGACGGTTTGGTTCCAAGAGCAGCACAACAACTCAACATTACGCCTATTGAAATTAATTTAGATAAAGAGGATAGAATTTATAGAAATGAATGTGATTCAGAATTGCTTTATATTGCATTGCACGGAGACTACAAATTTTCTAAACTCAAAAATACGTCTAAAGAACTAGATACACAAAGTAGCATTTTTGCAAATGCATTGAAACGTTATTTTGTAGATAAAAATCTTGTCGTTTGTGGTTATAGCGGACGCGACAAATCTCTAATGGATGCTCTGGCTTCTGCGTTCAAAGAAGAAGGTTCTGGACGTGTGTATTGGTGTGGATATGGAGCAGATATTCCAAAGAGTGTTAGTGATTTCTTACTAGAAGTAAGGAATGCTGGGCGAGATGCTTTTTTCATCCCTACAGATGGGTTTGACAAAACCTTGATTTCACTTGCAAAGGCCTGTGTGGAAAATGACAATACGAGAGCAACAGAAGTAAATGAAGTCTTGGAATGTGTTGATACGGAGGAATCTCATACAACTACATTTCAAATTAATCATACCCAGAAAGACAAATACCTAAAAAGTAATCTCTATCCAGCAACCATTCCAAAAGAAACTTTTGTGCTGGATATCGGGTTTAAAGCAGAAGAAAAGCCATGGAGATTATTAAAAGATTTGACAAATAACCATCCAATCGTCGCTGTGCCGTTCAATGGAAAAGTATATGCGTTTTCAACTATAACAGAAATAAACACTGTTTTTGGGAACCGCTTGAATGACACTATTTGCAGGGAACCAATATATATCAAAGACATTCGTGAAGTTTCGGCATTTAAACGGTTGTATCTTTCTGCGATTCTTTATGGACTTGCCACAAGTTGTGGACTATATACAGACGGAAAACATAAGATTTGGAAAACACAACACAAACAAACCACTTCTTCTGGAGCGAAAGTGTACGAGGCGGTTGAGTGTGACATTGTTTTCCCTTCTGATAAAACCTATGTTTTGCTGTCTTTAAAACCCTCTTTATGGATTGATAATAAAAGAGACACAAGCAAGGATGAACTACTAAGAATTGGCATGAATTATACAAGTCCTTTGCATAATATGAAATACGATGAGAAACTGATAGAGTGGGAAAATTTGTTTTTTGGACAGGACAAAAAAATATCATTTGATATTCCTTTGAATTCACAAAGCGACTTCACGTTTGCAATCAGTAGAAATCGTGCATTTGCTTCTGTGAGTGTTTTAAACGCGAACTATCGATCTTATCAACCAAATGGTTTCAACGAGAAACAGTTGCTGTATCACGGTGTACAATTATTGGAACCTCAATTAGAGTTTGTTAATGTTGCTGGTTCTATTTCAAAGGACTATCATCCTATGCGAGGATTGATAAACAACAAGCCGTATGATTCTTTATTGAACATGTTTTCTCCAGCCATAGATTTGGGCGTGATTTGTCCGGATTCTAAATCAAATCTTTTCCATAAATTTCTAGACAATCTCAACAAGACTATAGAAACGGATGCAAAATCGGATTACGTGATTAATTATAATGGTTTTCCCTCTGTGTACAAGGTTAACTTAAACATTCCTAATGTTGGATCAGATAGATGGAGCGCTATTAACGAAGTACAAACAGACTCACACCGACTTGCACATGATATTTGCAAAAAAATAGAAAACTTATACAGCAACCACACAGGGGTTGTAATTACGATTTTGATTCCAAAGCAGTGGGATGTGTTCCGGTCTTTCAAGGAAGATGGAGAAGAGTTTGATTTGCACGATTATATAAAAGCATTTGCAGCCCAAAGGAATATTACCACTCAAATCATTGAGGAATCCACATTGGATGACACGAAATCATTATGTCAAATTATTTGGTGGCTTTCCCTGGCTTTTTATGTAAAAGCGATGCGTACGCCTTGGACATTGGCGAGCATGTCATCAAACACTGCTTTTGCAGGCATTGGGTATGGAATAAAGAAGAATCCATCGGGTGAATCTGAAATTGTTTTGAGCTGTAGCCATATCTATAATGCAAAAGGAGAAGGATTGAAATACAAATTGTCGAAAGTGGAAAATCCTGTTTTTGACCGAAAGAAGAATCCTTATCTGACATACGATGAGGCGTTTAAGTTGGGGGTATCTATTAGGGAATTGTTTATGCAATCAATGAATGAACTACCTAAAAGAGTAGTTGTTCACAAACGGACACCTTTTAAACAAGAAGAAATAAAAGGCATTACAGAGGCTTTGAGACGGGCTGGCATTGATGATGTTGATCTGGTTGAAATCAACATTGAAGATAGTTTCCGTTTCATGTCACAGAAAATATATAATGGCAATATGGAAACAGATGGTTTCCCATTATCACGTGGAACGTGCATTCAGATTGCACCGTATCAAGCGTTGTTGTGGACGCATGGAATTGTTCCATCTGTTAGGAATGAAAACTACAGATATTATGCAGGAGGAAGAGGTATTCCTGCACCATTGAAAATCGTAAAGCATTATGGTAAAGGTGATTTATATACGATAGCCAATGAGATTCTTGGGTTTACCAAAATGAATTGGAATTCTTTCAACCTTTATACCAAATTACCAGCAACACTTGACAGTTCTTCTATTTTGGCAAGGGTCGGCAAACTTTTGTCGAAATACGAAGGCAAAACTTATGATTACAGGTATTTTATTTGATTGGTAGATATGAAACAAAACTGGACATATAAGAAACTTGGGGAATTAGGGAAAATATCTTCTGGCAAATCAATATCTTCTGATTGTATAACCGAAAACTTCACTGAAGGCTTATATCCTTGTTACGGAGGAAATGGTCTTCGCGGCTATGTTAATACATTTCTCTATGATGGCTTTTACCCAATTATAGGGAGAGTTGGCGCATTATGTGGTAATGTACACCTTACAAAAGGCAAGTTTTATCCAACCGAGCACGCACTTGTAATGGTCACAAATGGTTGCAACATACCCGAATATATTGTATACGCTCTGAAATCTATGAACCTAAATCAATACGCTAAAGGAGTTGCGCAACCTGTTTTATCTGCTAGTACACTATCCAAATTACCCATCCCCGTCCCCCCACTTTCCACCCAATCCCGCATAGTTTCCGAACTCGACCTCCTGCAATCCCTTATCGACAAGCAGAAAGCCCAACTCAAAGAATACGACACCCTCGCACAAAGCATTTTCTATGATATGTTCGGCGACCCCGTCGAGAATGAGATGGGGTGGAAAGTGAAATCGCTGAATGATGTTTGTGATGTTAGAGATGGAACCCATGATAGTCCAAAATACATAGATGGCGGGGATTATATCCTCATCACTTCAAAAAATATTGTTGACGGGAAGATTGATTACTCCAATATCAACTATATAACAAAAGAAGATTATGATGCAATAAACAAGCGTTCAAAGGTTGATGATGGGGACATTATCATGGCAATGATTGGTACTATTGGAAAGCCAATCATTGTGAAAATGCAGGAGTACAAGTTCTGCATTAAGAATGTTGCATTGATAAAATTCTACAAAGAAAGCACTGTCAGCAACATCTACATTAAAGCTTTATTGAGTAGCTCTACCTTCTCTCAACATATTATTTCAAAGAACCAAGGGGGGACACAGAAATTCGTGGCACTTGGAACAATTAGAAAACTATCTATTCCCATTCCCCCTCTCTCCCTCCAACAATCCTTCGCCCAAAAGGTGGAATCCATCGAGCGGCAGAAAGAGTTAATCAACCAATCCATCCGTGAGGCACAGACCCTGTTCGACAGCCGAATGGAGTATTATTTCGGAGAATAAAAAGTGTTATGAAAAATTTTGATTATATAAAAGACGAACCATCACTCAAAAGTCTATATAACTTCTGCAATGTTGCTGAGATTACCCAAATCAGCGACCCTGAAAAGTCTGCTATCAACAGCCGTAAGGCATTGGAATGGATAGTAAGAGCCGTATATGCCGTCAAAGGTTTGGAAATCGGAGAAAGAACCTCCCTTTTTGAATTGGTGGATGGAGAAGAATTCAAAGAGTTTGTCGGCAATGACAAACTGATGATGGCGGTTCATTACATCCGTAAGGTCGGCAATGCAGGAGCTCACATGGGAAAAGTGTCAAAGAAAGAATCTTTCTTTGCTTTGTTAAATGTCTATAATTTCATCGGTTCCGTATTTGTTAAGTTGGGACTGATGGACAGTTATCCTCCTTTCAACAATGACCTGATACCCCCAAAACCGCCCATTCACATTGTCCCTATTGACAATCCGGAACCATCACCGGAGTTTGTGGAGAGCGTGGACAAAAACAAGGTGGATACAACACCCATTCCTACTCCTACTATTGACATTAGTGAAGCTGAAACACGCAAACTCTACATCGACCTGATGTTAAAAGAAGCAGGATGGAATGTGCTGTCGGAAGAAGGTAAAATATTTCCATCATCAGCTTGTGTAGAAGTGGAAGTGTTTGGCATGCCCAACGAGAAAGGCGTAGGTTATGCCGACTATGTGTTATTCGGACCAAACGGAGTTCCTTTGGCAGTGGTAGAAGCCAAAAGAACAAGCAAAAGTTACAATGAAGGTAAACACCAAGCAGAACTTTATGCTGATTGTTTGGAAAAACAATATCAAGTCAGACCTGTCATCTACTACACCAATGGATTTGAAACCTATATTATTGATGGTTTAGGATACCCTCCGAGAAGACTTTATGCTTTCCATACCGAAAAAGACTTACAACTACTGATAGAACGTAGAAACAGAGGCAAGATAACCGATTTCAAAGTAAAAGACAATATTACAGACCGTGATTATCAAAAATCCTCTATTAAGACAGTTTGTGAGCATTTAAACAAGATGCACCGCAGAGCACTTTTGGTGATGGCAACAGGTACCGGAAAAACAAGGGTGGCAATTTCTTTGGTGGATGTGCTGATGAAAAACGAATGGGTGAAAAACGTGTTGTTCCTTGCTGACAGGACTTCGTTGGTAAGACAAGCTCATCGGAATTTTGTAAAATTGTTACCCAATACCACTACCTGTGTGTTGAGTGATAACACCAACAACGACAGGGACATGAATGCACGAATTATGTTTTCCACCTATCAAACGATGATAAACTATATCGACACTGACAACAAGGAATTCTCTGTAGGCAGATTTGACTTGATTATCATTGACGAAGCTCATAGAAGTGTATTCGGAAAATATGGAGCCATCTTCAACTATTTTGACAGTTTCTTGGTGGGTTTGACAGCCACACCAAGAGAAGATGTGGATAAAAGCACCTATGAATTGCTCGGATTGGAAGACGGAAATCCCACTTATGATTACAGCCTTCAAGAAGCCGTGAATGATGGATACCTTGTTTCCTACTCTGCCTTCAAAAAAGGCTCTTTGATATTGAAAGAAGGTATCAAATATGATAATCTGAGTAAAGAAGAAAAAGAACAGATAGAGAAAATTTGGAAATATGAAAGATTGACGAGAGCAATCAAAGACGATGTCCGAAAAGGAAGAGACATCGAAAGTAATGAAATATTCACCTACATCTTTAATACTGACACTATCGACAAGGTACTGCAAGACCTGATGCAAAACGGATTGACCGTGCAAGGCGGAGAACGTATCGGAAAGACCATTATATTTGCCTACAATCATCAGCACGCTGAACTCATCGTAGAACGCTTCAATGTTTTATATCCTGAATACGGAAATGATTTTTGTGTTCTAATTGATAACTATGTAAATTATGCACAAGACCTCATTGACAAGATGGAGAAAAGAGATTGCAATCCGCAGATAGCGGTGAGTGTTGATATGTTAGATACCGGCATTGATATTCCAGACGTATTAAACCTTGTGTTCTTCAAAATTGTCAAGAGTAAAATAAAGTTCTGGCAGATGATTGGTCGCGGAACACGTCTGAGTGAAAATATATTTGGTGCAGGTAAGAACAAAGAAACGTTTTATATTTTTGATTGGTGCAGAAATTTTGAATACTTTGGTAAAAATCCTAATGGTAAAGAAGCTAAACCTACCCAATCGCTCACTGAAAGATTGTTCTGTATCCGTACTGAATTAGCTTTTGAATTGCAACACGCCGAACATCAAGCCATTCCTTTTGAAAAGCAATTGCACGATGATTTGAAAGATATGTTGATGAAACAGGTGCAACAATTAAGTGACAACCATATATCTGTTAGAGAACAATGGGCAAACGTATCACGAATGAAGCAACCTGAAAATTGGATATATCTTTCCATGGTGGATGTGGAGATGCTGAAAAAGAATATTTCTCCCCTACTCATTAAGAATACAACAGATGAAGGTGCCAAAAGATTTGACTTATTGGTGTTGACAGTGGAATTGTCTATGGTTAGTGACACCGTAAAAGGAACACGTAGCATCAACAACATCATCACCATTGCAAAAGCACTATCGGAAAAGTCGGTAATTCCTCAAATACAAGCAAAGATGGACACCATCAAGATGGTGTTAAGTGAAGTCTTTTGGGAGAATATGACCTTTGACGGCTTGGAAAAAGTCAGACTTGACCTGCGAGATTTGGTAAAGTTTGTGTTTGGTGACCCCAAAATAACATTTGAGGTAGATATTGAAGACACTATATATGATGAAGGTGAAGCTAAAGGATTGAAACCTATCACCTCCTATCGTCAAAGAGTATTGGAATACTTAGCCGAACACCGAGACCTTCCTGTTCTACAAAAAATTCTTAAAATAGAACCACTAACTGAGTCAGACATTAAAGAATTAGAACGTATTCTTTGGGACGAACTTGGAACAAAAGAAGAATATCAACACTGCACTCATAATTCCGTTGCCGTCTTTATCCGTTCTATTATCGGAATTGACCGTGTTGTAGCCGTGAAGATATTTTCTCAATTTATCAGTGACAACAACTTGAATTCTCAACAGGAAGAATATTTGAAAACCATCATCAACTATGTATGTGAAAATGGAGATATAGAAGTAAATACTATAATCAATGATAGTCCATTTGACAACTATGACTTGTCTGATATTTGGGGGCTGAATGCACAACTTATTGGCAAATATATTGAACGATTACATGCCGTTATAACTGCATAATAAATTAAAAATAACTGATAAACAACAAAATATATTAACATTTATGTCAAAGAAAGTATTATTGCTAACGATATTGTTATTAGGTCAAAGTTTGGGCATGCTGGCATTTGACAATCACAGCAGCTCCGGCGGCGAGACCTATGTATATATCTGCACGGGACCGAGTTCAAAGAAATATCATTCCACCGACAAATGCTACGGATTGAACAGTTGCAGCAAAG
>JAEEGL012177071.1_pt1 | contig 10981 bp, 5 predicted proteins | sample 9134231 | NCBI WGS metagenome assembly JAEEGL01 (sample SAMN16246548, study PRJNA631951) | gut metagenome | biome: gut microbiome; feature: rumen; material: fiber-attached | host: Bos | place: Iran: Karaj | collected 2018-10 | reverse complement strand
TGAGTGGAACAAGCCCGACTACTACCAGTTGCGTCACACGGCCGACTTCTTCCAGTTCTTTGTGCTCGGCGTTTTCTGTCGGGCGGGCGGACAGCGGTTCCACGACTTCATCGACCGCAAACCCGTGCGCTGGAGCATCATTGGCATTTTTGCAGCCATGGCTGTGACGGCACCCGTCATCTATATGGGAGGTGGCAACGACATCGTCGAGGCCATCTGGCACAGCGAGATCATGAATATCATGCGGGGCTATGTGGGTGTGATTGCCATCTACACCATCTTCCGCTCCCTGTCTACATTCTTCAACCGCGACGCCACCGTGCCCAACATCTTCTCCTTCGTGGGCAGACGCACCCTCGACATCTACATGATCCATTACTTCTTCCTGCCCGACCTCAAAACCACGCTCGCGCCTTGGCTCCAGACCCACGGACACACTTTGGGCACCTTCGTGTTTGCTTTAACGATGGCCATTGTTGTGACAGCGCTCAGCCTGCTTGTCAGCCGCATCATCCGCGTCAGTCCCTTCCTGGCACGCTACCTGTTCGGCGCCAATCCCAACAACCCCTAATCTCCCACCTCTTCATTCCCTTCATCTTCTCCATCCTCTGAAATCTCCGAGAACTCTGAGATCTCTGAGAACTCTGAGATCTCTGAGAACTCCGAGCACTCCGAGCACTCCGACAACTCCGAGGACTCCGAGCACTCTGAAACTCTGAGAACTCCGAGAACTCTGACATCTGACAACTGACAACTGTAACTAAAAGGGAGCGCCCCGTGTGGAGCGCTCCCTCGCTTATAGTTTGACTAAATCGTCAGAGTGTCTTAGAACAGGCGTTTTGCAGTGCTGGTAGAGCCATCGCTGTAGCGAGTCACCACAATGTTCACGCCCTCAAACGGACGCTCGCTACTCAAGCCAGTCACATTGTAGTAAGTAACACCCACCACCTGCTTGGCAGCAATATCGGTCACCACAGTTATAACACCATTCTCTACGTTAGTTGTCCTTTCGAGAGACAGTGGATAGACTACATAAGATCTTGGTGAGGCTCCTTCAAGACGAGGATTTTGAACGGTTGGCTTGGTGATAATCAACTTCATGGTAGTGAGGTTCACCGTCAATTTGTAAGTGTCGGCGCTTAACTTAAATGGGCGTGATCCATCGCTCCAATCATCACGCATAGGGAGTTCAGTACCTAAATCAGAGTCGTTGACAGGATAGGAGGAAGCATAACCCATATTTTGAGTATCGGCACCAAAACGATAAGCATTAATATCTGACCATGATTCTCCCAGTTTTTTAGTAAAACTGAAATAACCATACCCGTTGTCAACTGCGTTAACGGTGAGAGTTGCAGTATAAATATTTCCGTCACAGGTCGACATTTCCACCCCTTTAAGAGGACTCCAATCTCCAGGATTCAATCCGTTCACATTGCCAAGTACATAGACATGATCGGCTGCTGTTTCGGATGTTTTGTATTTCACTACAGCTGGTAGCAAATTGTAGTTATGACCTGTTTGAAGATAACTCATATCCACATTGTTCATATAGGAACCATTAAACTCAAACTCGCCACTCAGCTCGGCGGTGTTCCATGTGGGGTGAGCCTCATCATGAACGGGGACAATGAATTTATCCCCGCTCCATTGTGCCATCTCAACATTGGCAAGTTCCATGGGTTTGGGCTGCACAAAGAAGTATTCCTTGTCGTTCTTACCAGTCTGGTGATTGACTCCATAGAAACTGGCGGCAATATAGAGATTCAGGTCCGTCGATGCTGGAGTGTCAGTCGTTTCTTCTGGCACCTGTGTGAGTTGCAACTCGGGATTGACCTTATCAATCAATTTGCCCACAACGCCTTTCAGTCTTTTTTTAAGCACAGATTGAGTGAATTCCTTTCCTTCTGGAACTCGCAACCCAATCCAGTTGCTCTGGTCATAGGTGTCGATACCATTGGTACGTTGCATATAGTCGATGTAGTCTTCAGAGTTCTCGTCCTTGTTAGCATAACCATTATCATCCTTGCAAATCAGCAGTTGGTCATGATCCACAACATCTATGCCCGTCAGATCGGTAACTTCATAGGTCTGCCCCACCTCACCATTGGCTACCAACTGAGCCAAAGTAACGGGCTTCGGAAGCACCACTTCATTTGCCACGCTCAGGTAAGCCTCATTGCCGTTGACTGTGTTCATCGCGTTGCCGCCAAAGGCGAGCCGGCCATCAGCATTCTTATATAAACCCTTGCAATTAGACACAGGAGCATCCTGATTGGGGAAATATTTTTCGCTATGCTGCAGCAGGTTGCCGCTGGGCACTGCGCCACTTGCAGCATTAGTCAAAGTGGGCACCATACGGTTCTCTTCGATATCATTACTCTTGGTCTCGATAATCACAGGTGTGCCAGCAGGGATAATGTTGCCAGAGATGGCTTCCATCTCAAATGTGCCGGCAGTCTCATCAACACTCTTAACAATGTAAGGAGTCATCTGCTCAGGATTGAACAAAATGTTCCAAGATGTGCGCAACGTAGTGTAATATTTGCCACCTACCTCAACCAACTTCGCAGGATCCAGCGAGAAGTAGTTCTCCTTAGTCTCCAAATCCAAATCTATATGCTCTATTATCCATTTACTATAGTTGTCTGAAATAGCCTGCATTTTTGGCACACCAGAGTCATCTCTAAAAAGTACTAATGGCGCTTTAAAATTCCATGTTTTAGTTATATAATCATAAGGTAAACTATTAATAGTTACTCCACTTTCAAATTTGTAGAATTTACTTGCTTTTGAATTTTGGACTGTTAAATCAACATACGTTGCTGATGATTGATATGGATTCTGCAAAACATCAATTTGAACAATTGAGCCCGCATCATATATTATTTTATCTTTATTATCTATCAACTGCAAAAGTTCTATATTATCCATTAAATCCATAAAATTATTAGAACTTGCTTCATCAGAGATAGCTGAAACATAACGATGAGGTTCGCCATAATTCTTAATCCTGAAGAATCTATACCTATCTTCAATAACAGCCCTATATACAGCTTTTTTCTCAATATTCAATGTCCATGGGTTATCCGTACTTACAATATTTCCATCTTCATCAGCCCATCCGACAAATTCTTTTTCCCATCCTTTGTCTTCTGTATCGGCTTTTCTTCTTGCAGTAATAGTTATTGTGTTTCCTATAGCATTTGTTTGATAATCGACTGGATACTCAACCTCACACTTATCAAGGTCATACTGAATCGTCACAGCAGGAGTCAGCTCTTGCTTTTCAAATAATGCATAAATAATAGCATCATTAGTATAAACAGGCGGAGAATCTTTATGAGCTTGTATGTGATCTTTGTCACCTGTTGACACACCATTTTCTCCGGTATAGGTACATTTGTGTTGTGTGCTTGCATAAAATGCATAGCCACCTATATTCTCAAGATAATCAGCTTCTGTCAAATATTCCCCCACATTAAAAGTGGCATTGTTTCCGCTTACATGTTTCACGACAGAACCATCGCCAGCATTACCAGCATACATCCATCCTTTAAAGATATAGCTGACATTAGGATTCTGAGTATTAGGAACAGCAGATTTCATAACCCACTCATCTCCTTTTCCATTATGATTGAGATTTGGAGTGTGTTGTTGAAAATAAAATCGATTTTCTTGAACAATATCATTCTCCACCACATTATATGCCGTGCTTTTGGCATAGGCGTTATTCTTATTAACTTCACCAACTTCAATTGTTCCTGGAATCTCTCCTGGATCTGGGTCATAAACAAGACCTTCTCCTGTTACCAATTTAACATCTACTTCTATTTGATAACACCACCAATTGTTACTCCATGCTTTATTCCAAGCAAAGGCAAAAAGCATTAGTAACAGCAGAATTTTAAAATTCTTCAATTTAAACATCACTTTTAGTTTTATTTGTTTTTTCGTTTCTTATTATTCATGGCGGCAGTAGCGGATTGCCTCTTGCCGTCGATATAGTTATAGAAGCATCTCACCGCGAGTGTTGCGGTAATCAGTTGATGTGGCTGGTCAAGTTGCTCGCTCAGCGGTGTTGCCAAGATGAAAAGCACCAGCACAGCTGTGTAGAACAAATAGACCTTGTAGAATCCCTTGCGCTTGCGCCATATGAGCCAAATAATGAGCGGCAGCGGATTGAAGGGAATGAGGTACCAATTCCAGTGTTTGCCAAAGAGTCCCGACACAAAGCTGGTGTAAATCAGGAACAAACCAACGACTGTTACCAGCACCATCAGCAGCACATCGAGCACTCGCCCTGCCCTGCGCATTCTCCACCGGAATTGCGCCAGCGTGAAGAGCGTCACCACAAGCAGCAAAGCTCCAAACACCAAAGTTGGTGTTAACGGCGAAGCCTCGAAACGGTTGACAAGTGGCAGGATTTCCTTTTCGCCGGCGAGCATGGGGCGTTGAGTGCCATCGGCCGAAACCAAAGAAGCTTGCTTGAGCACTTGCGGTAATATTTCCGGCCCGGTGCGTTGTTCTTGCTCCCAAAACAAGTCCCCCTCAGTTCCTAAGAATGTGAGGCACAAGAATTGCAACCAAGGCCATTCGCGAGTTTGATGTTTCATTATTGCGCCATTAATCAGCTTGAAAGGCTCCGGCCAGCCGTTGAAGTCGATGCTTTCGTCGGCCATTACATCCTCAATGGCTCGCAACGACACCGATGAGCAGTTGTTCTGCAGGAAATTAAAGTGACGCAATTCCTCGTCGACATAGTCGTTGTCGAGCAATCGCCACAATTCCTGCTCCTCGTGCGTAGTGAGATTGAGAATGTATTGCTTCACTTGCCGCCCGTCTTTCTTGAAACCGGCAAGGAACTGGGCTGTGGGCACCGCAATCATGTGGGCATCGGTCTTGCCGACGAAGAACTTGAGAATGCCACCCATGCCCGCCTCTTCTTCAAAGCTGAAGCAATAGTCCAGATTGTGGACAGGACACTCCATGCGCAGTGCTGCATGGCCCAGCTGCGAGTAGATGGCCTCGCCGGGCGATGCCACCAGTACGCTCGCGGTGACGAAGTTGCTGCTATCCGGGAGCAGCGGGCCACCGTGAGTCCAGGAGACCGACACCGTGTCGCGTGGTGCGGCGCTTGTGGCGAGCGCTATGCCCGCCACAAGTGTCACTATCCATATTCTCAAAGCATTACCTTCCATTTACTTTATTTCTTCATTAGCGTCAGCCTAATTGTGCATTGTGCATTATGAATTGTGCATTCTGCATTAATAAACCACCTTCTTGCCGTTCTGGATGTAGATGCCGCGACCGGGATTGGTCACCTTGCGACCCATCAGGTCGTAGATGGTGTTGTCGCCGTTCTGCTCGTTGGCTTTGACAGTTTCAATGCCCGTTACAACGGTCTTGTTCACCCACGCGCGGTTGGCAGGCATAAAGCTGAGCGAAGCATTGACATCAAACTTCAAGCCACTTTGCAGAGTGAGCATATTGGCTTTATCGTTCTGCGTATTATCGTCATAGTAGGTGCCCATAAACTTCGTTGTGTAGGCCCCCAGCACGGGTGCGGGTTGAACGGTGGCAGCAACGGGCATTATCATGTTATATTCGTCATTGTTGGTTTCCATTTCCAGCAGTACTGGAGTGCCAGCTGGAATAACATCCATGTCGATTGGTTCCAGCTCGGGAACACCAGCCTCGCTAACCTTCTTCACGCTATAAGCAGCCAAGCTACCCACAAGTTCGTAGGGGAAAGCTGCATAGAAGGTGGTGTAATACTTACCATTAGCCTCAACCTCGGCAGCGGGTGACAGGTAGTTGTCGTGGGTGTCGATCATCTCCAATTTCCACTTGCCGTTGTCGCCATACAGCAAATAGCCCTCGTCGCCAGTGATGGTGATGCCGCCCTGGTCGCTGTGAACAAAGTAGATGGCTGCACGGTCTTTAATCAAGTCGCTGTGAGCCGTGAGAGCAGCAACTATCTCGCTGTTCTCGCCCAGGGCCTGAGTAGCGGCAGCAATCACTGCGGCAGCGTCAACATTCTCGTCGGGAAGCTGCAACTTGAGTGCATAGGCATCATAGACAAACTTCTGAGCAGTTGTGTTGGTGGGGCACAGCGCCAAATAAGAGCCTTCAATTGCACCGGCAAGAGGCCCAAGGTCAAACTCTTGTACTTTGAGGTTATTCACCTTAATGCCATCAACAATGAGGTTAAACACGGCACTGGCATCGTTGTGAGGCGAAGCCTGGTCGACGGTGCTTCTGAGGTAATGCACGCGGCGCAGATAGGGGTTCTCGGCAGTAGGCGACGCAGTCTTCACGAAGCAATATCCACCCTGCAAGTCCTCACGATGCATGAGGAACTTAATGTCGGTGCCCTCTGGAGTTCCGGCCTGCAGACGATAGCCAAAGCTGTAGTCGTAGTCAATGCCCATGTAGTGGCGGTTGCCGGGATGCATATGCGTGATGTAATAGGTCACTGCAGTCTGCCCGCCAGCAGCCTCGAGAATAATGTCGCGAATCTCTTCCCAATCCTCAATCGGGGGAACATCTACACACAGATAAACCGAGCCGTCGGCATCGCCAGTAGGCACCAGGTGCAGCTGGAACATCTCCTTAAGGAACCAGGTAGGCTTGTTGTTATACTCCAGCGTCTCCTGAATGAGGCCCTTGATGAATTCAAGCGTCTCGATCATATCGCCACCGTCACCACTCAAGTTGGTGAGCAGTGCTTCTCCGTTTTCATCACGCTCGCCGTACCACACAAGCAGCGGGCTGGCTTCGTCGATAGTCTGAGCCGTAATGTCGGCCAAATAATTATTCTGCAACTTCACATAGGTTCCCGAATACACATTCTGAATTTTGTACACACCCTGATCAGGGAGCTTTGTAATGGCGCTTGCGCTCAATGCCACAAACGCGGCCAAAAGCAGTAAATACTTTCTCATGGTGAAAAATCTATTTTTATTAACTTATAAAATCTATGTGTTTTATATTTTCACATTAACACTTAAATTAATAACAAAATTACTATTTCTTTCAGTATTCATGCACGAAACCACTATTAAATTTAGTTAAATTCATCAAAATAATTTAATAGTATACAAATAGATAGCACTTTTTAATAAAAATACAAAAGAACAAGGGGCCGACGCACGTCGGCCCCTTTACTTGTATTACCCAAAATCGGTCATCGGCGTCGTTCCATAACAGCCAAAACCGAATTGAGACTATCGAACAAAACAGAATATTTCAAGATTTAACGCCCTTGAACTTGATTTTGTTGCCTTCGAGCGACTCCACGATGGCGAGCGACTCGATGCGGGTCACACCAGCACGCCTGAGTGCCTCGCGGCCGTGCTGGAACTCCTTCTCGATGATAAAGCCCATGCCCTCGACCGTGGCACCCGCCTGACGGCACAGGTCCACAATGCCACATCCGGCATTGCCAAAGGCCAGGAAATCGTCGACAAACAGCACATGATCTTTCTCGGTGAGATAATCCTTGCTCACCACCAGTGCCGAATCCTCGTTCTTGGTAAAGGAGTGGACTACCGTCTGATACATGTCGCTCATGGTCGACGGTTTGCGCTTCTTGGCAAACACAACAGGCAGCTCCATCAGGTAGCCGAGCATCACAGCCGGTGCAATGCCCGATGCCTCGACGGTGAGAATCTTGTTGATCTTCAGGTCGGCAAAACGCCTGATAAATTCAATCGATACCTGCTTCATGAGATAGGGATCAATCTGGTGATTGATGAACACATCGACCTTCAGCACTCCACCATCAAGGCACACACCCTCCTGTAGAATCCTATTGTTCAGAAGCTTAAATGTTTTAATCTGTTTTATCGATTCTTCCATTTTGCTCAATATTGAATGTTGCTAAATCGTCTTCTCGATGCTCCACATGAAGGCGCGCAGTCCCAGTTTGGGTGTTGCCACATCCATCTCGTGCAGTTTGTCGAGCACCAGCTCGGCCTTGTTGTCCTCAACCATCGTCATGATCGACGACGCCATCGAGGGCCACGCATGCGTGCCATAGTGCGGCTCGCCAGTGCTGGAGCCCCTGCCCTGCACCTCCTGCCAGGCCGTAAAGCCGCGGCATCCAGAGCGCAGGAGCATGTCGGTTATTCGTTCATAGTAGGCCTGGTCAAAGGCTATAAATATCGCTTTCATTGTTATTGTCTAGTTTTAATTGTTCTTTGATTTACTCGCCTTTTTCGCTTTCTTGTGCATATTCTTGCGTTTGCGTTTCATGCCATTATAAGCAAAGATGGTATACATGGTGGGCACAAACAGCAGCGTGAGGATGGTTGAGAACGTCAGACCGCCAATCACAGCCGTACCCATCGGGCGCCACATCTCGGCACCCTCGCCGGTTCCCACGGCCATAGGCACCATACCCAGAATGGTGGTGAGCGACGTCATGAGCACCGGGCGCAGACGTGAGCGGCCACCATGTATCACTGACCGGCGCACACTCATGCCGCGTTCGCGGTTCAGCGTGATGTAGTCGATAAGCACAATACCGTTCTTCACCACAATACCAATCAGCATGATACCGCCAATCATCGACATGATGTTCAGGTGCGTTCCCGTTATCCACAGTATCAATACCACACCCGAGAATGCAAACATGATCGACGACATGATAATGCCAGGATAGGTGAACGACTCGAACTGCGATGCCATCACAATATACACAAGAATGATGATGAGCAATCCCAACAATCCCAAGTCACGGAACGAATCCTGCTGGTCCTCATACGAACCACTCAACTGGATGGTCACACCTGACGGAAGGTCGAGCTTGTCGATGAGCGGCTGGGCATCGGCAATCACCTCGCTCATGGGGCGCTCCTGAACCACCGTCGACACCGTGATGATGCGTTCACGGTCCTTGCGTTCGATGGTAGGCGGTGTGAAACGTTCCACCACTTGACCTACTTCCTTGAGTCTGATGCCCTTGCCTTGAGCATTGAACAGCAGGATGTTCTCAATGTCGGTCAACGACTGACGATGGTCGGGATCATACATCACCTTGATGTCATATTCGTCACCATCTTCGCGGAAGTAGCTGGCTGTCGTACCGTTGATGCGGTTACGCAGCGCATTGGCAGCAGTGCTCAAGTTCAAGCCATAGAGAGCCAGTTTCTCGCGGTCAAAATCAACCTGATACTCTGGCTGGTAGTCACTACGGCTAATGCTGATGTCGGCAGCGCCAGGCACCTGTTGCAGCATGCGTTTGAGCTGTTGTGCCACACTGTCGGTTTTCTCGAAGTCATAACCATAAATTTCATAACTCAGCGTCGACTGGCCGCCCATGCCGCCACCGCGCATACCGCCCACATTCACCAGCGACTTCTTAATCTCTGGATAATGCTTCAGGTCTTCGCGCATCAAGGCGGCAATGTCCATAATTGAGCGACTACGTTCCGACGGGTTCACCAACCTGATGTTCATGGAGATGATGTGCGAGCCATTGCTCTGCATCGATGCAAAGGTGTTGTCGCTGCTAGCCTGACCCACAGTGTAGTTAAACACCTTGATTTCAGGATACTTCTGTCGCCACTCTTCATAGAGTCGCTCACTCACGTCTTTGGCTATCTCGACGCGGGTACCAATGGGCAACTCCAGGTTCACACCAAGACGGCTGTTATCGCTCGTTGGCACAAACTCGCTACCCACAAACTTCATGAGCATCATCGAGCCCACAAACAGACCCAGCACCACAAACGTTGTAATCCAACGGTGTTGCACGCAGTGTTTCAGCAACCAGGCATAGCCATCATCGAGTTTGTCAAGCACTTTCTCGATGGGGGCATAGATGCGCTGGAACAGCTTGCCCTTCTTGGGGCTCAGACGCAGCAAGCGGCTGCAGAGCATTGGGGTCAGCGACAAGGCACACACGGTCGAGATAATCATCATGATGGTCACCATCCAACCTAACTGGCGGAACAGCACACCCGTCATACCTGTCACCAGCGTGAGCGGGAAGAACACCGCAATCAGCGTGAGCGTCGATGCCACCACCGAGATTGCCACCTCGTTGGTGCCATGCACAGCGCCCTGCTTAGGTTCGGCACCACGTTCAATGTGGGTGGTGATGTTCTCAAGTACCACAATAGCGTCGTCCACCACCATACCAATCGAGATGGATAGTGCCGATAGTGACACAATGTTGAGCGTGTTACCCGTTGCAAACAAGTAGATAAACGAGGCGATGAGCGACAACGGGATCGTAATCACGATGATAATTGTCGCACGCCAACGACCCAGGAACAGGAACACCACAATCACCACAAACAGCAGTGCGAAGAGCACCGTCTCTACCAGTGAACTGATGGTGTTGCGAATGTTGTCCGACGTATCCACGATGTAGTCGAGATGGATGTCGCTGGGCAGATTCTTCTGGATACTAGGCAAGATTTTCTGAATCTTGTTTGAAATCTCTACCGAGTTGGCACCACTCTGCTTCTGTACGATGATCATGGCACCCTTAACACCATTATTATAGGTCTCCTGGGCGCGCTCCTGCAGCGAGTCGTCGATGCGGGCAACATCGCTCAGATGCACAATTCCGCCATTAAACGTTCCCACCACTAGGCTGGCAAGCTCGGTCGGGTCCTTGAATTCGCCCTGCACACGCAGCGCATAAGTGTCCGACCCGATGTCGAACGTACCGCCCGGGATGTTACGATTCTCGGCACCCACCAGTGCGGCAATCGATTCCACACTCAGGTTATAGGCCTCCAGACGCACGGGGTCGAGGTAGATATGTATTTCACGCTTGGGAGCACCGGCAATCGATACCGAGCCCACACCGTCGACGCGCGCAAGCGTGTTGGCCACATTCTCGTCAAGAATCTTGTAAAGGCCCGGCATACTCTCATCGGCCTGCGCCGAGAGCAGCACAATCGGGATCATGTCGCTACTGAACTTGAAGATGACAGGCGTCTGCGCATCGTCGGGCAAGAAG
>JAEEGL012049944.1_pt1 | contig 10981 bp, 11 predicted proteins | sample 9134231 | NCBI WGS metagenome assembly JAEEGL01 (sample SAMN16246548, study PRJNA631951) | gut metagenome | biome: gut microbiome; feature: rumen; material: fiber-attached | host: Bos | place: Iran: Karaj | collected 2018-10 | reverse complement strand
TCCGCCCCGGAAATATAGGTTGCAATATGGTCCGGATAGGTGATGCACACATTCGGCGTCGTGTCCGTCGAGATGTTTGTGATCACATCGTTGTAGATCTTGCCGTAGTCCGTATACAGCCGCAGATTGACCGTGATATTGGGATACAGCTCCTCAAAATCCGCGATCGCTTTTTCGTAGATCTTTGTCTGGGTGATATTGGTATCGTTCTTTGCCCAAAACGTCAACTCGTAGTGCCGCGTGGTATCGAAGATCTCCGGCACCGCAAACTCATGCTTTTCCCTGGCGCCGTGGCAGCCGCCCAGAAAAACGAGCGACGTGAGCGCTCCACACAACAGAAGCCGTATTCTGTTTTTCCCGAATCGTGCCGCCATATTACCCCTTCGTTCCTCCTCTGGATACACCTTCCATGATCTTTTTGCGGAAGATCAGGAACAATACCACCAGCGGCAGGGAGATCACGACCACCGCCGCCATCATAGCCGGGATATTCTCCCGTCCGAACCCGTTTTCCCGGATCTCCTGGATCCCGTTGGATACCAGAAAATACGCCGCATCATCCGTGATCAGCCGCGGCCAGATATAGGAATTCCAGCATTCGATCACCTTCAGGATCGTGATCGTCACGATCGTCGGGCGGCAGATCGGGATCATCACCTTCCACAGATACCGCCAGTCCGAAGTCCCGTCTACCTTGGCCGCCTTGTACAGTTCCTCCGGGATCTGCTCAAAGTTTTCCTTCAGCAGATAGATGTAAAAGACCGATGTTACCGACGGCAGAATCAGACCCGCAAAGGTATTGCGCAGATCCAGATCCGTTACGGTCACGAAATTGGTGATCACCACCAGTTCATTCGGGATCATCATCAGGGACAGGAAAAACGCAAAGACGATATCCTTCCCTTTAAATGTAAGCCGTGCAAACGCAAAAGCAGCCAGTATCGTCACAAAAAGCATAAGCAGCGTCGTCAGCACCGTAAATACCAGCGAGTTGCAAAAATACCGAAACAGCGGAACCGCCGTAAACGCATCGATGTAATTGCGGATCGTGGGCGAGAGCGTATAAAGCTTCGGTATGTATTCCGCATTGTACGAAGAATAACTCTTTACCGAAGTGAGCACCATCCAGTAAAACGGAAAGAGCACGACGATGCTCCATACCGCAAGTCCCAGATACAGCAGTACCGTTTTGACTGCCGTTTTCGCCCTGTTCTTTTTTATGATCTCCTGATAGTTTTCTTCCATTACCGACATTCCATTCCCTGTTACAATCCAAGCCCCCGGGCTATACACCGCCGCTATACACTCACTTTTTTGTTACTGACCAGCAGGTTGATCACCGTGATCGTCAGTATCACCGCAAACAGTATCAGTGCAGCTGCAGATGCATAGGACGGATACCCGCCGCTGTCACCGTAGAGCATATCGTAAACATACCCCACGATCGTATTCATCCCGGCCGCATCCAGATCGGTGCCGAACAATGCCACCTCGTCGCTGTACGCTTTGAATGCGCCGATAAAGCCCGTGATCACCAGATAAAAGATCATCGGCGAGATCATCGGCAGCGTGATCTTAAAAAAGATCCTTGCCGGTGATGTACCGTCCACCCTGGCCGCCTTGTAATACATCGGGTTTACACTTGCCAGAGCACTGGTCAGGATCAGGATCTTGAACGGCATTACTACCCAGATGGTATACAGACACATCACGAACATCTTGGCCCAGTACGGCCCGTCGATAAAATCCACGCCCGGCGAACCGAAGACATGCAAAAGCACATTGATCATACCGTCCGTATAGGCCGTTTTCTTAAACAGGATCATAAATACCAGCCCCACCGCCAGTGTATTGGTCACATACGGCAGGAAAAAGACCGTCTGGAACAGATCCTTGAGCGCTTTGATCCGGTTCAGCCCCAGCGAGATCAAAAGCGCCAGCCCCGTAGATAACGGAACCGTCACGATCACGATCAGAAACGTATTTTTCAGTGCACGGATAAAATAGGGATCATGCAGAACATAGGAATAATTGTACAGCCCCGTTCCCTGATAGGTCTGCGAAGCAAAATTGTATCCCTCTTCGACGGAATAGATGAGCACATCGATCAGAGGATACACCAAAAAAGCGATCAGAAAAAAAGCCGCCGGCAGCAGATACAGCCATGGCCTGATCGAAGATGCGACTTTTTTTACACGCGAATCGGATTTCATAAAACCGGATCCTTTCATTACGGTTCAGCCCCCGCAGGTTCCGAACCGTTACATCTTTCTTCCGTATCCGGATGAAAGAGAAAGACTTTTTTCGGACGCAGATCAAAGCGCACCGTATCTCCTTCCACCCCGGCGATCTGTTCCGAATCCAGGATGGCTCTGGGCTGGGTCGTAACCGCCCCCGCGTGCCAAAACACAATGCTGCTGTCACGCCCCATCACTTCCACGGCCTTCTTTTCGCAGCAAAAGGCGCCGTCCTTCTTTTGTATAAAGCCTTCCGGCCGGATGCCGACCAGTACCTTTCCGTCTTTGATACCGCCTGCTGCCAGCGCATCATCTTCCCCGATCCACAGGCGCTCTCCGCGCACCTCTCCCTCAAACACATTGATCTGCGGGGTTCCGAGAAACTTGGCAACGAACAGATTGGCCGGATTGTCGTAGACTTCCTGCGGCGCACCTACCTGCTGTACTTTCCCTTCCTTCATCACCACGATACTGTCCGAGATGCTCATCGCTTCTTCCTGATCATGGGTGACAAACACCGTCGTGATCCCGGTTTCACACTGGATCCTGCGGATCTCTTCCCTGGTCTGCAGGCGCAGTCTGGCATCCAGGTTGGAAAGCGGTTCATCCATCAGCAGGACCTTCGGCTTCTTTACCAGCGCTCTTGCAATGGCTACGCGCTGCTGCTGCCCGCCGGACATTTCCCCGGGTTTACGGTCCAGCAGTCCTTCGATCTGCACTACTTTTGCTGCTTCCTGTACCTTTTCTTCCATTTCTTCCTTGGAAAGTTTCGCATCGCCCTTTAGATTTTCCAGCGGAAAACGGATATTCTGCCGCACGCTCATGTGCGGATACAGTGCATAGTTTTGAAATACAAGTCCCACCCCTCTGTGCTCGGGCGGCAGATCCGTCACGTCATCCTCCCCGAAAAAAATGCGCCCCTCTGTCGGCTTCTCCAGCCCGCTGATCAGATTGAGCGCCGTGCTCTTCCCGCAGCCGGAAGGTCCCAGCAGACCAACCAGTTTTCCGTCCGGGATCACAAAATGAAAGTCGCTCACGGCGACCACATCTTTGGGATTCTTTTTTTCTCTTCCCGGAAATATTTTTGTCAGATGCTCCAATACAACTTCCATGGAACGACTTCCTCCGCAAATAATATGCTGCCGGGTAAATGTTTCTTCCCCGGCAGCCAGCCCGGTACATCCATCAATGAATATCAGGTGTACCGGATCATTTCAGTTCTGAAGTTTCGTAATACAGGTGGATATTGCCGCCTTTCTGCTGTTTCTCATATTCCGTAGCGATACGGCTGACAACGGTCTTGGAATCAGCTTCGCTGGTCTCCGGCAGTATGATGATCACCTGTCTTGCGGAATATCTCGTTGCCACATCCCCGCGGCGAAGCGTGGTATATACCGCCTGATCAAGCACTTCGATTGCCCTTTGCAGTTCATTGTTATCCGGCAGGTATCCCTTCTCCGGCACCAGTGTCAGCAGCACGGAACGTGCATCGATGTTGCCTCGTTCCACCTGACGGCTGATGAAATTATAGACATACTGGAATCCGCGGAAATCCATCTGGAACACGCCTTTGTGCATATCCGAACTCTTTACGATCGAATTTAAAGATGCCAGATTCTGCAGTTCGTTTCCGGATGCCAGACTCTCCATACTGTAGAAATGGTAGGAATGCTTGCCGTTCTTCTTCACAAAATACAGCGCTTTGTCTGCCGCATTGTAAAGCTTTCCGAAGTCCGTAGCGTCAAACGGAGCCAGCGCCACGCCGACGGAAACAGAGGTTGCTGCCTGCAGTCCGTCCTGCTCCATCTTTGCCGTAAATTCGTTGACGATCGCGCTGAGACGTGCCGATAACGCATTCTGGTCTACCAGTCCGGAAATGTATGCCAGGAAGATATCCGCCCCCAGACGGCATGCGATATCGTCCCGGTCCGTATATTTCAGCAGTACATCCGCAAAACTCTGCAGCGCCCTGTCACCGGCGGCATTTCCGTAAATCTCATTTACGCGCTTGAAGTTATCAATATCCATAAGCAGCAGTGCGCCCTTGGGACTCGGTCCCATCTTCTGGTTCACTGCTTCCGTTACAAAATCCCCCGACAAAAGGCCGGTCAGCGGATCCATACGGTTCAGTTCCACATACGGTCCGTCCGAAGCGTTGCTGCTGCCCAATGTCAGCAGGATCTTTTCGATCTGATCCGAAAACGCGCTCGGTACAAACGGCTTCATGATATAATCCAGCGCTCCCACAGCACGCATGCGGTCTTCCAGTTCCGGGCTGATCTCGCTGGTCAGGAATACGATCGGAACATCCTTGGATCTGGCATCCGCGCGCAGCTGTTCTGCCACCTGAAAACCGTCCACGAACGGCATCGATGCATCCAGCAGCAACAGATCCGGTACATCCTCCGGTACCATCGATACCGCCTGTTTCCCCGATCCGAGCGTTGTGATCTTGTAGTTTTCCCCCAGAGCCATCACAGCGCAGTCAAGATTGATCCTGTCATCATCCACGATTACAATGTGTTTCATGCAACCTTCCCCTCCATAAGATATATGTTTTTTGCTACTTTAATACTACCGTTTCGTAATAAACGTGTATCGCACCCCCGCTGTATCTGGCTTCATAATCCGCCGCAACACGCGCAACGATCCCTTTAGTTTCCTCCTCCCCGGTTTCCGGAAGCAGCAGCACTACCTGCTTGTCCGAGTATCTCGTAAAGATGTCGCCCCTTCGCAATCCGTTGAACAGAGCTTCCTCCAACAGTTCCATATCTTTTTCCAGTTCATCTTTTTCCGGGATATATCCTTCATCCGGCATCAGATTAAGCAAAAGCACACGCGTATCAAAACGCCCGCGCTCTGCCTGCCGTACCAGAAAATTATATACATACTGGAAACCGCGCAGATCCACCTGATAGGCACCTCTGTGTCCGTCCGTACGTCTTGCCAGTTCATGGAAATACCGGATATCCGCATATCTGGCGGCCTGTTCCATATCTGCCGGTGTCTGATCACTAAAGAAATGATATGCGTTCTTGCCGTTCTGCTTTACATGGTAAAGTGCTTTATCCGCAGCGTTATACAGTGCGGTAAAATCCTGACCGTCTTCCGGCGCAAGCGCAATTCCCACGGATACCGAAGAATTGGTTTCATACTTGCATTCTTCCAGTTTGTCGCACAGTTCCTTGATGATGCTCCCTGCGATCTCTCCGAGCTTCGTCTTGTCCACATTACTGTCAATGTATGTGACAAATTCATCACCGCCGATTCGGCAGGCAATATCTTTTTTGCCGGTATGACTCCGCAGGGTATCCGCAAACATCGTCAGCGTTTTGTCTCCGGCATCATGTCCGTAATTATCGTTAATGGCCTTAAAGTTATCCATATCGATCATAAAGAGCGCGCCTTTGCCGCCTTTGCGCAGCCGCTCTTCAACCACCTGCGAGGTATAATTACGATTCCACAAACCGGTGAGGGCATCCCTCTGTGATTTGTCCTTGATGTCCTTCAGTTCTGCCGTCAGTGTCTGCTGGGTATCCAGCGCACGAATGATCTTGTCGATGCGTCCCAAAAGAATGCTGGGGACAAAGGGCTTGGGCAAAAAGTCCACTGCACCCATCTCCAGACATTTTCCTTCGGTAACTGCATCCTTTTCCGCAGACATAAAAGCTACCGGAACCGACCTGGTCCGCTCCTGCGCCCGCATCTGCTCCATCACCTGAAAGCCGTCCATCAACGGCATATTAATATCCAAAAGAACAATATCCGGTATCGTAACAGACAAAAACTGCAACGCCTGTTTCCCGGACATCGCCGTGGTCACCTTGTATTGCCCGTTTAACGCAGCACTCGCACAATTCAGATTGATCTTTTCGTCATCCACGACCAGGATGTGTTTCATAACCCATATCCTTCCTGTGAAACTTTCTCCCCCGAACCCTTAAATACAAGTGTTGTTCTGAATCCTTACTGTTGTCTACACTTTTTTGCTATTCGTATCCGCAACTCTTCTTCCCTGCGGAATGCCCATGATACAATGTTGATCATCGTTTATTTTACACCATAAAACCTCTGCTTGACAACCGTTTCGCGCAAAACAGTCCTCAAAACTTTCCGTACGATTTATGGTGATTTTGCCCCAAAGTAAGACTACTTCCGGATCTTATGCCTGTCGTATACCGATGATCGCCGTAACCGACTTTTCCGGGCTCATGATCATTGTATCCATCAATGACAGGCCGATGTATTTGGGCGGGTTCAATACCTCAAATACACCCTTCTGATTATCCAGCGCCAGGTCCCCATATCCCGGGCTGTAGCGCTTGCTCAGGGAACGCCCCTCTGCTTCCGCCTCTTTCTCCAGCTTCTCATTCAGTGCATTGCACACAGCCTCGATTGCCGCAGCACCGCAAGCCTGCAATACCGCCGCCTCCGCCATCGAGGTCAGTCTGGTCCGCACCAGCATCCGGTCAAACGCCGCCCCGATCGTTGCGGCAAAAATATAGATTTCGTCGCAGCCCTGCAGATTGCGCGTCAGGTGCCTGCTGATGATCTCTCCGTAGGGCATCCGGATCTGCCCGTTTTCACGACAAATGACAGGAAAGCGTGAGTAACACGCCTTTCCTGCCATCACCTTTCTTACTCTTTTCAGGCAATCATCGATCAAAGCCCGGTCAGTCACCGGAACCTCTGCGCGCCCGTATCCGAGATAACGGTTGATTTCCTGTTCCGATATGTCCAGTTCTTCCGCCGCCGGGATATACGTAATCACCGGATATGCTATTGTTCCGCTATGCTCCTCCATCCGGCTCCGGTCTCCTTTACCGCTTGCAGGACGGAATGATCTCGGACAGATTCTGCTGGATCTGCGCCGCCACTTCCGGTTTGTTCATCGTATATACGTGAATATGATCCACGCCGTTTGCCAAAAGGTCAATGATCTGATCCGTTGCATAGGCGATCGCCGCCTGTTTGAGAGCTGCCGGATTATCCGAATAGCGATCCAGCAGTGCCACATATCTTCTCGGGATAAACGCCTGGGACAGTTTGATGATGCGCGCCATCTGCTTTGCGTTGGTCACCGGCATGATCCCGGCTACCACCGGCACCGTTACGCCGCCTTCCCGCAAACGGTACAGATAGTTGTACAGCAGATTGTTATCAAAAAACATCTGCGTAGTCAGAAACTCGCATCCCGCATCCACCTTTTTCTTCATATTGGCGATATCCGTTTTGAGATCCGCCGCTTCCGGATGCTTCTCCGGATAGCACGCTCCGCCGATACAAAAATCTCCAAACTCCCGGATCACCGGGATCAGTTCGCTGGCATACTTATACACCCAGTCCTCCGTACTCTCCATCCCCTCCGGCAGATCCCCGCGAAGAGCCAGGATATTCTCGATCCCTGCCGCTTTGAGCGCTTCTACCTGCTCCCGGATGCTTTCCCTGGATGCATTCACACAGGTCAGGTGTGCCAGCGCCGTGACGCCGGCCTTTTCAATATTAGACGCGATCGCTGTTGTATAGGTTCTTGTGGAACCCGCCGCGCCATAGGTCACACTCATAAAATCCGGCTTTAAAGCCGCGATCGAGTTGGTCGCCTTCTCCACACTGTCAAAGACCTCGCTGGTCTTGGGCGGAAACACCTCAAGGGATAAGGTGGGTTGTCCGCTTTTAAAGATTTCCGATATTTTCATAATATCCTCCGAATACTTAGTTTTCTTCCTTTTTGCGTATGTAAGGAGCATATACTGCAAACGCCGATGGGATCGGATAGTTTTTATCAATACTGCCCGGTGTCTCCATACGGCAGGCAGGATCCTTCTGCCATCCTTCCGTCTGCTGTGCCAGTTCATCCGCCCGCACCAGATATCCCGTCATACGCCATTCCAGATGTGTAAAGATATGCTTACTGTCCGGGAGCCGTTCAATATGCAGTGGCTGAAACCCCAGCTTCTCCACGTATACAAGCGCATCTTTCTGCGATAAGCATCCGGATGCCGCCGGCAGCTCATACAGTCCCGCCAGCAATCCCTTTGCCGGGCGCTTTCGGATCAGTACCCGGTCCTGATACTGTATCACAAATACTGTCTTTTCTTCCACACGCCGTTTGGCTTTCGCTGCTTTGACCGGCAGTTCGGTAACCCTCTCTTCCGCGAAAGCACGGCATCCGTCCCGCAGGGGACATTCCCCGCATTTCGGTGCACCGTTTGGCAGGCAGATCATCGCGCCCAGATCCATCAATGCCTGATTGTATTTTCCCGGGTTCTCCGTGGGGATCACCCTCTCGATCTCTTCTTTCCGGCGCTTCTTCAGCCCTTCGTCCGATATATCCGCAGGATCTGCCAGATATCTGGCAAATACACGCAATACATTTCCGTCCACTGCCGCCACCGGTCGGCCGAATGCGATCGAGGCGATCGCTCCCGCCGTATATACCCCGATCCCGGGAAGTGCCAGGATCTCTTCATACCGGAAAGGCATTTTACCCGCATACTCCGCTTCGATCTGCTGCGCTGCCTTTTGCAGATTCCGGGCTCTGTTGTAATAACCGAGCCCCTCCCACAGCTTCAGCAGTTTTTCCTCCGGAACCGCCGCCAATGCCCGGATATCCGGCAGTTCTTTCAAGAACCGGGCATAGTAGCCTTTTACCGCCTCCACCCTGGTCTGCTGCAGCATGATCTCGGATACCCACACATGATAGGGGGACGGATCCTCGCGCCAGGGCAGGCTGCGTTTATGTTCGTCATACCACGCAAGCAGGGGCGCTACCATATGTACCGCCTGATCATCAAAAGGTATCTGCTCTATATTCATCCCGGCCGGTGTCTTTCATACTTCTGCCGCATCTGCAGATTACTGCGGATCCGCTGATAGCGGTCCTCTATGCTGCCATCCTGCACTTCCAGTCCCAGGGACAGTTCGATCAGCATCAGTGTTTTCGGTGTCAGTTTATTCCGCTCCTTAAGCAGCACTTCCAGTTTCTTTTCCACGGTGTCCGCATCCAGAAACATCGTAAGTGACGGATCCACTGCCGGCGCTGCTGCCTTCTCCGGATCCGCCGGCGTATCCTCCTGCGTATCGATCCGGGTATTCTCTGCTTTTGCGTCGCTCTCTTTCTTCGCCGCCTCCTGCTTTTCCGCCGGATCCACCATACGGATAAAACTGTCTTCCGTACCTTCTGCTTTCTCACGTTTCGTAAAGATGCTCTTTCCTTCCGCACCGTGTGACAGCACGACTTTCTCCGCTTTTTCGGAAAGATGTTCCCGCTTCGGCAGGATCCTCTCTTCCTTCTTTTCCTGTGTCTGCGGACCTGTCGATTCTTTATCTTTTGCCGTATCTATATGGATATCTTTGTTTTCGGGCTTTTCCGCACTGTCTGCCTCCCCGGCATCCAGGCGTACAAAGCGTTCTTTCTGCTGTGCATAGGGATACTTCGCGTGATCTACGTCACTCAGGAATTCTTCCATATCCCTTACATATATACGAAAGGGTTCGTACAACCCCTGATATACCACGCTCTTCCTGCCGCTTCCTGCATCTGTGGCAATCAAAAGCACCTGATAATCCCGCCCTTTAAAGTGTCGGTATCTCTCATATGGTCTCGGTTCCGGTCGCATCCTCATCCATCCTTTCGTATCAATCGTGCCAGCACAGCCCTGTCTTTATCGCTGTTACAACGCCATATATTGTACCTTATAATTTCCAAAATAACAACAATTTGACACGATTTCGCAATCAGAGAATGATCTGCAGTTCCGTCTTCACGCCATCCATCTGAAAAGGAATCTCCTCCAGTGCCCCCAGCAGTTCCGCCTGCCCCTCTTCTGCAAGGCGGTTCAGTCTTTCATGATGGATGCCGATCCGATAGGTGCGGATCTGTCCGTCAATGATGCAGGTCGTTGTGATCCCGCTGTTGGCATATCCACGATCTGCCAGTTCTTCCCGAATGATCTTTGTATAGCCGTCCACCTGCTCACGATAATACAGCGCCTGGTCTCTCGCCATATCTTCCTGTCCTGCCGCCCGCACCTTAGAATAAAAGAACAACAGAAGTACCGCCATCACCACCAGGCCGTAAAAAGCCCAATCGCTTTTGTCCTTTCTTCTTTTGTACTTCCGGCCCCGTGCCGCCTGGTCACGGGAATTCGTCCGCTTTGTACCCGGCCGGATCATTTCCAGTTTTCTGGCACTACCCTGTTCCAGTCTCCTGCGTCTGTCCGTACCCTGCTCTGCATAGTATACTCTCTGTAACTGATCTCTCATCGTTGTATCCTCCCTCATCTGACTGTTTTTATATTTCCCGAACTCAGGCCGCCTGCTCTTTCAGCTCTTTCAGTTCCTCTTCCACTTCCCGCATATCCTCGCAGGCACAGTAGAACTTTCCCATCACGTAGATCTCATAGTGTCCCATTCTGCTCGTAACCTTGATATCCATAACTCTTTCCTCCTTACCGCTTAACCGCCGTTCCCGGCCTCCCCCTTGTTCTGAAATCCATTATACTCGCTCAAAGTACAATAAATTGTACTTTGGCGAATATTTGTTCTTTTTAGTATTGAGAAGCACAGAACAGGAACAAGCAGAAATACAAAAACGGCCTGAATGATGAAACTTTATCATCATCCAGACCGTCTGACTAAAAAAGCCGTCATTGCTGACGACTTTTTTAATGTGGAAATATCCTTACTTCTTAAATATCAATGCCTGCTCCAAAAATCAGTCATAAGCTCAAAGTACCCCATCT
>JAEEGL011513529.1_pt1 | contig 10981 bp, 8 predicted proteins | sample 9134231 | NCBI WGS metagenome assembly JAEEGL01 (sample SAMN16246548, study PRJNA631951) | gut metagenome | biome: gut microbiome; feature: rumen; material: fiber-attached | host: Bos | place: Iran: Karaj | collected 2018-10 | reverse complement strand
CAACTCTACGGCTACGACCGCATTGTGGTGAACCCCGCCTTCCAGATAGCCGATACGATGGCCGCACACGGCATGATGGGCCAGCAGGAATTTTTCAGTCCACGTAAGGATGGGGTACAGAAGTTTTTTGTCGACAAGGCCTTGGTTAAAGAATACAAAGTCTGCACAGAACAGAATTTCTCAGGTGTCACTGACGAGGAGAAACAGCGCGTTTGGGGACTCTTTGGCGACGAGGATGACCTGGTCGACACCTTTGATCTCTTCTACAGCCACTATCCGCAAGCCGCCCACTTCCATGGGGGGCACCGCATGAACGACCATATCTTCCTGCACAATCTGATACCCCTCATACAGCGTATCGACGACCTGCAGGACCACCGTGAGCGGCCTGTCATCTTCATTGGCATGGAAACCCTCATCGACAACCGCGGTGAGGCCACCGCCAGTGCGCAGAAAGCCTTCCTGCACCTGCAGGAAGACTATCAGGTATTCATCGTGGCGCCCTCCCCCACCAACCATCCCGCCTATCCCGAGGAGGTGATAAGGCAGGCAGTTCAGTATTACGACTCACCAGCCCACGACCGCGTCATTTTCACTAATCAGCGCCATCTCCTGTATGGCGACTTTTTAGTGGCCGATGCGCCATGCGACAGTTTCTTAGGCACCGTCATACCATGGCGGAGCAACGATTTCAAGACATGGGAAGAAATTATTCTATATTTTGATCGGTTAGCAGGTAACGGTTGACCCTGCATCTCTTCGGACCATAGTCCAGATACAGGAATCCATTCTCGCCAACGCGCGTGATTCTCTCTATCTCCGGATTGGAATGGAGAACGGAAATATATTCGGCATAAGGCATATATTTGCCTCCCATCGACTGCAAGTGCGGAGTATGGCACTGGCAGTCGATTATTTTTGTGCCTTTCTCCTCAAGATACCTTGCCAGACTGATAAGGGCGATTTTGCTTCCATTAGGCACTATTGAGAACATGCTTTCGCCCACGAACACTTCGTTAGAAAGCTGCACACCATAGAGTCCGCCCACCAGTTTGTCATCCTCCCACACCTCCACGCTGTGGGCCTTCCCCCTATTGAAGAGCGGCACATAAGCATTGACAATATGCTGTCCCAGCCAAGCATACGGGTCTTCATTGCGACTGTTCACTTTTCGGCATTGCTGCATCACCCCTCTGAAGTCCTCATCCATAGTGATGTGATAACGGTTTTTGTTCATCAGCGTACGCATGGAGTGAGAGACATGCACCTCGCCCGGAATGATGACGAACCGTTCCAAAGGACAACACCAATAAGGTTTCTCATATTTCTTATAAGCATACCACGGAAAAATACCATTGGCATAGGCTAACATGAGCCGGGGGATTGACAGGTCGCCTCCCACGGCAAAAAAACCATCTCTCTCACCAAGATAGGGACTGGGAAACCAAATATCCTCATCAATCGCTACTATCATGATTCTGCTGTCGTTTCATTGTTACTACTGTCGGCCAGTGCCGGCTTCTACCTCTTCTGCTTCCACCTTGGCCAGAAAGAGCTCGTCTGCCTTCACATCCACAAAGGCTGTACCGCCTTGTCGCAGACGGCCGAAAAGCATCTCACGCATGAAGAGCGGTTTGAGCATCCGTCCCACTACTCTGTCGAGCTCACGTGCGCCATACTCACGTGTGAATCCCAGTTTGAGCAGCAACTGTCTTGCCGGCCCGCTGAGCGACATGGTCACCTTGCGTGCGGTGAGCAGCGTCTGCAACTGCCGCAGTTTCTTGTCGAGTATGAGCGATGCCATGTGCTCATCCATATCATTGAAAACCACAGTGCCCGTAAGGCGGTTGATGAACTCAGGTTTGAATGTTTTCTTCACCTGGCGCAGCATGGCCTCACCTGCCGGCACCTTGTCGCCAAAGCCCACAGAGGCCTGCGATGCATACTGTGCCCCGGCATTTGAGGTCATTATGAGCACCACATTGCGGAAGTCGGCCTTGCGTCCTTTGTTGTCGGTCAGTTTGGCATAGTCCATCACCTGCAGCAATATGTTATAAATATCACTGTGCGCCTTCTCTATCTCATCAAGCAATAGCACACAGTTGGGAGTTTTTCTGATGGCATCAGTAAGCAGTCCGCCATCCTCATAACCCACATAACCTGCGGGCGAACCGATGAGTTTGGCCACGGTATGCTTCTCTGTGTACTCGCTCATATCAAACCGCAATAACTCCACCCCCATCTCGTCGGCCAGCACACGTGCCACCTCGGTCTTGCCCACTCCTGTGGGTCCAACGAAGAGAAGGCTGGCGAGCGGTTTATCATCGTCAGTGAGTCCGGCCTTCGACATCTGCACGGCTTCCACTACCTGTCGGAGAGCCTCGTCCTGTCCGTAGATTCTTGCCTCCATACGCTCCCTAAGCGTCATGAGCATGGAGTTGTCGTCGTCGTGTTTGGCTATCATATCCACCTTGCACATCTTCGATAGCACCTCGGCGATGAGCGGCTTGTCCACTACAGAGCCATTGTCAGCAGGATGTATTTCGCGGTAAGCGCCGGCCTCGTCAATCAAATCAATGGCCTTATCGGGCAGACAACGCTCATTCACATACTTGGCGCTCATGTGCACGGCATAGCGCATAGTACCATCGGCATAGGTAACCCCATGGAATTGCTCGAAGCCCTCTTTCAGGCCCTCAAGTATTCCAACTGCCTCTTCCTCGCTCGGCTCGACGATGTCTATCTGCTGGAAACGTCTCACCATGCCACGGCTCTTGGAGAAATAGCGGTTGAACTCCTGATAGGTAGTGCTTCCGATAAACCTGATGCGTCCGTCCTCAAGATAAGGCTTGAGCATGTTTGACGCATCCATCGAGCCTTCTCCCGTCTGTCCCGCACCCACCAGATTGTGTATCTCATCAATATACACAATGGCGTTTTTCTCCTTCATCAATCCGTCCATCACCGACTTGAGACGCTTCTCAAAGTCGCCCCTGAATTGTGTGCCGGCCAAAAGTGTGCCCAAATCGAGCATATAGATGCGCGCCCCCTTGAGCCGTTCGGGCACCAGCCCTTTCTCTATGCGTGCGGCGAGCCCGTAGACAAGGGCCGTCTTTCCCACCCCCGGCTCTCCAACATGAAGCGGATTGTTCTTGTCCTTGCGGCAAAGCACCTGAATGGTGCGTTCCAGCTCAGCCTCACGTCCAATGAGCGGATGCCGCTCATCAAGATGCTCATTGAGGCATGTCACCAAATTGAGCCAGGAGTTCTTATCCTCCTTTTTGCCATTCTCATCCATAGGCTGAGGACCGGTGTCATCCGTGCCCTCCGCATCATAGTCAACATCAATGGCCTCCCTGTCGTTCCATTCCACATCAATGTCCGAATCGTAGGCATACACCACAGCGGTGAAGAGGTCGGTAAGGTCGCTTCCCACCTCCTGCTTCAGATTGTATACTGCCACAGAGTCCTTGAGAATCATAAGACCCCTGAAGAGATGAGGCACCTCGAGAGCCTCAGCATTTGAGTTGACAACCTGATCATAGGCCTGGCCCATCACCTCGTCGAGCTGAACTGAAGTAGTGGGTTCATATTCCATGTCGTCGGGCACACGCTCCATCTCATCCAGGCATTTTTTAAGAGCAGCCTCGAGGTGGTGCCTGTCGCCTCCGGCAGTTTCCAGTGCTTCCTGGAAAGGTTTCTGGCGCAGCATGGCCATGAGCAGATGTTCGGGCAGAATAAACTCATGCCGTCTCTCCCGGCAAATATCGACTGTTTCAGTGAAAAGTTCAAGAACTTGTGGAGAACTGTTAATTTGAGGCATAGATAGGCATTCTTTTTATATTGGTTGTACGGAAATGCGCAAGGGGAATCCATTTTCCCGTGCCATTTTTATAGCTTTTTGGGCTTTTGACTGTGCCGTGTCAAGAGTATACACCCCCACCAAAGCTTGCCCCTCTCTGTGAACCTTGAGCATGAGCATGTTGGCTTCGGCGTCATTTTTGAAAAACACTTTTTTAAGCACCATCACGACGAATTCCATTGTAGTGAAATCATCGTTATGGAAAATCACGCTGTATCGGTTCGGTTCATCGGTTTTAGACCTTTGGCGCTGTTTTACGGCAGACTGTTCTTTTGGCATGAATGCAAAAATACGGTTTTTTTTAATATATCAGTGATCTGTACTCTTAAAAAACAAAAAAGGGGCTCCGCTGAGTCCCAACCTTTGTTAACCTTAAATCTAATACTATGAAAAACACGATGCAAAGATAAGGTATATCTCTGCATCGTGCAAGTGTTTTGAAGAATAATTGTATTTTTTACCCTTATTCTTGACCTGTATCAATCGGAGAGGGATGTTCACTCGCTGAGTTTATACTTTTTCAGACCGGTATTGAGGAAGTTCATATAGGCCGGAACATCCTCCTTGTAGCTGAATGAGGGACCGAGCGGATTGCCTTCGTTGTCGACCAACACATACAGCGGCTGAGTGAGGTAACCGAATTTCATTTCCTCCAGATAACTCCACTTGTCGCCGATGGTACGCAAGGTACGCTTTTTGCCGTTGTACTCCACTTCCATGGGTTTGGGCAATGGAGTCTTGTCATCGACAAAGAGCGATATGAGCACATAGTCATTGTTCAGCTTGTCAGCCACAGTGGGGTCGGTCCAGACGGCAATCTCCATCTTACGGCAGTTGACACAGCCGAAACCGGTGAAATCGAGCATCACAGGCTTACCCTTCTGCATGGCGGCACGCATACCCTCCTCATAGTCGGTATAGGCGGCACGCACCTCCTTGGTGTTGAGGTTGAAATCCTGGGTGTAGAGCGGTGGTGCGAAAGCGCTGACGGCACGGCAGGGAGCGCCCCAAAGTCCGGGCACCATATAGATGGAAAAGGCGAACGACACCAGTCCGAGCATGATGCAGAGCACCGGCATGGGTTTGTCGCGTCCCTCATCGCTTTGGAACTTGAGGTTCCCGATGAGATAAAGACCGAGCAGGAAGAAGATAGCAATCCATAGTGCCAGGAACACCTCACGGTCCATAAGCCTCCACCCATATGCCAAGTCGGCCACAGAGAAGAACTTCAGCGCAAAGGCCAGTTCGATGAATCCCAACACCACCTTGATGGTGTTCATCCAGGAGCCCGATTTAGGAGCCTGCTTGAGCCACGAGGGGAAGAGGGCGAAGAGCGTGAAGGGCAATGCCAATGCGATAGCGAATCCAAGCATGCCCACAGCCGGTCCTATCCAGTTGCCCGATGTGGTGGTCTCCACAAGCAGCAAACCGATGATAGGTCCTGTACACGAGAAACTCACCAAGGTGAGTGTGAAAGCCATGAGGAAGATGGAGAGCAGGCCGCTTGTGGACGAAGCCTTGCTGTCTACTTTGTCAGTCCACGATGAGGGGAGGGAAAGCTCGAACCATCCGAAGAACGACAGTGCGAAAACCACAAGCAGCAGACAGAAGAAGATATTGAACACCGCATTGGTAGCCAGGTTGTTGAGCGTGTCTGCCCCGAACAGAGCTGTCACCAACAATCCGAGCGCCAGATAAATCACGATGATGGAGATGCCGTAGGTGATGGCATCCTTGACCCCCTGTTTCTTGTCCTTACTGCGCTTCAGGAAGAAACTCACGGTCATGGGGATAATGGGCCACACACAGGGGGTGAACACTGCGAGCAAACCGTAAAGCAGTCCCATGAGGAAAATGTATATCCACGAGCGGTCGCTGATATTGCCTCCGTTCAGCGCTTTCAGTTCATCCACCGAAGGAGTCCACCAGTGTCCACTGTCGGCCACCATTGCGGAGTCGGGCGCCTCCACTGCCGTGGAATCGGTCTGCAAAACAGACTCCACGGTTTCTTCAACCGGTTGCTGCTCCTCCACTTTTTCCTCCTCCTTTACGGGTTCTGGTGCCGGAGCGTCATCGGGTCCTTTGCCATTATAGTCGAATTCCACAGTCGACGGCGGCATGCACATCTCGTCGTTGCAGGCGCCGTAGTTCAGGTATCCTTTGATATGGTAAGTTTTACCTGTGACTTTGTATTTCTGTTGGAATGTGACATTGTTTTCAAAGAAACGAAGCTTCATGCCAAAAATAGGGTCGTCCTCGCTTATCTCCTTGCCTACGTGCGTGAGTTTGCCCACAGGCTCAGCGCCCTCGGCCACTTCCGTCACCAGTTCCGCCGATGTAGGCCCGTCGGCAGGCAGTCCGGTTGAATAGACATGCCAGCCCTTGTCGATGGTAGCCTTGAACGAAACCACCACCTCTGAGGGTGAGTTTTGCTTCTGCGAGGCTGTGAACTTCACAGGCATCTCCATTTGCGCCTTGGCCACGGCACAGATGCACAGGAGAATAATCGAGAGCATCAGGAATTTGAAGTTATTTCTCATAATTGCAGTTGTAATTATTTATCTATGCTTTCTTTATGTGTCATTATATTGAGTACGAACTTGTCGGTCACATCCATACCTTGGCTGCCTATCTCCGTGAGATTGCGTATGCTCTGGTCTACATCATCGTCGATGATGCCCTCCACAGAGAGCACATACTTATGCTGTATGGCAAGCATGGCACTGAGCACGGCGGTGCTCACTCCGGAGGTAAGTTTAAGCGCGCAGCTGGGTTTGGCTCCGTCGCATATCATGCCCGTCAGGTTGGCTATCATATTCTTCACGGCATAAGCCACCTGCTCGAAGGTGCCCCCCATCAGGTAGGTGATACCGCAGCTGCTGCCCGTGCTGGCCACTACACATCCGCAGAGAGCGGAGAGAGTGCCCAGATGCTGTTTCACATAGATGGCAGTGAGGTTGCTGAGTACTAGTGCGCGTATCAGTTCCTCCTCAGTGTTGTGGTTCTCCTGAGCGAACACCACAACGGGTATGGTGGTGCAGATGCCCTGATTGCCGCTTCCGCTGTTGCTCATCACGGGAATCATGGCCCCTGCCATTCTTGCATCGCATGCACAACTTGTAATGGAGAGTATTTTTGAGAAGATACTGTCGCCCATCACGCCTTTACCGAGCGGACTACACAAAGTTTTGCCCAGTTGGTGTCCATAGTTTTCACGCAGTCCCTCCGCAGCGGCACGTTCGTTGAGTGTTTTGGCCTCAAGGATGAAACGCAGGTCATCGAGCGGTGCAGTTGTAGCCAGTTCGAACACCTTTTTCAGTGTCAGGCAACACATGTCGTCAGTGTCCTCGGCATTCGTGCTGCAAGCGGGTTTGTCCATGAGTACCTGTCCATCGCTTACAAGACGTACAAATCGGGTGTGCTCACCACTTATCACAGCCTCTGCCCGGTGTCCATCCGCCGAGCAAACCACCCTCACATAGAGTTTGTCGGGGGCATTGTCCTCAAGTTTGATATGGATTCTTTTCTGGCTGATAAACTCACGTCCACGCTGCACCATTGAGTCGTCGATGTCCTTGAGAACCTCAAGTTGATACTCCGACTTGCCGGCAAGTGCTCCAAGGGCGATGGCGATGGGCAGTCCTATCATCTTAGTGCCGGGAATGCCTACCCCCATGGCGTTTTTCAGAATATTGGCACTCAAGGCTGTCTCCACCTTCTCAGGCAGGCGTCCCAACATCTCGGTAGCCTTGGCCACACAAAGCGCCACACAAGCCGGCTCGGTGCATCCCACAGCGGGAACCACCTGTCTATGAAGCAGGTCAAGCATGGCTTTCTGCTCAAATTCGGTCAACATTGGTTTGGGTTTAGTATAATTATTGTTGTATGATGCAAAAGTAACAATAATCTATAAAATTATCCATTTTTTCGATTAAAAAATTGTTGGTTTGGAAAATTAGCTTTACCTTTGCACAGCTATAAAGCTTGGAAAGACTGCGCATCTGTTGTATAGAATGCCAAGAAAAACAGTTTGCGGATGATGCCGGCAACGACGGTTGCATCGACTTACCGCATAACACTTCACAGAGCACCAACCAAAAAACATGCATCATATTGGGGGAATTCCGACATGGAAATTGTCGGGATTTCTGCTTTTTTGCATCACTTGCTTAACACGGCGGGTGTTGTGTCAGAACTACATAGCAAATAACAAGTAAAAACAATAATATAAAAAGACAACGATTATGGCATACATGTCGCAAGAAGGCTACGACAATCTAGTGGCCGAGCTAAGAAGATTAGAAACGGTGGAGCGTCCGAAAGCATCGGCAGCCATCGCCGAGGCCCGTGACAAGGGCGACCTGAGTGAGAATTCGGAATACGATGCCGCCAAGGAGGCTCAGGCCCACCTTGAGGACAAGATAAACCGGATGAAGATGACGCTGGCTGAGGCCAAGATTGTGGACACATCACGTCTGAGTGCCGATTCGGTACAGATTCTCTCCAAAGTAGAGATGACAAATATGACCACGAACACCAAGATGACGTATACGATAGTGAGTGAGAACGAGGCCGACCTTCGTGCTGGCAAGATCTCCATCAAGACACCCATCGCCCAGGGTCTTCTCAACAAGAAGGTGGGCGATGAAGTGGAAATTAAGATTCCACGCGGCACCATCCGTCTGCGCATCGACAACATAAGCATCGACTAATCCCAAAAATCATCTGCCATGGCCGACATATTCTCAATGATAGCTGCAGGTGAGATACCCAGCTATAAATGCGCCGAGAACGACGAGTTCTACGCATTCCTTGACATCAACCCGCTGGTGAAGGGTCACACTCTGGTGATTCCCCGCCGCGAGGTAGACTACATCTTTGATATGGATGAGGACGAGACCGCCCGTTACCACATTTTCGCCCGCAAGGTGGCCATTGCCATCAAGCGCGCCTTCCCCTGCGTGAAAGTGGGCATGGCGGTGCTGGGCCTTGAGGTGCCCCACGCACACATCCACCTGGTACCCATGCAGAGCGAGAAAGACATGCTGTTCAGCAATCCCAAACTGAAGCTGAGTGCCGAAGAGATGGCCGATACCGCCAACCGCATCTGGGCAGAGTTTCAGCAGCTTTAACAGACTCTCTCCAACTTAAGAACCGGCATCCCCTTAGGAAATACCTAAAGGGATGCCGGTTTTTAAGAATATCTCATCCATGCATCATCTAAACATATTCGTCGCCCTTCTTTATCTGCACCTCATTGTTCAGTTTCCTCACCAATGCCGATGAGTCTTCTTTCTTGCAGATGAAGAGCACATTGTCGTGCTCGGCAATGATGAAATTGTCGAGACCATAGAACACCCCGAGCCTACCTTTTGGCAATTTCACAATATTGCCGTGACAATTCTCCATCACCACGTCAGTGTCAAGTAGCACATTGTCGGTATCCACATTACTCATAGCCTCGTAGACCGAGTGCCACATACCCAAGTCGGCCCAACCGAAGTCGCACTTCATTACATACACCTCCTCTGATTTTTCAAGGATACCATGGTCCATTGAGATATTCGGGAACACGGGGAAATACTCTGCAACGAACTTCAATTCATCCTCCAGAGTGAGGTCATACTGCGAAGTGATTGTGTCGAACACAGGCGGCAGGATCTCCCGGAAGCAAGTGCGGAGGAAGGCGGCGTTGGAGAGGAACATACCCGTATTCCAATAAAACTCCCCACTCTCCATAAAGAGTCTTGCAAAATCGCGGTCGGGCTTCTCGGTGAACGATTTGACCTTGAACACATCTTCCGTCTCAGTGGCATCGCCTAATTGCACATATCCGTATCCCGGCTCAGGCCGTGTCGGCTTCACACCAAGAGTAAGCAATCCATTATGTCTTTCCACAAAATCGAGACCATCTCTGATATTCTTCTCATAAGCCTCCTCATTGACTACCGACTGGTCGGAAGGAACCACGAGCAAACTGCCGTTCTGGCATCTGCGCAACACTCTAAAGCAAGCCCACGCCACACTGGGAGCCGTATTACGTCCGATGGGCTCGGCAAGAATGTGGATAGGGTTCACCTCAGGGAGCTGTTCCTTGACGAGGTCAATATATTCCTGATTTGTACTGATATAGATATGGTCTGCGGGAATCACCTTCACAATCCTGTCGTATGTCTGCTGAAGAAGGGTACGTCCTGTTCCAAAGAAATCGACAAACTGTTTAGGACAGTTGTTACGGCTTACCGGCCACAAGCGGCGTCCTTTGCCACCAGCCAGAATCACGCAATAATTGTTTATATGCTCATTCATAGTATCCAAATATGAAGTAATTTTATCCCTTGCACCCTGATAATGGCACAAAAAGGGCGAAATAATCTTACATATTAACGCACAAAACTCAAATTTAGTGTTTTTTCCTCTAAAAATTTGTAATTTCAGAAATTATGTGTATCTTTGCACCCGCAAAGAAGCCCAGATGGCGGAATCGGTAGACGCGCTGGTCTCAAACACCAGTGGGGCAACCCGTGCCGGTTCGACCCCGGCTCTGGGTACGAGTTTGACTCGAAAATAATCGCTAAAGCCTTGAAATTAAAGACTTTAGCGATTTTCTATTTCTCAGTTTTCCCCACATTTTCCCCACATCTGCAAAGAATCTTACAAAAATTTTTCTTTTCCCCACAAATTTCTTCCCCATTTCTCATCTTTCCCCTCCAAGACCACAACAAACACTCCAACCACTTCAACTTCATTTAATCTGAATAAACAGTTTTCAATGTTTCTCTAATTGACAAAACCTGCTCTACCCTCTATTCGGAGAGACATATAAAGTCTTGGTATCATTTCTGTGACATTTTCTATGGCGTTTTCTGTGACGTTTTTTGTGACATTTCTGTTCGGTTATATTACACCTATTTACTTTTCTTTGATACCAGCTTTTTTCTGTTTTAAAGAGCGAGCCATTTCTGACTCGCTCCAATCCATGAATATCTCAGTAAAATTGGGGTTACTTGTTGCGATAGCTTTATTTCTTGGTCATTTTGAAGACCGTTGAAAGGTTGCTCTCATCGAGCGTTCCTTTCATCTTAACGGTCAAGGTATTCCCCTTTTTCCCCTGGAGCT
>JAEEGL010975367.1_pt1 | contig 10981 bp, 20 predicted proteins | sample 9134231 | NCBI WGS metagenome assembly JAEEGL01 (sample SAMN16246548, study PRJNA631951) | gut metagenome | biome: gut microbiome; feature: rumen; material: fiber-attached | host: Bos | place: Iran: Karaj | collected 2018-10 | reverse complement strand
TGCGCTTTCCGCTGTCTTTGAGAAGGCATTAGCCTCAACATCAATCTTTGCAGTCAGCGTGCCATTTCCAAGAATCTTGACTAAGCCTCTGGAATTTACCAAGCCAGCCTTTACCAACTCGTTAACACCAATTTTTGTCAGTTTCTCCTTCTCAGCCAATGTCTGGAGAGAAGAAAGGTTTACTGGTTGATATTCCAAACGGTTAATATTTTTAAAGCCGAACTTAGGCAGACGACGCTGCAAAGGCATCTGACCACCCTCGAATCCAATCTTCTTCTTATAACCGGAACGAGCCTTGGCACCTTTATGTCCACGAGTGGAAGTACCACCCAAACCAGAACCGGGACCACGCCCCAGTCTCCTACGGCTATGAGTAGAGCCGCATGCAGGCTTCAAATTATTTAACTTCATATTGATCTTACTTATTTTTGTTGAACTACTTTTTAGTCAATCACCTTAACCAGATGGTGAACAGTATTAATCAGACCACGGTTAGAGGGATTGTCCTCAATCTCGACAACATGGTTCATCTTCCGTAGACCCAGAGTATCCAAAGTGGCTTTCTGGTTACGAGGAGCATGAATACGACTTCTAATTTGTTTAACTTTTATCGTTGCCATAACAAAATAATTTATCCTCTGAACACTTTTTCAACACTGATACCACGTGTTTCTGCAATGGTTCTTGCATCTCGCATCTCGGCAAGTGCCGTAATAGTGGCCTTGACCAGATTGTGTGGATTAGAAGAGCCCTTGGACTTAGCCAAGCAATCCTTCACGCCAACACTGTCTAACACAGCACGCATAGCGCCACCAGCCACAACACCAGTACCAGTAGAAGCCGGCATAATAAGCACTTGGGCACCTCCGTACTTAGCTTCAGCCTCATGAGGCACAGTCCCATTAATTACAGGTACACGAACCAGATTCTTCTTGGCTGCTTCAACACCTTTGGCAATAGCTGCAGTTACTTCACCAGCTTTACCAAGACCCCAGCCAATAATTCCATTCTCGTTACCAACTACTACGATAGCGGAGAAGGTAAAAGTGCGACCACCCTTTGTGACCTTAGTCACACGATTGATAGCAACCAATCTGTCCTTCAACTCAATATCGCTGTTTATCTTAACTTTATTAATTGCCATAATCTTTAGAATTTAAGTCCACCTTTACGAGCAGCTTCAGCCACTTCTTTCACTCTACCATGATACAGATAGCCGTTTCTGTCAAACACAACAGTACTGATGCCAGCCTCAAGTGCTTTCTTGGCAGCCAGTTCCCCTACTTTTGCAGCCTGCTCTTTCTTGGGACATGCTTCCATTCCCAAAGAAGATGCACTGACGAGGGTCGTACCATTTAAATCATTAATTATCTGTACGTAAATCTGCTTGTTACTTCTGAAAACAGACATGCGAGGACGCTCTGCCGTTCCAGTAATTTTGTTACGTACTCTATACTTAATCTTAATCCGTCTTTCTACTTTCGTAATCATAATCTTTCTCCTTTAAAGTTACTTAGCACCAGCAGACTTACCAGACTTCCTACGAATCTGTTCACCTACGAACAGAATACCTTTACCTTTATACGGTTCGGGCTTACGGAAAGAACGGATCTTAGCGCATATCTGACCTAACAATTGCTTATCACAAGACTCAAGGATGATCTGGGGGTTCTGATTCCTCTCAGATTTCGTCTCAACTTTCACTTCAGCAGGAAGCTGAATCAGAATGGGATGAGTATATCCTAAAGCAAACTCCAAGAGATTACCCTGATTGGACACTCGATAACCAACACCTACCAGCTCCATCTGTTTCTTATAACCCTCAGAAACGCCAACAACCATGTTATTGACCAATGCACGGTATAAACCATGGAAAGCATGCTGCTGCTTGGGGTCGATATCAGCCTTCTCGTCCATCTCGAAGGTCAGTTCGCCATCAGACAGGTTTACCTTGATAGAAGGATCGACAGCCTGAGTAAGTTCACCTTTTTTACCTTTAACAGTAACGACATTGTCATCACTCACTGCAACAGTAACACCGGCAGGAATGCTAATGGGCAATTTACCTATTCTTGACATAGCTTAATCCTCCTAAATTTAATATACGTAACAAAGTACTTCTCCACCGATCTTCAGATCAGAGGCTTCCTTGTCCGTCATAACACCCTTCGACGTGGATATAATTGCGATACCCAGTCCATTAATAACTCTCGGCATATCCTTGTAGCCGGTATATTTACGCATACCCGGAGAGGATACTCTGATCAATTTCTTGATCGCATTGGTTTTGTTTGCTGCATCGTACTTCAATGCAACCTTGATTGTTCCTTGAGGACCATCATCCACAAACTTGTAATTCAGGATGTAGCCCTTCTCGAAGAGAATCTTTGTGATTTCCTTCTTCAAATTTGACGCAGGCACTTCCACAACTCTGTGCTTCGCCATAATTGCGTTACGCAACCGGGTCAAATAATCTGCTATTGGATCTGTCATATTATAAAGATTTAATTAATCGGGACTCTCCCGACAATATTAAAAAATAATTTACCAGCTTGCTTTCTTTACGCCAGGTATCAAACCACTGGAAGCCATCTCACGAAATTGAATACGGGAGATGCCGAACAAACGGATATACCCTTTAGGACGACCCGTCAGTTTGCAACGGTTATGCAGGCGAATAGGATTTGCATTACGGGGAATAGCCTGAAGCTTCTGAGCAGCCTCATAGGCTTCTACCGGCTCACCTGTATTCACAATCTTCTTTAGAGCTGCACGCTTCTCAGCATACTTGGCAACAAGTTTTGCTCTCTTGACCTCACGGGCCTTCATTGATTCTTTAGCCATAACTTATCAGTCGTTTTTTGCGTTCTTAAACGGAAGACCGAACTCTTTGAGCAGAGCATAACCCTCCTCGTCTGTCTGAGCTGAGGTCACGAACGTGATATTCATACCCAGGATACGGTCAATAGTATCGATATTAATTTCGGGGAAAATAATCTGCTCCTGAATACCTAAGGTATAGTTTCCACGGCCATCGAACTTACTCTCAATACCTTTAAAGTCACGGATACGAGGCAGGGCCACACGAACCAGCTTCTCCAGGAACTCATACATTCTCTCACGACGCAAAGTCACCATCACGCCAATAGGCATCTTCTTACGCAGTTTGAAGTTTGCCACGTCCTTCTTAGAAACAGTAGCAACAGCCTTCTGACCCGTGATGGCAGAAATCTCATTAATAGCAACCTCAATAATCTTCTTATCAGCAGTTGCCATACCGAGACCCTGATTTATGACAATCTTCTTCAGCACAGGAATCTGCATGGAAGAAGAATAATTGAATTGCTTCATCAACGCAGGAGCGATACGCTCTGCATATTCTTTTTTAAGGGATGCAGTATTTGCCATTGTATAAATCTCCTTTGTTATTTAACAGTTACCTTACGGGTTACACCATTTGAGCGTGTAGCCTTACCATCTACTACAGGGTTCAATTTGGATATACGAATGGGAGCCTCCTGCTTTACGATACCACCTTGTGGATTTTTGGCGCTGGGCTTCTGGCTCTTTGATACCACATTCACACCCTCAACAATGGCGCGCTGCTCTTTCACAAGCACTTTCAACACTTTACCTGTCTGGCCCTTATCATTGCCAGAATTCACGTAAACTGTATCGCCTTTCTTTATATGTAACTTACTCATTATAATTAACTCTAATATTGATTAAAGAACTTCAGGTGCCAATGAAACGACCTTCATATTGGCAGCACGCAACTCACGAGCTACAGGACCGAAAATACGACTACCACGCAACTCACCTGCATTATTCAACAGCACGCAGGCATTATCATCAAAACGGATATAAGAGCCATCAGCACGACGGACTTCTTTCTTGGTGCGTACGATCAGGGCCTTAGATACTGTACCTTTCTTAATCTCACTGGATGGAATGACGCTCTTCACAGTAACGACAATAACATCACCCACAGACGCATAGCGGCGACGAGTACCTCCAAGTACTCGGATGCACAGGCATTCCTTTGCTCCGCTATTGTCGGCTACAACTAATCTGGATTCTACTTGTATCATAATTACTTAGCTCTTTCTACAATTTCTACTACTCTCCATCTCTTAGTTTTGCTGAGGGGGCGAGTTTCCATTATCAACACTGTATCACCCTTATGACAATCATTTTTCTCGTCATGGGCATGGTATTTCTTCGTCTTGGCGACGAACTTACCATAAATCGGGTGTTTCTCTTTGAACTTAGATGCCACTACAATGGTCTTATCCATCTTATCGCTAACAACGACACCCGTTCTAGTTTTTCTTAAATTTCTTGTTTCCATGTCTAGGACCATTATTTATTTATTAAGTTCTCTCTGGCGGAGCACAGTCTTAAAACGAGCAATATTACGACGCGCAGTCCTAATCTCAGAGCTATACTCTAGAGGAGAGACAGCATGGTTCAACAACATCTGCTGGTAGCTGGCCTGCTCTGCCTGAATGCGTTCTGCCAAATCGGCAGTTGACATTTCTCTAATTTCTGCTATCTTCATAATTATGCGTTTTTATCGTAATCTCTTCTAACAATGAACTTCGTCACTACGGGAAGTTTCTGAGCAGCCAAACGAAGAGCTTCCTTGGCAATCTCATACGACACACCCTCAATCTCAAAAATCACACGGCCGGGTGTAATTGGGAAGACGAATCCCACGGGATCACCTTTACCCTTACCCATACGTACGTCAGCAGGTTTCTTTGTGATAGGTTTATCAGGGAAGATACGAATCCAACTTTGACCTTCACGCTGCATATAACGGGTCATGGCTACACGGGCAGCCTCAATCTGGCGTGCTGTAATCCAACGCGTCTCAAGAGACTTGATCCCAAAGGAGCCAAAAGCCAATTGATTACCGCGCATCGCATTACCTTTGCGATGATTCTTTTGCGGCCTTCTATATTTAGTTCTTTTAGGTTGTAACATAATAATACTGAATTTTAGCGATTGTTGTTCTTCTTACGACGGAAGTTCTTACCGCCAGCATTTCCACCGAAGCCACGGCTATTTTCCTTTTGCTGTGCAAAGTTGGGAGCCAGGTCCTTCTTACCATAGATCTCACCACGGCAGATCCACACTTTGATACCCAACAGGCCAACCTTTGTGAGAGCCTCAGACTGACAATAGTCAATATCTGCTCGCAGGGTATGAAGAGGAGTACGACCTTCCTTAAACATTTCAGAACGAGCAATTTCGGCACCGTTCAAACGCCCTGAGATCTGAACTTTGATACCCTCTGCACCAGCACGCATCGTATTGGCGATAGCCATCTTAATGGCGCGGCGATAGGCAATTTTACCCTCTACTTGACGTGAAATGTTCTTTGCGACAATTACAGCATCTAGTTCAGGTTTCTTCACTTCATAGATATTAATTTGAATATCCTTCTCAGTCAGCTTTTTCAACTCTTCCTTCAGATTGTCAACTTTCTCGCCACCCTTACCGATAATCAGACCGGGACGGGCTGTACATACTGTGATAGTGATCATCTTCAGTGTACGTTCGATGACAATGCGGGAAATGCTGGCATCACCCAAACGAGCATTCAAATACTCACGGATTTTACTATCCTCAAGGATGGACTCACCGAAGTCCTTGCCACCATACCAATTTGAATCCCAACCGCGTACAATACCAAGACGGTTGCTTATCGGATTAACTTTCTGTCCCATACTTTCTTCTTAATCTTTTTTAGTGTCAACGAACAAAGTTACGTGGTTCGAACGCTTACGAATCCTATAACCACGGCCCTGAGGAGCTGGTCTCATGCGTTTCAAAGTGGCACCCTCATCCACAAAGATTCTTGTGATATAGAGTTCACCGTCTTCGGCTTTACGCTCATTCTTCTGTTCCCAGTTTGCAATGGCAGAACGGAGTACCTTTTCCACATCTGCAGAAGCAGCCTTCGCACAGAATTTTAATGTACCCAATGCCCTGTTAACTTCCATTCCGCGAACCAGATCAACCACATATCTCATCTTGCGGGGAGAAGAAGGCACATCATTTAGCTTGGCAAAATACTGGGTCTTACGCGCTGCTTTTCTTGATTCTGCAGCCAGTTTCTTTCTTTTTCCCATTATATTTATTACTCTAATTTTTCAACAATCTACCTGTTTACTTCTTCTTGTTACCTGCATGGCCACCGAACTTGCGGGTAGGTGCAAACTCACCCAACTTATGTCCAACCATGTTTTCAGTAACGTAAACAGGAATAAACTTATTTCCGTTGTGAACGGCAACCGTATGGCCTACGAAATCAGGCGAAATCATAGAAGCACGAGACCAGGTCTTAACCACATTCTTTTTGCCACTCTCATTCATGGCCAGAATTCTCTTCTCGAGCTTAACTTCAATATACGGACCTTTCTTCAATGAACGACTCATAATTTACTCTAGTTAACTGTGTTACTTATTACATCTTTCGATAATATACTTGTTGGACTGCTTCTTAGGTGCACGAGTCTTAAGACCCTTTGCATACAAGCCCTTACGAGAACGGGGATGACCACCGGACTGGCGACCTTCACCACCACCCATGGGATGATCGTGAGGATTCATCACGACGCCACGGTTGTGGGGACGACGTCCCAACCAACGCGAACGACCAGCCTTACCGGAACTCTCCAGTCCATGATCCGAATTACCAACACTACCAACAGTAGCCTTACAAGCACTGAGGATCTGACGGGTTTCGCCAGAGGGTAATTTAATTACACAATAACGACCCTCACGGGATGTTAACTGAGCAAAGTTACCAGCGGAGCGAACAAGCAGAGCACCCTGCCCAGGACGCAGCTCGATATTGTGGATAACAGTACCTACAGGAATATTCTGCAGGGGGAGGGCATTGCCGACCTCTGGGGCGGCATCAGGCCCGCTAACAACTGTTGTGCCCACCTTCAATCCGTTGGGAGCAATAATATAACGTTTCTCACCATCAGCGTAATACAACAAAGCGATTCTAGCCGAACGGTTAGGATCATACTCGATTGTCTTAACAACTGCTGGAACACCATCCTTCTCTCGTTTGAAATCGATGAAACGATACAATTTCTTGTGACCGCCACCAATATAGCGCATTGTCATCTTACCGACATGGTTACGACCGCCGGTTGAGCGCTTTCCGTAAACGAGAGACTTCTCAGGTACCGATGCAGTAATTTCCTCGAAGGTACCTATAATCTTGTGTCTTTGGCCCGGTGTTGTGGGCTTAAATTTACGTACTGCCATCTTTTATTTTAAATATTGCTATAAAAATCAATTACATCGCCATCTTTCAATGTGACGATAGCTTTCTTGAATGCGTTGGTACGCCCCTTTATCAGACCGGACTTAGTGTAGCGATTTTTGCTCTTACCTGCATAGTTCATCGTATTAACAGCCACAACAGTCACATTGTAAAGAGCCTCAATCTCTTTCTTTATCTCAATCTTATTAGCATCAGGACGCACGATGAAGCCGAACTTATTCTGCTTCTCTGTAATACCGGTCATCTTCTCAGTGACCAGAGGTTTGATAATTACTGCCATAATCGTTCCGACTTCTTATTTGGTTAGATTGTCGTTGATCACATCTACAGCGCCCTCTGTCATAACCATAACATCTGCATTAAGCACTTTGTAAGTGTTCAACGCAGTTGCAGGCATAACATCAACGCGTTCGATGTTACGAGCCGACAAATATACAACTTTATCTGCACCTGGCAAAACGAAAAGGCTCTTTTTGCCAGAAACTTTAAGATTATTTATGATTTCAAGCATAGATTTTGTCTTAGGAGCCTCAAAACTGAAGTTCTCGACAACAATCAGAGCATTTTCTTGAACCTTATAGGCGAGAGCAGACTTACGAGCGAGCTGACGCACCTTCTTGTTCAGTTTGAAACCGTAATCACGGGGCTTAGGACCGAACACTCGGCCACCACCTACCAATACTGGTGAGTTGATGTCACCGCGACGGGCACCACCACCACCTTTCTGACGACCAAGCTTACGAGTTGAACCGCTTACCTCACTTCTTTCCTTTGACTTAGCAGTACCCTGACGCTGGTTAGCCATCAGCAACTTAACGTCCAAATAAATTGCATGGTCATTGGGCTCAATTGCGTAAATGGCATCGTTCAGAGACACCTTACGACCAGTGTCCTGACCATTAATATTTAATACACTTACTTCCATTACTTGATAACACTAACGATTGAACCTTTATAACCTGGAACACTACCCTTGATCAAAAGCAGGTTGTGCTCGGGAATCACTTTTAACACCTGTAAGTTGTGCGTGGTCACACGGTCAGTACCCATATGTCCACCCATGCGCATACCCTTGAACACCTTGGCGGGATAAGAGCACGCACCAATAGAACCGGGCTTACGCTGACGGTCGTCCTGTCCATGAGTAATCTCACCGACACCACCAAATCCATGACGCTTCATGACGCCCTGGAAACCATGACCCTTAGAGACAGCTATTACATCTACGAAGCTGCTCTCTGCAAACAGCTCAACGGTAATTGTGTCACCCAAATTCAGGTCATCATCAAAACCTGTGAACTCGGCCAAGTGTCTCTTTGGTGTTACACCGGCTTTCTTGAAGTGTCCCATCAAGGGTGCTGTGGTATTCTTTTCCTTTGCATCCTCGAAACCAAGCTGGACGGCCTTATAACCATCCTTCTCGACACTCTTAACCTGAGTAACAACACAAGGACCTACTTCGATAACAGTGCATGGTATATTCTTACCCTCGGCACTGAATACGGATGTCATTCCGATTTTCTTTCCTAATAATCCTGGCATTTCTGTTATTCTTTAATTAAAAATGTTTAATGATAGATTTTCCTATACCTTGATTTCCACTTCCACACCGCTGGGCAATTCCAGTTTCATGAGAGCATCCACGGTCTTCTCTGTAGAACTGTAGATGTCAATCAGTCGCTTGTAGGAACACAGCTCAAACTGTTCGCGGCTTTTCTTGTTAACGAAGGTGGAACGATTCACGGTAAAGATTCTCTTGCGAGTTGGCAGAGGTATCGGACCGCTGACAATTGCGCTGGTAGCCTTCACCGTTTTCACAATCTTCTCGGCAGACTTATCTACCAGATTGTGGTCGTACGACTTTAACTTAATTCTAATTTTCTGACTCATTTTTCTTTTTAATTGATTATTTAATGATTATTTTTGCAAGGAAGGGGTATCGTCCATAAAGAGTCGTTTGCTCATGAGCGACCCTCTCCATCACAATTCTTTTGTTATACCAAGTCCACACGTCCCTTGATTTCCTCCAGCACCGACTTGGCAATATTACTGCTGACAGGTGCATGATGATCATAAGTCATTGAACTTGTAGCACGACCAGAGGTGATTGTACGCAATGCTGTTACGTAACCAAACATCTCGGCCAAGGGCACCTGAGCCTTTACGAGGCGCGCACCAGTTCGAGTGGTATCCATACCCTCTACCTGGCCGCGGCGCTTGTTCAGGTCACCGATGACGTCACCCATATTCTCCTCAGGTGTTACCACCTCCAGACGCATAATGGGCTCCATCAATACTGGCTTAGCCTGAGCACAGGCACTTCTGTATGCCTGTAGCGCACAGATTTCGAATGAAAGCTGGTCAGAGTCCACAGGGTGGAAACTGCCATCCAACAATTCAACCTTCAGGCTATCCATGGGGAAGCCACCGAGAATACCATTCTTCATGGCGCTCTCGAAACCCTTCTGTACGGAGGGAATGAACTCCTTGGGGATGTTACCGCCAGTCACCTTGTTTTCAAACTGCAGACCACCTTCCTTGTAGTCCTCATCCACAGGACCCACATTCACGATAATGTCTGCGAACTTACCACGACCGCCAGTCTGCTTCTTGTAGACTTCACGCAGATTCACAGTCTTGGTAATGGCCTCCTTGTAGTTCACCTGAGGCTTACCCTGATTACATTCCACCTTAAACTCGCGACGAAGGCGGTCGATGATAATGTCCAGATGAAGCTCACCCATACCAGAGATAACAGTCTGACCACTCTGTTCATCAGTCTTCACCGTGAAAGTAGGATCTTCCTCAGCCAGCTTAGCCAGACCGTTGGACAGCTTGTCCAAATCCTTCTGAGTCTTAGGCTCTACTGCGATACCGATTACAGGATCGGGGAAATCCATGGACTCCAGTACAATGGGAGCATCTTCCTCGGCCAGGGTATCACCCGTACGAATATCCTTGAAGCCTACGCCAGCGCCGATGTCACCTGCACCAATTTCCTCTACAGGATTCTGGTGGTTGGAATGCATCTGGAACAGACGGCTCACACGCTCCTTCTTGCCCGAACGCACATTGTAGATGTACGAACCGGCCTCTACCTTGCCTGAGTAGACACGGAAGAAAGTCAATCGTCCCACATACGGGTCGGTTGCAATCTTAAAGGCCAAAGCGGAAGTCTTTTCATCCTCGCTGGGCTTACGCTCTTCTATCTCACCCGTATCAGGATTCGTACCCTCGATAGCAGGAGTATCCAGAGGAGAGGGCAAGAACATGCAAACGTAGTCAAGCAACGTCTGTACGCCCTTGTTCTTAAATGAGGAGCCACATGTCATGGGCACAAGATCCAGTGAAAGCGTTCCTTTGCGAATAGCTGCAATCAACTCCTCCTGTGTGATGGAATCAGGATCCTCGAAGAATTTCTCCATCAGCGTTTCATCTTGTTCAGCAGCCTGCTCTATCAATTTACCGCGCCACTCATCACACTCATCCTTCATGTCTGCAGGGATATCCTCTACGTCATACTCTGCACCCATTGTTTCATCATGCCACAGAATGGCTTTCATGCGAATCAGGTCAACGATGCCCTTGAAATTTTCTTCTGCGCCAATAGGCACTGCGACTACTGCAGGGTTTGCTCCCAGAACGTCTTTCATCTGGCGAACCACTTCG
>JAEEGL010202456.1_pt1 | contig 10981 bp, 8 predicted proteins | sample 9134231 | NCBI WGS metagenome assembly JAEEGL01 (sample SAMN16246548, study PRJNA631951) | gut metagenome | biome: gut microbiome; feature: rumen; material: fiber-attached | host: Bos | place: Iran: Karaj | collected 2018-10 | reverse complement strand
GGACGGCGTGCAGCAGGTGGGCGACGACGGTAACGGGCAAACCGCCAACGGCTACAGCGATGTGTACGATGTGAACGCCCTGGTGGAAAGCAGCGGCGTGAAGGTGCTGGCGGTGGACGGGGTGACCCCGGACGATGAAAATTTGCAGTCCGGCGCGTATCCCTTCACCGTGAATTATTACGCTGTGTACCGGGCGGGGGATGAAAACACCGCCGCTTTTGTGGATTGGCTCGTCAGCGACGCCGGACAGGAAGCCGTGCGGCAGGCGGGGTATGTGACGCTGAGATAAATATAGAGTTAAGAGTTGAGAGTTGAGAGTTAAGATTGAATAGTTGGCAGAAAGGGATGGTTCCTTCGCATTCACTATATGATCTTAACTCTCAACTCTCCACTCTCAACTCTAAAAAATTTGTCCGCCGCAGAGTGATGCCTGGTGCAAAAAGTTAATACCCCTTTTTCAAGTCCACCTGCCGCAGCAGGGGTCTGCCTGCGCAGTAGTTTTCAAAGTCCTCCAAAAACAGGGCGATGATGCGATCCACCGTGTAGGGCAGGGTCATGTTTCCGGCAACGTGGGGCGTGATCAGCAGGCGGGGGCAGGTCCAAAGGGAACTGTCCTGAGGAAGGGGCTCCTGCTGAAACACGTCCAGAGCGGCCCCGGCCAGATGCCCGGAACGAAGCAGCGCTTCCAGGGCCTGTTCCTCAACGGCGTTTCCACGGCCAACGTTGATCAGGAATGCATCTCGGGGAAGCAGGGACAAGCGCTTTTCATTCAACAGATGAATCGTCTCCTGCGTGCCGGGCAAAGACAGGATCAGCAGATCGGTTTGAGGCAGTACCGCGTCCAACTGCTCCACGGGAAATACCCGGTCAAACATGCCACCGGGATTTTTTCCGCTGCGGTTTACCCCTATTATACTGGCAGGGGAAAAAGCCCGCAGGCGAATGGCGACCTCCCGCCCGATGTCCCCGGTGCCAAGCAGGGTGATCCGGCTGTTTTTGATGGAGCGGACAGGCAGATTCCGCGTCCAATCCCGGCGGGAAACGATTTCGTTGTATTCCGTCTGGCGGCGCATCATTTCCAGGGCTACCATCACAATGTGTTCCGCGATGGTAACGCCGTATGCCCCGGAGGAATTGGTCAGCACCGCGTCGGGGGAAAGGAAAGCGCCTGGCTGGGTGAACCGATCCACCCCCGCGAAGGGGCTGCACAGCCATTGAAGGCGCGGGGCATGACGGGCCAGCTCCGGGGCCTGGCCGAAAATGATTTCCGCGTCGGCGACGGAAGACAGCGCGGCCTCAGCGCTATCAAAAAAGCACGCTTCAAAGCCCTGGGCCTGTGCGGCGGCGAGAATTTGGTTTTGATGAACGCTGCTCAAATGGGGCAGCATCACGACGAGTTTTCTGCTCATGGGCAATTCCTCTTTTCTGCGGATTTTTGTAAAGGAATGTTGGAAGGGCAACCGCGTTTTATGAACGCCGAATGATATAACAATTCATGGATAGAACGTTGAAAACGGGCCATGCTAAGGTTGATATTGCGTGCTTTTGCCCACGGGGAAAGCATGGAAGGAGGAAAAGGCATGGCTTGTTTTTTGCGAAGAATGGCCTGCGTGCTTTGCGCATGCGTGTGTTTGGCGGGAATAATGCCGTCCGCAAAGGCGGAAGCGCCGCTGGAGGAGGGAGCCCCCATGACGCTCACCGCTCCCAGCGCTGTATTGATGGAGGCGGAAACGGGTGCGTTGATTTTTGAAAAAAATGCGGATGAACGGCGGCCCGCCGCGTCCATTACCAAGCTGATGACGCTGCTGCTGACCCTGGAAAAAATCGACGCGGGCGGCATTTCTTTGGAAGATAAGGTGACGGTGTCGCCTGCCGCGGCGGCCCAGCCCGGGTCTCAGGCGTTTTTGGACGCGGGAGCCGCTTATCCGATCAAGGACTTGCTGAAAGCGGTGATCATCTCCAGCGCCAACGATGGTGCGGCGGCCCTGGCGGAGTACATGGCGGGCACGGAGGAAAGCTTTGTATCCCTGATGAACGACCGGGCGGAAGAACTGGGCCTTCATAACACCCATTACAGGAACTGCACGGGCCTGCCCGCGGAAGGGCAGTACACCTGCGCCCGGGATGTGGCCGTTCTTTCCCGGGAGATCACCCGGCATCCCGTTTACTTTCAGTATTCTTCCATCTGGCTGGACAGCCTGACCCATCCTTCGGGCCGGGTGACGGATCTGACCAATACCAACCGCCTGGTGCGCTTTTATCCCGACTGCGACGGCTTGAAAACCGGCTCCACCAGCGAAGCCAAATACTGCCTGAGCGCCACAGCCCAACGAAACGGCATGCGCCTGATCGCCGTGGTGCTGGGCGTGCCCAACAGCCAAACCCGCTTTGACGAGGCCCGCGCCATGATGGATTACGGCTTTTCCGCCTATTCGCTCACGCCCGTAGCCCGGAAGGGGGATTTGATCGGCATGCAGGTGCCTGTCAAAATGGGGGCCCGGGACAGCGTAGACGCGGCGCTGGGAAGCGGGCTTTCCCTGCTGCTGCGCTCGGGACAGCAAAATCAACTGAGTTTTGAAACCAGCCTGCCGGAATGTGTCACCGCGCCGGTCAAGGCGGGGGAGCCCCTGGGCACGGTGCGGGTGCTGCTGGCGGGTAAACGCGTTGCGGAATTGCCCGCTGTGGCGGCCCAGGATGTGCGGCTGCCGGGCCTGCTGGAGGGCTTTTTCCGGCTGTGGGAGCATTTGCGGTAGGGAAGTCAAATCCTCCTTTTTGCGGTTTCCAGAACGGCGTCAAACGCGGGCTTTACATCCTTGTCCCCGGTGAACAGCAGGGGCCAGGAGCCTTCCTTCCGGAAGTAGGTCAGCCAGGTGTCCGCGTCGGTGACGCCCCAGAAGGATACGCTTTCCACGTCATAGCCGTCCCGCTTGAGACGCAGAAGCATATCAAAATAGTCTCGATAGCATTGGGCCAATTGCGCCTGATGGGCTTCATCCCGGAAGGGGCAGTGAATGTCCATTTCCGTTACATGCAGGGTCAGGCCCAGATCGCCGAAAGCCCGGGCGGCCTGCTCGCAGGCTGCGATGTCCATTTTGTCCCATTGCAGGTGGGCCTGCATGCCCATGCCGTCCACCAGGTTATCCGCCCGAAGCTTTTGAAGAAGCGCCGTCAGCGCTTCTTTTTTTGCCGGCACGAAGGTGGAATAATCGTTATAGAACAGCTTTTGCCCTGGGGCCCGATGCTTCCGCGCTGCCCGGAAAGCGGCGGGAACAAAGCTTTCCCCCAAAGTCTGATACCATAAGCTCTTGGTGCGGTAGCATCCCGGGGCCCCCTGGTCCGGCTCGATAGCCTCGTTCACCACGTCCCAGGCATAAACCGTGCCGGGATATTGGCTGTTTACATGCTCCATCACGCCTTGAATATAAGCTTCCAGCCGGGCGAGCATCACCTCCGGGGCGGCCAGCGGCGCGTCCGGCGCGTTATCCCAGTTTTTCGCGAAAAACCAACGGGGCGTTTGATTGTGCCACGCCAGCGTGTGGAACCGAACGGCGATTTCATTCTCCCGGGCGAAGGACAGCATTTGATCGGCCGGGGAGAAATGGAACGCGGGGCGAATGGGGTCCCCTTTTTGCAGCGTGGCTTCCCGATCCAGCAGCCTTTCCGGCTTCATTCCGTTTTCCGCGGTGATGGAGGAAAAATGGCGGCGGATCAGAGCGCGGTAATCGGGATCGTCCGTCATGCGGCCGGTGATGGCCGCGCCGATTTTGAATCTATTGCGGAAAGCGCCGCACAGGGACGGGGCGGTAAGGGCATTGTTCATGGCGAATCTCCTTTGAAACTTTCATCTGCGACCGTATGATCCGGCGATGACGCGCCGCAGGTTCACTATATACCAGCCGGGAGCGTTCTTCCATGGTTTTTCCACGCAAATTCCGCTGAAAACACGGATTTTTCCATCATGAACCGCGGAAAAAGTGAACGCAGGCTGAGCTTTGATTGACATAAAAGGAAATATTTAGTATAATAAAAGGGATGCCGCATGGTATCTGAGCAAGGAAAAACAAGTGAGGGAGAGCAATGGATCAGAACACAGCGCGAAAGCTTCTGCAGGTAGGGGAAGCTTTTCATATACCGGGCCCCTTCTTTTCGTATGAGGAAGTGAGCCAGGGGAACGTAAACCGCACCTACAAGTTGAACTACATCCGGGACGACGGTACGGGCATGGCCCAGATCAAGCCTTATCTGATGCAGCGGGTGAACACCTACGCCTTCAAAAATCCCATCCAGCTGATGGAGAACATCGACAAGGTAACGGAATACATCCGCAAAAAGCAGCCGGACAAAGTGGGCCTGCATTACCACCACACGGAAGCGGATGGGGAGCGGAAAACCTATCTGCTGGACAATGACAACGGGTTCTGGCGGGTATGCAACTATGTGCCCTCCGTTACGTTTGACACCTGCGACGACATCCGCGTGGTGCGAAACGCGGGGGAGGCCTTCGGCGATTTCCAGATGCAGCTGAGCGATTTTGACGCCAGCCAGCTTTATTACACCATTCCGGATTTCCATAACACCCGGAAGCGCTACGAGACCCTGATCCAGGATATGCGCCTGGACCCCTGCGGCCGGGTGGCGGAAGTGAAGGAAGAATTGGATTGGCTTTTGTCCGTGCAGGATCAGGCGTGCCGGCTGACGGACCTGTACAACGAGGGCAGGATGCCCCTGCGGGTGACGCACAACGATACGAAGATCAACAACGTGCTCTTTGACGAGCAGACCCACGATGCCCTGGTGGTCATCGATCTGGACACAGTGATGCCGGGCCTGGTGGGCCACGATTTCGGCGACGCCATCCGGTTTGCCGCCAACTTTGTGGAGGAGGACAGCGAGGAATACGAAAAGGCTGGCATCAACCTGAATATATACTGGGCCTTTGCTGAGGGCTTCCTGTCCAAAACGGCGCGCACGCTGACCAGCCTGGAGGTGGAAACCCTGGGCCTGTCCTGCTTCGTGCTGGCCTGCGAATTGGCTACCCGCTTCCTGGACGACTACATCAACGGCGATAAATACTTCAACGTGAAAAAGGAAAAACACAATCTGATCCGCACCCGGTGCCAGATCGCACTGGCCAAGGATATGCTGGAAAAGATGGACGCCATGAACGCCATCGTGCAGGGCTGCATGGTGAAATACCGGGGCGAAAATATCTAAAGCCATCAGGCTTGCCGATCAGGGGGATCAGGAAATGGCGCAGTATGATTATTTGATCGTGGGCGCGGGGCTGTTTGGCGCCGTATTTGCCCATGAAGCCCGGCAGGCAGGCAAAAAAGTGCTGGTGATCGATCGGCGGAACCATATCGGCGGCAATGTTTACACCGAGGATTGGGGCGGCATACCGGTTCACCGCTACGGAGCCCACATTTTCCATACGGACGACGAGGAAGTGTGGCGGTATGTGCAGCAGTTCGCCAGGTTCAACCGCTTTACCAACGCGCCGCTGGCCAAGTATGGAAACGAGCTGTATCACCTGCCCTTCAATATGAACACCTTTTACCAGATGTGGGGCGTCGTCACACCCGCGGAAGCCAGGGCCGTGATCGATGAACAAAAAAAGGAAATCACAGGGGAGCCCCGCAATCTGGAGGAACAGGCCATTTCTCTGGTGGGCCGGGATGTGTACACCAAGCTGATCAAAGGCTATACGGAAAAGCAATGGGGCCGGGAATGCAAGGATCTGCCCGCCTTTATCATCCGGAGGCTGCCGGTGCGCTTTGTGTATGACAACAATTATTTCAACGACCGCTTTCAGGGCATTCCCGCAGGCGGCTATACGCTCCTGGTGCAGCGGATGCTGGAGGGGGCGGAGGTGCTTTTGAACACGGATTTTGAAGCAGTGCGGGGCCTTGACTTGGCGGACACCGTTGTATACACCGGGCCCATCGACGCCTATTACGGCTATCGATTCGGGGAACTGGCCTACCGTTCGCTGCGGTTTGAAACGGAGGACCTGCAGGGGGTAAACGATTACCAGGGCAACGCGGTGATCAATTACACCGAGGCGGAGGTACCCTACACCCGGCTGATCGAGCATAAGCATTTTGCCTATGATCAGCCGGAGGTCATGAACCAGCACCATACCGTGATCAGCCGGGAATACCCCATGGACTGGAAACAGGGCCTGGAGCCCTATTATCCCGTCAATGACGACGCCAACCATCAGCTGTTCGCCCGGTATCAGGCCCTGGCTGATTCGGAACAGAACGTGATATTCGGCGGCCGCCTGGGCCAGTACCGCTATTACGATATGGACGATACGATCCGCGCAGCGCTGGACTGCGCCCGGGATACCCTGAACAAAAACGTTGCTTTCACATGATGCGAAGAATCGGCGCTTGAGAAAAAGAAGGATGTGTGGCTATGCTTTGCGAAGATAAGTTTCTTGAAATTTACGGAAGGACTCCGGACGGGATTTCCTTCTCTCCCTACCGCATCTGCCCCATCGGCGCGCACAGCGACCACAATCTGGGCAAGATCACCGGTCTGGCCATCGATCAGGGCATTCATATCGCCTTCCGCCCCAAAAACAACGGCGTGATCGAAATGGTGTCGCTGCAGTTTCCCAAGCGTGCCCAGTGGCACATTCGGGAAATCGGCGATAAGACCGGGGACTGGGCGGATTACCTTCGGGGGGCCACCTGGGCGCTGGCCAAAAAGTATGCGCTTACCCTGGGCCTGTGCGGCGTGATCGAGGGCAGTTTGCCCATCGGGGGCCTCAGCTCCTCCGCCGCCGTGATCCTGGCCTTCCTGGACGCCATGTGCAAGGTGAACGGCATCAAGCTGCCGCCCCAGGAGCTGATTGAGATCGCGTTTGACGCGGAAAAGAATTACGTGGGCGTGAATGTGGGCACCCTGGATCAGAGCTGCGAGGTGCTGAGCAAAAAGGATCATCTGCTCTATCTGGACTGCAAAGACAATCGCTATGAACTGATACCCACCAACCCTTGTATGAAACCCTATAGGATCGCCATTTTCTTTTCTGGTCTGGAGCATTCTTTGGCTGGAAGCAAGTACAACATGAGAGTGGACGAGCTGCGGGCGGGCGTGTATGCGCTGCAGGCGTTTTCAGGCTATGATTACGGCAAATTCAATCAGGCCAACGCCCGGGATGTAAGCTGGAGCGTGTACCAGGCGTACAAGGATCGGCTGCCTGCGCCCTGGGCCAAGCGCTGCGAGCATTGGTACACGGAGTTTCAGCGGGTGGAGGAAGGCGCGGAAGCCTGGCGGCGCGGCGATCTGGAATCCTATGGCAGGCTGAGCTTTGAATCCGGCTGGAGCAGCATCCACAATTGGGAATCCGGCGCGCCGGAGCAGATCAAGCTGTACGAGATCATGACGGAAACGGACGGCATCTACGGCGGCCGTTTCTCCGGAGCGGGCTTCAAGGGCTGCTGCATGGCGCTGATCGATCCTGAAAAGGCGGAAAGCATCGCGGAAAGGGTGGAACGGGAATACCTGACCGCATTCCCGGAAATGAAGGGCAAATACAGCTTCCATCTGTGCCGGAGCGCGGATGGGATCGCAAATCAAAAGTGAAAGGCTGAACGGTATGAAATGTGTCATTCTGGCCGCGGGCTACGCCACGCGCCTGTATCCCCTGACGGAAAATTTTCCCAAACCGCTTTTGAAGGTGGGGGAGAAAACCATCCTGGACTGGATGCTGGAGGATATTCACACCAGCGGCCTGGTGGATGAATATATCGTGATTTCCAATCACAAGTTCGCTCCCCATTTCCAGGAATGGGCGGGGACCCACGCGCTGCCCATTACGGTGGTGGACGACGGCACCAGCAGCAATGAAACCCGACTGGGGGCCGTGTGCGACATTCAATTCGCAATCGACCAATTGAATCTGGACGACGATTTGCTGATCATCGCCGGGGACAACGTGCTGGATTTTTCACTGGTGAAGTTTATCGGGTATGCCAAAGAAAAGAACACCTCCTGCGTGATGCGGTATTATGAAGCGGATGAAAAACGGCTGACCAAAAGCGGCGTTGCTGTGATCGACGAAAATGAAACGCTGCTGGAGCTGGAGGAAAAGCCGTCGCAGCCTAAATCTCATTGGTGCACGCCGCCCTTTTATTTTTACAAGGCGGAGGACGCGAAAAAAATCAAAGCCGCCATTTTAGGCGGCTGCGGCACCGACGCGCCGGGCAGCCTGGTTGCCTGGATGTGCGCCCACAGCGTGATGCACAGCATGGAAATGCCGGGCAGCCGCTATGATATCGGCAATCTGGAAAGCTACCGGGCCGTGCAGGAAAACTACAAGGGGATCACGAAATAATACGGGCCGGAACTGCCGGCTGATGAGAAGGGAAGCGGCAGAGGGATTTGTCCTTCCCTCGTTTCCTATCGGCGGGCGGCGTGGATCGGAACACGTTGGCGGCCTTCATCCATCCCCGCATCATGCCCGCCTGCCAGATGACGGAAGATTTGTTTGCCAACGATCGTGACGGACAGGGCTTTCGCAAATAGGCAAACGGTTGTGCCATTCTATCGTTGGCTCCGGGAATACGGAACCGTGGGAGTCCAACCCCCACGGTTCCTTGCTTTACCGGGGGAAAGGAACAAAAGAACAGAAAAGCATGCTTGCTTCCCCATGCCGCCGAAAGAAGCGGGAAAGGCTTTTGAATGTTTGAGGAGGAAAAAACATGAGCGATCTGCTGAAGTCCTGCCCCTGCATCACCCGATATGAACGCAACCCCGTGCTGACGGGAAGCCAGGTGCCCTATGCCAGTGATTTGGTTTTCAATGCCGGGGTGATCCGCTGGAAAGGGCAGTACGCCATGGTGTTCCGCAATGATTATGGCTGTACGCAGCCTGAATGGGAGAGCGGAAAGCGTTTCAAAGGCACCAATATCGGCATCGCCTTCAGCAAAGACGGGATCGCCTGGCAGGTGGGCGAAAAGCCCTGCTTTGATATCCGGGACGAAAACACCGCCGTTTTGTTTGATGTGCCCAAAGGCGAAATCACCCGCTGCTATGATCCCAGGCTGACGGTGATCGACGGGGAAGCATACATGACCTTCGCGGTGGATACGCGCCACGGCCTGCGGGGCGGCATCGCCAAAACAAAGGATTTGGAGCATTTTGAGGTGCTGTCCCTGTCCGTGCCGGACAACCGGAATATGGTGCTGTTCCCGGAAAAAATCAATGGGATGTATCTGCGTCTGGAGCGGCCCATGCCCGTTTACAGCCGGGGCCGGGACCGGTTCGATATTTGGCTCAGCGAATCGCCGGATCTGATTTATTGGGGACGCCCCACCCTGCTGGCGGGGGTGGAGGATTTTCCTTACGCCAATGATAAAATCGGCCCCGGCGCTCCGCCGGTGAAAACGAAAAAGGGATGGCTGGTGTTCACCCACGGCGTGGACCGGGACGATACCCGCGGAAAGAACGGCTGGGAGAACACCTGGAAAAAGCGGTACTGCGCGGGCATGATGCTGCTGGATTTGGAAAATCCCAGAAAGGTGCTGGGCATTTACAGAAAGCCCCTGCTTGCCCCGGAAACGGATTATGAAGTGAAAAACGGCTTCCGCACCAACGTCATTTTCCCCACCGGCGCGATCCTGGAGGACGATGGGACGGTGAAAATCTATTACGGCGCGTCGGATACCGTGATCGCCCTGGCCACGGCTAAGGCGGATGATTTGGCGGATCTGTGTCTGCAGGGATGAACAGAGCGCAAAGCAGGAGGCTCCAGGAAAGCATCAAGGAACGGGCGAAGGGGATGACGGGATGAGACTCAGGCTGGCGGACCGAATGGAAATCTCCCTGGGACAGGGCTTCTTTCCCTGCGACGGGAAAACGACGAAGGATATGGCCGCGGAACAGCGAATGGAAAATGAGTGCCTGAAGGTGCAATTGACGTCGGAAGAAAGCCGCGTCTGCTTCCTGCGCCTTCGCTGGAATTTTACAGCTTCCGAGCAAATGGGGGAACATGTGAAAGTGCTGGGGGACGCCTGGGAGCGCAGCTATGGGGATTTGGCCTGGCTGCCTATGGACGCGGAGCGGCGCCTGCCCTGGGTGTGCGCCGTATCCAACGGAACGGACAGCACTTTGGATTATAACGGACGCTGGACAATGTGCTTTGGGGTCAAAACCCAGCCCGGCGCGTTTTGCTTGTGGCAATTGGACCAGGACGGCGTGGCCCTGACCTGCGACGTGCGAAACGGCGGAACAGGCGTGCTGCTGCGGGGACGCACCCTGAACGTGTGCGAAATCGTGATGCAGGAATACCGGGATGTGTCCGCGTTTCAGGCGCTGACCCGGTTCTATGGTTTGCTGTGCGATCAGCCGCTGCGTCCCGACGCGCCCATATACGGCGCGAACAATTGGTATTACGCTTACGGAAAAAGCAGCGCGGGAGAGATCCGGCAGGATGCCGCGCTTATTTCCCGCCTGAGCGGAGATGCGGAAAACCGGCCCTTCATGGTGATCGACGACGGCTGGCAGAAGAACCCCACCGACGGCCCCTGGGACAAGGGAAATGATCGCTTCCCCGATATGAAAGGGCTTTGCGATGATATGAAAGCGCTGCGTGTAAGGCCCGGCCTGTGGGTGCGGTATCTGGCGGACGAGCGTGGGGAAACGCCGGGCATTACAGAGGAAATGCGCCTGTCACGGAATCCTCATTATCTGGACCCGTCCCATCCCGCTGTGCTGCAAAAAGTAATGGAAGATACCAAACGGTTCACGGAGGATTGGGGCTATCAGCTGATCAAGCATGATTTTTCCACCTGCGATATTTTCGGCTTCTGGGGCTTTCAACGGAAAGGCTTTTTGGCGGAGGACGGCTGGCGCTTCTTTGATGAAACGAAAACCAGCGCGGAAATCATTGTGCAATTCTATCGGACGATTTTTGACAGCGCCGCACCCGGTACGGTGATTTTGGGCTGCAACGTGATCGGCCATCTGG
>JAEEGL016184460.1_pt1 | contig 10982 bp, 9 predicted proteins | sample 9134231 | NCBI WGS metagenome assembly JAEEGL01 (sample SAMN16246548, study PRJNA631951) | gut metagenome | biome: gut microbiome; feature: rumen; material: fiber-attached | host: Bos | place: Iran: Karaj | collected 2018-10 | reverse complement strand
TCAGGAGCAATGCCTTTTGCACAGCTCCACTATCCATTTGAGAACAAGGAGCTCTTCGAGAAGCAGTTCCCTGCAGAGTTCATCTCAGAGGCTGTAGATCAGACAAGAGGATGGTTCTACTCACTTCACGCAGAGGCTACACTTCTTTTCAACAAGCCTGCATTTAAGAACGTTATCGTTCTTGGTCTTGTTCAGGATGAGAACGGACAGAAGATGAGTAAGTCAAAGGGCAACGCCGTTGATCCTTTCGACGCTCTTGAGAAATACGGTGCAGATGCCATCAGATGGTACTTCTACACCAACAGCGCACCATGGCTTCCTTCAAGATTCTCCGGTGACGCCGTTATGGAAGGACAGCGCAAGTTCCTTGGTACCCTTTGGAACACCTACGCATTCTTCGTACTTTACGCTAATATCGACGGTTTCGATGCAGCTAACTACAAACTGGAGCTTGATAAGCTCACCGTTATGGACAAGTGGCTTCTTAGTAAGCTTAACAGCTGCGTAAAAGCTGTAGATGAGAACCTTAATAACTACAGAATTCCTGAGGCAGGCAAGGCTCTTGACAACTTTGTTGACGAGATGTCCAACTGGTATGTAAGAAGATCCCGTGAGAGATTCTGGGCTAAGGGAATGGAGCAGGACAAGATCTCTGCTTACATGACTCTTTACACTGCTCTTGTTACAGTATCCAAGGCAGCTGCTCCCATGGTTCCTTTCATGACAGAGCAGATCTACCAGAACCTTGTAAGAAAGAGCTTTGCAGATGCACCTGAATCAATCCACCTTTGCGACTTCCCTGCAGTAGATGAGTCTCTCATCGACGCTAAGCTTGAGAAGGACATGGAGGAAGTTCTTGATATCGTAGTTCTTGGACGTGCCGGCAGAAATGCAGCCAACATCAAGAACCGTCAGCCTATCGGACAGATGTATGTTAAGGCTGAGCAGACAGTAGGTGAGTTCTACACAGATATCATCAGAGAAGAGCTCAATGTTAAGAATGTTGCCTTCACAGATGACGTTCGCGACTTTACAAGCTACACCTTCAAGCCACAGCTTAAGACCTTGGGACCTAAGTACGGCAAGAACATCGGAGCAATCAAGGCTTACCTTGAGACTCTCGACGGAAATGCAACCATGGATGAGCTCAACACTAACGGCTCCATCAAGTTCAATGTCAACGACGTTGACGTAGAGCTTGTCAAGGAGGATCTCCTTATCGAGATGGCTCAGAAGGAAGGCTTCATTTCTCAGGAGAACTGGGGAATCACAGTGGTTCTTGATACCAACCTTTCAGAGGAGCTTATCAAGGAAGGTTTCGTCCTTGAGGTTATCAGTAAGGTTCAGACCATGCGTAAGGATTCAGGCTTCGAAGTAATGGATCACATCAAGGTTTCACTTAACGGTAACGACAAGCTTGCTGAGATTGTTAAGGCCAACGAGAGCAGCATCTCCACCAAGGTCCTTGCAAACGAGGTGGTATACGGATCTGACGTTGCTAACGCAAAAGAGTGGGATATCAACGGCGAGAAGGTTACTATCGGCGTTGAGAAGGTTTAATTATCTGAAGACATAAGATAAATATTTAGGGGGCTGACTTTTTCAAAAAAGTCAGCTCTCTTTATTTTGTGAATTAACAGGTTTTAACTGACCGTTTCCGAGGCTTATTTATTCGGATGCATCAATTACAATTGGCAGTAGTTGATAAGAAAATTAACGGGGTAAAGAAAGTTATGAAAAAGAGAATAAGTTTTTTAACAGCTGTTTTGACAGCATCTATGCTGGCCGGTTGCGGAGCGGTACCGGTGACAGAAACTGAGCCTGAAGCTGAGAAGTCAGATCTTCGAGAGCTCTTGGAGGAGACTACTTCAGATAAGGCTTTTTCAGATGATACTACTTCGAAGGAAGAGTTGACAGCACCGGTTCGAAATGAAGAGACGTCATACGCTTATGACATTATGGTGAAGACAGCAAGACCTTTTGAGGGTTATGAGGAAACAGGAACAAGGACTGCCGAAGAAAAAACGGATAATGCCTATGCCATGGCAAGAGAAGAGGGCGAAGGAGACTTTGCCAAGTACATGGATGGATATGCAGAATCCTCATTAAACGGTAAGCTTTCCCTCTATCGCAGAAAATCCGGGGATGAAAAGTTCATCTATGAGATTCAGGAAAGTGGCGAGACTGTCATCACAACTCCTGAATTTGATAATTCCATCTATTCTTATCACTATTTTCAGGTGGCTGATATGGACCGTGATGGAACAGAGGAAATACTGGTGGCTGACTATATACCCACTACAGCAATAATGGCAGTTGGACAGTTTTATGTTTATAAGAAATCAGGAGAGACCTGGGATCTTTTTGCCGGAAACAGCTGCGACGGACAGGGAAATATTGAAACCCTTCTTGAGGGACGATCAGAATACCAGGATGCCCGCATTGACGATGTGGAACTGATGGAGGATGGACTTAGAGTTATCACTGACAAAGGAACCAAGATAGATGCTGTGTTTTATGGTGAGGAATATGAGCTTATGATCACAGAGCGTCAGGAAGGTGAGAGTGATGCTCCCGAGAGTGAGAGTGCCATGACTCCCAGGACATTTTTTGCCGAATGCATGGGAACTTATTCCTATGAGGGATGTACTCTTGACGGATCTGATGGCATCCTGGTCATCGAAGAAGGCGATTACTCCTTCATAGAATTCAGCGATTATATCGGAGGAGATGATTGGAATTACCGTTTTGAGGCCAATGATTCCAACTGTAAAGAGATCAGGGGAAACAAGGCATATGTTGAATATCCCGAGATGGTATATGCCGATGATACAGCCATTTTTTCCTATTACATATTTGAGAAGACCGATGAAGGCATAAATGTATACTTCAGTAAGAACTCTTTTGATGAAGCAGAGCTCATATACTCAGCTGTAAAATGATCAAGGCACCTGCCCCTGTCGCCACCGAAGAAGATCTTCAGCCCGGCGATTTGATCTTTATGAAAAATCCGACAGATGGAATACATCATGTGGTTATATACGCCGGAGGCGGCATGGTAGTTGAAGCTGCCAATTCCAAGAAAGGAATGAAATACCGTTCTTTGGATGAGTGGAGAGGTGAGGAGCTTCTTTTTGCCAAGGTGGTTAAGAACTAATAATTTGGGATAAATGAGGATTTGATTATGAAAAAAAGTTAATGGCAGTAATGAGCATGGCGCTGGTTCTTGCTTGCACCGCTTGTGCGGAGACAAACACAGCTGGCAGTGTGCCGGTTGATAACGAGGAACAGGTAAGCGCAGAACAGATTATTGCTAAGTTACCTCAGGAAACGTCGGATGAGGCAGCTAAGGCTGAGAGCAGCGAAGGAGATAATGATACAGATAGTTTGGTAGCTGAGCAGACTCCATCTGGGTATGAGCTTGTGGGAGAGGCACTTTCCGAGGAGGAGCTGACAGAAATCTCTGAGAAGATTTCATCTGCAGAGTACAATGGTTTTTTAACAACTGCCTATGAGACGGCTGAAGATATAGATTGGACTAGGGTTTTGTACTGCGGAGCCGATATCGGAGCGATTAATGAGGCAAGCGATGAGGAAGTTGCTGCTTATCTGGAAACAGCAGGTACTGAGGAGTACGGTGATATCCTTTCCATCAAGAGAGCGGATCTGGAGGCATATGTTCAAAAGCATACGAAGACAGATTATAAGTCTGCAAAAAATCCTTATAAAGGGACCTATGTTGATGCCTACGATACCTATTATGTTCAGCGCTCAGAAGGTTATCTCTATAACTACAAATGTCTGGAGGGAGCAAAAGACGGCCCGGTGTATACGGTAATTGTTGAGAACACCGAATATGGAAGCTATGACAGGAGATCTGAGTTTTGCTTTGAGAAAGAAGGAGATACTCTTGTAGTAAGATCCAACAGAATCCTGTGGGAAGAGCAGGCAAAGAGCCGGTTCGATGTGGCTTCTACACTGTATGTCGATAGCAAATGCGAGATATATTGCTATGAGAACGGATATGTGCTCCTTGTAGTTGATGGCAATTCCAAGGATCACGTCTTTGCAGAATATGATTCCAAGCGCATGGAAGTTAAAGATGTGGCAAGCTTTGATGTAAACGGCGATGGATATGAAGATCTGGTACTTATCGGAAGTGCAGATAACTGTGATCATGTAAATATATTTAAGTATGATGAAAGAAGAGTCGGCTTATTCCCTGATGAGGAATGTGATCTTGAGATAGATGGCAAGCTGGGCACTTCCATTGATATGGATTCCGTAAAGGCCTTAATTGAGACGTAAATCTGACGAATCTGTAATCTGATATTGAAGAAAATGTGGAGAAGTATGTATGAAAAAGAAGTTTATTACACTTATGATGGTTGGTGCTATTTTGACCGGTTGCGGTCAATGTGAGACTGTCGCAGATAATCAACAGAGCGTACAGGAAAACACCGCAGCAGAGTTAAATAGCCAAGTAGAGGTAGATAGAAGTGCTGAGGCAAATAGCAATGTAGGGACAGACCGCTTCGGACGTTTTTCCAAGGTGATGGATAATGAAGAGCCCTTCTTTTGTTTCGAGTGGGCAGATGAGGAGATGACCCTTGAGGAGTACGGGATAAGCATTATGGCGGAAGGAATCCCTGAGGTCAAGGAATATACCTTTGTTGATCTTGACGGTGAGAACGGAGAGGAACTGATACTGTATTGCACTCAGGGAGGTGGCAACTTCCTCATACTTACGGAAGTAGACGGTAAGTTCTATGGTACAAGCAAGGGCTACCGATGCTTCGAGGAGCTTCAGAAGGATGGCAAATACCTGGGAAATGGCGGTATTGGTGACAACTACTATTACACCATGAAGATTGGTAAAGACGGCGTTACTGAAAATATGTTTGCTGAGCAGCATACAGAGTGGCCTGAGGAAGGTGAACCTATCGACAATCTGGTTGTTAACGGAGAACCTGTTGATGATCTTCAGGGGTGGCTTGATCAAAATTACTCAGATCCGGCTGAGTGGATAGCATACTAATAAGCTGCAGAATCAGAACCTGTTACCTCTGATTCTGCAGCTTTTTTACCGGTGTTTAGAGTTTACGCTAATTTTATAAATTGGTGTACGGTTTTGCGGTAAAATAGTTACATACATATTATACTGAGCCATAAAAGGACTTGATTTTTGTGCGAAAAGTGCGTATATCATAGTATTAACCAGAACCGGTCAATATTATTTCAGATAATACGCGGGTTTATGGCGTAAGTGAGGAGGCAACATGAAGAAAAAACAGCTATCTTTTGACAAAGACCTATTCAAACGAAGTGTGCAGTACAATGTAAAGACTCTGTACCGTAAGACCATGGAAGAGGCAACGCCCCAGCAGCTCTATCAGGCAGCAGCCTACGCCATCAAGGACGCCATTGTCGACCACTGGATGACAACCCAGAAGGCGGCAGCAGAGCAGGATCCCAAGATTGTGTACTACATGTCAATGGAATTCCTTATGGGAAGGGCATTTGGTAACAACCTCATCAATCTTCAGGCTTACAAGCCGGTTAAAGAGGCTCTTGATGAGCTGGGAATCGATGTTAACCTTATTGAGGATCAGGAGCCGGATCCGGCCCTTGGAAACGGTGGCCTTGGAAGACTCGCCGCTTGTTTCCTGGATTCTCTTTCTACCCTGGGATATCTGGCTTATGGCTGCGGTATCCGCTATAAATACGGTATGTTCCGTCAGGTTATTCAGGACGGTTATCAGGTTGAGGCGCCGGATACCTGGCTTGAGAACGGCAATCCGTTTGAGCTTAGAAGAAATGAGTACGCCAAAGAGGTTAAATTCGGAGGCTACGTAAATGTTTATACAGATGATTACGGCAGAACAATATTCAAGCAGGAGGGATATCAGGTTGTAAGAGCAGTTCCCTACGATCTGCCGGTTATCGGATATGGCAACGGCGTTGTTAATACCCTTAGAATCTGGGACGCCGAGCCTATCCAGTGTTTCCAGCTTGACTCTTTTGACAAGGGTGATTATCAGAAGGCTGTTGAGCAGGAGAATCTTGCCAGCCAGCTATGCGAGGTACTTTATCCCAACGACAATCATATCGCGGGAAAAGAACTTCGTCTCAAACAGCAGTATTTCTTTATCTCTGCTTCGGTTCAGACTGCAGTAAAGAGATACTTAAAGCACCACGAAGACATCAGACGTTTTTACGAAAAAGCAGTTTTCCAGCTCAACGATACGCATCCGACGGTTGCGGTCGCAGAGCTTATGCGTGTTCTCATGGATGAATACTATCTTTCCTGGGATGACGCTTGGAATGTTACTATAAATACCTGCTGCTACACCAACCACACCATCATGGCTGAGGCTCTTGAGAAGTGGCCAATGGATCTTTTCCAGAGACTTCTTCCCAGAATCTTCCAGATCGTCGATGAGATTAACAGAAGATTCGTGGATCAGATCATGCGCCAGTATTCAGGCAGTGCAGGAATTGATGTTCAGGCCAAGATCCGCAGCATGGCTATACTTTACGACAATCAGGTCAAGATGGCTCACCTTGCCATAGTAGGCGGACATTCCGTTAACGGTGTAGCTAGGCTCCATACCGAGATCCTTAAAAAGAGAGAGCTTAAGGACTTCTACGAGATGATGCCGGAGAAGTTCAACAACAAGACCAACGGAATCACCCAGAGAAGATTCCTTATGCATGCCAATCCGCTTCTGGCTGATTGGGTAACAGACAAGATCGGAGATGACTGGATCACAGATCTGTCTCAGATGGACAAGCTCAAAGCCTATGCAACCGACAAAAAGGCTCTTGCGCAGTTTATGGATATCAAGCTCAAAAACAAGGAACGTCTTGCGGCATATATCCTTGAGCATAACGGAGTTAAGGTTGATCCTAAGTCAATTTTTGATGTACAGGTTAAGAGACTTCATGAGTATAAGAGACAGCTCCTGAATATCCTGACAGTTATGTACAAGTATCATGACATTAAGACTCATCCCAGCAAAGATTTTTATCCGAAGACCTATATCTTCGGTGCCAAGGCGGCTGCGGGATATCTTACAGCCAAGCTTACCATCAAGCTTATCAACTCGGTTGCGGATGTTATCAATAACGATAAGGATATCAAGGGCAAGATCAAGGTAGTATTCATCGAGGATTACAGAGTATCCAACGCAGAGCTTATCTTCGCTGCAGCAGATGTCTCCGAACAGATATCCACTGCAAGTAAGGAAGCTTCCGGAACAGGTAACATGAAGATGATGCTTAACGGCGCAGTTACCTTGGGAACTCTTGACGGAGCTAACGTTGAGATTGTTAATGAGGTTGGAGAGGAGAACGCCTTTATCTTCGGTCTGACTTCACAGGAAGTTATGGATTATGAGAAGAACGGCGGCTACAACCCTCAGGATATTTATCACTCTGATCCAAACGTCAAGGTTGCTCTGGATATGCTTGTAGATGGCACCTTCTCCAAGGACAGAGAGCTGTTCAGACCTCTGTACAACAGCCTTCTTACAGGCATTGGCGGAAACAAAGCGGATCAGTACTTTATTCTGAAGGATTTCGAGTCTTATCTTGAGGCTCAGAACCGCATTTCCGATGCTTATGCAGACAAGAAGCGCTGGGCTAAGATGGCACTTCTCAACACAGCAAGCTGTGGCAAGTTCTCATCCGACAGAACCATTCAGGAATATGTTGATGATGTTTGGCATCTGGATAAATTGCAGATTGAAGTTAAATAAAAACTATTGGGTCAGGTTTTAATACCTGGCCCTTTTTGTTGTTATTATTAAACGGCCATACGAACGCCAAATAATGATAAAACATCAAATTCTTATGACTTTCTTAAGATTTGTTTAAGACTTTCTTAAGATTTGGCCAAAACTATTTACAACATACTATATTGGTGCTAATCTTTCCTCATTGAAAGCAACGTATAGTTCTACTCCCAACCGGGAGTGATCCACGAGTGCGGACGATGTGTCTAATTCATCGTTATACAATCTTGCATTCGGGATATCTTTCATTCAACCACTGAATGTGCAGGGCAGATCCTTGCTTACCTATCACCTACACCCGTCTTGCATGTTCTTTTTGTAGACATTCTGTCTATGAGTCTATTCTCTCTGCATGTTCAGTGGATTGTCTTCATAAATTGAAAGGAAATAAATCTGAAATGAGTACGGAAATTAATATGATATTGTCGTCGAATACCCCTATTACCTTTGATGAGGCCAAGAAGCACCAGCTACAACGAACTACCGGACTATTTTTCGGTAACGATTCTGTCTTATGATCCCTTTGGCGCAGGTGATATGTATTATGAAGTACGCTCGGTTATAACGACTCACCCGAAGATAGAGTATATGGACGGAATAATGCGCATTTTTCTCTACTGTAAAGGTAATAATAATCTGTCAGAAAGAAAAGAATATGGAGAAAGACTACAGGAGGTGCTAGAATATATAGTAGATGGGGCTGTGCGAGAGAATCCAAGCCGTATTGTGACACAGATGAATGATATTGTTACCGAAACTAAGGAAAGAGCGGAGGTTACAGAGAGATATATGCAGAAGTGGGATGAACTTGAGCACATAAAGAGGGATCTTCGGAGTGCGATGGCGGATGACGTCAGGCGGGAGGTTATTGAGGAAGTAAGACAGGAAGTAAGGCAGGAAGTAACGGAGGAAGTGACTGCGAAAGCTTATAAAAAGAGTGCCAAAGAGCTCATTGACTATGGACGTTTACTAGGGGACTCCGAGGAAAACATTCGGAGACGAATTGTTGAAAAATATGATTTTGATGATAAAACCATAGAAGAATTGCTTGTTCGATAATTGTACCTGTTGGTTTGATATGAGAAGTTTGTATAGAGGGAGGGTGCTATGGAAGAAGTATATCAGACTGCGGAGAGCATACTGAGATATATAGTTGAGTTTTCAACGCTGCTTCTGGAGTTTGCCGGAATATGTATTCTTGTTCACACCGGTGTAAAAAGTTTTATCCTGTGGATCAAGAAAAATGATGCCATTCGCCTGGAGCTTGCTCAGGGCATAGCACTTGCTCTGGAATTCAAACTTGGAGGAGAGGTCCTTAGAACCGTAGTTGTCCGTGACTGGGCAGAGCTGGGAATCCTCGGAGCCATCATAACTCTCCGGGCTGTTCTTACCTTCCTGATTCATTGGGAAATCAAGAATGAGAAGAAAGCACTGGAACCCGATATCAAAGAATGAAGTTGAGGCTGTTACGATGCTGTAGCAGCCTTTTTTATGCGATTATGGCGGGGACTGTGATAGAATAGCATAGAATATTAGGAAAGAAGGAAAAGAGATGATAGTTTATCATATTAGTCAGACACTGAAAGAAGGGGACGCAATGGTTCGGGACCATCAGAGGTGCATGGAACTTAGCAGGCCCTTTATTCAGGCGTTGGAGTATGACAAATCTTGTTTTTATGGGATGGTGCTGAATGCGAAGTATATGTTCGCGGTGCTTAAAAGGTTTGGATTAAGAGAATGGTCTGATTATGCCAAGTGGGCTACTGAAGGTCTGTTCGAGTATGTCAGACAGACTGAATTTCCTGATTGCATCAGCAGGTTGAACTGTAATTACTTTTATACGGATCTTGCAGACAGTAAAAAACTCTATGAGATGGACTGGGGCGAAGAAACCGAAGAAGAGCGCAGCAAGGTGCATCTGTTTGAGGTTGAAGTCGATGAGAACAGAATCGAAAAGAGAGATATGTCTATCTATGATGAAGCCTATGACGCCATGAGCGCCAGACAGGATATGGAAAAGGCCCTTGAATGAGCAAGGAAGTATTATACAGGCGAACATGGAGATGAGCCTATATGGGAATATTTATATGCAGGAGATGCTGTTGCAGGAAGGAATATAACAGAAGTGCTAGGGGAATAAGGTGGTATATGTCAAGAAATTGGGGGTTATGAAGGCAGTTAATGGGATACTTTCCAATGAATATATTCTGAGACAAACATACGCCACCCTTGACAGCACAAAGAATAATTGCTGCGTCAGATACACCGACGGCGAGGAACTCAGGAACAATCTTGTGCAGATTGTTATTTTATGGATGGAGAATCAACAGTGGTACGCTAATGTGGTTGGAAAATGATCGTTGCTTAGGAGTAACACTTGAAAAATGATTAAGAGAATGAAGGAGTGTATACTTTGCTGAGATATAACACTTGTATGCTTTTTGCTATTCATGGGGAGTGTCAATTATAGATAGTGCAACACTTGTAGAAGAATCAGAAAGATATAGGAGTGTTAATTGAGTCTCATATTTCCGGAAATAGCTAAGTTTTGGCACTTGAAAAAGCAGTTCTTAGCTGATTGAGTGTTTGATACAGAATAAGGCACAAATATAAGACACTTGAAAAAACATTTGGGAAGCTAAGAAGTGTATGGTAGGAGAAATGGAAATAAAAAATATTAAGCCAGCAAAAGGGATTGTGTGAACGCAGAGCACGAGAGGCAAGTAAGTGTAAGTAGTGGCTTCCAGGGAGGGGACGGCAAATAAAATAGAGCAGATAAATTCATCGATTTCGGTTCTGCAAAGATGAGACCTATGAAGTAGGAGTGCCTTATGTACGAGTACTTCATGTTCAGGGCTCTTCGGAGCGCTTAGAACCGTGAGATGAATTTATCTGCTCTATTTTATTACAACGTCCCCGGTCTTCCGGGAAACCACTAATTACTTGTTCTCGTGCTCAAGTGAAGCTTTGATGAAGCCGGAGAAGAGCGGGTGCGGCCTATTAGGACGAGACTTAAGCTCCGGATGAGCCTGCGTTGCCATATGGAATGAATTGGAGGGCAGCTCGATCATCTCTACAATACGTCCGTCAGGTGACAGTCCGCAGAGCTTCATGCCGTTCTGTACAAGAACAGCGCGGTAATCATTGTTAACCTCGTATCTGTGGCGGTGACGCTCTGTGATATTC
>JAEEGL015774837.1_pt1 | contig 10982 bp, 8 predicted proteins | sample 9134231 | NCBI WGS metagenome assembly JAEEGL01 (sample SAMN16246548, study PRJNA631951) | gut metagenome | biome: gut microbiome; feature: rumen; material: fiber-attached | host: Bos | place: Iran: Karaj | collected 2018-10 | reverse complement strand
GCAATAGGTGGCGTAGCGGCAGTCCCAGCCGGGGAAAAAGCCTTCGCGGAGGGCGGCGTATTGCTCTTCGTCCAGCACGATGTCGGCGAGCACCATTTCCGGGATCCAGCCGGGCCAGCGTTCGATGCGCTTGTGGAGGAAGGATGCGATCCCGGGCACCAAGCGCCGCACTCTTCTGGGGTCGAATGGGGAATTATATGCCCAGAAGTGCTGCAGCTCCTGGCGGCTGCGAATGAGGAATTGCTGGATTTCGCTTATGTCGCGGTTCCAGAAGAATCGCTTGAGCGTATCGTCGACCCGCAGGACGCCAAGGGCATCGTGGAACCACTTGGTCAGGACTTCGGGGTCGATCTCGCCGGGCGGCAGGGGGCGCGGTTGGTTGCGGTCGAAGGTGCACATGGGCGGGCGTTTTTTGTTGTGTAAAGTTACACAGAATTATTCAGAATTGATACGAATCTTTACCGCTCTCCCCTGCCCCCGGGCCAACTGGCTGCGGGGCTGACGTCGGGGAAGGGCGAGGCTGTCCTCTCCGGTCGCTCGACGGCTAACTCCTCCTTTTTAGCCGCCGCCTGTGTCGGCGTCTAACAGTCGTCAGACAGACGCCGTCGTGCTGCGGCCCGCCGCCTCCTCACAGCTGCGCTGCAGGAGGCGGCGCGTCCGCAGCACCGCTTCCCTCCGAGGGCCTCGCTTGTCCTTCCCCTCCTATTCGCTCCGCAGCCAGTCGGTCCCGGGGAGTTGAGCAATAATTCTTTGACATCAAGTTAGTAAAACATTAAATATTAACGAGTCATAATATCACGATATCGATTTTTCGCATCATTAGCATTCCTGCTGAGTCTTATATCTTGTTATACAAAAAATGATTAAATTTGCGTATTAGCATAGTTAACAACAATAAACAAAACGATATCTATTTCTAGGGAAGCATGGTTTTACCTTCTGAAGGAATAGTGGATGCAGGGCGATTGTCAAGGATATATGACAACACAACTGCAACTTACAAGTTCTATTGGTTTGTATCAATCTTAGATTTGATATGTGCCAATCCGGGACGCCGTTGTTTCTCTTTTGAGGAAATAATAGCAGGGATGATTGCTGAGGCATGGTATCCTATTCACTACTTCAGGTTATCTTTTGGAAAAATGGACTCTTTGGAATCCATTATTCTTAACATTCAGAGTTTGCTCGACATCCCGATTGATGCTAATCGAGATTTTGTAAGAAATAAGATTTTGGAGAATATTGAAAGGCCGGAAATACGTAGGCAAATTCACATTCTTACTCTAAATGTTCCGTATCGATTCTTATCGCCATGGATACCAAAGTCTACTGATGCGCAGGTTGTTGACCAATCACTTGTCTTTACAAACGGATGTCCGTATGCAATTGTTAATAAATCCATAGTCATTGACAATCTTTGGGTGGACTACCTTATCGCGTATTCATCCATACTTAAAGATTTCTCTTTCTGGAACCTTTCCATTTTCCTTCAGAAAAGAAATCCTAATGTGCCGGATATTCCATCCAAGTTGGTACGGCCACTACAAAGAGCCCCTCTGACACGTCAACACCGTTTTTGGGATCGCTATATTCAATCTGTAGGGCATATACACTGTATATATACCAATGCGGAACTAAGAGTGGGAGAATATGACCTGGATCATTTTATTCCATGGAGTTTTGTCGTTCATGATTTACTCTGGAATCTTCTTCCTTCAGACGCATCCATAAACTCATCCAAGAGCAATGGCATCCCGTCATTAGATAAATATCTTGAACCCTTGGCGAGAATACAACACGCAGCTATGCGTGAGAATTATGCATCCAATCCATCTGACAAGCTATTTGAGGATTATATGGTCTTTAGGTGCTCTATCCCTGAATTGATTGATGCCTCCGATGAGCGATTCCTGGATCTATTCAAAAATGAATTCACGCCCATGGCGCAGACTGCAACTAATATGGGTTTTGCGCCGTGGATTAATACTCCCGTATATGGATAACGGTTGCCCTTTCTGCAGAGTTGAATCCGAGCGTGAGATTATTGCCTCATCTGCTCTTTCACTGGCGTTTTTTGACGGGTTTCCTGTTTCGCCGGGGCACACTCTGATTATTCCAAGACGGCATGTGGCGTCGTTTTTTGATCTTACGGAAGAAGAACGACAGGATCTATTAAGTCTTTTAGATCATGTCAAATGCATCATTGAGAAAAAGTACCATCCTGATGGATATAACGTAGGCGTCAATGTTGGCGAGGCGGCAGGTCAAAGCGTTTTACACGTCCATATGCATTTAATACCGAGGTACAAGGGAGATGTCTCCAACCCCCGCGGCGGAGTCAGAGGGGTCATACCCTCCAAACAGAATTATTAACACATTTAAGATAGGCACCATGTTTTACGAACACGTAAAAGCATTAATCTCCAGGAGCAAATCCATTTCTGAGCAAAACCTTCAAGTCTCAGGAAACATAGGTCGTTTGACCGCAGGTTTCCCTTCGACCTATTCTGGACTTAAAGTGAAAGTGAGTTTTGGTCAAGGGAATTGGGCCAGTATTACATGGATTGGTTTTTTAACAGAAGGCCAGGCCATTCAACATGGTATTTATCCAGTCTATTTGTATTACCGTGATATCGATCTTCTGATTCTCGCGTATGGTGTAAGTGCCACTAATCCGCCCGATGTGCAGTGGCAAATTAAGAATCCACAAACAATTGGTGATTATTTCAAAAAGAACAAGATTAACGCACCTGGGAAATATAATAAATCCTATGTGTATAAGGTGTATTCTGGCAATGCCATTAACGAATCAGCAGATAATGATTTAGACAACCTTATTCAAACTTATAAGGATTTCTTTAGCAGAGACACCAATAACGATACTGTAGAACAAGAAACAACCCCTACTCAAACAGCCCCGAAGAACACGACCATGAATCCACTTATCACAAGAGCAGTTGAGGCCATAAATCAATCTGGACTACTTTATTCCGATCAGTTTATTAGTCGTTTTGTTATTTGCTTAATGACGAAGCCATTTGTTATCCTAAGTGGTTTGGCGGGATCTGGGAAAACTCAGTTGGCAATTGCTTTCGCAAAAGCCATGAGTGCTGATGTAGACAAGCAAGTTTGTATTGTACCTGTTGGTGCAGATTGGACGAATCGAGAACCGTTATTAGGGTACCCAAATTCTCTTAAAGATAATGCATATGTCTTTCCCGAAAGTAGTGTTCTTCAACTTCTGTTGCGCGCTTCTGAAGACAAAGAGAATCCATATTTCTTGATTCTTGATGAAATGAATCTTAGTTATGTGGAGAGGTATTTTGCCGATTTCCTTAGTGCGTTGGAATCTCATGACACAATCCCTCTTTGGGAAGGAAAGTCAGATTCTCTTCCACATAAGATCGAACTACCACGTAATCTGTTTATTATTGGCACAATTAACGTTGACGAGACGACATATATGTTCTCGCCAAAGGTGCTTGACCGTGCAAGTGTTATTGAGTTTAAGATTTCTCCTGATGAGATGGAGGCTTTTCTTAATAAATACCCGAACCCTCAGATTTCCAGAATTCAATCTTCACTCAAAGATGATGCGTTAGATTTTGTTAGAATATCGACCTCTGATGTGGAATCTGACATGTCCAAGTCAAAGGATATACTTTTAGATTGCTTCAAACAACTAAAACTCGTTAATGCTGAATTTGGGTACCGTTCTGCTTCTGAAATCGGACGCTTTATCGCATTGTCAAAAAATCTTGCCGGAATGACAGATGACGAAGCTATTGACGCAGCAATGGTTCAAAAGCTTCTCCCCAAACTGCATGGAAGCAGAAAAAAACTGGAACCTGTCCTAAAAGCTCTTTGGTCAATGTGCGGGACGGGTAATGAGTTGGATATGAATCTTAGTGCTGACTCAATCCCGAATGTAACAAAGTATAAACTAACCGCAGATAAGATTCTAAGAATGTACAAAGGTGCAGTTAATAACAGTTTCACGAGTTTCGCTGAAGCTTAATGCTTTATGAACAAAACTGGCCAATTTAGGATTCCAATCGTTAAGGGCGTGGTCTTACTTGTAGACTCATCCGGGGCTCCGCTTTTTGAAGAAGTGGATGCTGCTGATTATGGCGAATCTCGTTGGCAGCTTCAGGAAGGTCAAGAATATGACTACGAATTCATTAATGCAGAAAACGATCTTATTCCGGAGACTAGATGGCGTCTGGAAGGCCCCGATACATTATTAAAACAGAAGCAGTTTCATGCAAATAGAGGAAAGATTGTAACCGGTATATATGTAGGAACGGTTCATTTCGTCGCTCGACGAGACGATAATGCATATTTAGTCCTCGTTACTTTTGAAATACAATCAGTCAAAATTAATTACCGGGCAGATTATCGCATTATGCTCAACGAGATAACCAAGTATTATACTGATCTCGTTATGCAGCAGGGATCACAGGTCACACAGGAATTCCAAGTAGATGAGACAGCCCCCTATACCACATTATATCAGCGCTTTTCTTTCGTCAGGAGTATTGTAGAGGATGTCCAATTTGATGAAGCAATCCACAAGATTATCTCAAATCCTGTAAGAAAACTGACTGATATTTCTGTGGAGAGACATATTGAATCTGTTCACCGTATTTCTCGGAGCGGTATGAGGCAAGTCGCGTCAAGAAAAGATCGTGTGCCGTACAGTTTTATTGATGGGATTAATTCATTACCCAGACATCTTACGGTTAATCACAAAACGGATTCCATAGACACACCGGAGAATCAGTTCATCAAGTATGTGTTGACATGTTTTTATGATTTCTGTAGCAGCCTTGCCACAAAACGAAATGCTAACGAGCAACTAAAAAAAGAGGTCAATGTTATTGGCAATGTTTTACAAGGCTACATGAATTCACTCTTCTTCAAAGCTGTAAGTACACCTACAAGTATTAACATAGGCAGCCCAGTCCTACAACGAAAAGAAGGATACCGTGAAGTCCTCCAAGCGTGGCTGATGTTTGATTTGGCTGCGAAGCTGACTTGGAGTGGTGGAGATAAGGTCTATAATGCAGGGATGAAGAATGTTGCCGTATTATATGAGTACTGGGTATTTTTCAAACTATTGGATTGCGTTAGCGAAGTATTTGGCATCCCTGCTGAAGAAAAGAACAAACTTGTTAATAGTGATGATGACCACATTAATCTGAATTTGGACTTATCACAAGGTAATACTAAGGTCCTTGAAGGGTCAACCACTATTCTAAATCGACATCTGAAAGTAAGGCTGTGTTATAATAAGATATTTAACTATAAAAAAGACGGACATCAGGCAGGTTCTTGGACAACATGTATGCGCCCGGATTATACCCTATCAGTATGGCCGGAAGAGTTGACCGTTGATGAAGCTGAAAGTAATGATACAATCATCCATATTCACTTTGATGCCAAATATCGTTTAGACAAGAAACTTATTGGCGAACAACCTGATAACCTAGAGGGAATTCAGATTGAATTGAAAGAAGAGGAAGATAATCGGGAAAGAGATGTCTATAAGAAGGGTGATCTTCTTAAGATGCATGCTTATAAAGATGCAATCCGACGTACCGGAGGAGCATACATTCTCTATCCAGGTAATACTAAAGAAGAAATTCATAAAGGATTTGAAGAAATCATACCGGGATTAGGTGCATTCTGCCTATCGCCGGGGCATGACGAAGACCAGATTCCTGCTATCAAGACATTCCTTGAAGAAGTTGTTGACCATTTCGCAAATAGAACAACCAAACGAGAAAAAGCAGCTCATGCTGTTCATGGTATATATGAGCAAAAAACAACCCGCTTCTATGATTCTTTCCCTGAGCCTTATCTTACGTCCATGTTCCCGGACGACATATTGGTTTTAGTTGGTTGTTATAAGAATGAAGATCATCTTAAATGGATTTTGAGCGAGCATAAATACAATATACGTTTCGGAGGCCCTAGACAGGGTGCAATATCGCTAGATGACAAATACTTGAACGCCAGATATTTGCTTCTGTATAATTTGGATGATTATCAGGATGTTCGCATTTTTAAAATTTTGGGAAAGCGCCCCGATATTGTCACGGATAGGATAATGAATCAATGGCGCTATCCTAGCCCAACACCCGATCAAATGTATATGGTATATAGTGTCTCAGAAGATGAAGTTGAGCAAGAATTGAAGAATCAAGATTGGGATATACGCCATATGGTGAAAAAGAACGGTGCACCTGGGATTGATTTCTATACGAACCTTGTTTTACGTAAGTAGCATTTTGATGTAGAAATGTCTTTGCTAAGTCGCATATTTGGAACCAAGCCAGAAGTTACCGAGAAATCCTCGGCAACTCTGGCCTCAACGCCCGAATTTGACCGCTTGCTTGCCTTCGGTGGTGCTTTGGTGCGTTTGCTGACCGAAGACAGATACATTGCCCGAAGCGACTATAAACCCATCGTTGAGGAGTACGCTGACATCAAGAAATTCTTCCTGAATCTCCAGGATTCCAATCTTCTCGGAATGTACTGCGAGAAGAATGGTTTGGATGAAGAGCGCATCAAGAAGGCGCTGGCACTGTTCAAGGAACTGGAGAACCTGAAAAAGTCCCCCAGCCTCATTAAAAAGCACAACGATAAATTTCTATCCAAGCATCTGGAGACAGACAAGGAATACCTGGACACCATCCTGTCGGAGGTAGATTCCGCTATTTCCCTGGACGCTGAGCAGCGTAAGGTTGTTCTCTCTGATGAGGATTACACGCTTGTTGTGGCTGGCGCCGGTGCCGGTAAGACCACCACGATGGCAGCCAAGGTCAAATACCTGGTAGAGAAGAAGGGTGTAAATCCGGAAGACATTCTTGTCATCTCCTTCACAAACAAAGCCGTTGGCGAGCTGGAAGACAAGATTGTCAAGGCCCTCCACATTAATTGCACCGTGTCCACCTTCCACAGGACCGGATATACCATCCTGCGGGAAAACGACGCCAAAAAGCGCAATATCAAGGATGAAGGCTTTATGTGGAGCGTCATTACGGATTACCTGAAGAACGACGTTCTGAAGAAGCCCGAGATGGTGGAGAAGCTTATTCTCCTCTTCGGAACATACTTTGACGCTCCGTACAATGGCGAGGATATGGCCTCCTTCTTCAGTTATATGTCCAAGGCTGACTTTGCCACGATGAAAAACATCCTGTCGGAAGATAGCCAGCAGATTATCAATAAGCGGACAAAGAAGGCAATTACCATCAATTATGAGACGCTGCGATCATCGGAAGAAGTAGTAATAGCCAACTTCCTCTACCTCAACAAGATTGACTACACCTACGAGAATCCATATCCTTACAGTTTCCCGAATTCCCACAGGGCATATACTCCGGATTTCACTATCACTCAGAATGGCAAGACCGTTTATATTGAGCATTTTGGTATCACGGAAGACGGAACCCATAGCCGGTACACGCCGGAGCAGCTGGAAAAATATAAGTGGTGGATTAAGAGGAAGGTCCAGTTCCATAAGGATCATGGCACTGACTTGATTTTCACTTTCTCCAAGTACAAAGATGGTCGTCCTATGTTGGATCATCTGAAAGAAAAGCTGGAAAAGAAAGGCATTGTTTTGGAACGTCGTGATCCCCAGGAAGTCTATGAGAAGATTGTCTCTACAGAAGAGAATAAGTATATCAGCAATCTGGTAAAGCTGATATGCCGTTTTATTCATAATTTCAAGGCAAATGGTTTCTCCATGGACGCGTTCCGAGATATGCGGAATCAGTCCAATAATGTGCGCACGCAGCTCTTCCTGGATGTTTGCCGTCAGTGCTATATGGAGTACACCCAGAAGCTGGATGATGCCAATGCCGTGGATTTCGAGGATATGATTAATGATTCCGCGAAAATCCTTAAGCAGCAGCAAGATAAAGGGATACACCTGGACTACAAGTACATTATAATTGATGAGTACCAAGACATCTCCCGACAGCGTTTTAACCTCGCTCAGGAGCTAGCCAAAATCAGCGACGCCAAGATTATTGCTGTGGGCGATGACTGGCAGTCCATATTTGCGTATGCCGGTTCCGACATTTCCCTTTTCACCAAGTTCACGGAGATTATGGGATATGGAGAGGAACTACTTATCACTCGAACTTACCGTAACTCCCAGGAAGTAATTGACGTTGCCGGCAACTTCATCCAGAAAAATACGTCACAGATCAAAAAGCATCTAGAGAGCCCCAAGCATATCGATATGCCGTTTGTGGTTGAGGCTTATTCCGAAGAGACGGAGAAGAAGGATACTGACGGCAAAAATGGCAAACTCCAGCAGCAAGCCACTGCCATTGACAGAGTTATTGGGCAGATCATTGAGGCAAACAAGGCTGAGGGCAAACCGGCCAACTCTTCCATCTTGCTGATTGGAAGGTATGGATTTGATGCCTCCAACCTTGCCAGGACGGGTCGTTACACATACAATGAGAAGACCGGAGAGGTTAAATCAATGGCCTTCCCTGATGTAGATATCACCTTCTTGACAGCGCACCGGTCCAAGGGTTTGGGATTCGATAATGTGATTATCATTAATGCCACCAACGGTACATACGGATTCCCTTCCATGATTGAGGATGATCCGGTGTTGCAGCTGGTTGTTCATAGCGATCGAGCAATTGAATACGCTGAGGAGCGACGTCTTTTCTACGTGGCTATGACGCGTACTAAAAACCGCGTGTACATTGTCGTGCCCAAGAATCGGCCTTCCCGTTTCATTGCCGAATTGGTGCAGGATTATCCTGGAATCAAGGTTAACGGAGAGCTGGATATAGACAAGCAGGTTGAGCCGGTGATTTCAGTAATGAAGCGCTGTCCCGTATGTGGCTACCCGATGCAGTATAAGTACAAGAGGGACTTCGGTCTGCGTCTCTGGATCTGCACCAATGAGCCGGAAATATGTGACTTCATGACGAATGACCTTAAAGGTGGTACCCTTCCCATCTTGAAGTGCGACTGGTGTAGTGATGGATATCTCATCATCAAGCCCGGGAAAAACGGGTCAGAACCATTCCTCGGATGCACCAATTACAAACCCGACAAAACGGGTTGTCAACGTGTAATGACGCGGGAATACTATGAGAATCGAATTAAGAATAGCGACTACTAACATATGATCGGTAAACACCCCGTAATCACCCTCTTCGGCAGCACCCGCTTCAATGAGCAACTCCGGAATCGAAATAGTGCATGACCCAGGCTGGCTGCTGTATTATCAAGGAAATGCTTATCAAAAAGAAACTAGATTTCTATTCCACAGAAAAAAGAAAGGGTTGGTGTTGAGCCAACCCTTATCCGTTATAAATCCTCGCCGTTTGCCTTATTGTCCAAATTATCGTAGTAAAGGGCGATATAGTATTCCCCGTAATGCTCAAAGATGGTGAACCAAATCGAACTATTGGACATCTTTATAATTTTCAGTCCCGCGACTGAATTGACAAGTTCTTGGAAATTCTCTTCATCCGCGTAAAACTCGCCAACCGTTTTGCCGCCCGCAGTTTTCTCATCCTTGGTATCTTCTACTAACTTTCTGCATTCTTCGACGGATTCATTATAAATCTTCTCTTTTGCCGCCACATCGTTGTATATGGGGTTATATGAGAACTCCGCACTATACTGTTTCTTATGAACCGTTAATTCGTAAGAAATGTCCTCATCTTCGGGAATTGGTTCATTTGGTATAAGGGAATAGTATTTCCCGTTGCTATTCTCAAATTGGCTGAGAAGATTGTTGTAGCGAATCTTTATTTGTCCTTCATCGGTCGTATTGGCATCAAAGACCACGATACGATACACCTTCCCGCGATTTTCGGCGATTGCGATATTTGATTCTCTTCCGTTGAATTCGCCAATCAAAAAATCTGAATTAGGGTCATATCTAAAGCCCTTGTTCTTGAGGGCAGCGGTCATTTCGGTTTTCCTTCCATCAATTGGAATCCCTAAAAATCTCAATGTACCATCAGCCGTCTGTGCGACTGCGATGATAGCCATCAATGCGAGAACGGCTGTTGTTATTACCCTTTTCATCATAGTGTCCTTTACTGTTTTACAAATATACGATTTATTTTCATCGTGATACTTCGATGAGCAGATTTCGTCAAGGTTTGCCATCATTCAAGACCGAAAAAGTGTTATATTTGGAAGACAATCGCAGAGCATTATGAAAAAAGCCATTATATCCCTCCTGGTAATCCTAGCCCTAGGCGCCGTAGCCGTTGTGACCTGCCCGGACAAGCAGGCCCACAAGGATGCCATCATGTCCGTCGTCAACGAGAGGATCAACGACGAGTTGAAGCCCGCCGAAGGGGGCGATGACGGCTTGTCCGTATTCTTCGGATCGATCGGGTCCGGCGTCGCCGGATTCTTCCTCGACAGCCGCCTGACCGTCAAGAACCACTTCGTCTACAGCACCGGCGCGATCAAGGATCTGGAAGGCAACGACCAGACGGTTTCCGTCGGCGTCTTCGGCCACGTCTTCACGTTCAAGAAAGAGGATCTGGATAAGGTTGTTCACGATATGGAATAAGCGTTCCCCTGCCCATGAAAAAAGCCCTGTACATATTCCCGCCGTTGTCAGCGCTTCGCAAAATGGCCTTTCACAGGAGGGGGTTCTTGCGATTGAACCGCATTGACTATGCTACCGGTCAGATTTCGGAGAAACTGTACCGCTTCGGCAACATCTGCTTCACCCTGGCTGGAGTCTATTATTTCAACCTTTGGATTTTCGTCATCCTCATGATCCTGGGGCCCGTTTATTTTTGGTAATTGCCGTCAGCATGTTTGATCTTACCGACATCTATTGCTTCCTGCTTATCTTGAGCGGCGCGATCCTGATCGTGGGTATCTTCGCGGTGCCCATCCTCTCGCTTACCTATTATGACAAGTGTCTCGACGAACAGGGACCGGATGTTTTCAAGGAGGATCATGAG
>JAEEGL014834179.1_pt1 | contig 10982 bp, 10 predicted proteins | sample 9134231 | NCBI WGS metagenome assembly JAEEGL01 (sample SAMN16246548, study PRJNA631951) | gut metagenome | biome: gut microbiome; feature: rumen; material: fiber-attached | host: Bos | place: Iran: Karaj | collected 2018-10 | reverse complement strand
ATAATAATAGTCATTCAAAGGCTCACCAATCACACAATCGTTGCAGATGATGGTGTTGTCGCCAATTTCCACATTGTCATAAATGATAGTGTGGTCGCCTATCTTAACGTTATTTCCAATTTTGGCCAAGGGGCTGATATGCACTCCCTCGCCAGAGAATTTATCTAATTGCATTACAAAAAAAACGATGTTTATTATTTTACCAACGCCTCTATCACACCAAGATAATTTTTCGCCTGCGAATCCCAAGAAAACTCCTTAATAACAGCCCTGCGGCCATTCTGTCCCATCTCGTAGGCTTCTTTCTTATGTGTTAGCAAATACTCAATGGCATTCCTGAAATCCTCAACTGAATGAGGGCGTACACAGATACCACAATGATACTTCTCCACCATCTGCTCATACAACGGCACTTTGGCAAGAATGACTGGCACAGCAGCTTCCATGGTCTCAAAAATCTTGATGATAGAATAGGAACCTTGCGGTGTTTCTGTCTTATCAAAATCCTTCACCACATTGCCCATGATGGAGCAATTGATAATACCAGGTAATTCCTCGCGTGTGAAACCATTCTTGAAGGTCACCTGTCTCCATGCTGGGAACTTCTCCAATTTTTCCTTTTGTCCTTCTTGGTAGAACACCCCGGCAAGCAAGTATTTCACATCAGGGAACGACTCCAAAGCAGTGAGTATCTCCTCTTGACAGCTAATGGTATAGATGCTACCGAAATAACTAATGATGGGCTCACGCTTGCAATAATCTTCAAAACTTAAACTGAAGTCCTTGTTCACCACGGGGAAGTTGGCCGTGTCAGCAAAATGGCGACAGGGCATCACCTTCTCAATATAATCACGCATTTCAGGCATACAGTTGAACACGGCATCATATTTCTTGGCCACATGATGGAAATAACGTTCCACCAACCGGATGACCAGCTTTTGTTGCCAAGTTTTCTTGAATTTGCGGGCATAGTAATCAGGATACCATTCACGAAGGTTATACACAACCGTCTTCCCCTTACGTTTAAGATAAAGGCCAAGTGGCAATAACTCAGGTTCGGAAATCTGATATATATCGGCAGGGTGTTTCATGAAAAAAGCCTTCAATTTTTTGGGACGGCCACGGAAACGGCCTTTTGTTCCAGCAGGGCCTTCGCCCATAGAGATGATCTGGATACCCTCTTTTCTCTCGTTCGGAAGCGCATCGAACACGGTGTAAGAGACATCATACCCAGCCTCGATAAGCGACTTGCCTTGACGATAAACTATCAATGCATCTTCGCGTCCGAATACACTATTTACAAAACAGACATGCTTGTTCATATTCTCATTCATTTTTATTGGTTCACTATAAAAGCAGCATCTTTTCTTTCTTTATTTTTTATTCGTTTAGCTGTCTTAAACCAATTTGACATACCTATAAACGGATTTTGATGGTATTTAAATAACATCGTGAAGAATTCCCACATAGCCCTTATACCATAGTGACGAGATTCAGCAAGGAAATACATCACAGACCCCTGATATTTACTCAAGCCATGCTGTTTCTTGAACTTGTTGCATCGAAGTATCACCTCATAACGGGTGCGCATTACTTCATAACTACGACGTCGCATAAGTGAACCATGCGACACCACATAGAGATACACCACTTTATCAACAGCTTCTATTTTCTTAGCAAAATAACCTGTTTGAAGAGAAAAGTAATCGTCATTATTGGCCACCACTTCATCGTAGCGGAAATGATTTTCTTCAACGAAAGATCGCCTCACCATCTTTGCCCAAGGCACGTGGAATGACAGTCTGAGCCCCCATTCATTATTTGTATTATTTAAATAATTACTGACTAAATTTGTATAAAGGTCAGCTTGTTCGCTTCGCTCACCTGTTTCTGGATATACTCCATCTGCACAAAAATATATTATATCAGCATCGCTATTTTTGAAATGATCAAAAACGTCAAATGCGTTTGGTGCAAAATAATCATCCGCATCAGAAAAAATAAGCCATTCGCCTTTTGCATGATCCATGCCCTCGTTTCTTGCTCCGCCTGCAAAACGAGTTGGTGATGACCATAAAAGTTGATAATCTCGGCTTATTCCAACATCTTCTTTTGTTATTGGTTCTGGTGAGTTATCCACCAAAAGAATCTCAATATCTTTTCTTTCTGGCACGCTGGCAAATAACCTAGGTAAAGTACCTATAGAATTACGCTGAGGTATTATTAAAGAAAAGGTAATTCCCATATCAAATAGAATTAAGTTAAATAACTATAGAGTTTATCAATTGCATTATTCCAAGAAAACTCTGAAGGCAATGTGATTGACTGGTTTTTAGTGTTCACCAACTCAACTATTCGAACAGATATTTCTTGAACAAACGAAGGTCCAAGATCGAAACAATTCTCCTTCCCGATAGACTCACTTATACCACCAACATTAGACCCAACCACTTTAACTCCACAAGCCATGGCCTCTAATGTTACCATAGGCAGGCCTTCATTCTTACTGGGGAGTATCAAAATATCTAAACAGTTCATTATTCCTGGAATCGCTTCCGGTTGTTGTTTTCCCAGAAATTTATATTTAATATTATTTTCCTTTAACTGACTAAACAAAGGTCTTTCCAAATCACCATTACCTACGATCACAAGTCTAACATCCTTATCAGGCATCTTTTTTTTAACATTCAAAACTATCTCAGGCAAAACCAATACATTTTTCACGTCAATAACATTCCCTACAAAACCCAATACTACGTCGCCAGATATTCCATACTGTCTTTTTAACTCCACTATCTCATTTTCATTGTAAGGCTTAAAAAATTGAGAAGGTCCAGTGTATAATACATCAACATTTGATGTTATACATATATCTTCTGCCTTTTTCATTAAAGCTTTACTAACAAATAAATTCATATCAGCAGACCTTAATGCTTTAATCGTTGCCGTCATCATCATTTTATTTAAAAACGGATCGATATTAATATCTGACCCGTGCCAAATACTGATGTGTTTTACATCACGTTTTTTTGCCAAATAATTTGCAATGATATGGCATTCGGTATTATGGGAGATTATTGCATCGCAATAACCAACTGCCTTCTCAAACTTCTTAACGAGGCCTTTGGATATTAATCTTTTACATAATTTATTTATTATTAAATTATCCCATACACCATATTTTTGCCAAATTTGGTGATAAACCACGCCGTCGATTACTAAAGAAGTGTTTAAACCTCTTTTCGGAAAGATAATTTTTCTTGTATTTATTAACTTGAATAGAAATGAAAAGTATCGCCTTATCAGGAAAACACTGACAGACAAATCCTTTTCAGAAGACATTAGTGATTTTGCTTCTTGCTGAACAAAATTCATAACACCCTTCATATCAGAAGGGTTACCCGAACTAATAATTACCAATCTCATAATTAGAACTTGTATTTACCTTTGCATCTGCTGACAATGCAATTATATAAAAATAAAAACACCAAAATGGCAATCGCCCCTGAGCAAGTGGCTCTAAAGTTAAGCCATTTGCCATCAAATACACAGTTGCAATCAATGCCAACACTCTTAAAGAACTTTTTTTCTTGATTGAAAAATAAGGCTTTAATAACAAATAAACAAACATTAAAAAACCCACAATACCATAACCAACTAAAAAAGCCAAAAAGTCGTTATGAAAACCTTGAACCCTGCTAGAGCCAATCGAGTAAGCACCCCAATATCCCCATCCAAACAATAATTGTAATGGATTACTGCCTGTAGTAAACGCCTTCCATTTATTCAACCAAATCGTTATACGTCCGGAGCCAGTTCCCTCATCTTCACCCAGGCGATATTCAAGAAGTTCAAAATAATCATTATTAAACAAATAAATTAAAAAAACTATAATTGCAATACCCATCCCTATTTTCATATACATCTTTTGCCTCGAAAAAAATAGTGCTACTATACTTGATAAGCCAACTGCCAATAATGCACCTCGAGAAGCATTTAATATTAATGTTGGAATAGCAATAACTATTACAGCTATAAAAAACATTTTACTCCACGAACCCCTCTGATCGCCACGAAACAACCTTATAATAGAAGATGTTACACCCATACCTAAAATCATTCCGAAATAATTTGGATCAGTCCACAATGTACGCTCCAAATCACTACCATATCCACCATATGCCACAGCAAAATCCTCTCTCATAAAAAGGAAAAAGAGTGAAAGAACCAATGTATTCACCGCAAAAGCAAGAGACAAACAATTTGTCACATCTCTTACCCCTTTCCCTTCAGAGAGGGGAATTGTTAAACAGAAACTAATAATGATAAATAAACAATAATGAATATTCCCTATTCGAAAAGTATAGATAAAGTCAATTAAAAAAGTATAAATAAGAAAAAAAAACAAGAAGGACGGATGTTCTTGTTTTGGTTTTTGCATAATAATCAAAGCCAAAACAGCCAAACCGGCATAATAATAGTACATTGTCGGCATATACGAATAGGCAAAGCCATACTCAGTCATAGCGACAAAACATGCAATTACCGCAGGAAACCAATTTTTAAATGAAAAAAATACCGGCAAAATGACTGCTGCTAAAAAAAACAATCTTAAAACTACATTAGGAGCTGTATCCTGGCTTCGCCAAGAAGTCAAGATCAAAATCAATACAGCATAATATAAGTAGAAAACAAGACGGCTATTTATAATCTTTTCTTTCATCTGCTTTTAAATTAATGGATTATGTAAGACACCAACCTATGATAGATTTTCTGTAAGAAAACCTATTGATTTACTGCGTTCAGAATTCAACACATCTCCTACCAACTGATAATCAATGCTTCTATGAAGAACTGATAATCTGTTTAACAAATCATCAATAGATTTAATATATCTATCTTCTAATTTCACTAATTTCAACAATGAATAAAGTCGCGTAAACTTTTTTTCGTTAGCACACAAAACAACGAATCTTTTTTGAAAAATCAAACTAAATGCTAATCCGTGAAAGGAGTCTGTAATAATGAAATCAGAATTCTTCATATAATCCAACCACTTTTTTGGACCAGTGGGAATAAATGACAGCACACCTCGTGTTAAATGTAACGGTAAACCTAACTCTTCAGATATTCTGGCACATATTAAGTCAGTATATTTATTACGCCCCAATAGAAACGAAAAGATTTCGTGATAGGGCTTATCATTTTTCACTATTTGATTATATTTGCCGTAAACAATTGTGGGATCCAATACCAAACAGGCGTCTCTATTAAATGTTTTCTTACATATATCCACACCAGATTCTTCCCTCACTGATATGGCCTTAAATTTATTCAAACATGTTTTAGCTTTATTAGTTATGTTTTCATCACATTCCCATTCGGATTTACCAAAACTTGAAGCAAACGACAATAAAGTGCCCTGCTTGACAAAGTCTAAGAAATAGGACATTTGAATGGGACCGGTAATATCATTGTTCCAAACCTGATCCGACCCGACAATAGTATAATCGCAAGGGGGTATTAAGCTATCTTTAATCGCGTACATTCTCCTTGTCTTGTGTCCTAAATAGAAAAGCCTGAACAAAAAAAATTGAATATCCTCAAAAAACCACGAAATATGCGTGTCGTGTTTTTTGAACAATTCGTTTTTTCGTTTGGGGTGGCATAGATTAATCAATGTCACCTTATGTCCCATCTCCTTTAATAGTTTAATGGTTGCATACGTCTGCATAACGCCCCCATAAGAGTTGCCCCAATGTATTGTAAGAAGATTTATTTTTGCCATTTATTAATATATTAAAAAATTTCAATTTCAACCTTATCAGTTTTATAAACCTCTTTCATAAACTCCAAATATTCATTAAAATATTTGTCTGCTTTTTCATCCTTCCAAACATATATTAAACTTAAGTAATCTGAAATGTAAGGTTTCAAATTATTATGCCCCGATATAGTAAGCAGAAATGATTTGTTAAGTTTTTTTTGTTTCAGTTCGTCTTTGACGAATAATGACAGCAGTTTTGAATATATGATACTTGGGATTCTATATTTGGGGGGCATAGGGCCATTACAAAATGGTTTATGAACGGTACATCCCAAGTTTTGTGCTGGTCCTTCCAATGTCCTATTCCTTTCTACCTCATTATTTACAGCTTGTTTTTTTAGTTCTTCCTTATTACCCTCAGATATTTTTAGTCTTACCTTTATAATAGTTCCCTTCTCTCGATGTCTTTTCAAATCAGATGTCCTGAAATCAAAATGAAAATCATCGGCCGACATTTTTCTCATGCCCTGGGGTGACAGCAAGTCCACGTCAATCAAGAGTTCTGAAATACTGTTACTCTTACATGAACTATTATTATAAATCGCCGCACCCACAGTACCTGGTAACTTGGTTAAATATTCAAAACCGTTTATTCCATACTCTACCATTTGTTTTGCTAGTTTACTAACCTGCACCCCACATTCACATTCTATAAAACCATTTTTAATAGTATACTTATTACATTTTAAAGTAGATACCACTACCGGGATATCAGTAGTGTTTAAAATATAAATGTTTGAGGAACTTCCCATCACAAGGTGTGGAATCATATTTTGATATAGAAAAGAAGCCACAACTTCAAGTTGCGATGCATCGCTTGGACATACGAAATAACTTGCGTGCCCCCCACGCTTAATCCAAGTTTTTTTGCTTAAATCTATATTGATATTATATTCTATACCGCTATCAATTAATAACTTTTCAAACTGTTCCATTTTTTTACTTGTTAAACCGTTTCTGAATGATTTCAACAACCATTGCTTTCTCGGATTGATTCAGCACCCAAAAATATGAACTCGCAGCAGTACAAATCACGCCTACTATTGCCACCAATAATAGTCTGAAAAATGATGTTTTTACAAGGATAACAATCACAACAGGGAATATTGTTGCCATAATCGAAACAATCGCACAAGGCCATATCACATTCTTCATATAGTCTCTTATGCTATATGGAAATATTTTCTTCAATAACAAAAGACACACTGCCTGATTAATCACAGTCATTATTAAGCAAACCACGTACACGGTAACTGGATTACCACCTAATCTAAGAGAAAACCATGCAACTGGCAGAATGGAACACACAACAATACTTGTGCCGACCTGATATGCTTTCATTTTGCCAGAAGCATGAACAACTTGTGACAGAGGCGTATTGAGGCTTGAGAAAATCATAATAATAAGGGTTAGAACTGTAAATTGAACAGTGTAATCCGGAACGGCATCACCAAGCCACAAATGCAAAATAAAAGGCAATTCAATAGCTACAGGCATAGAAAGCATAAACAATAGGATATAAGAAATCTTAGACAGGCTGAACATCATTTTCCTAACTCTTTCCAAATCGCCGTTTGCATACGATTGTACCAATTGTGGTCTAAATGAAATCACAATATTTGATGAGAAACCATGAATTGCATTTTCAATCATAGAAGCAACTCCTCTTGCCGCATTCACCACTGGGCCAAAAAAAGCATTCAACAACACATTTAAACCCTGTCCCTTTATCATATAGGCAAACGTTCCAAAAATATTCCACCCTGAGAACGACAACATGTCTTTAAATAACCCTTTATGAAAGCCTCTTTGAAACTTAATTGATTTAAAATATATTTTATTATAAATAAAGTACATCAAAAAACACAGGACACTAACACTCAAGGTATAACAACCGTAAACAAAAAGCCTATCGTGTTTTACATGTGGAAGCCCTAAAGCAATAGCCAGTTTTAAAGCCACTTCGACAATGCTAACATAAGCGTAATAATTCATCCGTTCGTGAGCCATTATTGACGCACTGTAAGGTATTTGCATTATTACCAAAATGAGCGAAAAAACAGAAAACTGATAAATCCATCGAGCAGTGTCCATTCGTTCAACAGGGATCACCATTTTGGTGTTCAAATACCACAAGCCTACAGTTTCCAACAATAAGACTACAACCACTGCGAGTAAACCTTGGATTAATAAAGCGGTATTATAAACCTTGGTCAAGGATTCTTCGCCCTCTTTCCCCAATTTAAAATTATAGAACCTTTGAATGCCATTAGACATCGATGTATTGAGGAACGCAAACATCGATACAAAACCCGCCACCACATTGAAAATACCATAGTCAACTACCCCTAAGGCATTAAGAATGACTCTGGTGGTATAAATAGAGACCACCAATACAAAAATCATTCTTACGTATAAGAAGATTGTATTTTTTGCAATGCGTTTATTATAATCAGATGTTACTGACATACTTTAAAACCTCCCTATTTTAACAACGGTTTTCGAATTGCAATGAAATTAACCTGTTATCAGTAATTGCAGCACCATGAAATTAACTTGTTTATTAGATTTTGCTGATTCCGTACTGGTGTTTTTGATTTCTTGAATCTTTACTTCAACCTGTGGGTCAATTGCGTTCAGATGGCTACACACCTTCTCTGCCAGCTCTTCAGCTGTGCCTTGGAAAGGTGTTACGCAGTCAATCTGCAATAGAGGGGTCTTCTCCACATTGGATTGCAGGAAAAAGGGCAATGTGTCTGGGCGGTTGAAATTTCCGTTAAGATATACTAATGTGTACATTATTTGTTTGCTTAATAGGTTAGCTGATTATTTGCTTAATTGTTTTTTTCGTTTCGAATTAAAAGGTCAGTGGTGTCCGCTGGGAATTGAACCATATTTGAGAGACCAGCGGACTTACCCACTTTCCTTTATGTTTGGGGCGGTGTGGGCTGTGCGGAAGACCCTCCTGTCCCATCAGCGACTACCGGTTGACTACTTCTACATCTCGGCATAGCATGTTAGCTTCGCTGACATTGCTTTGGCTGATTACATCTACGTTGCTTCACTTCGGAAGAGCAAACGAGTTTGCTTTTCGCTCAGCTTCCGTAACTCACGGCATAGAAAGCAAGTTTTCTCTGCTCTCGCTTTGCGCAACGTTCAAGTACAACTCTGCTCTCGACTTCCGAAGTTCCGCGCGTAAAGACCGGGGGGTCTCTGCGCTATAGTTTCATGTTTCAAGGCCGCTGCGCGGCAGGTTTCAAGTTTCAAGTTAACTTCGTTGACTTTTCTATCGTTCGGCATAGTTCAAACAAGCTTGACTCTGCTCTCACTTAATCGAAAAATTAACTTCGTTGACTTTTCTCTCGCTCGGCATAGTGAACAAGCTCCCTCTGCTCTCACTTAATCGAAAAGTTCCAGGGGTCAGGGCCGGTGCGCGGCTGCCGACTTGGTGCTGACTTGGTGCCGACTTGGCAAAGACTTCTTAAATTTTATCACAAAAAGGGAGGTGGAGATGTAACACAAATATGTAACATAAGCTATCATAACGTAACATAAGTATACATAGCGTAACGATTTTGGCCTTTTCTCATTTTTGGCCTTATATTGTCAACCGTAACGTCAAGTCAACCTCGAGGACGACAACGGACAAAAAAAAACAAAATTATTAACCTACTAAAATTTAAACATCATGGCAAAAACAAACAAAAACATTCTCGGCGACCAAAGTGGTAAAATCGGCAAAGTCGTGGGTCGTGTGGTCAACGGTGTGCAGGTCTATTCTGCATACAACAGTCACAACAGCAACCCTCGCACATCCAAACAGCTGGCGGCACGCGCCAGATTCAAAGCCGTACAGCAACTCGCAAAGCCACTGAACGGTATCATAAACATCGGGCTGCGCCTCGCTGCTTCCGGCAAGCCTATGATCTCGCCGACGAACATCTTCACTAAGCGAAACACCAGCCTCATGCAGTATGATGCCTCTACAGGCATCGTCACCCCGGACTACGAGCACCTCATCCTCTCCGACGGCCGTACACCAGAGGTCGTGTTCAGCAACGCGTCATTCACAGAGAGTCAGACGGTCAAGGTGGACATCACCTCTACTCTTGGTGAGGATTTCGGTGGCTTCGACGACGATGACGTGTACCTCACGGTATACTGTCCTGGAAGAGATGAGTGCACTATTGCTACAGCCAAACGGTCGGACACGGAAATCTCAGCGAGTGTCTCACCCAAGTGGGTTGGCGAGACAGTGTACGTCTGGGGTTTTGTCAAGACCTCGGTAGAGGAGGACTGGCGAGTGGAGAGAACTGGTATCAAGCTCCATCCTGGTGAGTGCTCCAACACTTCTTATGTCGCAAGTGGCGTAATTGTGTAGGGGTGTAGGAGTGTAGAGGTGTAGAGGTGTAGAGGTGTAAGGGTGTAAGGGTGGAGGGGTGGAGGGGTGGAGGGGTGTAGGGGTGTATGAGTGTAGGGGTGGAAACGGTTAGGAGTTACAAGTTACGAGTTAGATATTTATGACGAAGGGAAACTAGTAATTTTGACAATCTTTCTGTTTTCACCTCTATCTCTTTAAACTGGTCTGCATTTATATAGCCAAGATCTGCAGAAATCTCCATCTGACAAAGGACTTCCATGAGTGAACCGTATGAAATCTCAATAAAATGACCCTTTTCCCTGTCGGAAATTCTCGATACTCCCTCGCCAATATTTGAAGGTATCGACACTGCCGCGCGTCTTATTTGATTACATAGAGCAAACCTCTCCGTGTCCGGGAAGGTGCTAATAAGAGCATATACCTCCTTAACAAATTCCTTAGACTGTTGATATGTCTCTAACTTCTGAAAGGCAAACATATACTTTATATCATTATACATTTACACAATTAAACATAATTATATATGCTCTTCCACGCCACGGAAGTGGACGTTGAGCTCGTGGAGGTGCTGCAGCAGGGTGCCGAGTGGCGTTCCTTCGGTCATCTTGGCGAAGGCGTTCACATCCTTGGGGAAGCACTTGCCGCCATAGCCGTACTTGCCGTCGGGACCGGGCACGTAAGTATGCGTGTCGTTGATATAACCCGAGAGGAGCACTCCAGTGTGCACCTTACGCCAGTCGGCTCCCATCTGCTCGCAGTATTCACGGCAGGCGT
>JAEEGL014791064.1_pt1 | contig 10982 bp, 8 predicted proteins | sample 9134231 | NCBI WGS metagenome assembly JAEEGL01 (sample SAMN16246548, study PRJNA631951) | gut metagenome | biome: gut microbiome; feature: rumen; material: fiber-attached | host: Bos | place: Iran: Karaj | collected 2018-10 | reverse complement strand
TGGTTCCAAGGGCGAAAATGTCATACGACTTCATGGAGACCTTGTCGCACCACCATCTGTCGGTGATTCCTGTGGCTAGATAGCTTCCGTCATTGTCGCCCGTGTACATTGCCTGGCCGAGAGTGCATTGCTTCATGTTGTTGGTGCAGGAAATCTGCCTTGCCTTCTCGCGCGCCTTGCTCAGCGCGGGCAGCAACATGGCCGCTAGTATTGCTATGATGGCGATGACAACCAGTAGTTCAATGAGGGTAAACAGTCTTTTCATTCTTTCTCCTTGTTTTGTGTTATGGACACTGTTAATAATTATACACAAAAAAAGTAAAAAAACAATATGAGACTAACTAATATCTCTATGAAGTCAGAAAGTTTATTGTAATCCCTCACTGAATGATATTACGACTGCGAGTGTACACAGGTGGCGTTACCACCTATGCAGGCTTTCGGCACCAGCAGACAAGCGGCGAAGCCGCGAAGGATTACAGGCGGGGGCAAGCGAAGTGCCGTAGGCACGAGCGCAGCCCCCGTGTCGAGCGACCTTAAAATTTCTCTGCGCCGTGCCGTGAAGCGAATGCGGAACGGCATGGCGCTTCAATTGCCATCAATCGGTGAGGCATTACAGTTTATTTCGCCAGATAATCTCTAATGGCCTCAAAGTCAGTTCGTCTGCCAATGAAGATGATGGTGGTGTGCGGCCCTTTTTCCATCTTGAAGTTGACAGTGGCGGAGTTCTGGGCATAGATCTCGCCTGATAGAACATCTGCGGCGACTTCAACGGGTTGTGGAAGCCAGAATGTCTGATTGCCGCCGTTGCGTGAGTACATTGATATGAGCGGCCCAGCGAATGAGCACTGCGTGAGGCCATTGCGTCCGCTTGCCCAGATGGGTACACCGTTTCTGTTGAGGAATGCACGCATGAAAACAGCGCTGGGGGCCTGATGACAGAGCACCACGGATTTCCATGAGGGGAAGGCTTTTTCCGCCATTGCGATGCTTCCGTCCTCCCATTTGGCTAGGACCTTTGCCTCTTGATCATCAATAATGGTTCTGAAATCTGATGGAGGCAACTGCAATTTGTAATATGGGTTTTCAAGTACACTGTACTTCTCATTTGGCTGGACTTTCATGCCGATGCCCGTAAGTTTTTTCATCTGTTGTTCGTCAATGGTGTTCGACGCATTGATGGCGCCAGGCGCATGGAGGAAGAGTAGAGTGCGGTTGCCGCCTGCCGCATATTTATGGATGTCATTGATTATCTCCTTGTCAGCATAAAGGCAGTTTGGGAACACGATGACTTTGAATTGAGAAAAGTCAATGTTTTTCATGTCCGACATCAGGAAGAACTCGGCTGGCATTCCAAGAAACGGTAGTTCGTATTGGAAGAAGTGATGTGCCTGCATGAGTGCGCCGTCCTTGACAGCCTGACTTGAGTAGAATGGAATGCTCTTCTCACTAAGCATGAAAGCGACCTTGGCATATGACTTCATGTCGAATTTTCTCACAACCCTGTCGAGTTTCTTCATGGTTGCTATGACATCCATGTTGTCGCGGTACCAGTTTCGTATGAAATCATAGTAGTACATGCATGTTCCTGCCTCAAGATTCATCATATAGTTGCGTTTGCAGATTGCGATGGTCTCCTGGAGGTCCTTTGTTGTGCCGTAGATTTTCTGTTCGTCGCCGCTGTAGTGTGTCCGCTCATCGTTTTCGCTTTCCCATAGTTTGCCGTGAAGCCTGATGGAAGAAGCGACGCCATTGATTCGCTGGTGAATGCAACGGTTTTCATAAGGGTATGGTCCACCCACGAAGTCCATGTCAGGGGATTTGAGAATATATGTAAGTCCATAGTTTCCTGAATCTTGGAAGTGAAATGGATTCAGGCCGTAGTGCCCGTAGTAGTATCCGTAGTACGAGCCGACAATCATCCTGCGCGACGATGCCTCCTTTGCGATGTGCGCGAAATGCATGATGGTCTCTGCCGCCATCTTCTGGAAGAATGTGTAGTAATCAACGGACGGCATTCCTTCTGGGCCGTTGGCGCGGAGATAGTCGCCGCCTTTCAGACGGCTTTCACGTTTGGGGATAAGGTCATCGTCGAACGAGATATCCTTCCTGTCCCACTCCTTGCGCAATTTGCCGACGGAACCATATTTTGTTTTAAGATATTCTGAGAACGCTCGTTGCATAGGTTTTGAGAAATCGACGAATGCGCCTTCATGGTATCCCCAATGGTTCCATTCGCCACAGTTGGCGTAGCAGATGCGGATGTAGGGAAGTCTGTCCGCGAACGGGCAGGACTGGAAGATGCCGATACATTCAGCGAGCACTTTTCCCATTTGTTCTCGCCATAATTGCGATGCGTATGATGGCTGAAGGCCTTTCATTGGAGCATTTCGCAAAGTCGTTTTTCCATTGTCGAGTCTTATCAGTTCTTCAGGGTGCGCCTTGCACCATGCCTGTGGCATGCATAAGTCAAAATAGATTTTGAAGTAAGCGTTTGGATTGTATGCAAGGATGCCTTGAAACTTGGATTCGATGTTTTTACGAAATGCGTGTTCGTCCAACTTGGCGTTCTGGTCCATGAAAGGAAACGCAGAGATGAGCACAATGGAGCCGTCAATGCCAGCGTCAGAGAATCGTCCAAGGTCGTAGTCGGCAGAATGTGAGCCCATGCTGCCGAGCGTGCCTGAAAAAGTGCCGACATCCTCGCCGTTGATGACAAACGCGCCTATGCCGTTTCTGTACGAGACGCTGCCTGTCGCGGGTGTAATGTTTGTCTGTGGATCATGGAGCATGAGCACGAACTCATGGTGTATGTTTTCCTCCTTATAAGGATATGGATAGAGCAATACATCGATTGGTCGCACGTTGAATCTGGAATTACTTTTTGTGTATGCCTCATTCAGAATGCCTTTGGGGAATGTTATACACGACGCACCGTCGCTGTCTGCATAGCATTTTGCGAGTGTGCTTGTACCTTCACGGAGCACCGCGATGTATTTTGCATTCGGAAGACGCATTGGGATTGGGACTGGAGCATTGGCGTGGATGCTGACGACTCCAGCGCAGAGTTCACGCCTTTTTGGCGGGACATAGACGCCATTCTCCTTGCCAAATACATGAAACTCCTTAAGTGTCACCGTGGCTCGCCAAGGATTGAAAGTCACGGAAAGTCCTTTGCCGAGAGCGTATGTAAACTCGCCGACAAAGATGTCGTTGACGTGGTATTTTAATCTTCCGCCCTTGCAGGAGATTGTCACCGTGAATGGCTTTTTCGCCTCAATCGATGAAATAGACTTGGAGAATGATTGAGGACGGCCATTCAGTTGCTCAATGAAGAAGTCGCCGTTTCCGCCGTCAAATCCGCAATTGACGTTCCCGACTGTAAATCGCGGAGCGTATCCGTTGAGTTCATCGACGATAAGCGTTGCGGATATGACCAATTCGTCAGGCGAGAACAGCTTGTTTGAGCAGACAGGGTTGTCCGCGCCGCTACCACGCAGTCCGTTGGGAGCTTGCAGCCATACTGAAGCGTTGAAGAGGCACTCGTCGGATGGGATGCCGCCTTTCACAATGGTGTTGTCCGCAAATGCAATCGCAGCACATAAAAGGACAATAAAAACTATTTTATATTTTAAAGTGTTCATGCCATTCTAAAAAAACAATTATCTAACTGTAAGTTAATGGTTATGGCGTTGGCATACAATGCTGCAAGCGACAGGCTGATTGCCAGAATAATTTACATAATGGTCGTGTCTCCTTGTGTCAGTCTATGGAATAATAAGTTTATTTTTGTAAAAATGTAATACCTTGACTCCTTTTTGCAATTGTCTTTATATCCTATTAACCTTATTAATTTATGCTTTGCGCAAGCGGTTCGATGCATCGTGCGAGAATACCGTTGATATGAGATATGGCGATGCCGTAGTTTGTGAAAGGTATTCCTTGGTCGTCAGCGCATTTCGCGCGGTAATGCATCTCTCGCTCATTGAGCATACAGCCGCCGCAATGAACGATGACAGCATAACGTTTGAGGTCGTCTGGAAATCCAGTGCCGCTTGAGAACTCAAACGAGATATCCTTGCCCCCGCAATGCTTGCGAATAAGTTTCGGAAGTTTATCGGTGCCAATGTCGCCACACTGGCGATGATGAGTACAACCCTCCGAAATCAATACGACATCGCCGTCCTTCAAGTTGTCCAAGGCGTGGACGCCGCGAACCGCGCCCGAAAGATAGCCTTTGTAGCGTGAAAACAGGATTGAGAACGATGTCAGGGGAATGTTGCGCGGGACAATCTGCGCGACCGTCGCAAATGCCTGGCTGTCGGTCACGACAAGTTTTGGCGGCGTGGAGAGTCTTTCAATTGCGCCCTGCAATTCGCCGACCTGACAGACCATGGCGGTCGCATGACTGTCCAATATATCCCTGAGCGTTTGGACTTGAGGCAGAATGAGCCGCCCCTTGGGGGCTGCGGCGTCTATTGGAGTGACAAGAATCACGACGTCTCCTGCCGTGAGCAAATCGCCAATGACACGTCTGGAGTTGTCCTCTGGCGGGATTGTCTTTGCCATGAGTTCCTTGAGTCCATGGATGCCCTCGCCTGTCTTTGCGCTGACACTGATGACTGGCACCCCAGAAGGCGTTTCAGGCTGTGGGCCTGCGTCCGCCTTGTTGCAGGCTATTACGCATGGAATCTCCTTCGCGCGGATCAATGAAAGAATCTCCGAATCCACATTGGTCATGCCAACTGTGCAGTCAAGAACAAGCACAGCCAAATCGGTGCGGTTGAGCGTCTGACGGGCGGTGCGCATGCGCTGTTCGCCAAGGTCTGTGTCATCATCAAGTCCAGGCGTGTCAAACATCACGACGGGGCCAAGCGGCAACAGTTCCATTGACTTTCGCACAGGATCCGTCGTGGTTCCACGCTTCTCAGAAACCACGGACATCTCCTGACCAGTCACTGCATTCATCAGGCTGGACTTGCCGACATTGCTCCTTCCGAAGAAGCCAATGTGTACCCTTTCTGCCGCCACTGCCTCGTTCATACTATTTTCCTTTTCAATAGCTTAGAACCTGAAGTCGCGCTGTCCTTCCTCAATTTCCTTAAGGTGGCGTTTAGCGATTTCACGAATGTGCTCACTCGGGACCTTCTCAATTTCCTCTGCTATAAGTTTCTCGCCGATTGCGCGAGTCTCAGGCGACGCATAGTCAATAAGATACTCCTTGAGCGTCATTAGCGCGTTCGGATGGCAGCAGTTGAGAATCTTTCCAGACTTGCAGAGCGACATGAATCTGTCGCCAGTGCGCCCTTCGCGATAGCATGCTGTGCAGAAACTAGGAATGTATCCCATCTCCATGAGCCAGCGGGCAACTTCGTCAAGCGTCCGCCTGTCATTGACGTCAAATTGGGCGGATTCCTCTGCTTCGGGCGTGTTATCAGCATATCCTCCAACGCTTGTTTTGGAGGCGCCACTGATTTGTGAGATTCCGAGATGCAGGACGCGCTCGCGCGTTTTCTGGCTTTCCCTTGTTGAGACAATCATGCCTGTGTATGGTACAGCGACGCGGATGCAGGCGACAATTTTCGCGAACTGGTCGTCGTCAATGCCGTTCTTGAAGGTCGATGGGTCGATGTCATCCGCCGCACGGATTCTCGGCACAGAGATTGTGTGCGGGCCGACGCCGAACGCGGCTTCAAGATGCTCTGCATGCATGAGCAGTGCCGAGAATTCGTAGCGGTAACGCTCCAGACCGAAGAGAACGCCTAGGCCGACGTCGTCAATGCCGCCTTCCATCGCCCTGTCCATCGCCTCCGTGTGGTAGCAGTAGTCGTGTTTCGGGCCTGTAGGATGTAGAATCTCGTAGCTTTCCTTGTGATAAGTTTCCTGGAAAAGTATGTAAGTTCCGATTCCTGCGTCCTTGAGTTTGCGGTAGTTCTCGACGGTTGTCGCGGCGATGTTTACATTGACTCGGCGGATTGCGCCGTTCTTGTGCTTGATGCTGTAGATTGTCTTGATGGATTCGAGAATGTACTCTATCGGATTGTTCTTTGGGTCTTCGCCGCATTCGATGGCGAGACGCTTGTGCCCCATGTCCTGAAGCGCGATAACTTCGCGGCGGATTTCATCCTGCGTGAGTTTCTTTCTCGGAATATGCTTGTTCTTAAGGTGATACGGACAATAGACACAGCCGTTTATGCAGTAGTTTGAAAGATAGAGAGGCGCAAAGAAGACGATGCGGTTGCCGTAGAAGTCCTTCTTAATCTGTTCGGCAAGCGCATAGATCTCCTTGTTCTTCTCCTCAATGTCGCAGTCCAGAAGCACAGCTGCCTCACGATGGCTGAGTCCCTTGCGCAATTTCGCCTTCGCGATAATCTGGTCTATCAGCTCCGCGTTATGCTTGTTCTTTTCCGCATAGTCGAGAGAGGCCAACACTTCCTCGTGGTTGATGAATTCTTCTGCCTTGTGTGATTTTGGATCGTAAATCATGATTTGCTCCGTTTATATTTAATGATTAAAAAACGTTAGAATCCAGGGGCGTCTCCCCTTGCTTTTGATATTCTGCAGCCAATCGTGGCGAGTTCACGCTCCAGAGCGGCAAGCCCTTCAACCGCCTCAAGCCCCGTGTTCGCCTTGTTGTCGTAAAGCGTGTAGTTATCTCTGACGTTCAACGGTGACAGATTTGGCATCACGACGTTCGCGCCCGCCAGAATGCCGCGACAACGCCCATCAGGATGCAATGTCGCAAGAGCCGTCGTGGACGGCAACAGGACTTTTGGATGTATCAGGCGCACTAACGAAAGCATCAAAAGAGTCTGCTCGACGCTTCCAGACCTCTCGTTCGCAAATGGCGTCGCATTGTGCGGTATGAATGGTCCGATGCCAACCATCTGTGGCCTGAACTCCTGAATGAACGCCAAATCCTGCGCCAGACATTCCGCCGTTTGAAATGGCGAGCCAACCATCATTCCGCAACCGACTTGATATCCGAGTTCCTTAAGCGTCTTCAGGCACTCCATGCGGTTTGCCAAAGTCTGCGATGATGGATGCAACTTCGCATAGTGCCATTCTGAAGCGGTTTCATGGCGCAGGAGGTAGCGGTCTGCGCCTGCTTCGCGCAAAAGCCTATAACTTTCGCGAGAACGCTCTCCGATGGAAAGCGTGACGGCGATGTCTGGATGTCTAGACTTTATCTCGGAGACGAGAGCGCACATTCTCTCGTCATTGAAATATGCGTCCTCGCCGCCCTGAAGGACAAGCGTTCGGAGACCTGCAGAATATCCCTGCTCCAGACAATCCATGATTTGTTCCGTGGTCAGTCTATACCGTTCGACCTGTTGGTTACTTCTACGGATTCCGCAGTAAAGGCAGTCGTTGCGACAGTAGTTTGTGAATTCCACGAGTCCACGGAGATAGATTTCGTCTCCGAACTGCGCCTTTCGCTTCGCATTGGCGCAGTTCATGGCAAACGCGAGGTCATCCGCGCCGCAATCAGTTATGATTTGCGCGAACTCCGCGGCGTCCAGCCGCCTTCCGCCGTCGAGCGATGCTATGAGTTCTTTGGTTTTCATGAACATATCCAAACAAAAAGGCACGTCCAAACTCCATGAAGAGAGGACGTGCCTTGAAAACCACATTACAGGCCATGCCTTCTTCCTCGGCACGGAGCCTCGGAGTCAGAACAATCTATAATATAGCAGAGAAAGCGTTATAAACAAGACGGGAAGATTGTGTTTGTCAAGTTCTGCAAAATCATTTTTTCATGGTATAGCCCTAATTCACTTTTTCGGGGATCAAGATTCTGTAGTGTTTGCCGTTGTAGGTAAAGTCATGGACCCCAACGGGTTGTGGTTCTGTCATAAGCACCAGGTCTGCCATCTCGTTTTTCATCTTGTTGTATTCCTGCAGCTTTTCCCCGTAAGTATAAGTGACCGCATTGGAGATGATTCCCTTGACCTTGCCCCGAAGATGGCTCAGGCTGTTGAAGGTTTCCGTTATTTCCTCTGGCGATGCAGATTCGTCGTAGAGGATTTCGCTGTACTTATTTCGGAGGGAGACGTATTTTTCGAGTGCCGCCATCTCCTCATCGCTGGTGGCTGAGAAATCCAGCGCCGAGACAATCTGATTCAGCGTCTCCACATGTTTTTTTTGAGGATTGGAGATACTCTCGATGAAGCGCCAATAATTATCACAGTCTTCGCGGCTTTTTATTTCTTTGGGAGCGTATCCTCTGCCGCTGTTTGTGTTTTGCGTGAATGCCTCCATTACGGCGGTGTCGTGCTTTGCACGTTCGAGAATCCTGCTGATTTCCTCTTGCGATGGACGCACGATTTCCGTTTTGCGCGAAGAGCGTGCTTCGGAATCCGATGATGATTTGGCTTTTGCCGCTGAAGAGTTCTGAATTGCCGACGCCTCTTCCAACGCCTGCATTTCGGCGTCGGCCTTTGCCTGCGCCTTTTTCAGGCGTTCAATCTCGTTGACGCTTCTGTGAATATGGAATAGCAGGATGGCCGCGACGGTGCTCAATGCCGCATTGATCATTTGGTATTTGTGCGTGGACATGGCTGTCACTCCTTGAATATGGGCATGACTAGTGTAGGGCCGCTAAAATGCAATGCAAGGTCGAGTTCATTGATGCATTGGATTGCAGAAACGTCTTTCAGGCCCAATGCGTTAGCGCAGTACTCTTCAATGATTCCGTGGTAATTGGGCGGAATTTCATTATTCGGACTATTCAGGCTTGCCGAGTACCAGATATTCCCGTATTTGTCGTAATGGCCGTTTTCGGGAAGCGGCCTTCTCTTGAAAGCGAGGTCGCATTCATTGTTCGCTATTTTTTCCTTAAGTGCATCCTGAAGAATAGTGAACTTGTCTTCAGGGAGGAAAGAAGGGTTCAGGCTCTGGAGCAGCGCCAATCGCTGTTCATATCTTTTGCCAAGCATCTTCATATCAAGAGCTATACTTTTCTTGAAACTATTGTATGCCTGTTCATTCTCCTCCTTGAACTGCTCAATTGTGATGATTCTGTTAAAATCATCATCACTAGGAAAGTCCATCAATTCTTTGACCTTCTCCGTGAGTTGGCTGGTCACGGCTCGGTTTTCGTTCTTCAGCCGCCTTTCCTCCCTGTCGATGCTTCTTGGCTGGGCGCCCTTCCTCACAACTGTCTGATTGGAGGGAAGAGACTTCTTGATTCGCGCAAGTCTCCTCTCCTCCCGTCGGGGGGCGGTTGAGGCAAGCGTCCTGCGCAGTTCGGAAATGCGATTCTTCTGGTGGACAAGAAACAATGAAAGCACCACGCACGCCATGAACAGCACGGCGGATAGTTTCTGTGATGCATTCGTTTTCATCTGAATATATAATCCTTACGTTTTCCAAGTGTGTTAAACATGTATTAACATACTACGCATCGTATGGTTTACAAACACATTGTCACTATAAAAGGCAGAGCCAACACGTTCATTGCTAGCATTGGCATGAGCGCAAATTGTGGCTTTCAGTCACCTCAATCATATTTCCAAGAGCCTGCCCACATGGGGAATAAAGCGTTCAAAAAAAGATTATAGACTTTTGTTCCCTATTTTTTTAATGAAATAAAAGTCAAGGGACAGGCCTCTTCGATGACTTGGTAATTTATATACTAAAAATAATATTTGTTTGAGATATTACGTATGGATTATATAATTTAGTTTAAAGTTTGATACATGATTGGCCTATCGAAAACTAAAGTATATAATTCCCCCAAAAAAATCCCGCGAACCCAAACGGTGCGCGGGATTTGATGTTTGCTGTGAAAGCGGATTATGCCTCGGCGGCGCCTTCGCGGACAACTTTAACCTTCAACGTGGCTGTGACTTCCGCATGGAGTTTCACTGGAACGTCGAATGAGCCGAGTTCTTTGATTGGGCTTTCGAGGACAATGGCTGTCTTCTCAAGTTCAATGCCCTCAGCGGCTGCTGCGTCGGCAATCTGCTGTGAATTGACTGAACCGAAGAGCTTGTCATCTTCGCCGGCCTTGACGCCGATGCTGAGAGTGACTTTCGCGATCTTGTCCGCCATCGCCTTCGCGACTGCGATGCGCTCCTCATGCTCTTTCTGGAGCTGGAGTTTGCGAGCCTCAATCTTCCTCAAGATGCCAGGGGTGGCAACCGCCGCAAGTTTCTTCGGGAGAAGATAGTTCCTTGCATAACCATCGCTGACGTGGACACTGTCACCGAGTTTTCCCAGATCGGTGACATCTTCAAGCAATATAAGTTGTACTGCCATATTATATCTCCTGCTTCTAGTGGATTACAGAACGAGTGCGAGAATGCGGGCGCGCTTGACGGCCGCCGTAAGTTTCTTCTGGTGGATGAAGCAGTTGCCTGTGATGCGCCTAGGCAGAATCTTTCCGCCTTCGGTCTGGAAACGCTTGATGAGCTCGACATCCTTGAAGTCGATGTCATAAATCTTGTTTTCGCAAAGACGGCAAGTCTTCTTGCGGATGACTTTGCGGCGATGATGTTTCACCTTTGTGTTTTTCATTGTATCTTCCTGATGATGTGCGGGCCGCCGAAGCAACCCTATTTTTCCTATTTACACTCAAAACGACATCCCAGCTGGACCGTCAAAAGGCTGTGATTCGTCCATTGGCCCCGAATTATCCTGATAGTCAATGGAGGAAGGTGGCTCAGGCACAGGGGAGGAATCTGGAATAGCGCTCTGAATCACTAATGCTGCAACCAGATGGCGACTCATCTTCCTGCCAGTCTGCCTGTCGATATACGTCTCATACTTGAGGCGTCCATCCACAAAAACGGGACTGCCCTTGTGGAAGAAGCTCATGACCGCTTGACCAAGCGCGCCAGCGGCCTCAACCTCAACAAAGCAGACCTCCTTTGTAGGCTCATTCCTCATGTTGAGGGTGTCAATCTCCACCTTGAGGCTAAAGCAGCAAACCTGCTCCCCGTCAAACGACTGCCTAGTGACAGGCTCGTTGGCGAGTA
>JAEEGL013031986.1_pt1 | contig 10982 bp, 7 predicted proteins | sample 9134231 | NCBI WGS metagenome assembly JAEEGL01 (sample SAMN16246548, study PRJNA631951) | gut metagenome | biome: gut microbiome; feature: rumen; material: fiber-attached | host: Bos | place: Iran: Karaj | collected 2018-10 | reverse complement strand
TTTAGGAAGGTCTGTCAGGAATATGACTGCTTCCAGATAGGTGAGGGGCCTATGACTACTGTGAAAACAGCCCTGAAGTATCTGACCGGTCCTACAAAGTCTCTTGATATGATGTTTTCTTTTGATCATATGATGGCTGACTGCCTGTATACCGAGTACCTTCACAGACCTTTTTCTTTGATAAAATACAAGAAGGCTCTGACAAAATGGCAGAAAGCGCTTAATGGTAAGGCTTGGAATGCGCTTTATATAGAAAACCACGACCATCCAAGGATCATCAGCAGATATGGAAGCGAGCTTTTTCACAGAGAAAGCGGAACCATGCTTGCTGTCAGCTACCTGTTTTTACAGGGTACGCCGTTTATTTATCAGGGACAGGAAATTGGCATGACCAATATAAGACTGTCTTCCATCGAAAAATATGTGGATGTCTCGAGTAAAACAAACTACAACACATATCATCTAAAAGAAAGTGTTGAAGAGAGGCTTAAAAGAATCCATGTCTCCAGCAGGGATTCCTCAAGAACTCCCATGCAGTGGAGCAGCGGAAAGTACGCAGGCTTTTCAACTGTAAGGCCCTGGTTTTATATAAATCATAATTACAAAAGGGTAAATGTTGAAACTGAAGATACTGATGAATACAGTATTCTGAACTTCTACCGGAGGGCCCTTAACCTGAGAAAAAACTCAGAGACGCTTATTTACGGAGACTACAATGAGTTTTTTCCAAAAGACAATGAGATCTATATGTATGAGAGAACCGGTGCAAAAGAGGCTTTTCTCATAATATGCTCGTTTTCAAGGCTTCCAAGAAAGTATCAGCTGCCTCCTAAATACAAAGGGAAGAAGGGACAGCTGGTTCTATGTAATTACCCTGATTCAAGCGAAGGAATAACGGGCAGACCGGCAGACAACTTTGCACTGCGCCACGGTATGCTAAGGCCCTATGAAGCCAGAGTTTATAAATATGAACAGAACTGACAACAGCAGTAAAAACATTGTGGATATGAGCCTTCGCGACATGGAAGAGTATAGCTCTGACAGAAGAGGCAAGGGCAGGAGAATTAGAAACATATCCATAAAATACAAGATTGCATTCATGACAATACTGGTAGCGCTGATCCCATTGGCGGTACTTACTGTTATGATGCTTTTTTTCTATAACAGAGCAATGACAGAACGAGGCGAACGCCATATTGAGGAGAATATTCAGATCATGTCAGACAGAATAACCTCAGTGCTGAAAAATGGTGAGCTCTGTTCAAATAACCTGACTATCGAATTCAGTTCTTTTTATAATGACAAGTCAATGAAGCAGGTAACAAGAGATTCAAAGGTTACATCTCTTATGTCTCAGTCACTGCTTATCTATAATGGTATCTCATCTATAGTTTTTCTTGATAATGTAGGCAGATTTTATTCAACTGATCCGGCACTGATAGAAATTAATGAAGATATAAGGTACTCCGATTATGTGGCAGAACTTAAGGATGAAGGTGGAAAGACGTTCCTCTTAAACCCTGCTGATAATGTCATGACAAGACCTGAAAAAGAGGTCATTACCATGGGGAAGCATGTAATAAATGTGACAACAGGCATTCCTATCGGGTACATTTTTATTAATATGGACAGGGATAATCTCGTTAAATCTTCAGAGAGCGAGATAAGCTTTTACTTTCTTTATGATCCAAACGGATACAGTATTTCAAAATCCAATGGCAAGGACCCGATCTATGAAGATGAAGAGCTTATTAAACAGCTTTTTACCAGTGACCAGAAAAGCCTCATGTATAAAAAAGAGAAATATCTTATCGCAAGAGATGAGATAGAACCATACCACTGGACAATAGTTGGGGCGACTAACCTAAACAGATTCAATGTAACAGGTAAGGATCTCTGGTTTATCCAGTTCACGACTATTGGCGTGGCAGCCATACTTCTGCTGGTTTCAATGATGCTCACTGCAAATGTGGTAACAAAACCTTTAAGACTTCTTCATGACGGCGCTGAGCAGATCGCTGAAGGAGACATGAGCTTCAGATTCAGGTTTAAGTACAAAGATGAGATTGGACGCCTTGGAAGAATTTTCAATTATATGACCCAGCGAAATCTCGAGCTTTTGCAGCAGGTAGATGAAGAGGCAAAAAAGAAGAGAGAATACGAGCTTGCTTTAATACAGGAGCAGGTTAAGCCTCACTTTTTGTACAATACTCTTGATATCATAATAATGCTGATAGAGATGAACCGGTCAAAGGAAGCAGCAAGAGTCACACATAAGCTCGCAAATTATTACAAGAATTCACTATCCGGAAGTGAGGAAATTGTCACGGTAGATAGAGAAACACAGATAATACGGGACTATCTCGACCTGCAGACTATGCGCTACGGCGACAAATTTACTTATTCAATTGATATGGCAGAGGATATTCGAGATTCTTTGATTCCTAAGATGACTCTTCAGCCTCTCGTTGAGAATGCAATTTATCATGGAATAAAAAATAAGGCGCAGTGGGGAAAGATATCTGTTACCAGAAGATCCTATGATGAGGGCGGCAGAAAAACTGCGGAGATCATAGTTGAGGATGACGGAATAGGAATGTCAAAGGAGGTCTGTCAAAAGCTTAATGACCTTCTTATGACGGATGCTCATAAAGCAAGTGATAAAGAAACATCTGAAGAAGGTCTTAATCTGACGCATGATGGTACAAAAGGCGGAAGCCATTTCGGGCTTTACAGTGTATCCCACAGGATAAAGCTTTATTTTGGCGATGAGTATGGCGCAAGGATTGAAAGCACAGAGGGCATAGGAACAAAGGTGATTTTAACCTTGCCCTGTGAAATGACGGAGATAAAAGATGATCAGGATAATGATAGTTGATGATATGCCCATTTTTCTTGAGTACCTTAAAGGGTGTATCGACTGGACAGCTTATGGTTTTGAAATATGCTGCGAAGCTCATGATGGCAAGGAGGCTTTGGAAAAAATCGATGAATTTTATCCGGATGTAATCCTTACCGATATCACCATGCCCTATATTAATGGCCTTGAGCTGGCCGAGAAGGTAACGAAGGATTACCCTGACATCTCAGTGATACTGATCACAGGAAACAATGAGTTTGAGTATGCAAGAAAAGCAGTAAAGATAGGCGTTTGCGACTATATCGTAAAGCCCTTTGAAAAAGAGGAGCTCATTCTCAGTCTTTTGAAGCTTCAGGATAATATTGGTAAAGCAGTGGAGAATACGCCGGAATCTCCCGGCCAGGAAAAGAGAGAAGAAAACTTAAGGGCCCTTATCTATGCCGGAACTTCAAACAGCAGAGAAGCTAAAAAAGAAGCTCTTTCACTGTTTTACAGCAAAGATGACAGAGACAGGCTCGAGCTGGATGTAGATACAAAGGGACTTTTGCTGGCACTTTTCAAATTTGACCTAAGTGATGTATCAGGAAATGGTCTTAATGCTATCGAAAATCTCATGAACTGGGAAAGTCTTATAGCAAGAATGCTTCGGGATAAGCTGGAGATTGAGGGTAAATTCAGGATTTTTCACGATTATGAAAACAATATTGTCGTTATCATGAGGTTTGATAATGATAAAGAACTTGAAAGCTTCAAGGGCTATGAGTTCTCAGATATCATACAGGTAGTAAAAGGACAGCTTGAGCTGGACAGCGCAATTGCACTTTCCAGGGCTTCGGATATTTCACAGGTAAAGACTGCTTATGAGAAGGCACTTAATTTCCTTGCAGGAAAGGGCTATGGCCATTTTTTTGACATAAGAAACAGTAGTGAAGAGGCTTCCTATACATCTCTGGATGCTATTTTCCGCTTGAATAAGGATATTGAAAGCCTTCAGGCAGAGGACGCAGAGGAAGTGATAAATCAGCTTTGGGACAGAATCTCCTCGGAAAAAGGAAGCTTTTCTGAGATGAACCTGCTTTCCAGTATCACAAGTATTCTTATGACCAATATAATCAGCAGCGGATTTTCTGTGGAAAGGATTTATGGAGAAGATTTTTCTCCTGAAAGCTTTTTTGCTATGTCAGACAGCCCTGAAAAGATGAAGGATAATGTTATATATCTTTATAAAAAGAGAATAGAGTTTGAGAAGGGAAAGAAGGATACAACCAAGGAGCATGATGTGGCTCAGGCAGCAAAGGAGTTCATTGAGAAAAACTATGAAAACAGCTCGTTGTCTATCTCGGATATTTCAGAAAAACTCTGTGTTAATCAGACTTATCTCAGAAAGATGTTCAAGAGCCAGATGAACATGACCCTCACTGAATACATTACCCAGATACGAATGCAGGAGGCGAAGAGGATTATTACCTCCACGAGCGAAAAGCTTACAACAGTTGCGGAAATGGTTGGATATAGTGATGTCAGCTATTTCTCAAATGTATTTAAGAAGCATTATGGGATTTCGCCCAGGAGCATGAGCAAGGTTGAATAAGACTGTTTATTTAGGTATAATTTGAGTTGTGCGTTTCCCGAGTTTTTCACAAGGAGGACCTGTATGGAATTGTTGGAGATATGCAGTAGAGCGAAAACTGCTAAGTATAAGATTCAATATTTAAGTACTGAAGAAAAAAATGAGGCTCTTTTAAAGGTTGCAGATGCCCTTGAAAACAGAGCTTCCTACATTATCGAAGCCAACGACAGAGACTATGCAAACGGACAGGCAGCCGGTATGCATCAGGGCATGCTTGACAGGCTTAAGCTTGATGAAAAACGAATTCATGCAATGGCAGAGGGACTTCGAGAAGTGGCTGATCTTACTGATCCTGTAGGAACTGAGATAGAGAGATTTCAAAGACCTAATGGTCTTCTTATAAAAAAGGTGAGAGTTCCGCTTGGGGTAATTGGTATCATTTATGAATCAAGACCCAATGTTACAGCCGACGCCTTCAGTCTGACCTTCAAGTCCGGTAATGCCGTTATTCTAAAGGGCGGAAGTGATGCTATAAACAGCAACATGGCTATCTGTGAGGTTATAAGGGATACTCTTTCTTCTGAAGGTATTGACCCCGATGCATGCCTTCTTATTAAGGATACGGACAGAGCTGTTACTACAAAATTCATGCAGATGAATGAATATGTAGATGTTCTGATTCCAAGAGGAAGTGCAAGACTTATAAAAGCAGTTGTGGAAAATGCTACGATACCTGTAATCGAGACAGGAACCGGAAACTGCCATATCTATGTAGATAAGGATGCGGATCTTGATAAAGCTATTCCAATAATAATTAATGCCAAGACTCAGAGAATAGGAGTATGCAATGCTGCTGAGTCACTGGTTGTTCACGAGGATATCAAAGATAAGTTTTTGCCTCTTTTTGACAAGGCTATGAAAGAACATGGTGTTGAGATAAGGGCTGATGAAGTAAGTATCAGAAATCTTTCGGATGCAAAGCCCGCAACCGAAGAGGATTTTGGAAAAGAGTATCTGGACTACATTATCTCTGTCAAAACTGTTAAGAATGTTGACGAGGCAATTGAACACATAAACAAATATAACACGGGACATTCTGAATCCATTATCACTGAGAATCCTGAAGCTGCTTCAAGATTCCTTGAAAGAGTGGACGCAGCCTGTGTTTATCACAATGCTTCTACCAGATTTACAGATGGCTTTGAGTTTGGCTTTGGAGCAGAGATTGGCATAAGCACTCAGAAGCTGCATGCCAGAGGGCCAATGGGGCTTAAAGAACTGACCTCATACAAATATCAGATAGTTGGAGATGGTCAGGTGAGATAACTATGTAATTTAGATTGTTGGAGGATTATTTATGGCACTGACAAAAGAGGAGCTTCAAAGTGCTAAACAGCACATAATTGAGGTCTCCAGAGAGCTTTATGATATCGGACTGCTTGTCAGGACCTGGGGAAATGTCAGCTGCAGAATCGACGAAGATCACTTTCTTATTACTCCCACCGGAATCAGATATCAGGATCTTACTCCTGAAATGATAGTTGCTGTCGACATTAATGACCTTTCTTATGAAAGCAGCTTTGCGCCTTCCAGCGAGAAAGCGGTTCATGCTGCCTGCTATAAGGTGAGGAAGGATGTCAAATTTATCATTCATACACATCAGGTTTATGCATCCTGTGCCGGAACTCTGGGACTTAAGAAAATCGTTACATATTTTGACGATGCAGACATCATAATTCCTGTTGCACCCTATGCACTTCCCGGATCAGCGAAGCTTGCTACAAACATATATAATACGGTAAAAAAATATAGCGATACAAACGGAATAATCATGTCAAACCATGGAGCTATCTGTTTTGGCAAAAACTCCAGAGAGGCTATGTATGAGGCTGAAAAATTGGAGGTTGCCTGCAATAATTTCCTGATAGATGTTTGTAAGACAGATATGCATCACGGAGTTGAAGTTGGCTTTAATTCTCATAAAGAGGAAGGCGTTATCGTTTATGACATCTCAGATACACCCGAGAGAGTTAAGATGATCCACGAGGAAATCTACAGAAGAAGGCCTGATGTTAAGTATATAATCCATAATAAGTCAGAGGCTGTAATGACTGTATCGAGAAGAGCCAGTCACATGCGTCCGCTTTTTGATGATTTTGCTCAGCTTATTGGCTATAACGTAAAGATTCCAAGTAATGAATATGGAAAAGACGGGCAGAATTTCCACAATATAAAGAGAAACGTGAATGCTGTTTTTGTTCTTAACGACGGAGCGTATTGCGTAGGCTCTAATGAGGACGATGCCCTGGCTGTTGCTGACGTACTTGATAAGGGCTGCATTGCCTATAATGCTGTTATGAGACATGGCGAGGGACATTATCTGTCACTTCTTGAGTGCTACAGAAATAACAGGTACTACAGAAAAACTTATTCCAAGCTGGCTGAGCTGGCAGAAAAAGAATGATCGTTATCATATAATTTCTTGAGGGGGAAAGCTATCATGATAAAAAGACCTGAGTTTATAAAAAGCGGAGATACAATCGGTATAACAGCACCATCCTTTGGACCTACTGTTGAGCCATACAAGTCTATGTATGAAGTGGCAGTCAAAAAGCTTGAAGACAGGGGGTATAAGGTTGTAGAGGGAGAGACTGTACACAAGGGAGATGGCCTTGGAATAAGCACTGACCCGAAGGTTACAGGAAGAGAACTCACTGAGTTTTATCTAAGAGACGATATAGATGCCATTATATCTGCGGGCGGCGGAGAGCTCATGAATGAGACGATCACAAACGTTGATTTCGAGGCCTTGAAGCAGGGACGTCCCAAATGGTATCTTGGCTATTCAGACAATACAAACTTTATTTTTCCTCTTGTTACCATTACAGGAGTAATGGGTATCTATGGCCCATGTATCTGTCATTTTGCAAAAAAATGGGAGCTTCCCGAGGCTGACGCCTTTGAGCTTTTAGAGGGTACCAAAAAGAGTTTTACAGGCTATGATCAGTATGTAAGACCGGGCGAGAGAAAAGAGTCCACCGGGGATGAGGATTTTGATATCCCCTATGCTTATGATGCAAAAAAAATACTAAGATCCTTTGATTGCAGTACTAAAAAAGCACATCTTGTCGGTGATGAGACAAGACTGTCTATGAAGGGCGTCTTTATTGGAGGCTGCCTTGATGTTCTTGCGAATCTTGTTGGCACTCGTTTTGACAACATGAAGAAGTTCAATGAAGAAAACAAAGAAGTTATCTGGATGCTTGAAGCTTGCGACCTTTCCACTTTGTCGATAAGAAGGGCTATCTGGAATCTCAGAGAAGCAGGATGGTTTGACAGCGCAGCGGGCTTTCTTATCGGGAGGCCACTTGCTGCATTTGAGAGTGACCTTATGGGCGTGGATTCCTACAATGCTGTAACAGATATGCTTTCAGAGCTTGGAAAACCGATCATAATGGATGCAGATTTTGGACATATTGATCCTCAGCTGCCTCTTGTGATGGGAGCTTCTGCAAATGTATCCGCTATCGGAAATCAACTTGAGGTAGAGTATTTAAATGATTAAAACAGCGCACAAGGTGCTTTTGGCAATCTCCGGAGTCCTAATTATTTCACTGATAATCGGACTCCTTCTTTTTGGAGAGGATGATAACGAGGTTTATTCGGCGACAACTGAAAACAGCACAATCTTTGAGGAAGTATCGGCTCTTGAAGCATTGGAAATAGGTGCTTTGGATGGAGAGATCTTAAGGCAGGAAAATGGCCTTGATGAGAGCAGTGAGTCTGCAACTGATATGGTACAAAAGGATGTGGCTGTAGATATTACTCTGCGCTCAGTTCACAAAGACCTTAAGATAAAGCTCTCTGATGAAGAGTCGGGAAATCTTATCAGTGGAGTACAGCTTACAGTATCTGTCAAGGGAGCTGCAGGGACTAATATCTACGATGATAATGACAGAGACGGAATTATATATCTTCCCATAGTAGAACCAGGTGATTACACGGTTTTCATGTCTGATAAGACGGAAAAAGGCACTACCTATAAGGCCGATAAATCAAAGACAATTACTGTTTCCGAAACAATTGAATATGCAAAGATTGACGTATCCAATGAGATAAAAACTGAGGATCAGATCAATGTAGAGCTTGAGGATACTAAGGTTCAGGATGAGGATGAGACAACACAGGTTTCTGAAGAGGAGCTTGAAGAGGCGCAGGACCAGGAGCTCTATGAGGATGATATATCTGATGATGCTGAGGATCTGATAGCTGCGATAGAAGAAGAGGCAGCTGCGGCAGAAATCAGCAGAAATGCTTCCTCCGGAATAATAGAAAGACCTGCTGATCCCGAAAAGCCCGGAGGAGAAGAATATGTATCTGCTCATGCAGGAACAAAGGGAATCGATGTCTCTAAGCATAACGGAAGCATTGACTGGGGAGCAGTAAAGAACTCGGGAATTGATTTTGTAATAATAAGATGTGGGTACAGAGGTTCCAGTTCAGGAGCTCTTGTTATTGATCCTATGTATACAGCAAATATAAACGGCGCTAAAAATGCCGGTTTAAATGTTGGAGTTTATTTCTTTTCGCAGGCTGTCAATGAGGCTGAGGCTGTTGAAGAGGCTTCAATGGTACTGGATCTCATTAGCCCATATAGCCTGCAGTATCCGGTTTATATCGATGTTGAAAAGAGTCGCGGAAGAGGGGATGAAATAAGCCCCGATGAGCGAACTGCTACAATCAGGGCTTTTCTTTCAACTATACAGAGTGCCGGCTACGTTGGCGGTGTTTATTCGAATAAAATCTGGTTTGAAAACCGCATCAATGTAGGAAGCCTTCTTGATTATAAGATCTGGCTTGCCCAGTATATGGACGTGCCAACCTACACTGCCAGTCGCTACGATATGTGGCAGTACACTTCAAAAGGAAGCGTACCGGGTATAGCAGGAAATGTAGATATGAATGTGCTTAAATGATCAGTCGGCGGACTTTACTTCCATCCAGGAGTCGTTGTAAAGCTTGTCGGCTGCTTCTCCAAGATACTGGTAGGATTCTGTGAAGAAGGAGTCAAGATCCGGGAATGCAACTTTGGAATTCTTGATATCTTCATCTTCAATGTTTTCCTGAGCCACTGTGTTTGGGGTGGAGTAGGTGATGTATTCAAAGTTTTTGAGTGCCACATCACCCCTGCACATGTAATCTATCCACTTCAGAGCATTTTCCTTATTTTTTGAATCCTTTGTGATAACCCAGGCATCAATCCATACATTGGTGCCTTCTTTTGGTACAACATACTCAAGATCGCGATTTTCTCTTGCTGTGTAGATGGCTTCACCTGAATAGATCACGCCAAGAGCAGCCTCTTCACCGATCATTTTATCTCTTACCTGATCTACAACATAGGCCTGAACTAAACGTTTTTGATCTATGAGGTCATCTGTTGCAACTCTGAGCTCGTTTTCATCGGTGGTGTTCATGGAATAGCCGTTTTTACGAAGAGCAACCATGAATGCGTCTCTTACTGAATCCTGCATAAGGATCTGACCGCTATATTTTTCATCCCAGAGAATATCCCAGCTGTCTACAACATCGTCAACCATTGTTTTGTTGTAGAGTATGCCGACTGTACCCCAGCAGTAGGGGACTGCATATTTGTTTCCGGGATCGAAATCCTCAGCCGATCTGTAATACTGACTTCCGATATTTACTGAATTTGGAACGCTGTCAAAATCCATTTCCTGAATAAGATCATTCTGAATAAGTTTTTGGATCATGTAATCGGAAGGACATACAACGTCATAGGCGGAAGAATCCTGTGCGAGCTTTGCATACATGATCTCGTTGCTCTCAAAGGTGTCGTAAATAACGTTTATACCGGTTTCTTCTTCAAATTCTTCGATTACGTCCTCGTCGATATATTCTCCCCAGTTGTATACGTAGAGCTTGCCATTAGGGCCTGACTGAAAATCTGAGCCGCAGCCACTAACGCCAAAAACAAGACCGCACATTGCTATGGAGAGAAGTAAAGAAATAGCTTTCTTTTTCATAATATCCCCTTTATTTTTTGTTCGTTTTTGCACTTGGTGCTCTGTAAATGATAAGGAGCAGAGTAAGTACAATCACAAATATTATCGATGAAAGTGCGTAAATTTCCGGCTTTATTCCTTTTTTTACCTCGCTGTAGATGAGAGTTGAAAGGGTTTCAAAGCCGGAGCCCTTAGTAAAGTAAGTGATGATAAAGTCGTCAATTGACATTGTAAAGGCCATAAGAGCTCCTGAAACAATTCCGCCCTTAAGCTCAGGAAGGATTGTCTTAACAAAAGCGTAAACAGGAGAAGCGCCAAGGTCCAGTGCAGCCTCGTACACATAGAAGTTAAGGCTTTTTATCCTTGGAATGACACTCAGCATTACAAAAGGAATATCAAAAACTATGTGTGCCAGCAGTATGGTAGAAAAGCCTGCGCTAAGGTGCAGAAATCTGAACAGAAGCATCAGGGATATACCTGTTACTATGTCTGCGTTTATCATGGGGATGTTTGTGATTCCCATGAT
>JAEEGL012741130.1_pt1 | contig 10982 bp, 6 predicted proteins | sample 9134231 | NCBI WGS metagenome assembly JAEEGL01 (sample SAMN16246548, study PRJNA631951) | gut metagenome | biome: gut microbiome; feature: rumen; material: fiber-attached | host: Bos | place: Iran: Karaj | collected 2018-10 | reverse complement strand
GACGTTCTCCAGCACCACGATGGCATCGTCCACCACCATGCCGATGGCGATGGACAGAGCGCTCATGGAAATGATGTTCAGGGTGTTCCCCGTGAAGAACAGGTACATGAGCGAAGCCAGCAGGGCGATGGGGATACTGAGCACCACGATGAGGGTTCCGCGCCACCGGCCCAGGAAGAGGAAGACCACCAGCATCACCACCAGGAAGGTGATGAGGATGGTTTCCATGAGGGAGCGGATGGTGTTGAGGATGTTGGTGGAGGAGTCCACCACCGTATTGATCTTGATGTCGGAGGGCAGGTTGGGCTGGAGCTTGGCCAGGGCCTTCTTCACCTCCCGGATCACGTTCACCGTGTTATAGCCCGACTGCTTCTGGATGATGATCTGGGCACCGCGGGTCCCGTTGGTATAGGACTCCTGCGAGCGCTCTTCCAGCCCGTCTTCCACGCGGGCCACATCCTTGAGGTACACGGCGTTGCCACCCTTGTAGCCCACCACGATGTCCAGCAGTTCCCGGGGGTCGCTGAACTCTTTCTTGATGCGCAGGGCATAGGTGTTGGAGCCAATATCGATGCTTCCCGACGGCACGTTGCGGTTCTCGGACGCGATGATGGCCGACAGGGAACTGAGGCTGATGCCATAGGCTTCCAGCTTGGAAGGGTCGCAATAGACCTTGATTTCCCGGTTGGGGGCGCCGCTCACGGAAACAGTACCCACGCCGGACACGCGGGCCAGCGGGGTGGCCACGCGGTCTTCCAGGATCTTGTCCAGGGCGCTCACGCTCTGGCTGGCCGTACAGGCCAGGATCATGATGGGCATGTCGTCGGCGCTGAACTTGAAGATGGTGGGGTTGGTGGCCCCGTCCGGGAGCGAGGACTTGATCATGTCCAGCTTGTCCCGCACGTCATTGGTGGCCACCTCGATATCCACGCCGTACTGGAATTCCAGGGTGAGGAGCGACACGTTCTCCCGCGACGAGGAGCTCACGTTCTTGAGGTTGGCGATGGAGTTGAGGGAGTTCTCCAGCAGCTTGGTGAGGTTGGTTTCCACATCTTCCGCGCTGGCGCCCGGATAGGAACTCATCACCATGATGGTGTTGGACTCCATGTCCGGGAAATTGTCCACGGGCAGCTGCACCAGGGAAAAGACACCCAGGATGGCGAAAGCCAGGAAAACCAGGGCGGTAGTGACGGGCTTGTCAACCGCTGTTCTATAGATGCTCATAGGCAGCTACTTGTTTAATACATTGACGCTTACGCCATCTTTCAGGGCCGACTGGCCTTTCACCACCACCTGCTCGCCGCCGGAAAGGCCTTCCAGGATCTCGTAGGTATTGTCCAGGTGGCGTCCCAGGGTGACGGGGCAGAAGGAAACCGTCCCGTTATCCTGGAGCAGGTACACGAAGCGCTGGCCGGTGCCTTCCATGCGCACTACGGCCTGGTCGGGAATCACCACATGCTGCCGGGAGCCGAAGTCCACCGTCACGCGGGCGTACATGCCCGGACGGAGCACCCGGTCGGTGTTGGGCACCACCACCTCCACCTTGAAGGTATGGGTGGCGGCATCCATGGTGGGATACAGCCTTTCCACCTTGCCGGTGAAGGTCTTGCCGGGAAGGGCATCGGCCGTGAGCCGCACCTTGTCGCCTTTTTTCACCTTGGTGTATTCGCTCTCCGACACCCCCACGCGCAGTTTCACGGGCACCACCTGCTGTACGGTAAAGAGCGGGGCGCTCAGGGAGAACATGTCGCCGGCGTCAAAGTTGCGGGCGGTGACAAAACCGGTGATGGGGCTGCGCAGGACGGTGTTTTCCAGCACGTTCTGGTAATTGGTACGGCGCACTTTGTAGGCCAGTTCGGCCGTTTCGAAATCACTCTTCGAGACGCCGCCTTCCTCATAGAGGCTCTTGAGACGGGCATATTCGGCCTCGTCGTTCTGGATCTGGAGTTCCAGCTGCTCCAGCTGGAGGCGGTCCATCTCGGCCAGGACCTGTCCCTTGGAGACGTAGTCCCCCACTTCCACGTTGATCTTGCGGATGCGGCCTCCGCTCTGGGGCATGATATTGTTCACGGCATAGGCCTCCACGGAGGTGGCATAGGTGCTCTCCTGCGGGACGTCCTGCACGAGGGCCTCTGTGACCTCTACGTTGGGGACGGCGGCGGGAGCGCCGGGGGCACCGGGTGCGGCTGTTTTCGAAGTGTTTCCGTTCCCGCACGAGGCCAACACCAGCAAGGCGGGAATCAGGGCAATCTTGGTTCTCATATCGTTACTTTTCTTCTGATGCAAAATCATAGCCCAGGACCTGCTCCAGGCCGGCTTTGGCCACCACGAAATTATAGACGGCCTGCGCCGCCTGCAAACGGGTCTGGGTGAGGGTGAGTTCGGTATTGTTCAGGTCGGTGAGCGTGCTCCGGCCCACCTTGTAGCTCTTGGAGGCAATGTCGTAGGCTTTCTCGGCCGTCTCGATGGCGTCTGCGGCGGCGTCATAGGATTTCATGGCCGTCTCCATGGTCTGCAGGCTCTGGCGGATGCCAATCCGGAGCTGGCGTTCGGTCTCCCGGCGCTGGAGCTGGAGTTCATCGGCCTGCACGCGCGACTGCTTGATGGCGTGATAGCGCTGTCCGCCGGAGAAAATGGGGATGGACAGGTTCAGGCCCACGTAGGAATAGGGCGTCCAGCGGTACTCGCTGAACTTGAAGTCGTTCGTCATGGCGTTGTAGCTGTAGGCGAAAGACAGGTTCAGGGACGGTAGGTAGGCGTACTGCTGCATGCGGATGGTCTTGGCCAGCTGCTGGGCCTGCATGTCCAGCTGCCGGAGGGCGCTGTTTCCGTCCAGCGGGGCCTCTTCCCCTTCGTGCAGGGTACGGAACATGTCCTGGGCATATTCGGCCAGGTTGCCGGACACGTCAATGGCCCGTTCCAGGTCAATGCCCATCACGGCCTTGAGCTGCCACAGGGCCAGCAGGACGCTGCTCTCGGCATTGTACACATTGGGAACGGCGGCCGCCACGCTGCTCTTGGCACGGGTGAGGTCCAGTTCCGAGGCTTTCTGGGCGTTGTATTTGAGTTCCGTCTGCCGGAAGTTTTCCAGGGCGTTCTCATACACGCTCTTGTACACCTGGAAGGCTTCCTTGGCAAGAAGCACGGCGTAGTAGGCCTGTTTCACGGAGGTTACCGTGCCCAGGCGCGACTCGCGGGCCTTTTCCACGGCCAGCTCCACCTGGTCGGCCGACAGGGAGATGCTCTCCCAGAGCTGGGCGTTCACCAGGGGCATGGCCGCGCTGACGCCCACGCTGAAGGTATTCAACCGGCCCACCTCAAAGCCGTCGGAGGCCGATTTGCCGCTGTCTTCCACCGGCGCCGGAACATAGGGCTGGATGGCCCCGGGGTGCTGGGCCATGAGCTGTTCCAGGTAGTAGTAGATGGGCTCCATCATGCTGCTGTACATGCCGGCCATGCCGCCGCCTTTTTCGTCGTCGGAACTGCCGCCCATGTACATCACCTGCTTTTTGATGGTGCGCTGGTAGGAGCCGGAGCCGCTCACCTGGGGGAAAAGCGCCGCGTAGGTACCCTTATGGGCATACTCCTGCCGCTGCACTTCCAGGTCGGCCACTTTGACCGAGGTGTTTTCGGAAAGGGCGATGCGGATGGCGTCCTCCAGCGAGAGAACCAGCGTCGTGTCCCCCGCAGGCCGCTCCGTGCCCTGATATTGCGCCCGCGCCGCCACAGGAACCAGCAGCGCCAGCATAAGGAAAAACTGCTTCAAATTCAAATGCATACAAACCATAAATATAAGCGGACTCCTGGCTACAAAAATCAAGCCAAAATAAATATCTTTAAAAAGGTCAACCGCGTCCCTCCGTGGCAGTTTTACAGATACGAAAAAACGCGCCTGCGGGGGCGCGTTGAGGAGCTGGAAACCTGCCGAAGTATTAGTCGTTCAGCGGTTTGGCGTAATGGGTGGCCTCTTTCTTCTTCGGGGCGGAGGCGGGGGGAACTGCGAGGACACCCTGGCGACGCTTGCAGGCATACACCAGGAAGCCGATGCCCAGCAGGATGAAAGGAATGCTGAGGAGTTGCCCCATATTGAGGAGCATATTGGCCTCAAACTCCACCTGGTCGTTCTTGATGAACTCGATGAGGAAGCGGCTGCCGAAACAGACAATCATGAACAGCCCCACGAAGCTGCCGCGATAGAGTTTGTGCGCCTTTTTCCAATAGAGGAACCACAGAAGCAGGCCCAGCAGAAGATACGTGCCGGCCTCGTAGAGCTGGGTGGGATGACAGGGTACCGTCTCCCCGTTGCGCTGGAAGACAAAGCCCCAGGGAAGCTGCGTAGGCCCCCCGTAGATCTCTGAGTTGAAGAGGTTTCCCAGGCGGATGAAACAGGCAGCGAAAGAAACGGGAATGACAAGATGGTCCAGCACCCAGACAAAGTCGAAACCGTTGGCGGGGCCATATTTACGGGCATACCACCAGATGCCCAGGATGATGGCGATGGTGCCGCCGTGACTGGCCAGGCCCCCTTTCCAGGGCATGAAAATCTCCCAGAATCCTGCCCAGCTGCCCAGGTAGTAGTCTGGCTGATAGAACAGGCAATGGCCCAGGCGGGCGCCCACGATGGTGCAGATCAGAAGCATGTACAGCATGGGGTCCAGCAGGGCCTCATTGATTTTTTCCCGACGGAAAAAACTGCGCATGATGAACCAGCCCAGCACAAAGCCGCCCACGAACAGGAGCGAGTACCACCGGAGTTCGAACCCGCCCAGATGCAGGATGACCGGGTTGATATTCCAATTGACAATCAAATATTCCATAAAAAAACCAATTAGCGTTTCAGGCGAACATAGATGGAAAGCGGCAGCGCTTTGCCAAAAGAGTCGTTCAGGGCCAGCTCGCCGGAAGTCATTTCCTGGAAGCGGCCCTGAAAGGCTTCCCGCACCACCGTTTCTCCCAGGGCGGCGCTGTAGCCATTAGAGTAGAGGTTCAGGACCATGAAGGCATCCCGTTCGGACAGGATGGCCGCCACGTTGCGGAGCAGGCCGAACAGGAGCTCGTCCAGTTTCCATTTCTCGCCGTCGGGACCGTGTCCGTAGGCCGGGGGGTCCAGAATAATGCCGTCGTACTTATTGCCGCGCCGGGCCTCGCGGGTGGCAAACTTGAGGGCATCCTCCACCACCCAGCGAATGCCGTCCAGGCCGCTCCGCTCCATGTTTTCGCGGGCCCAGGTGACCACCTGGCGCACCGAGTCCAGGTGCGTGACATCGGCCCCGGCACAGCGGGCGGCGAGGGAGGCGGCTCCCGTGTAGGCGAAGAGGTTGAGCACCTTGGGGGCGGGCAGGCCGTTGGCCTTGTGGATGCGCGCCAGGCGGGAAGTCTCCCGGTAAATGAACTCCCAGTTGGGCGCCTGCTCGGGGAACACGCCCACATGCTTGAAGGCCGTGAGTCCCAGGCGCAGGGACAGGTGCAGGTCCGACGCCGCGTGCGTCTCGGCATCCTGCGCTCCGTTATAGACAATCCCCCACTGGTCGTCGGTGCGGCGGGAGCGCTCCCAGGTGCCGCTGTCCTCCTTCCCGGCCTTGCCGAATCCGGCGCCGGGACGGAAGGTCACATCGGCCTTGCGACGCCACTCCTGCTCGGAGAGCGAAGGCGTCCAAAGGGCCTTAGGCTCCGGCCGGCGGAGTACCCAGGCGCCAAAGCGCTCCAGTTTCTCCCCGTTTCCGGAGTCCAGCAAGGCATAATCCTTCCAATAGGAGGCTGGAAACTCGATACCCATTTAGTTGATAACTTGCTTTTTGCGTCTCCAGTTCAGGATGGGCAGGACGAAGGAAATCACCGCCGCGCCCAGCCAGAACCATTTCACATAGGTGTAATCGCGCACGCCGGCGGCACCGCTGTCCATGAGAAAACCGGTGACCACGTTCTGCAAACCGGCGGCGGCATAGCTGGCCAGGCCCACGATACCCAGGGCCGCACCCGTGGCCTGGCGGGGAACCAGATCCACCGCCATGAGGCCGCCCAGGAAGCTGATGAGCACGCCAATGGCAATGCCGAAGAGCACCATAGCCGTGATATTGAGCCACTTGGAAGCACCACCGAAGAGGAACAGGGCCAGGGCGATGGCTTCCAGGATACCGGCCACGAAGGCGGGATACTTGCGGTCGCCCTTGAAGAGCACATCGGACAGCCAGCCGGACACCACCGTACCGATGATGCCGAAGATGGGGTTGATGCCGATGATGGCAGCTGCGCCGGCCAGGTCATAGCCCTTGACGTCCTGCATGAAGATGACGCCCCATTCGTTGATGGCATAGCGGCTCATGTACATGAAAGCGCTGGCGGCAGCCAGGATCCACACGCCGGGATTCTTGATGACGGCGGCCTGCATGCGCTTGGTCTGGGCGCGTTTGGCCTCCGGAGAGAGTTCTTCCTTGGACTCGGCCTCGCCGGCCAGCACCTCGATGGGCGGCAGGCCCTTGCTCTCGGGCGTGTCGTGCAGGAACAGGAGGATGAGCACAATGCCCAGCAAACCGGCCAGGGCGGCGCCGAAGAAGCCCCACTTCCAGCCGAAACTGGCCACCAGCATGCCCACGAACACGAAGGACAGACCCTCGCCAATGTTGTGCGAGCTGCTGAAGAAGCCGTAATAGGTCCCACGTATGCGCAGCGGATACCAGCGCGACAGGGCGATGATGGCGGGCGGGGCACCCATGGACTGGGCGCCGCCGTTAATGGCCCAGCAGATGGCGAAGAGGATGAACAGGGCCGAATTGGCGATGCCTCCCTTGAGCGCCGTCACACCCAGGATACCCATCACGAAGTTCATGAGTACCGAAACGGTAAGGCCCAGGGCCATGAAACGCTTGATATTGGAGCTGTCGGCCAGGAAGCCGTTGATGAGCTTCATGATGGCGTAGGCCCAATACAGGCAGGCGCCGATGATACCGAGCTGGGTGGCGTTGAGCAGGCCCGCATCGATGAGGGGCTGCTTCATGACGCCCATGGACAGGCGGCACACATAGTAGAGAGCATAGCCAAAGGTGCCTGCCAGGAACGACTGGAAGCGCAGGCGCTTGTAGGTGCTGTCCACTTTGTCGGCCGGAACTCTCACGGCCGACGGTGCACTGGTTTTGAAGAAATCCAAAATACGCATGACTTAAAAACTAAGGGTGGATACGATGGGATAATGGTCGGAGATGAAGGGAACGCCCAGGTAGGATTCCGTTACCACGCGGAAGGAAGCCGCCCCGGCAAAGCCGCTGTAGTAGATGTAGTCGATAATCTTCTGGGGCTGGGGCTTGTAGCCGTTGAAGGAAGGGGTGGACACGCTTTCCGGCGCGGTGGTGCGGGCGTCCAGCATGAGGCCGTCCAGGGCCGAGAGGGCCGGGTCGCCGGGTTCCACGTTAAAGTCGCCGATGAGCACCATGGGGATATCCGGATTCATCTCCCGGATCTTGCGCACCACCATGGCCAGGCCGTTCTTACGGGCTTCCACCCCTTTGTGGTCCAGATGGGTGTTCACCAAGTAGAACGCCTGCCCGCCACGGCGGAAACGAAGCAGCGCCCAGGTAGCCGTGCGGGGATATTTGGCATCCCAGCCCACGGAGGGAACATCCGGGGTCTCGGAGAGCCACCAGGTGCCGCCGTCCACGAATTCCAGGAGCTCGCGGTGGTACAGGATGCTCATCCGCTCGCCGTTCACGCCGTCATTGCGGCCCACGCCGAAGGAAAGGTACTGCGGGCAGCCGGCGGTGAGGTAGGCTTCCTGCTCCGGCAGGGCTTCCTGCAGGCCCACCACTACGGGGTTAATCGTATTGAGCATGGCCACGGCGGCATCACGCCGGTTCTCCCAGCAGTTGTCGCCGTCTTTGGCCGAAGCATTGCGCACATTGAAGGACATCACCTGCAGGGGCTGGGACAGCACCTCCAGCAGGGCCTTTTCCATGACCTTGTAACCGGCCAGGTTAGGGTGCACGGCATCCTGTTCGTAGCGGGGATCCATGGCGCCGTCCGGGCCGCACATCACGCTGTTGTAATCGACCAGCGGAATGCCCTGCTCGGCCGCATAAGCCTTGATTAACTCATTGAGTTCCGCAATCTGTGCACGGGGGTCGCCCAGCCGGCGGCGCCAGCCAATCTCCCGGGCCGGGCACAGGGTGCACATCACGGGTTTGATGCCGTTGGCCCGGGCCAGTTCCACCATGGACACCAGGTTTCCAAAGATATGCTCCACGGAGATGTAACCGTTGTTGCGGGCGATATCATTGATCCCCGCCAGGATGACCACATACTCCGGATGCAGCTCGATCACGTCCGAACGGAAGCGGGGCAGCATCTGCATGGTGGTCTGTCCGCTGATGCCGCGGCCCACGAAGTGGTGCTCATCCAGCCAGGCCTGGTCCAGGCCGGCCCAGTTGCGCGTAATGGAATCGCCGAAGAGCACCGCCTTGGGCCGGACGGTGACGGCCGCGTTCTGTTTCTCGTAATAGTCAAAACGGGGCCAGTCCTTGTCGGTGAGCTGCCAAGGCTCCGGCTCCTGGCGGATCACCGCAGCCCAGCCGCCTCCGGGGGCCATCTTGACGTGCACTTTCCCATCGGCCGGGAAGTCCATCCATTCCTGCTTGAAGTCGCGGGCGGCCCGGTGGGCGTTCACGCCGTCACGGAAGATTTCCATGAGGGGTTGCCCGCCGATAAAGGAGAGGTCCAGGGTCATTTCCCGGGCATTCCAGTCGGTGATGGCGCCCACATACCAGGTGTCCCCCTTGCGGCGGGCCATGGCCACGTACTCCCCGGCCTTGCCCGCAAGGGCCACGGTCTGGTCCCAAACGGTGGGCACCTTGGCGATGAACTGCAGGCAGGCAGGTTCCTTGAGGTAATTGGACGGGGCGTCGCAGAGCATGGTGAGCGGCGCGTCAAAGATCACATATTCGGCCAGCTGGCGGCAGCGGGTACCCTGGCTCATGGCCTCCGTATAGACATAGCGGAAGTTGTCGCGGGTGGCGTTGCGCATGGCGCCCTGGGTGTAGTCGGCCGGGCCGGAAACCAGGCGGACGAAAGGAATGCTCACCTCGTAACTCACCAGGTCAATATCGAAGTCATTGAGGCCCTTGGCGTTCTCCAGGCCATAGACGCCTTCGAAATTCACCACGTTGGGGAAACTGCGCTGCAGGCCCGTGGGCTTGCAGGCGCCGTGGAAGTCCAGCAGAAGGTGGTAGCGGGCCGCCGTCTCGGCCGCACGGCGGTAGAACTGCATCATGGGCTGGTCGTCACGGTCCATGAAATCCACCTTGAAGCCCTTCACACCCATGGCGGCATATTCCCGGCAGGCGCGCTCCAGGTCTTTGTCAAAGGCCCAGTAACCTGCCCAGAGGATGAGGCCCACGCCCTTTTTCTGGGCATACTGGCACAGCATGGGGAGGTCGATCTCCGGAATGACCTGGAAAAGGTCGGCCTGCTTGTTCACGGCCCAGCCTTCGTCCAGGATCACGTATTCGATGCCGTTGTTGGCGGCGAAGTCAATGTAGTATTTGTAGGTGTCGTTGTTCACGCCCGACTCGAAGTTCACACCATAGACGTTCCAGTCGTTCCACCAGTCCCAGGCCACCTTGCCGGGTTTCACCCAGCTGAAGTCCTCTCCGGCGGCCGGGTCGCGGCCCAGCAGCCAGGGAATGTCGCAGGTGAGCAGGTCCTTGTCGTCCCCGGAAACCAGGACGATGCGCCAGGGGAAAGCCTCATCGGCAGCCACCTGGGCCAGGTAATCCTCCCGGCTCTGGACCAGGCCCTGCAGCATGTTGTGGCCACCCTGCCTGATTTCCTTGGGATAGCGGGCAAAGACGGCCTCCAGGGCACTGTCCTGGTCTTCGTTGCTCAGGTACATGCCGGGATAGTTGAGCAGGTCGCTCTCGGTGATGCACAGCTTATAACCCTTGGGGGCATCCAGGGTGACGGGAAGGAAGGCATAGCGGCCGCGCTCCCAGTCGGCGATGCTGGCACGGGTGTAGCGGGCCTCGAAGGAGGTGGCGAACTGCCCCTCGAAACCTTCCTGCTTGCGGCAATACGGAATGAAGGCGTTCTGCGCCTCGGGGAAACAGAAGGCGGCCTGCTCGGACACCACCTTGAAAGGCGCCTTGCGCTTGGCCACGAAACGGTAGGCGGCGCCCAGGTCGTAGGCGCGGAATACCACGCTGTAACCGTTGCAGTTGAGCGTCAGTTCATTGCAGGCGTCCTGCACCGTTTCCTGCCGATAGCAAACCGGGGTGATGAGACGGTTCTGGCTGCGTCCCACAGCTTTTTTCACCTTCATGTCCCGGCCCCAGACACTGCCGTCGTCCAGGGTAAGGGAAATGGGAGAGGGTGCGAGCACGAGGGTTCCCTCGCGGGAGATGGACCAGCTCAGCTGCTCCCCCGCCTGGATTTCCACCGTGATGGCCCCCGAAGGGGATTGAAGCTTGTAAACCTTACCGGCGGCCAGAAGATTTCCCGCCAGCATCAGCAGCAGCGCCACTGTCATCGCCCATTTTTTCATATCGCAAAATTTCAATCTGTAAATTTACGAATAATGTGCTTTTATTCCAACAGATTTGCTAAACTTTGGCCCAAACATTAACAAGAAAAGGGGCCGGCCCCGATGAGCCAGCCCCTTAAGGAAATGAGGTTCCGGGAAATTAGTCCTGGATAGCCGCGATACCGGGAAGGATCTTGCCTTCGATGGCTTCCAGCATGGCGCCGCCGCCGGTGGAGACGTAGCTCACCTTGTCGGCATAACCCATCTGGGTAACGGCAGCCACGGAGTCGCCGCCGCCCACCAGGGTGTAGGCGCCGTTCTTGGTGGCCTCGGCCAGGTCTTCGGCGATCTGGAGGGTACCCTTGGCAAAGTTCGGGAGTTCGAACACGCCCACAGGACCGTTCCAGAGGATGGTCTTGGAGCTGAGGATAATCTTCTTCCAGTTCTCCAAGCTGGCGGGAGCGGCATCCATGCCTTC
>JAEEGL011709270.1_pt1 | contig 10982 bp, 6 predicted proteins | sample 9134231 | NCBI WGS metagenome assembly JAEEGL01 (sample SAMN16246548, study PRJNA631951) | gut metagenome | biome: gut microbiome; feature: rumen; material: fiber-attached | host: Bos | place: Iran: Karaj | collected 2018-10 | reverse complement strand
GGCGAGCCCTTCCGCTTCCCCGTTGGAACCTACGTAAAGACCGACAAGTACGACCACATCATGATGGCTATGAAGACCACCATGACTGCCGAGGGTGCTAAGTTCGAGGTTCCTCAGGGTACTGCTGAGGAGAACGCCAAGCTCGACCAAAGCTACGAGCACCTCTGCAAGATGCGCGACGAGCTGGTAACGCTAAACATCGTTCCTCCCATCGATGAATGGAGCAAGATTAACCCGAACTTGTAAACTACACATCTGATACTACACGACAAGGCCCTATCACGTCGGGCCTTGTTTTTTATGCCATATATATTTATTGTACGCACGCGAACTACGTTAATAAATCAATGAGAAGACTACTCCTTTCCGTCCTCCTGCTGCTAACGATGACCAGCACATGGGCACAACGTTTTGAAGACTATTTCGAGAATCGCACGCTCAGAATCGATTATACGTTCAGTGGCAACCACGAACACCAACAGCTCTATGTCGACGAACTGGTGGCGCTGCCTCGATGGTATGGCAGGCACACACGGCTCGCCGAACTGCCCTTGAAGGGGAACGGACAACTCACCGTCAGGGACAAGAGCAGCGGACAGGTCATCTACCGTCACAGTTTCTCAAGCCTCTTTCAGGAATGGCTCGCAACCGATGAGTCGAAACACACGCAGAAGTCTTTCGAAAACGTCTTCCTGGTTCCATTCCCAAAGGAACCAGTAGAAATAACCGTAGAGTTGCGCGATTATCATGAGCGGGTGAATGCCACGATGACCCACTGTGTGGACCCAAAGGACATCCTGATCCGCAAGGCTGGCGAACAGCTCGTGACGCCTTACGTCACTCTGCAACAGGCAGGCGACACCACACGCTGCATCCATGTTGCCTACGTGGCAGAGGGTTACCAGCAACACGAAATGGGCACTTTCCTTGAGGATTGTAAGACGGCTATGGAGTCGCTCTTCCAGCATGAACCGTTCCGTCAGATGCAGAACCGGTTTAACATGGTAGCTGTCATGTCGCCCTCAGCTGAGAGTGGTACCAGCGAGCCCACTAAGGGTATCTGGAAGAACACGGTATTAGGCACCCACTTCGACACCTTCTACAGCGACCGCTATCTGACAACGCTGCATCTGAAGAAGCTGCACGACTTGTTGGCAGGAACGCCCTACGAGCACATCATCATCCTGGTGAACACTAATCATTACGGGGGAGGCGGCATCTACAACTCCTATAATCTAAGCTATGCCCATGGAAAACATTTCCGACCTGTGGTGGTACACGAGTTCGGCCACAGCTTCGGGGGGCTGGGCGACGAATATCCCTATGGTGACAGCGACCCCATGTACTTTTCCGATACGGAGCCTTGGGAACCAAACCTCACGACGAAGTACCACTTCAAGGGAAAGTGGGAGAATCTGGTGAAAGAAGGCAAGGCTGGACTCGTTGAGGGTGGAGGCTATCTCTCAAAGGGCGTATGGCGAGGGTTCGAGAACTGTCGTATGCGCACCAACGAGGAGCCCGAGTTCTGTCTTGTCTGCAAGCAGGCCCTAACCCGACTGATTGACTTTTACACAGAGTAACATAAACGCTTCCTACGGCTTCCTTTGTCTTCGTGAACCAAATGAAGAAAACAAACCGTAATGCCATGTTATTCTTCACTTATGGATATTTTTACACCTTTTTGGAATGATTTTACACCCTCTATTCCCCAAAAAGCAGTAATTTTGCAGCTCGAAACAAGGAAACGTTATAATTAAAAGCAAATCAAAACAAACTACTTATGGTAAACAATTACACAAAACATTTCGTCTGCGTCATCCTGGCCTTGCTGGGAATGACGCAGTTTACACTGGCTCAGGAAACATTCAGCAACGTCGCAGCCAAAGTTCAGTGGCCGCTAAACGATGCAAAGAACATCAGCGCCAACACCGCTGAGCCCAATGGAGCCTTCACCACGGTAGCCATCAATACGGGTGACCTGGAAATTACAGGCGTGGCATCGCGCTCTGCGGATAACAACGCAGAAGGCATCTCATTTGTCAAGTTCAAGCCTTCAGGCTCGACGAAGGCCGTCGAGTGGGTCGTTAAGCCTGCCAAGGGACTGACATTTACGCCCAAGAAGGTCAGCATGTGGATTCAGCGCTTCGGCACCGATGCCGAGAACGGCGTCACCATTACCGCCAAGGTGGGCGACGGCGAGGCCATGACCTTAGGCAACTATACCGCACCGCGTGCCAACCACGATGTCAACAAGGACAAGTTTGCAGGCAACAGCAACTATACCAACCATGTCGTGATTGAGCTTAGTGCCGACCAGCAAGCCGCACTGGTTTCTGGTGAACAACTGACCATCAGCGCCACCGTTGGCGTGGGCAGCACGAAGGAAGGCGGTTTTAGCGAAGTGGTGATCGAGGGAACGGTTGACGGCACCAAGGCTTCTGTCGAGATGTACACACTCACCGTTGCTGCCATACCCGCCGAGGGCGGTAGTATCGGCATCTATCCTAAGGCCGACCAGTATGAGGCAGGCACCGAGGTGGAGCTCACCGCTACCGAGAACTTCGGCTACGACTTCGACAACTGGACTGATGCAGTAGGCAACGTACTTTCTACAGAGCCTAAGTTCAAGTACGCCATCAATAGCAACGCCACCGTATCGGCCAACTTCAAACAGGTGAACACCTACGATCTGGCTCTCACCGTCGACGGCACCAACGACTACATGGTCAGTGTATCTCCCACCCCAACAGTGGTCAACGGCAAATGGATGTATGAAGAAGGCCAGACCGTACAGCTGAAGGCCAACCAGTATGAAGGTCTCGTCACCTTCACCAACTGGAACGACGGCGACACCAACTCGGAAAAGACCGTCAGCATGACCAGCGACATTTCATTGACAGCCAACTATGCACAGGCCGACATCATAGCCGGATGGGACTTCTACACCGCTGGCAGCAACGGTCGCAAAGCCGACTTTGCCGCCCAGGACAACGACGGCGATGCCCTGAACCTGGTAAATACCGAGACGGGCGAGACCAGCAGCTGGCTCGACAAGTCGACACTCGGCGGCGGCGGTTACGAATGCTTCAAGGGCGCTGCCGTCAACTGGCGTCAGGGTGCCAGCAACGGCGACGTGGGCAATTGGCACTGGCAGACGAAGGTGAACGCCGAAGCATTCGCAGACATCCGCGTACAGTTCCAAATGCTCTACAACTATAATGCCTACCAGACCTACAACGCAGAATGGTCGCTCAATGGTTCAGAATGGTCCAAGTTTGGCAACGTGACCATGGAAGGCAGCCGCGTCGTCGGTACATTCAGCGAGAAACTACCGGAAGCCTGCAACAACCAAAAAGAGTTGTATATCCGTATGCTGGCCGACAAGACCTCGAAGGTGGACGGTGCCTCTTCTGCCAACGACGGTAATACGTTGGCCATGCTGTTCATCACCGGTACGCCAAAGCTTATCAGCGACGGTAAGGCTCCCGTGCTGGTCAGCACCGTACCGGCTGACAAGGCTTCCGGTGCCTCGGCAACAGGCAAGATTGTGCTGACCTTCGACGAACGCGTGAAGGTGAAAGAAGGCACAGTGGGCTATATCAACAACACACTAATCAAAAGCATCACGCAGAATCCTACTGCTCCTGTTGTTAGCGGCAAGACCCTCACGTTCAGCTATAAAGCGTTGCGATACAACACTGAATACAGATTTATCCTACCTGCCAACAGCGTGGGTGACCTGACCGACAATATGTTGGCTGAAGACATCACTATCAGCTTTACTACCATGAATCGTCCGTCAGTCAAGAAGAGCATGTACGATGCCGTGGTAGGCAACGCCGACGAACTGATGGCGGCCATCAAGAAGGCTGAGAGCCGACAGGACAAGAACCAGCGTTTCCGCATCTTCATCAAGGACGGCAAATATACCATTCCTTTGGGCAATACTATGAAGACTGTCAACGGCTACGAAGTACCCGAGTGCATCACGTTCCTCAACAGCGGCAACATCTCGTTCATCGGCGAGAGCCGCGACGGTACCGTCATCACCAACGGCATCCCCGCCGATGCCACCTTCGCCAGCACCTACGGCACTACCAGCAAGTATGACGGCATTGGCAATAGCGACGTGTTCCAGGTAAAGGGCGCTAACTACTACTGGCAAGACCTGACCGTCTCGACAGGTATGGAGGATGCACGCGGACGCGACATCGCCATCCAGGACAAGGGTACGAAGAACATCTTCAAGAACGTATGCCTGCACGGCTATCAGGACACATGGACTTCGAACAACGACAACGGCCTCTATTACTTCGAGGGTGGTGTCATCCGCGGACGCACAGACTACATCTGCGGCAAGGGTGACATCTACTTCAATCAGGTGGAGTTCCGTCAGGTGGCAGGCGGCTACTGTGCCGTACCCTCGAAGCCCGCCAAGATTGGCTGGGTGATGAAGGACTGCATCATCAGTCCTGACGGCAATAATGTGGATGGCAACTACACCCTCGGACGCCCGTGGGGCAGCGGCACACCCGTCGCCCTGTGGATTGACACCAAAATGAATGTCGTGCCCTCAGCCATCGGATGGAACGAGATGAGCGGCGGCTGGCCCAAGCGCTTCGCCGAATATAACTCGATGACCAAGAACGGCTCGCAGATAGACCTCTCTGGCCGTAAGAAGACCTTCGGCGACGGTCATGCCAACAACCCGATACTGACTGCCGAGGAGGCCGTCCGGTATAGTGACATGCACAACATGTTCGGCGACTGGGAACCTACAACGTTTACCGAGCAGGCCCCCATGCCGACTAACGTCCGCTTGGACGGCAACGCCCTGACATGGGATGACAGCAACTACGCACTGCTGTGGGCCGTGGTAAAAAACGGCAAGGTGATTGACTTCACCACCACACCTGCCTACTACGTTGACGATGCCACAGCTACTTATGCCGTCCGTGCCGCCAACGAGATGGGTGGACTGAGCGAACCAGCCGGCATCGGCACAACAGGCATTACCGTAATAGCCAATAGCCGGAAACCAAAAGCTGACGGCCAGTTGTACAACCTATCTGGTCAGCGTGTAGGTGCCGACTACAAGGGCATCGTCATCATGAACGGCATGAAAAAAATGCAAAAATAAAGTGGTACTTTTGCACCAGAAATCGTTAGTTAATAGTAAGAATAAAAGTTGGTGGATTGAAAACTTTTTGTTAAAAGAAGGAGAGGGCCGTGCAAAGCCAATATCCTGCGCCGCATTCCCATGAAAACCTTCGGGCAGCCTGAGGACATCGGTTATGCCGCCCTCTACCTCTCGTCGCCTGCTGCCAGCTACGTGAATGGTGTCTTCTTGCCCGTCGATGCAGGTGCGTCAGGGCTTCCCCAACATCAACGACAATGCTGAAATCATGGAGATGGCTGCCTGCGGCTGTCAGTTGGTGCTCTACACCACAGGGCGCGGCTCCTGTGGCCGGTTCTGCCATCTCGCCCGTCATCAAGGTATGCTCCAATCCTGATACCTATCAGCGCATGTCCGGCGAACAAGTTCTTTGGCTGTCCTACCGATAACCTCTAATAGGCTGTTTCACACTACATAATTTGTTTGCTAATATACTACTTCCTTATTATATAGTATGAAAAGACCTAAGTCTTTCTGTTTTATATGCTATTCAATTTACTGAGAGCTTGTTGCGTCTTTTGGCGACCTATTGCGATAAGTTTTTCTGATTTGTCATAGTCGAAGCCACCGTAACGACTCATCTGGATGTCAACAAGTACGTCGGGCTTCATCAGCCGGGCCATGAGGATGGAGTTCTGGCGAATCATCAGTGAACTGACTCGCGAAAGCATGGTATAGTAGTTGAACTCGAGGTTGTCGGGTATCAGTTTGTTGAGTATCTGCTGCGACAGCGATTTGCTGCGCTTGCGCTTTTCTGCCAACTCATGCTGAATCTCCCACTGGGTCTTATAATCATGTCCACTCACATCAACACCAACCAAGATATCGCCCTCATGTCTTGCCACACGGTTCAGCGGTATGGGGTTGGTCACACCACCGTCGATGAGTATCATGCCGTTACGATGTACAGGCTCATAGAATGACGGCAAGGAGATGCTGGCACGGATAGCATTGAAAAGGCTACCCTTACGGAATACGACCTCATGTCCGGCCTTCAGGTCGGTTGCTACGGCACAATAGGGAATTGGCAGGTCTTCGATAGGCATGTCAGGCACGAACTCCATGATGGTCTCGAGGATACGCGCCCCCTTTACTATATGATTAAGACTCAATGAGAAGTCCGTCAACTCCAGCATCTTCCTACGGTCTACAGTCTTCATCCACTCGCGGAACTCCTTCAGTTTACCTGCCGCAAAGACACCTCCGATGAGTGCTCCCATCGAACAACCTGCGATAGAGGTGATGCGATAGCCCTGCGCCTCCAGTTCCTCAATGGCACCGATATGCGCAAGACCTCTCGCACCACCACTCGACAATACTAATGCAACGTCCTTTGCTATTCTGCTGGAGTCCATTTGCAGCGTACGGGCGACACGATGGCGCCCTCTTTCTTCAGTTCTGCGAAAGCCTTATCGACCTCTTTGCGGTCGATACCTGTAATTTCTGCAATCTTGCCAGCGTTGACGGGTGCACCGAACTCGCGCATGGCTTGTAATACTTTCTCTTTCATTGTTATCTATAATTAAGCGGTTAGCGAAAGACCCCTCTAATAAAGATCATACCCTGATGTTTGTGAACCATAGCACCTTCTGCCAAATGGGTTACAAAAACTGTAATGCCTCAATTGATTTCTTTGTCTCCATAATAATGTTTTGTTTTAGTTGTTATACGATTTTGTTATATGTTTACTATTTCGACCGCAAAATTACATGTTTTTTTCCACAAATCCAAATCTGAAACGATACATTTTTTCACTTTTCGCTTTTCACTTTATTTTGTATCTTTGACCCTGCTAATAAATTGTAAATTGAAAATCGTTAACTTTTGGAGCAGGGTGGATGACGATTTATTACAATGGCCATGAACTGACGCTGCATCCCAACGACCTGTACATTCTGGAGTACCACGACATCCCGTTCTACGAAGACTTTTTTTAATCAGACCTCATACATCTTACATCATACATCAGCCCTCGCAGAGAGTCTGAAGCGCAGTTATACCACTGTAAGGGCGTTCGTCTATCATGCCAAGCTTACCCTGTATTCTGTGAGAAAACAGCTGAACGATTGGACCAAGGGCGAGAATCCCAAACTGATGAAGAGCCGTATGGAACTACAGGATATATATACTGAAATTTGAAAAACATAGCCCCATGTGCCCCAATTCTCTGGGGAATAATTTGTAGAGTAACAAAAAAAGCCGCCGACACCCTCAATTTGCGGAGCCTGTCGGCGGCAAATAAATGCTTCTAAAATCGCGAAATCGATTCTGAAATCATGGAAATCGGCGACAAATGAAGTATTTTATCGCCGATTTCTCATTTTCAGATTCAAAAAGTCGTTTTTAAATCACACATCAGCCCAACACATCTCCCAGCCCTTTAACATGGCGAACCAGTCAATAGACGTTGTGCCATTTTCCTGTATCGCCATTGCTACACCTATCGCCATCCAGCGCGAGGGCTTGTCCGATGGGATGCCTATCGGCTCATCGGGGTCGATACCGGTGAGGCGAGATACGTTGGCGATATAGGCCGACGTGTCGTTCTCGTTGGCTGGTGCCCACCTCGATATGATGCCTCGGATGGTGTAGAGGCGGTACTTGTGGTAGTACGTGCGGGTGAGCAGGTAGAAGGCTGCCCGCCAGCCATACTCCAGTGACTTGAACTGTACAAAAGCGCGGTCACTTTGCACCTCTGCCATTCCCTTCCACTGGTCTTTCGACCTGCGGATATTCAACGGGTTGTGATTACGAATTCCTCTTGGTAAACTCATGACTATAATAACAATTAGTTCGTTTAAACACATTAAGACTTTTGAGGCGTTTGAGACGCTTCTGACGGCTGTTCTTCTATGGATACTGCCGGTTCTTTTGTGCATTTGCGCAGACTTCCGTCGGGCAACACTTCAACAAGTCCAGACTTACTCCAACGCCACACTACGTCACGCAACTTCGACAGCACTTTCAGTTCGGTCATCTTCTGCTTCAGCAGGTCACGATTGAAGGCATCAGGCATCATGTCAAACAACACGTTGCTCTTCGAAGGACGGCGCTCTTGCTTGTCTGTCAGTGTCTCTTCGGTTTCGCGCCCATACTTGGCTACGAGTGCCTCAACGGCATAGGTGGCTACATAGATAGCGTTGGCAATGACCTTGCGTTTTACGTCGGCTGTCGGCTTTTCGCCCAGCAAGTAGTAGACCACCATACCGGCACGGAAACCGTCGTTGGCAGCTCGACGCCGGTACTGGTCTCGCGAACGAGACATCTCCTTGATAGCCTTCAGCCGCTGCTCTTCCAACCATCCGTCGAGCGCATCGTTCAACCAAGGCAGTTGCATCAGGTGTTCGTCGGCCACATGCCCTTCTTCGTCCATCGAAAGAGCATGATAGACATGCATAACGGTGTCGCTGATGACTTTGCGCTGCAACTGCGTCCAAGGCTTCCACTGCGGATTGCGGGCACCAAACTGATCGGGCAGCACGATGGGGATGGTGCGTGTCACTAAACCGTCCTCGACGTTGCGAAAGAAGCGAGCCATCGATTTCGGCGTACCAGTAACCAGAAGGTTATAAAATACCTTTGCACGCCCTGAAAACGAGTTCTCCGACATAAACTTCTGTCCTGTGACGGCATTCTCGTAAGCCAGTCGGTAGAGGTCGCTGAGCTGTCCCCAGGCTCCTCGCGAGTGCTGCTTCACCATCGTGTCAACCTCAGGACAGACGGTCAGCGCATGCAGTCCCTTGTTCTGATAGTTCTGTTTCAGGAAGGCCGAGACCGAGATAGTCGGGTCCAGTATTCGCTGGATGATAAGCGGGTCTTCGGGCTGCTTGGCTTTGTTACGGCATTTCTTCAGTTCCCGCTGGTACTCCATTTCCTTCTCCAGTCCTTTCTGATCATCTTGCGCCATCGGTTCCAACAGCATGTCGCAAACATCGACTACCCACGACTTACCTGAACCCGACGTTCCCTCTACGGTAATGAAGAACGACGGAGAGTGGATGCGCCCGTCCAGATAACGTGCTCGCAGTTTCGAGGCCAGACAAGCCATGCAGAAGAGTACTGAAAAATAGATCATCTCAATATAATCCTTTGGGGCACGGCTGACCCACTGCTTGAACACGGGTGCCAGTGGCGGTTGGCTGCATAGCAGCGTTGATTCTGTCTGTGCTATCTCCTCGTCACCTGCAGCATCTTCATCCTGTTCGTCCACCTGCATGGAGGCATCGTCGATGCCCATCTCGTGGAGCACTTTCCACAGCAGATAAGGCAGTTTTTCCGACGGGCGGCGCTTGGCAGCACTCTTGGCTATCGGTTCCACTTCGTCCCACGTCAGTCCCCAGTAGGGAATCAGCGTGCGCAGCACTTCCTCTTTATAGTCGACGATAGGGGCCAGTGCTGACAGCACTTTGTAGGTGCGCGTATTGCGGTCGCCCACGTCGGGCTTACCTCCCGCCAGCGTCACGATGTTGTCGCGAATCTCACTAAGCAGGTGTCCTCTATACTCGGTCTGCAGTCGTTTGCCGTTCGAACCGATGGGATGGCCCTCAGCATCGAAGGTCAGTCGAAGTCGATAATCTCCCCGTAACTCGTCCGTAGCCTGAACGGTTCCTCCTGCGTTTGGTGTCGTACCGTCTGAGACGGATGAGGCGTTTGAGACACTTTGAACAGCCGTCGCCAACAGGCCAGCACAGCGGCTGCCGTCAGCACGAGAATTGTTATTTTCTTCATCGTCGTTTTCAAGAATGGTGTTGTCAAAATAGATCCAGTAGTCTTCGCTCGGCACATAGCTGGGATGCCCGATGTCCTTCACCTTTGTGTCGACCGTGCTGATAGCAGGGTCTTCGGCCAGCAGCCGTTTGAAGGCCTCGATGTTCTGCTCGTTATCTTCTGTGGGCAGCAGCTTTGTCATAATCAGTCGCAGTCCCTCACCACTGGGTGTCACATGGGCACCTTTAGTGTGCTGCTGCATCACTTCGGCTACAGCCTTGCGGCGTGTCTCGTCTTGTATGCTTGCCGCTGTCATCAGTCGCTGATAGACATCACGTGGCGACTCCTTCAGGTGGTCACAATCGATGAAGAACAGTCCTGTGGGTTGTGCACCTTCCGTTCCTCTGGGTTCACCCTCCTTGTAACGTGCTCCCCAGGTCACTACACTCAGCATCTCCTTACCCGGACGAATATCTTCGCCCTGCTGCTTCAGCCTGCTGATCTCTTCCATACCGCGCTGAGTCTGCTGCGAGTTCTCTAAGCGCGAAAGTACCGCAGGGGTCAGGGTCTTCGCCCTGCGGTCTCTTACTGTCTTGAAATAGCTTGGTCTTATCATAAAGCTCTAAACTTTCAACTCTCAACTCTAAACTATATTCAGTACCTCTTTCATTACCCAGCCGGCAATAGCGCTGGACTCATTCACCAGCAGTCGGGGCAGGGCTGTAACCTCACTTTCGGGCAGTCGGAAGCGGACGTAGTAGTAACCGTCGCGTCCCAGCGATAGCGAGCTATTGGTCTGACGGAACAGCGGCTTGCGGTTGCGGATGCGCTTGGGAAGTTCCTCCATATACACGTTGCCGTCGCGCATGCCTTGAACCTTGAAGCGTCCGACAAAAGCTTCCATCTGTACATCCTCACAGCACTCGAAGTCGGCTGTGCGAAGACCTGTTTCTAACTTGCCGAAGGTCATCAGACCGTCCAGCGTTATCTCTCTCTGTTGTGTCTTGTTATTATTCTTTTTGACCTCCGGTCGAAAAATCTCACGCTCGGCAGAGTTCAAACTCGTTTGACTCTGCTCTCTCTTAATCGAATCTTTCAT
>JAEEGL011697109.1_pt1 | contig 10982 bp, 15 predicted proteins | sample 9134231 | NCBI WGS metagenome assembly JAEEGL01 (sample SAMN16246548, study PRJNA631951) | gut metagenome | biome: gut microbiome; feature: rumen; material: fiber-attached | host: Bos | place: Iran: Karaj | collected 2018-10 | reverse complement strand
GAGAGCCACGCCAAGGCCCTGCAGAGGGCCCAGATGGACGAGGAGGCCAGGCTCAAGGCCGAGCAGGAGGACGCCATCCAGTCCCTCACCAGGAGGGCGGAGGACGCCGAGAGGGGGCTGAGGCTCGCCACCGCGCAGAGGGCGGTGGTGGAGGCGGGGCTCCCCGCCGAGATCGCCGGCACCCTCATGGGCGCCGACGACGAGGCCACCGCGAGGAACATCGCCGCCGTCCGCAAGGCGGTCGACGAGAGGGCCTCCGCGCTGTACGCCGAGAGGGTCGCCAAGGGCGTCCCCAGGGCGCCGGCCCAGGGCGCCGCCGGATGGGAGACGGAGCTGAGATCCGCCATGGGCCTCCCCCCGAAGGGGAAGGAGCGAAGAGAGAATGGCAGCAGGAAGCTACAGCGACGCCCCCAACCAGGGCAACACCCTGGCGGGGCTCACCAAGCACGTGACCGACTACCTCGACGAGGTGGTCGCAGCGTCCGCGAGGACCGCGGACCTCGTGGCCAGCCCGTCCCTCGTGAGGGCCGGGGGCACCGCGAACACCGTCAAGGTCGGGACCATCACGATGGACGGCCTCGGCACCTACTCCAAGAAGGACGGGTACCCCACCGGGTCCGTCAGCCTCACCTGGCAGACCATGGAGCTCGCGTACGACAGGGCCAGGCAGTTCAACCTGGACGCCGTCGACCTCGAGACCAAGGACGACGCCATGACAGCGGCCTACACCATGGCCGAGTTCGTCAGGCAGAAGGTCGTCCCCGAGATCGACATGGTCAGGATCGCCAAGGCCGCCCAGGGCGCCGTGGCCGCGTCCCAGGTCACCTACGGGTGGACCGCCAGCGCGGCCAACACGCTCGGCGCCGTCATCGACGCCATCGACACCGCCAGGGACGGGGCGAAGTCCGACGAGGGCACCGTGGCCTACGTCGACAGGGCGCTCAAGCCCTACATCTCCACGTCCAGCGAGGTCTCCAGGACCGTGGCCCAGACGAACTGCGGGGCGGCGCTCTGCACCGCCGTGAACGAGATCGACGGGGCGAGGATCGTCTACTGCCCCTCGTCCTACATGAAGAGCGCCTGGACGCCCCAGGACGGCGTGACCAACGGCCAGACCGCCGGAGGGCTCGCCGCCGCAACCGGGGCCGCGACCCTCAAGATCGTGGCCGTCGCGAAGGGGTGCGCCCAGGGTGTGGTCGCGCACAACGTGGCCAGGATAGTCACCGACCCCGACGACATCGACGGCGTGAAGGTCAACTACAGGATCTTCCACGACTGCTTCGTGCCGTCCAACAAGAAGGCCGGCATCTGCGCGTACGCGTCAAGCGCCGCGCCCAGCTGAGGCGGACATGGCGAGGGCGGACGTCCTGGCAGCCGTGGCGCTGAGGCCGACCTACGCGGCGCTCCCGCAGGGGCTCCTGGAGTCGGCCGTCGAGGAGGCGGAGTCCGCCTTCCGCGACTACGCCGGCAGGGAGGCCCCGCAGGAGGCGCTGTCCGTCCTCGTCGACCTCGCGTGCATCAGGCTCTCCATGCTCGGGGCGGAGGGCAGCTCCTCGGCCTCGGAGGGAGGGATCTCGCGCACGTGGGACGCGCTCCCGCAGAGCCTGAGGGACCGCATGGACAGGTACAGGAGGCCGTTCCTATGACGCCCCTGGCGTCCGGGGCGCGCACCCTGACCCTCCTGAGGAGGACGGAGGAGGACGACCGCGGGGACGTGCGCTCGGCGTACGAGGAGGACGGCGCCGTCGTGGCGCGCGTCTACCCAGGCGCCGTGTCCGTTTCCCGGACGGAGGACGGCCTCGCGTACGACGCCAAGGCGGACGTCTACGTCGTCGGGAGCGCCGTGCCCGTCCCGGGGGACCGCCTCAGGGACGGGGAGGACGAGTGGCAGGTCACCTCCTGCCTCCTCTCCTCCGGGGGCTCCACGCTGACGGCTGTGAGGGTGCGCCATGGCCGACATGTCCCTCGAGTGCGACCTGTCGGGCCTCGAGCGCCTGGCCGACGGGCTCGTCCGCAGGCTGGCCGAGGAGGAGCTGCCCAGGACAATGGGCAGGATAGGGTCCCGCGCCAGGGACATCGCCCAGGGCATGGCGCCGGTGGACACCGGGAGGCTCCGCGCCTCCCTGTCATCGTCCCACGGCAGGGACGGAAGCGTCTGCTGGGCGCAGATCGGGACGAACGTCGAGTACGCGGCCTACGTGGAGTTCGGAACGGGGCGCAAGGGGTCCGCCGAATACAGGGGCGCGGACGGCCGCGTGCGCACGGAGCCCGGGATCGAGTTCCGCGAGGACTGGCCGGGGACCTACCCCCATCCGTACGTCAGGCCGGCGGTCTACGACTTCATGCCGATGTACGAGCAGATGGTTCTGGACGCCGTCAGGAGGACGGTCGGATGATCGAGGCCATGGACTCCATCAGGGAGGCGGTGGAGGAGTGCGGGGTCAGGTGCTACCTGTCCCACCCCGAGACCCGCCCGGAAGGGGGCTTCGCGGTCCTGTCCGTCACGTCGTCGGTCCCGAGGGCGGTCGACGCCGACGGGGTCGAGTACATCACCACCACAGAATACAACCTGCACCTCTACACGGAGGGCTCGCAGAGGGATTCCTTAAGCAAGGCGGAGGAGGTCGCCGCGCGCCTCTCCCTGCTCCACATCAGGCGCACAGGCCTGTCCGGCGCGTATTCGTCGGACAGGGGCACGGTGTACCGGGTGCTGTCCTTCGAGCACACGATGGACGAGCGCGGCATCGGATACATGGAGCGATAATCATGCCGGAAGCATATCTCACGCAGGGCGAAACGCTTACGATCAACGGCACGGCGATAGCCAAGGTCGTGTCCTCACCGGAGCTGGGGAGCACCCCGTCGAAGCTCGACGCCACCAACCTGGCGTCCAGCATGATGACGTACATCCTCGGGGTGCCGGACTACTCCAGCGAGCTGACCTGGACCCTCAACGCGGACCCCTTCTCGGTCACCGGGGGGAACACGCAGGTCCTCAGCGCGCTGAGCGAGGACACCGAGTACACGATCGTGGTCACCAAGCCCAGGATAAACGTCGCGATAACCTTCACGGGATACGTGTCATGGGCGTTCGGGGCCGCGTCGGTCAACGGGATCCAGACCATCGTCCTGAAGGTCACCCCCACCAGCGCATACTCGTACGCGGCAGTGTCCTCCTGAGGCGGTGCCGATGCCGTACGCTAAAGTGTCGAAGGGGCCCGCCGTCACCACGCAGTACGAGGCCCTGATAATCGACAGCAAGGTGATCAAGAACGTGGTGTCCGCCCCGGAGCTCGCGCAGGCCCCCGAGAGGGTGGACGCCACCAACCTCTCCTCCAGCAGGAGGTCGTACATCCCCGGAGTGCCGGACTACGGCGAGGAGCTGACGTGGGTCGTCAACGCCCAGATCAACGACAACCCGACTGGGAACTTGTCCCGCCTTAAGGCCCTGGACCCGGAGGCGACGCATCAGATCGAGAGGAGGCTCTTCGGGGCCAACGTCAGGTGCATTTTCAGGGGATACGTCCGCTGGTCGCTCGGCGGGGCGTCGGTCAACGGGATCCAGACCATAACGATCACAGTGACTCCCACGACGCGCTTTTCCTTCTCCACGCAGAGGAAAGATCCTGATACGGAAGAGGGATCTACGTTGCCGGGATATGGATGCCAGTACTACGGGTACTGCATCATCGGAGGGGAGCGCGTGTACCTGCAGGTCAACGGCGCCGACGCCGGGGACTCCGGCCTAGACACCATCGGGTATGTGAACTTCGCGCAGCGTCCGGCGTTCACGCTGAGCGGGCTCGCCAGCGATATGAGAGTCAGCTCAGTGGATCCCCCGGAGGGATACGAGTTCCTGTGCTGGTGCGAGGACCCCGTGGGCGAGGGCCCCAGGTACCTGCCGGGCGAAAAGTTCGGTGTAGGGTGCGTCAGGACGGACCTGTGGCCCGTGCTGGTCCCTGTCCAGCCGCAGGCGTCCCTCGCGTCGCCGCTCCTGTCGGGCGGGCTGCAGGGGCCGACGCCCGGCTCGGAGGCGCTGGGCCTATCGGTCGTGCGCCCGTACTTCGAGGACGGCTCCGATGCCGACGCCGGGGAGGATCCGGAGAACGAGGCCGAGGAGGCCCCCGAGGACGCCGACGGGGAGATCCTCGAGGACAACGACGCCGAGGAGGGGCCCGAATGATCTCGGACTCCGGCGTCGAATGGGACCCCTGCCCGGACAGGGCGGAGGTCATGAGGAGGCTGGTGGAGCTCGAGAAGGGCGGCGCCACCCTCTTCGGGCTCGTGGACGCGGCCGTCAAGGGAGGGCAGAGGGTCACCGACGCCGACGCCCTCCTGGCCCTCTGCGGCACGACCTATGCGGAGTTCGTCGGGATGGGGTTCCGCTACGAGGACCTGGTGCACGTGATCCAGGCGGTCTACGACGCCGTGGGGTTTACGGCGAGGCGGAAGGCCTCCGGCTCGCCTACCGCAGGCGCCTGATAAACGAGGTCTCGGGGGGAGGCCGGGCCACCGACGCCCTGGCGGCGATAGCCGCCGCCGAGGGCATGGCCCCCCTCCCCGCCGGGGCCCTTCCAGACGCCGTCCTTCTCAAGGCGGCCGCGAGGACCGAGGACCTCCGCCTGGACGCCGTCACGGCGTACGTGACCGCCCTGGTTGCGGCGGGGGCCAGGATAGACTACTGGGACGCCGTATCCCACCTCTACCCAGAGGGCGAGATGGAGGGGATCCGGAGGCGCAGGGCCGAGGAGGAGGCCAAGGCCCGGCAGATGCAGGCGGTCAAGGACATGATGGGGATGTCGCGTCAGAATTTCGGTGGTTACGATGTCGAACGATGGGGACATTAGGACGAGGATACTGCTGGACACCGAGGAGTTCACGAGGGGCGTCGAGGAGGTCCAGAGGAGGGCGCAGGGGCTCAAGGGGAGCCTGGAGGCCTCGGGCAGGGGCATAGCGGGCTCCATGTCGAGGATGAGGGAGGCGGCGGGGTCGCTGAGGGCTTCCGCCCTCGGGACGATCGCGACGGTGGGCAAGGCGGCCTACGAGACGGCGGCGAGGGTCTACGACGTCGCCATGTCCTTCGCCAAGGTCGCCGACGACGCCGCGGACACGGGCGCCTACATGGCCCGCACCTTCGGGAGCAGGGCCGGGGAGGCGGGCCGGTGGGCGGAGGAGACCGCCAGGCAGTACGGGCTGTACGAGTCGGCCGTGGAGGGCTACTACACCCGCCTGTACGAGGCCGTGGCCGGGTCCGGGGTCGGGAGGGACGAGGCCATGAGGACGGCGCAGGACCTGGTGAAGCTCAGGTACGACCTGTCGGCGGTCCTGAAGTGGTACTCCGAGGACCAGATCGAGGGATGGATCATGGACGTGGCGTCCTCCGGGAAGGAGGAGGCGTTCAGGAGGCTCCTCCCCGGAAGGGACTTCGAGTCCGCAGCCAAGGCCCTGGGGCTGTACAGCGAGAACATGACGGACGCCCAGAGGCGGACCGCCATGATGACGATACTCACCAGCGAGTACGGGGACGAGGTGGGGGCGTGGGCCAGGAACCTCGAGACCGCCACCGGGGCCAGCGCCAGGCTGGACGCCTCCGTGATGCGGCTCAAGGAGTCCATAGGCTCCGCCCTCTCCCCCGTGCTCGCTGGCTTCGTGAACCTGCTCGCGGACATGGTGGACGCCGTCAACGAGTTCGGGGCGGCCGTCGGAAGGCTGACGTCCTCCGGCGACGAGGCCCCCGACCGCGCTGCGCTTGTCCGCGAGGTCTCGGCCGCCATGAGGCAGCTCACGCAGGACACCGAGGAGGCGGCGAAGGCCTCCGCGGGGCTGGCGGGCTTCGACAGGCTCAACCGCATCGACGTCAAGGCCGAGGAGGAGGGCGGGAAGGGGAAGGACTGGTCCGGGCTGAACGCCTGGATGCTGATGTGGCAGGAGGACGCGGATCTGGCGTCCACCGCGGCCGACGACCTCTGGACGTCCATCCTCGACTCCGGGGAGACCACCGCCGAGGGGCTCCGCGGCCGCTTCGGGGAACTGTTCGAGTGGATGAGGTCGGAGGCGACCGTGGACGTGGACGTCCAGGACTCCGCCATCGACACGGCGTACTCCAGGCTCTCCGAGACCGTGGCACAGTACCGCTCCGCCGTCGAGTCCCTCGGGATAACCCTGGACGACGTCCCCGGCCTGGCCGGCGCCTCGGACAGGCTCAAGGTGGCCTCGGAGCGGGTGTCAGCGCTGACGGAGGAGCTGTCCCGCGCCAGGGCGGCCGGGGACGGCGTCGGGGCGGAGTCCGCGGAGCGGGAGCTGGCCGAGGCCGTCAGGGACAGGGGCGAGGCGGAGAGGCAGGCCGCGCTGGCCGAGTCGGTCGACTCGCTGGCCAGGGCGTACGGCGCCGGGATCCAGGGGATATACGGGAGGCTGGCGCTGGACATGGGGGCCTACACGGGGCAGATCGTGTCCGCGCTGTCCACAGGCTCGATAAGGGAGGTGCAGGACGCCTCCGAGAAGCTGAGGAAGGCGGTCGACGGGATAGACATCCCCGCGTACTCCGACTCCGGCCTGAGGACGGACCTGTCCGGCTGGCTGTCCGAGAACGAGGCGGGGGTCTCCGCCGCCCTCAGGGACCTGCCGGTCAACGCCTCCGCCGCGGAGATCCTGTCCAAGTTTGCGGAGTCTGGCGTAATGGTCGACGACCCCCAGGCCGGCGCAGCCGCGGAGGCGATCGCGGGGATGGCCGGGGCCAGCACGCTGCTGGACCTCGTCGACGCGAGCGGAGGCGTGGCCTCGGCCGTCGCGTCCGCCCAGGCGGAGCAGACGGGGAACATGGGCGGCATGTCGCATGACCTGTCCAAGTGGATAGACGACAACGAGGAGGCCGTCTCCGGGGCCATCGGCAGGCTCCCGGTGGACTCCGACTACGAGGACATACTGGACGCGTTCGAGAGGCAGGGCATCGACGTCTCGGACCCGAGCGCGCAGACCGCCGCCACGGCCCTTTCCTCCATGCCGGGCGACATCTGGACCCAGGTCGGAGGCGTCGTGGGGCTGAAGAAAGCCCTGGGGCCGCAGGCCCCCGACCTCTCGCCGTCCCTGGACGGCATCGCGGGCGCCATCGAAGGCATCCGCATCCCGGACCAGGGAGACAGGCTCGACGAGCTCGCCGGGATGATAAGGAGCGTGCAGGAGGAGCTCGACGGGCTCAGGGGCACGGGCCAGGCGAGGGCCGTCGAGGAGGCCGAGTCCGAAGCGGCGGACTGGGGCGCGCGCCAGAAGGAGGCCGAGGCGAGGTACTCCGAGAGCGTCTCGTCTCCCGGAGGGGCCCTCCCGGTCCAGAGCCTCATTAGCGGCGCGAGGTTCGTGGGCGAGTCCATCTACAACGCCGTCAACGGCGCAAGGGCGGAGGACGAGCTGAGGAGGGCCAGGGACGAGGCCAGGCCGGTCCCCGACAGGGACCCGCTGGAGGGCAAGTCCCAGAGGATCCAGCTGAGGGGGTACGCCGAGAGGGGCACGCCGTGGTCGGGGCTTCCCGCTAGGCTAAGGCCGGCGGTCTCCGCGGACGAATGGGCGGACGCCCTCCTCTTCTACTCCGCGTCGGGAGGGCCTGCGAAGGGCGACAGGTACTCCCAGAGGCGCGACGAGGTCGCGAGGAGCCATCCCGCCCTGGCGGGGCTAGTCGACGAATACGAGTCCAGAGGGACGCCCTGGGACTCCCTCCCGCAGCAGATCCTCGAGGAGCTGGAGGGCATGGGGATCAGAGGCTACGCCTCAGGCGGGGTGTTCGCCCCCAACTCCCCCGTCCTCGGGGTCCTGGGGGACAACAGGCGCGAGGTCGAGGTCGCCGCCCCCTACTCCACCATCGTGAGAGCGGTCAGGGACGCCATGGGGGCCGGAGGCCCCGGGTCGTCGCGCAGGATCGAGCTGACCGCAAACCTGAACGTCGACGGCCGCACCGTCGCGAGGGAGATCTACCCGTACATAGTGGAGGAGGGTAAGCGCGTGGGGAGGACGATCGCATGACCGCGTTCATCACCCTGAAGACGGGCGACGGGACCTGGTGGGAGGTGCCCTACCCGTCCGAGTACACCGTCGTGGACCAGCCCATCTACTCGAGCCAGAGCCAGCGCGACGCGAGGGGCTCCATGCACATGGACCTCATCGCGGTCAAGGCCCAGCTCACCGCCTCGTGGAACGCCCTCAGCCCGGTGGCCTTCAAGCGGCTGTGCGACGTGACCGGCACCGGGAGGCCCGTCGACGTGGCGTACTTCGACCCGCAGAGGAACGCCGTCCGGGGGTCGGCCTCCTACCCCGTCAGCATGTACAGGGACACGTCCTTCGCCTACTCCCCGGTCGGGGGGTGGAGGACCGCGTCCGGGGCGGGGGACGACAGCCGCCTCCCCGACTCCGGGGCGGACCGCGCGCTCAAGCCCAAGGCGTACAGCTGCACCATAACCCTCACGGAGATGCGACGATGACGACGCTGGAGGAGTTCCGGGCGGAGATGGCCAGGAACGTGAGGCAGATGACCATGAGGGTCAAGGTCTTCGAGGACTACACCTGCGCCGTCCGGGTGGGCGGGTTCACCGGGGACAGGGTGGTCCGGGCGGAGTGGATCGAGGAGGCCCACGTCCCCGGGACCCGCCGCAGGCTGGGGGAGTGCACCGTCACGATCTCCAGCAAGACGGCGTACGCCGCGCCCCCGTTCGTGGACCCCGACGACACCACGTACGTGCGCAAGGACATGGGCCTGAGGATCTACATGGTCGTCGGCGGGGCCAGCGGGTACGAGCAGCTCTGCGGGACGTACCTGATCGACTCGGTGGAGAGCTGCCCGGAGGGCGTGACGGTGCACGGCACCGACGTCATGTCGGTGCTCGACATCCCATTCAGGAAGTATCTCTCCCTGCGCGCCGGGGACGTCTGGCACGGGATGACCGTACCGAGCGCCCCCAGCTCCTCGTCGGCGAGCTTCGACTCAGGGAGGAAGCCGGCGACCGTCATCCGCGACAGGGTGGCGGCCCTCGGCATGGCCAGGGCGATGATTCCCTACGACCGCAACGCCAACGGGACGTCGGGGCTGACATGGACGGCCCCGGACGACGCGACCCTGTGCGACGCCATCATGCAGATCGGGCCCTACTACGGCGCCGACCTGGTGCAGCAGCGCGACGGATCGCTCAAGTGGCAGACCCAGTCCGACCAGGCCGTAGAGACGCCCGAGACGGCGGTGTACGGCTGGGGCGACGCCGTCAGGTCCAGCGTGCTGTCCGGCGCCGTCTACAGGGACCCATGCGACCCCTCCTTCGCATACTCCCCGGCGGGCCTGGAGGACCTCTCCGACCCCCTGGAGGTCGACGCGGTCTTCCTGTCCATCCTGGCCGCCCCTTCGGGCGCACCGCTGGCGACGCCGTTCCTACGCTAGCACGGGCAGATCTACTCGGTGACGATCCCGGGGGACCCCTCGATAGCCAGGGTGAACCTCGGCGGCGACGCCAGGGTGAAGCTCCATTCCGAGACGTCCGACGGGACCACGCGCACATGGTGGATGCGCCCGTGCACCGTGGTCCACCTCTACGACGGGGGATACACCGAGACCCTCCGGGGAACCGTGCTGGAGACGTCGGGGGCATGACAACCCCTAATTCCCCCCTGGGGGATGAAGAGCCATGGACATCGAGTTCATCAGCTACGTGAATCCGGAGCTCCTGGTCCTCATCCCCGTCCTCAACCTGGTGGGGGTCGCGATCAAGAGGTCCAACGCGGACGACAGCGTTATCCCGCTGGCTCTCGGGATCCTGGGGATGACGCTGGCCACGCTATACGGCCTCGCCACCCGCGACGGCGGCTCCGTGGCCATGGTGCTCTTCACCGGGATCGTGCAGGGGATCCTGTGTGCGGCGGCGGCCGTGTACGCCCACCAGGTCCTGAAGCAGGGGGGCGTCATAGCATGAGCGACTGGGAGTCCGTAGGGATGGTAGTGATAGCGCTGGGGGCCATCCTCGGCCTTGTCGGGACCATCTCCGGGCCCCTCGTCAAGCTCAACAGCGCCATCACCCGCCTCGAGACGGTATTGTCGGCCCTCCAGGACAGGATGGCCGACGCCTCCGGCACCCTCCGCGACCTCGACTCCCGCATGGATCGCACCGAGACAACCGTCACGGAGCACGGGATGCGCATCGAGCGTCTCGAGGAGGAGTGCGCGCGGCGCGGGCGCAGACCTCAGGATTAAATCCAAGGTCGACGATTGTCCTCTAGAACCGCGGACCGGCCCCGAGGGGCCGTAAGTGGTTTCAGCCCTCATTAGAAGGCGAATCCAAGAAGCTCCGCGACAAAGCGCAGGGCTTCGAGGACCAGGGCTAGTTTTCCAGGCCACCCCTGGTCCTTTTTATCGTCCAGGACTTTCACCTCCCTTCAGATTCTCAGGACCTCGGCCCGGCACACTGGGGAAGTCCTGCGCGCCGGACCTCCTCCCTGGCACTATTCTGTATGTGTTCTTTATACTTAAATTATGTTATTTTATTCAATAATTAGATATATTAGTAACACAGATACCCTCACGGGCATCGGCCCAGGAGGACGAGATTGAGGACTGTCGAGAGATACAGGGGATTCGAGATAGTGGAGCTGGACGTGGACGGCGCGCCGGTGCACGTGATCCCGGGGATGAAGGAGCGCGTGTCGGACCCCGTCCTGGGGACAGTGGAGGAGGCTAGGTCCTTCATCGACGGGGAGCTGGCGGGGCGCGAGGCGCTGCGCGAGGCGAGGACCGTGAGGTGGAGGGCCACGGTCCGCTACCGCGGGAACTCCCTCGCGGTCACGATCCCGGTGAAGCTCGCGCGCTCGGCGGGGCTCCGGGACGGGGACGAGGTCGACGTGGCGCTGACGAGGATCCGAGGAGCGTGTGAATAGAACGAAAGGGAGGGGGACAGGATGCGAGCCCCCTCCCCGATGCCTGCGGGAGGCGATTTAGGATGCGCGATGTAGTAAAT
>JAEEGL011666681.1_pt1 | contig 10982 bp, 10 predicted proteins | sample 9134231 | NCBI WGS metagenome assembly JAEEGL01 (sample SAMN16246548, study PRJNA631951) | gut metagenome | biome: gut microbiome; feature: rumen; material: fiber-attached | host: Bos | place: Iran: Karaj | collected 2018-10 | reverse complement strand
TGTTTATTATATGACGCGGAATCTCCTGAGCAATGATAAATTGATCGGTGATTCTATCTCACAGACCCGGTTGAGCGGGAATGTTGAAGATTATCTGGATCTATTAAAAGAGAACATCAACATCTCCAAGGTTCATCGCGATAATTTGGAACGGTTCAAAAAGCAGGTTGAAGGACTTGCAAATTTTTCCAGACTATTCAAACCGGAATTAGTCAAGATCGATGTCAAGGAAGAAGAAGACGGTGATTTCTTCCGATGCGAACTTATCTATGATTATGGAAAGTACCGCGTTAACTATGAATTCGAAAGTTCCGGAATCAAGAAACTTCGGAAATTATATAATGCCATCGATGATGCAGTAAGAGGCAAAATCGTATTCATAGACGAAATGGATGCCAATATCAACAGTATCTATTTGAGTCGACTGATCGAATTCTTTGTCAATTATGGGAAGGGGCAATTGATTTTTACATGTCACAGCCTGGAACCGATGGAGATTCTTCGTAGCCAGAAAAATGCCATCTGTTTCCTGACTGCTGATCAGGAACTGGTTGCATGGGCAAAGCACGGCAACGCCAGTCCCGCAAGTGATTACAGAAACGGGATGATTCAGGGAATACCATATAACATCGATGACTTCGACTTCCTAACCGTGTTTGGAAAGGAGTAGCGCTTATGGATATTCAACTGATCATATGCGTTGAGTGCGACTCTAAATCAAAGTCAGACTGGATGTATGTAAAGAGCGCGATCGAAAGATTCTTCACGATCGACAATGCGATACACTTAAAGCCGGTCTTCATGGGGTCCAAGTCGAATTACAAAAAGAAGGCTGCAGAGTGTGAAAAACTGCGCAAAGACTTTGAAAGAAGCGGGAAATCGGTCATCATTTACTGCTTCGACACAGACCAATACGAAAAAGATCCTGTGCATGCCAGAGAATTGAAGGAGGAAGAGGAGTTCTGTAAAGCAAGCGGATATGAATTCGTCTGGTTTTGCCATGATATCGAGGAAGTATACCTGGGGAAAAGTGTCGAAAAGTCTGCAAAAAAGAAAATGGCAGCGGACTTTTATCAAAATGGTGATGTAAGATTGCTTGATGAGAAAGTACTCTATTCTGAGAAAATGGGGAAAGGGCGCAGCAACCTTCTGGTTGTGCTGAGGAGATTATTGCAGGAATAGGTAAAATACAAGGTTGTGTCCTTATAATGCATTTTTTGCCGGATTATTTTAATGGCATCCTGTCTTTGTCTAGTGGCAGACACTTTACAATTTAGCGGGGAATACTGGTAAATGAAGGACGTTCAATTGGTTCACCTTCATCAGGAGGTTTTTTCAGTAGTCGTAAGCGTGCTTGGTGATTCCCTCGCAGGAACGCCGCTTGTCGATACTGAGTCTGCTTCCTTTCTAATCATGAACCAGAGTTGCATTCCAAACGCATGTCTGGTGAAAATGAGGTGTAAAACATGTCTCGTGGGAAATCGGTTACAAAGCTGCTATTGGATTCTTCTCACGCAGCATTGTTTGCTGGGATAGAAATCCACAATAAACCACATATTGCTTTTCGGTATCCTACATCCACGATTCTCATAATCAATGCCTGGGAGTTGGCGCTAAAGGCATATGTGTACAAGTATATTGGGAAAAGGCAGATATATGAAAATGATGGGATACATACAAAAGGCTTCTCCAAGATTCTGATTCTTACGCGAGACCATATCAATTGTCAGGAGAAGAATAAGAGGTTTCAGGCAGTATATGATAATCTCAGCCTATTGAGTGAATATAGGAATTCTAACGTTCATTTCATTGAGGATAAGCTAGCACCCGTGATGTTTATGCTTATGAGTAAGGCTGTCTTGAATTACGATGCCTTTGTTAAAAAGTATTTCAACAAGGATATCACGGTGGATGATAATCTCATCATTTTGCCGGTGGGTATGAAACTGCCTATTGATCCAATTGACTACTTGAAGCAAGATTACGGCAGTGCCCATAATGCGTTTGTCAATCGAGTTGTTCAAGCAGTTCGGGAACTGAGTAATGAGGGGATTCAGGAGAGTATTGTTGTCGGTTTTGATGTGGCAGTGGACAGGGTTCGGGAAGTTCGCAATGCGGATATCATTGCAGTGTTGGAGAAGAGCCCGGATGCTGTTCCTTTCAGAAAAACTATCAGGGTAACGGATGATCCGAATGCACCTGTTTACAGAGCAGAGCCTGATCTACCACCGCTAAGCTATGATAATCTTCGAGCAAGGGCAAAAGTGAGAAAACCAGATATCAAGTTTAATCAAACGTTTAATATGGCAATGAAAATCGTGAAAGCCAATCCGGACTTGTGTCAGCCTAATTACCTTGATCCACATAAGAAAGTGGGGCAGAAGAAAGATTTCTATGCTCTGGCAGCGGTTGATGTTCTAATTGCTGAATATGAACGATTGGAAACAAAGCCCTGATTTACAAGCGATACCACTTTTGAGGGGAACCCTATCGATACATCAGCTAAGAGATTTCTTCGTTATGGTGTTATGCTCGTTCTTGAGGTGTTAGAAGAAAGCCTTCTTCTACTCCATATTTTGTATTTTTATCTTCATCAATCCGCTAAATCTTGTGGTTTTACGTTTTGTATAATATACTAATGAAGAGTGTGGAACTTGACTATATTTACTTAGCAAGGTGCAAGCTATGGATAGCCTGTATGGTTCCATAAATACACAACTGATTGCAAAAGCCTTTCTGTATGATGCGTACAGAGGGTTAGAACCGGAACAGTTTAGCGAGCCGTTTCAACTTTTGCTACAGATGATGCCTGTGTTAATCATTCCCGCTGGAAAAGTATATCGCTCCAGGACAATTGATCTTGATGCGGATGTTGATTCGGGAAAAGGCATTACGAAGATAAATGACCATTTAGCTGGCGGCTTTACTGATGAGGAATCATGGGTCCCTCCAATAGAAAATTGCAAATTGCAGCGTCTCAACAGGGCAGGGGAGCAAGTATTATATGTAGCAGAGAACTATGAGACTGCCGTTCGAGAGCAAAAAGCGCAGCTAGGACAGTTCGTTTCCGTAGCAGAGTATGAGTTCAAAACAGACATACCGGTGTTCGATTTTGCTGCCTATACTCATGTAGAACAACAATGTATTATCACAGGCGAATTTCAAAAAGCCTTTTATACAGAGACAGAACTAAATGCAAGACAATTGTATTTTGAAGTTCAAAAGTTTCTATCAATAATGGAGCCATGGGAAGGGTATTACAAAGTCTCGAATGCGCTCTGTGATTTGATGAAAAAGGATGATCGTGTATGGGGCGTAAGATATTTTTCTTCAAACAATGGGTATAATCTTGGAATTTGGAAATATGAGAAAATAGATAGATCATTTGTACGAAGTAGCATAGTGGAAGTAAATGAATCGCTACAAGCCGATAACATTTTTTCTCGCAAAGCTGATGATTATTCAGTATAAATAGCCTTTATGGAGTTCATTAATTGTATACTTCTTGACCTCGATTGCGTGGTCGCTGTCCGTTTCTAGCCCCCATAAAAAAGGTAAGCAAGTTAGAAATCGCAAATGGAAATTGAAACTTTCAATTGGTGAGGAGACGGGAAAAATGAAATATTTATTGTTTTTTGCAGTAGTCGGAATGGTGGGCGTTGGTGCCTTCGGACGTGGCTCAAGTTCGGCTGAGAAGTACAGTTATGGGCTATGATATAGAGGAAAAGCACCCATAGATTTCTATGAGAGGTTCGAATCCTCACACGTCCATTTGCTGTGATTAATATTTGTTTCAAGATGTGTTGTCAGAACTGTTTTTTTCGACTGTACTTAGCGTGTGGGAGTAGTATAGGTTACCCGAGTATCAGATGAGTATCTCAAATAGCCTCTGATAGAATGAGCCTGACTTGGTGTAAAGGATACTATCTTTTGGCTTGCAACAACGCGTACAGAAGGTATGGGAATTTGCAAATGAATTTTTTACTATGTTCAACTGCTGTTGGCAATATCTTGGGGCTGATATCTGTCTTGCTAGGAATAATCAGCATCTTCGTTACGCTGAAGACAATGCTAACAGCCAAAAGATTAGAGAGCGAGTTTCAGAAAAGGCAGTCGGAAACGTTAGCAAGAATATATTATAGGAATAATAAACAAGAGATTATTCATTCATTTGAAAAAATCCTATTTCCTGTAATGAAGCAAAATACTATTTCAGTGAATAAATGTGGGGAGGCTCTTTCTGCCCTGAGGAAGTTAAATACATATGAATCAATGTTTTTGCCTATAGACCTAGATAGAATAATCGAAGCTAGACGTGCTGTCTCTGAAATATCTAATAAGATGAGGGAGCAGGCGGATCGTAGTCAGTATGTAAATCAGTTTGTTGATACAATTTCTGCTGTGATTGCAATTCTGAATAAAGGGGATTATTTGATATGATGGCAGAGCATGTAGAAGGGTTTATTAATGGGCTTATTGAATGGACGAAAGAAAAGAAAATTGAGTGGAAATCATTTGCGCAGTTAAATATAAAAAATGATGTGATTGAAGAACTTGAAAATGGTCGAGGTGGCTTTGACTATGGATGTAATTCAATTCGGCTGAGTAGTTCATATTATTTTACTCGCAAAGGTGGATATGTTTTTTTGTTTGATATATATCACGGAGATCCGGATGTCACGTCTCCCCAAATGGATTCAATTGGGCTTTGTATAAAGATTAATCCGGCACTTCCACTGGAATGCCTCTCGGATTACACTGAAGAGGAACAGCGCTTGCTAGAACAATTAAAACTACTTATAGACAATTATTTTGAGGAAAAATATACATACCCAGATGCAATTTATCAGTTTATGTATGATGTATTTTCTGAAGAGTAGTTGCTATTTAATCACTTAGTTCTTTTGACAGTAGTATGCCTGAGCGGAGAGATTTCGCTCTGCACACCAGTCCTTGATGGACAGACCGCTTTCTTTCTGATCCTGAACCAGAGCGATCCAATTGTTAAACTTGACTTGATGGATTTTCTGCTTAGCATTCATAAGTGTATCCTCCTAAACTTGGGTTGCGCGACTTGTACAACTTGTACAAGCAACGACACGCATTTGGAAAAACATCTCATGAATGTGGTAACTTAGAAAGGTGCGCGTGATTGAAGGCATACACAGAATATGTCTATGCCTGTCAGAGTAGTAAGAGATTGGATGACTGGAATCATCTGTCCAAGCACAGAAACAAAGAAAAAATGGAGCATTAGGGATGATAGTTTTCTATACAAAATATAACGTAATTGAAAGTTTTAATATTCAGAAATTTTTTTATCTCGTTTTTGGTTGCGTAAATGGAATGAAAAATGTACCAGATAGTTTCAAAAACTGCATTTGGACTGGAAATGAGAGCGGTGAATGGAGAGACAATCGCAGTCATATGGAGTATGAAATCGATTGGGACTTGAATGCGGTAGCATTTAGAGTTGCTATTGTGGATGAAAATGATGAATTGTGGACGACAGATATAGTGTTGCATGAAAATGTACATGAGATCCAATTACGTCTTGCTCGAGAGAAGAAAGAAGTCTCTGTTGAATATAACCGGCATTTCAATGTTCCGTATGTTTTTAAAACACTTATCCGTGAAGGAATAGGAGGGAACGATTTAGGGCTTTCTGTCTCAGATAAGCCCCTCTTCATTGACGAAGCTAACATAGAAGTAGTGGCGGATCTATATGCAAAGCGAAAGATCTATTCAATGCCTATTATCTATGTGTCTCACCCGTTCACAGGTACTGGATATGAGTTGGATGTAGAAGAGCTGGCAAAGGACATGGCAGGGAGCGCGCATGTTTTGGTGGAGAAAGCGTCTAAAACTTCGCCGTTGTTGAAAGAAATAACAGGTTCTTTGAATGCATATAATGGAGCGATTGATGTGTTCTATGGTAGCGATTCCTATAGATATTTAAGATGGTCTGAATCGACACCTAATCAGTATCGATACAAAATTACTCATGCTGTTTTTTCTAGAATGGCCATGAGAAATATCGATGAAATAGTTTCACTTAATGCTATAAGAATTAGAAATAAGATGAAGAAGTTGAATACCAAAGATCAAGAGACGCAAGAGTTGAAATTGCGTGTTGAGGAGTTGGAGGAAAGATGTAGGGATTCACAAGAATATTTTGAATATGCATCTGAGGAAGTAAATAATTTAGAAAAACAGAAAAATGTTCTTGAGAATGATAATCATGAGTTGAGATTGAAAATAGAGGGGTTATTATCTGCGTTAAGTCAAAAGCAAGGGAATGGAGTTGAAGCGGTTTCGCTTAGATGCCACGAAAAGCCGCTTTATGATGATGAAATAAAACGAATTCTGATAGGGAGCATTAAGAAATATATATCATCATACGGGACAGGCGAACAGATGAATCGAGACTTCCATATTTTGCAATCTATTGTAGAGAATAATGTTTGCTCAGAGGTTGGTGATAAGATAAAAGAAGAATTGCTACGGATTATTCGTAAAGGCAAATTGAGTAGAAAAGATGTGAACGACTTGAAAAGACTTGGCTTTGAAATACAGCAGGGAGCTCACGATAAATTCATTTTTAATGGTGATGATCGGTATATCATAACGGTTTCTAATTCTCCAAGCGATCATAGGGAAGGAGAGAACTTGGCGCATGAAGCTATTAACTTAATATTTGGAAGGTCCTAAGGCCAATGTCTGAGCCGTTTGTCATTGCAAAAGATGGATATGAGGTTTTTGCTTTTGTGTCTAAATACATATGCATATTAGAAACAGTAAATCTTCATCCATGAATACCATAAAGCAATACACTATACATTTCTGCGGAGTTTAGATAATCGTTCATGTACTTTCGTATGATGAGAAGCCCGGGATACAGGCTATTGCTACTACTTCAAACGATCTTCTTCCGGATGAAAAGCACAGCACAGTCAGTCGGGATTATGAATACAAGCGTCTTGGAACTCTTTCGCTGCTTGCAGGGATAGTTCTTCAAACCGGAGAGGCAATACCGATGGTAAGTGAAACTCATAATAGCAAAGATTATGTTGAGTTTCTAAAGATACTTGACAAGAAATATCCCAAGGACGATAAAATCCGCATAGTGCTTGACAATTTAAAGGTACATACTTCCGAAGAGACAAGAAAATATCTTGCAACAGTCTCAGGAAGATTTGATTTTGTATTCACACCTAAGCATGGTTCCTGGCTCAATATGGTTGAAGGGTTCTTCAGCAAGATGACCAAGCAGATGCTGCGTGGAATACGAGTAAGTTCCAAGGAAGAACTAGCTGACCGAATCTATCTATACTTTGATGAAGTAAATGAAGAACCGATAGTTTTCCGTTGGAAATATAAACTTGATGATATCGATGTATCGGAAGAGATAATCACCGATACACTACCGCTTAAACAGTCCAGTTAATTGGAGGATGCTATACTAGGGTTGCGCGACTTGTACAACTTGTAAAAGCAACGACACGTATTTGGAAAAATCATCTCATGAATGTGGTAAACTTAGAAAGGTACCCGTGCTTGCGGGCTTATGTTACCGGGGAGATGTTATAAGAATCATCGGTGGGCGGGAACTGAAATAACTTTATTATGGATATCCACAGGAGAAGAATCATTTGGCAGATAAACGCAAGTTTTCATTATTCATCAGTTCAACATATGAAGATCTGAAAGAGGAAAGACAGGCTTTGATAGGCGTGGCTTTAGAGAATGGCTTTATTCCTGTGGGCATGGAGCAATTCCATGGCGCGCCTGCTGATCAATGGACTGTTATTACAAAGGTTATTGATGAATGCGACTTTTATTTGCTTATTGTTGGTGGACGATATGGATCTATCGACGAATCTGTGGAAAAGAGCTACACCGAAAAAGAATATGGCTACGCTAAGGGCAAGGGCATACCCGTTCTTGTACTTGTTAAGAATCCTACTACAATCACAGATGATAAGAGAGATACAGGCGATGATAAGCATGATAAATATGAACTTATGAAACGCCTGGATGATTTCCGAAACAAGGTTAAGAATGATAAGAATACTGTAGCTTTCTTTGATGATCTGAATGGATTAAAATATGAAGCTGGACAGACGTTGAAAAATGCTATAGAGTATGCTGACGAAAATGCCGGATGGGTTCGCTATAAAGATGTTGCTGATGTTATTAATGAAGAAGTTGAAGGTCGTAATAAGGTCGCTATCGAATATAACGAACAGCAGCAGAATATGCTCAGGGAACTGAAGGATATGCTGGCAGGATTCGGGGATAGAATTAGCGATTTAGAAAACCATCCATTGGTATGGGAGGAGATACCAACCGCTACGAACGAAGATATAGGAAATATGTTTCGGGTTGAAGGAGAAACTCTTATAATTGGAAATAATGATTCAAAAACTCCTGTAGTTGGTAAAGACGACGTTGGCAGTATTCCAGTCGATTCGGCATTTCTTCTTGTGTATGCCGCCGATGGTGATGGCCAGATTATGAAGGTTCAAGCATTAGGCTCGCCAGTACAGGTATCAGCTTCCGGCAAACGGTTTATGGCAGATAATTCACAAAGAGAATCTGCAAGATGGGTTGAAGCATTAGATCGTCTTATAAGCTGGGGCTGGGTAAAACCTGTCGGATATAAAGGTCAGATATTTGAATTGACTGGGACTGGTTACACTAAGGCGGAGTGGCTGAAAGAGAGCATGGTCATTGATACATCTAAGGAACCTCTTGAAGAACTACAGCAATTTGGTGGATAAGTAATGCTGTAGAATGGGGTCAGGAATGAAACATCTATTTATCATTGGAAATGGTTTTGATTGTTATGAGCATAATCTTCCGACAAAATATGCTGATTTCCGTTCTTACATATTATCAAGGTATCCTGGAGCTGATGAATATGACGATCTGATTCCTGAATCGATCACAATGCCGGATGGCGATGAGGTTTTAGATATGGAAGAGGTCACAGGATACATTATTCGTATAATTGATACATGTGCTGGTGACACATGGAATGAACTTGAATATTATCTTGGGGCTTCTCTTTTTGATTCTTTGCATGATGATCTGGATGAGGTTCCTTGGGATGCCCCTGATAAGGAGACAAGGCATGCCATATATAATAACGAGGATCGTTCTTCTAGTATGAAGGAGGTCTTTGTATATATTAAAGAATTGTTTTGTGATTGGGTGAAAGATGAGTTGGCAAATCTGAACTTTGAAGATATCAAAAAAGATAGTATTGCTAAAGTACTGAGCAAGGGTGATGGATTTCTGAATTTCAATTTTACAAAGACTCTTGAGAAGGTATACGGGATTTCTGATGATAGCATCTGCCACATACATGGTAAAGCAGGAGATTCTCCAGAAAAGTTATTCTTTGGTCATGGTGATGAAGAAGGTGGTCCTGAATGGGCTGATAGTCTCGGTTCAGAGTCCAATCTTTCAGAATTGAAAAGGGAGTTAAAAAAAGACACTTTGTCAGCATTTGCTGAACATATTGATTTCTTTAATAAACTGAGCGATCTAGAAACAATTCATTCATTTGGTTTTGCATTCGCCGATGTTGATATGCATTATATAGAAGAAATCGCAGAGCGAGTTGATCTCAATAACGTAACCTGGTTTTTGAGTTCTTTTGACAGAAACAACTCTGAAAAGCGTAAAAAGCTCGAGAATTTGGGATTTCATGTTGCCGTTGATGGACGTTGGTGACACAAGATGAAGGAAACAGATTTATATAAAAGTACACGTTGCAGCAACTGCTTGATAAGCTCGATGTGCTTGAGTGCTATGAAGATGAAAACCGCGCGCTCAGGATTGGTGAGATGTTGAACAAGCAGGCTGAGATTTACGAGACTCTCGGAATCGAGTTACCAACCTCGTCATGTTAATCCGAGAATCCGGGTTCTATGGGAGTTGGCTAAAGGTTTATTATGGGAAAGGAAAAACTGACCATTAGATTCCAAATGGATCATACAAGACAAGATGGAAAATAGAGAATATTCATTGGATATTTTAAGGGCTTTATCGTGCATAATGGTAGTTAGTGTTCATTTTGTTCAGCGTTTTCCAGTTCCTGGGATAGTAGGACAATTCATGGAGAAAGGGTCAACAGGAGTTGGTTTTTTCTTCATACTAAGCGGCTATTTGGCATATAAATCCTTGGATAAAGTTTCAAAGGGTGAAGAACTTAATAAAGCACAAGTTATTGAATATTGGATAAAAAGAGCAATCCATATTTTGCCGTTATATTATCTGTTAATGCTTTTGTATTTTGTTTTTTTTAATATGACAAGGAAAATACCAGATGATACCACGGGGCTTTATTGGCTTAGGTACATATTTTTTATCAATCTTTGGATACCTGCAGAGAATGATTTTTGGATAAACCTTGGCGCAGTTTGGAGCATTAGTGTATTTGTTCTATTCTATTTGCTGGCACCGATTATATACAGATTAGTCAGAAGGTACTATACTGCTTTAATAATAGTTATTCTATCATATGGAATATTTAAATATACTGAAAATGTAGGAACAGGTCGCATTCCAATACGATATCTGTTTTATTTTATGTTGGGAATACTTATCAACCTTGCTATGAAAGAAAAAAAAGAGCTAGAACTTATAATGCTTTTAGCTTTTCTTTTAATGTTCTGTTTCTTGGTGGATTATGGTAAAGCAATTACTGCCCCGTTGTTGGCAGCTTTTTTCATTCTTGCAGCTGAGGGCAGAGAGAGTTTAAATGTTCGGAAAAGTATATTGGGCAGGGGGATTTCTGTTATCTGCAAATATTCATATTCAATATATTTAGTACATGCTGCGGTTTTTACTTTTATGGATGCCTTTGTGACAGAATACAGTATAATTGAGATGCTGGTTTTTGCAGTTTTGACTGTATTATTTTCGTGGTTGTCATATTCTTTCATAGAGAAAAAGTTAGCGAATAGGCTTCT
>JAEEGL011300496.1_pt1 | contig 10982 bp, 6 predicted proteins | sample 9134231 | NCBI WGS metagenome assembly JAEEGL01 (sample SAMN16246548, study PRJNA631951) | gut metagenome | biome: gut microbiome; feature: rumen; material: fiber-attached | host: Bos | place: Iran: Karaj | collected 2018-10 | reverse complement strand
GTATTCCATGTCACCGCCGCTGCCAAGAAGGTAAAGTGCACACTCATCCTCAATCGTGGCATTTATCGTAACCGTCCGCCCGTTAAGGTATGCTTCCGTATCGATCCCGGCCGAGGAAAACAGTTCATCAGGCTCCATGGTATGTTCTTTCCTGACGATCCAGTGAGCAATATCTTCTGTCGGCTTAGCTCCTCTTGTTATCATTGAGTGATAGATACTGTTATGAAGCTGCACCGCATCAGGATACGAACCCTCACCTGCCGTATTATCTGTATCCGATGATCCAAGGAGAATGCCGAACGGAAGCATATACTCAGGCCTGTACATCGTGTACTCTGTCTCATCACCCGACCTGTGATCTGTCGTTACCCGTGCACTTGTGACCGGTTCATACAGACATTCATCCATCGGAACAGAGCTTATCACCTTTCCGATGCCGAGCAACGCATCCGAGAATACCGTACCTCCGGCATCCAGAAGCCTGGTAAACTGAATTGTATACCCCCACGCAGCTGCACCGGTCTGTTCACCCGGCGCTATCATGTGAGTCCAATTGGAAAGCGCCGGCTGCATGAGAACCAGTCCATAGTTGGCATTCAGGCTCTCATCCGGATTCTTGATACGGGTCAGAAAATCGCTGTCAAGATCCAGCCTGTCCCTGAGTTCGTTACAGGTATAAATGAACTCACCGTCCTGCTCCGGTTCTTCAGCATATCCGGTTATAAAATCAGGCTTTCCAAACAGCAGAAATCCATAACACAGTATCTCAAGAGCCATGATACCCGCTGCCCATCCGTAGCGTTTACTCTCTTTCACATCCTGTTTATGTTCTTCTTTGTCACCGCTGCTGTTTCCTGTATTGCCCGTATTATCCTCATTGCTGTTTCCTATATTGCCTGTATTGTCACCGCTGCTGTTTCCCGCACTGCCCGCATCACCTTTTCCTATGTATGTTTCATTTCCTTCTCTTCGACTGTTTTTATTTGTGTTTCTTCCTATATAATGTGATATTTGTATGAGCTTTTGCGAATTAAGAAGAAAGAAATAGCAGATAAAGGCTACTAACATCATAAACGATGTTATATGAAAAACCCTGCGCAGCTGCATACCCGGATGGTTTCTCATAAAAGCAATAAATATCAAAAATCCGAGTATTGTAATGGCAAAGCTAAGATATACGTTACCTACATCCGATACCGCCTCTGTTTCTTCCGCATCAACCACCCGGTGAGAATGCATATCCTCCTCCCCGTACATTTTCCCCGCATATAAACACATAAGATATGCAAATACAAAATTGATGATAAATCCGTTTCTTATCGGGTACTGTACATATGATCCGAAATGCCAGATAAGGTTGATGCTCTCGAAGAACAGCTCAAGCACCATGATCAGAATCAAAGACAGTGTTGTAAACAGAAGCTTTTTGTCTTTTCTGTATCTGATCAAACCCGTGAGGATAACCGCTGCCGCAAACGACACTCCGAGAAGCGTCCACCATCTTGTTGTATAATCTCCCTTCACGCGGGAGATGATTTCGATATATCTTCCGAAAGCTCCATCTGCCTCTCCTTCGTTTCCGTTCTTAAAGCGGGCAGATGACAGCATCTGCGTAAGCTGGGGAACAAGTATAAATGCGGATGACATAAGGCTCAGAAGGGTTCCGGCCCCAAGATTCAGAAGATTCATATCCCTCGTGTCTTCCTTAAATATCGGACCGGTCACAAGCTTAAGCCCTGTATAAAGGAAGATAAAAATGAGTATCATAAATCCCAGATAATAGCTTGCTATAAGAGTAATTGCAAGCGTGATAACATATCCCTTGATCCTTCCTGTCTCAATCAACCTGTCATAGAAATACATTATAAGCGGAAACATCACGGCAATGTCCACCCATTGGTTTGTAATATAAAGAACCAGTACAAATCCGCAAAATGCATATCCGACAGATGCGGCAGCCTTAAAAAATAAAGGCGTGCTCTTATAGGTTCTGTGAAGATAGAAATACATCGTAAAACTCATGCACATAAGCTTGAGTCCGTTAAACACAGAAAGACTCTTTAGTAATGAATCACGTTTTATAAAAAGAAAGAACAGATTGAAGGGGGAAATATTGGAACATCCCGATGTGCTCATAGCCATGTTGACGCCAAGTGCCGTATACCAGTCATAGAAAAAGCTCTTGGTTCCGTGAAGCCAGTCATAGGTATGATAATAGAACGCCGCTATCTGCTGCGCCATATCATAATAATCTATGGTATTGTTTCCGAAGGGATATATGCCCTTTACCGCCAAAATGATGCTATAAAGCACCATTGTTATCAAAGACGGCAATATGTAATGCAATCTCTTTCGCACGTTCATCTGCCCGTTCATCCCACTGTAACAATCTCGTTCACTATATAACTAGCATTATAACATCTATTTTGTGTATGTAACATACCAAAAATAAAACGACTCCCTTCACACTTTAAGATGTATTTCTCAGAAAATAAGAGTAAAGTTGAGCTTCTAGCATAAAACAGAGGGCCGTTTTTTATATCGTTGTTATATATCGTCGTTATATATCTTTGTTATATTTCAACGTTATATATTGGCGTTATGTATTATTGTTATGCATCTTTGTTGTATATCAATGTTACGCATCATTGTTATTTATTGATGTTATATTTCTATGTTACGCATCATTGTTATTTATTGATGTTATATTTCTATGTTATGTATCAACGTTACATATCTATGTTATTTTTCTACGTGACATATCATTGCTACCCTACAATGATACGTACTATCGCAGCATATCGTCGTTATACATTTTCGGTAACTTCAGGACAGATAATGTCATAAGGCATACATCTCAAGCGGATCTACACTTCACTCCGGTCGGTGCTGAACAAATATCCTCCGGATGTTTAGTACTCTCGATAAGTGTTCTGCTCAAATACATATATTTGCAAAATATATGTGCTGTTCTGAATAGTTACCATATTCGTTGATATTGACGTTATATCAGATTGTATTTATCGTTAAATATCTTTGTTATGTATCTATGATATATATCTTTGTTTCCTATCAACGTTATATATCAGCGTTACAAAACGGCGATATATAACACTATTATATATCGCCGTTACGTATCAATGTTATCTATTAATTTATAAATAAATTATAAGGTTATAACCTTAGCGCTTTTTTGCCGCCGCTTTCCCACTCGGTTTAACAAGAACAAGGCACAACACAAGCGCCACTATATATAATGCAATTGTAAAATATAGAACGTTTTGATATCCAGTAGGATTCACTTCAATTCCATCATGCATAACCTTCTTTCCGGTATGTGTTACTATAAAATTCGCAACTTGATTTCCGGTAAGTCCTGCAAATGCCCAAGCTGAAAGTGTAATACCATGAATAGCAGAAATCGATCCCATTCCGTAATGGTCCGATAATAACGTAGGTACGTTTGAAAAACCTCCACCGTATCCAGCGTTTACAACAAAGATAAGTGCTAATACTAAGAACACAAGCAAACCATTGCCCTCTCCATTTTTAATTCCACCGGTTACCATCACCAATCCAGTAAATACAATAGAAAGAATAAATATCATTTTATATATCGTATTCCTATCCTTCATAGTATCAGCCCATGCCGAGAAACCAAGTCGTCCTCCAGCATTAAAGATTGCAGATATAGTTGAAATTATACCAACCGAAGCCGCAAGACCTATGCATTTTACTATCATTTTTTCCTGGGATATAAGAGCCAATCCACAAGTAATATTGATATAGAACATAACCCAGATACCAATATAGTTAGTAATTGGTTTTGTTTTAAGAACATCCATAATCTTGGGTTTCTCTTCATCATTCTGAGGTTCATGCCAATCCGCAGGTTTAGCAAGAAGAAGATGACCTACAAACATCATCACAAAATAAACAACTGACAAAATCATAAACATCTTCCATATACCATCATCACCAAGATTTTCAAGCATGCTCTGCATTATAGGACTTGCAATCGCCTTGGCTGCACCAAATCCTGCTACTGCAAGACCCGTCGCGAGTCCCTTTCTATCTTGGAACCAAAGCATAAGAGTTTTTACAGGAGATAGATAGCCAGTACCGAGTCCTATACCCATGATGAAACCATAACTTAGATATATACCTACAAGTGCTACGGGATTTCCTTGATGCGTTCCACCAAACTTTATAAATACACCAGTCAATAACATACCTACAGAAAAACAAATTGTTGCTATCAAAGATGACTTATGAATATCTTTTTCAACTATATTTCCCAAAAAAGCAGCAGACATACCCAGGAAAAAGATTGCAAAAGAAAAAGCCCACTCAGTTGCGCCTTTACTAAATCCTATATAATCCGCAATCTCTTGTGAAAAGATGGACCAGCAATAAACGGTACCTATACTACAATGAAGCAACAACGCAGGAATGGCAGCACGTACCCATTTATTAGCTTGCCATCCTCCTGATTTGGAATTTGAATCACTCATTTTGATACTTCCTTTCTTATTTACATGGTAATTTTTCATCCTGCCCTTTTATTTCGGCACCGGATGGAATCAAAAGCATCGAAAAATGCAAAGCATTTTGAACCTGTTATGAGCATTTCCCAACTAAATTAATATAACATTTTCCCGTAGTTTTAACAATAGTGTTTGTTAATAAATTAACAAATATCTCACTCTAACTTAAATCTTCCGACCTCAGCTCTCAATCCACTCGAAATCTCATTGCTTGCAGCTGCATCTTCGTCGATCCTGGACATATTATTGGACATTTCAACAGAACGTTCCGCCGTCCTGGTAACACCGTTTGCCGCATCTTCAACTGCCTGGTTGACGGCACCCGTCGCATCACGTATACGGTCGATGTTAACAAGTATCTGCTCAGATGCTCCCGCAACTCTTTCCATCATCTCATCGATCCGGTCTGCGGACTCATGATATTCTTCACTTGTTTTAACCAGATCCGCAAAGCCGCCAAGCGTCGTCTCATTTACAAAGCCAAGCAGATTTCGTGCCTCTGCGGCAAGCTCATTAACCGCCGATATAACCTCAGATGATACTGCCTGTATCTCTGACGCCGCAGATTGTGAATTGTTCGCCAGCTCACCAATCTCTGTAGCAACAACGGCAAAGCCTTTTCCGGCATCACCGGCGCGGGCAGCCTCAATCGAAGCATTAAGCGCAAGCAGATTAGTCTGGTTGGATATTGCTATTATATTTCCGGTAAGGTCATCTATACGGCTGACCGCCTTGGATCTCTCTATCTTATCCGAGACGGATGCGGCCATTCTCTGAACTCTCGCCCTGGCATCGTTTCGTTCCTTTTCGGCGTTTGCTCCGATCTCAGCCGCAGAGCCTTTGACCTCATGAGCAAAATCACGTCCGCCGTCTATTTCTTTCACTATATTATCAAAGGAGGTTGTTATCTCCGACATCAGATCATTAATTTCGTTAAGGGATGCTGCGGTTTCCTGCATGGTCGAGCTCATATCGGTCATCGTATCCGAGATTGATTTAGCATCGGAACGTGCGCCACGCACATTATCCGCAATACTTACCGAAGCCTGATTAAGCCTGTCAGACTCTGTATTTATCGAAAGGAGCAGCTTGCGTATGAATTCGATAAGCTTATTTACATTTTCACCTATAACCTCAAATTCATCACCCGAATTCAGTTCCACCTGTCTGGTAAGATCACCATCACCCTTGGTAAGTTCGACTATCTTATTATTCAACAGTGTAAATTGGGCGCTTAAAGTTCTGCTTAAGAAGAACAGAGCAACAATTCCCGCAACAAGTACAGCCGCGCACACCCCGATTATCGTTTTGAGTAGTCCGGATGCCTGCTTCTCTACCCACTCCATATTCACGTCAACACCAACCGCACCAGTCAGTACACCGTTTGAATATATAGGCGCATATGACGAGATATGCCTTCCCCAGTCATCGGTATACGGTTCGCTGCTGGATACTACCGAACCGGATAAGGAAGGTGTGGCCTCATCATCCTCAAACACATCACCGATAGCTGAGAAATCCGGGATCTGGGCGTCTATCGCATACTCCATGCCTCCGTTTGCGGAGCTTCTTATTGTATAAACATATTCAACACCCGTACTGTCCAGGAATGATGTCAGCATATTGCTGACTTTAAGGTAATCCTCAGTACTCTCCTCACCGGGCTGTACCGAAGCTACAATATCTCCATCGATCATCGCTGCCACGGCAGATGCTATTTTTTCCGTGTCACTCTTTATCTGATTCATCAGCATGGAATTACACTTGTTGTACGTTATAAACCCGAGTATTATATCAGAAATCAGAAACAATACCGCAACCCCGATAATAAGCTTGTTTGTGATGCTTATCTTCCTTACTTTCATCCCTATTCCTCCTCATATAATCGGTATTGCCCCCTCCTTTTCTCTGTCATAAGGGCTCCAACACTTCGTGGTGCCCCTCATGACCAAAGTCGGCGGCTGATCAATAATTCTTAGCTTCAACCTCGAAATAGCTCTGCGGATGGTTACATACAGGACATGTCTCGGGTGCATTGGTTCCCACAACGATATGACCGCAGTTGCGGCATTCCCAAACTTTTACTTCACTTTTTTCAAATACCTGTTTTGTTTCTACATTATTAAGAAGAGCGCGGTATCTTTCCTCATGATTTTTCTCGATCGCCGCAACTCCCCTGAACTTCTCTGCCAGTTCGTGGAAACCTTCCTCATCAGCTGTCTTGGCAAATTCTTCATACATATCGGTCCATTCATAGTTCTCACCGTCAGCAGCAGCTTTAAGATTATCGGCTGTCGATCCTATACCCTTCAGTTCTTTGAACCACATCTTGGCATGTTCCTTCTCATTTTCGGCAGTCTTCAAAAAGATCGAAGATATCTGCTCATACCCTTCCTTCTTGGCAACCGACGCAAAATAAGTGTACTTATTCCTTGCCTGTGATTCCCCCGCGAATGCTGCCATCAGATTCTTTTCGGTCTGTGTTCCTTCATATTGATTAGCCATGTCATACCCTCCTGTATTATAGATACTTTTTATCGATACCTGTCCGGCACTACCTGCTTTCGGTACTGTCGACACTGCTTCTTTCAAAAAATCGCTGAAAGATATAGTTAATTATACTTTACCCAAGGATGGTTAATCAAGCATAACAAAAGGAAAAACACTGTTTAAAAGCACCGCTGCTCATTACTCATTTGATCGTATTTTAAAACACAACTTTCCGAGTTCTTTGCACAGATATTCATAGCGGAGCTTCTTCTCTTCCTTCGCAAAATGTACTTCCCTGAACTGCTCGGGATTATCAGTGTAATCAAGCTTCTCTCCCTGAAACTGTTCGCTTGTAAGATCAAATACGCAGTCTCCCACAACATTATAGCAGTGGTAGCTGCCTCCTTCCCTTGGTATACCATACACCTTGCCACCAAATATATCCTGTACAAGAAAAGCCGTGATCGAGCACTGCCCGAGAGTCTTATTCTCTGTACTCCAGCCACCCCGCAATCTGGGTGCGCATGTATACTCGCACCATACCTTTGATAAGGCATCATACAGATCCCTCGGAGTATTTATTCCCGGATACTTATTTGATACCGCTTTTACATCAGCGGTCTCCCATCCGTAAAATTCGTAACTCATATTTTGCTTAGCTATTAAGAGCGAAAAATATCCGGCATTATCCGGTATTTCATCCTGACTCATATACAGCTTTTCCGTTTCCATACCACAATTCTCCACTGCCCGGACCTGCATCCCGGTCTTTTCAAGCAGATCCTTTATCTCCTTCATGTGACTGCCTGACTTCATCAATACATAATTCCCATCACCTGCGGAAAGCTCTTCTGTCCTGTGAACAGCCGGAATTATATGAAGCGGTTCATCCCATTCTGCCAACGAAATATTAAGCGAAGCGGCCGCGGCGCAAAAGGATGGCACTCCGCTGATCAGGCAAACCCGGTATCCGTCTGCCTCCAATATATGTTGCAGATAATTGAATGAACTGTAAATCGTCACATCTCCGAGTACCGGATATACAACATTTTTCCCCTGATCAAGATAGGATTCTATCAGCTTTGCACCCTCTTCGTGTGCTTTTTTCATAAGTTCCCGATCCTTCACCATAGGCATATTTATAGGAAGCAATTCTTTCCTGGCTATCTCGGGTACGGCTGCAGCAGCTGTTTTATATGCAACAGATTCCTGAGGTACCTGCCCCGGAAATGCTATAACATCACCTTCCCTAATTATCCGCACTGCCTTTAAAGTCATAAGTTCCGGATCTCCCGGTCCCACTCCGACTCCATATACAATTCCTCTCACTTATAAGTCCTCTCTACCCTGTCCATGTCTTCTTCCAGATTTTCCACGGTTTTTGTCATAACTCCTTTTTCAAATCGAAACGATCCAACAAGATTTTCAGTAGTCATATCCTTATAAGAACCGTAAAACGTCCTTTGTGTATCCACAAATTCTTTTACTTCTTCCATCATATCCCGATCCGTTAAAAACAATTGGATATAGCCGCTTGCGCAATCTACGGTTTCTGCTATTTTTTCCATACATTCATAGATCTGACTCGTTTCGGCTTGTCTTTCGTCTATATACAAATAGACCATAAATTCTTTCTTTTTATTATTTTCTATGAATTCTTTTACACCGGCATCCGGATCTTTCAGTGTTGTTTCTATATCTAACGGCACTGCATAGATAAAATGTCCGCACTCTGTGTCACTTATAGCCTTTTCCATCGCCTCTGTAACTTTCGCTGAAACTCGTCTGGCAACATAAAAGTCACGCATTTCATTTCCATCGAAATCTACGATCGCTTCAAACATCTGCCCCGGATGTGCTGTTGCGTATGCTTCTACACTAAAAGTTTTATACCGTACATTATCACCAAGATATTCCGTTACAACAAAAGTCTCTCCATATTTTTCATTCAGAAGTTTTACTGCCTTTTCCATTCTGGCATCTGTATCTATCTCTGAATGACTGCAGCCCGTATGCATCAAAGCCAGCATGATTATCATTATAATTAAAACACCTTTTCTTTGCACTAATACATCCTCTCTGTTCGGCTCATACGAATGAGCAGTCTCATCCGGAGCATCCGTCACTGTAATTCTCCCCGCCGGTTCATAAACCTGTACACTGCTAATCTCCGGCTTTTCAGATTATTTCTGATTACTCATCATTTCTTTTCGATATGGATTATCCATCCTCGCATTAAATCCATCCAGTAAATATTCTTTTGGTACATATTTTTCATAGTCAATATCCATAAAATAATTGCAGAATATCTGTTCCGCATATATAATACGGTGTTTTCCATCAGTTAGCGCATATACAAATCCATGGTATGCATCAGCGTTTATGGCAAGAAGTTCATATGTTTCCTCCGCCTGAACACTGTAATACCCGACATATTCGGTTGATGGATAAGCCCGCAATCTTTCAACTTCAGCTTTATAATCCGCATCCGGATATTCAATCGCAAGATATCCCAAATACTGCGCATCCCAAGGATTGTAGTAAACCATCTTATAATCAGACACCCTGGCATCATCGTCTATATTTTCAGGCCAGACACTTTCATCCATTCCCCATTTATACCATTTGTCATCTGCATTACGTGCCCCAAAAGACATTCTGTCGCCATAACCAGAGATATCATCATAAACTTCAATTCTGCTGCCACACCCGATCATCCCGGACATACATAAAATGAAAATCAGCAAAAAAACAATTCTACGCATATTGGCATTCCTTTTTTTTACTTTATTCTTTGCTTTTTATGATTACTGTACCCAAAGCAATAAATGTAATGGATATCAAAGTACATATGATTATATTGACAGGTGAGATAATTCCTATCAGTAGTACGATCATTGCCAAAACAAATAGTATCATTCATATAACTTTACTATTCTTCATCATTTTAAATCCTTTATGTTTACAAGATAATTCTATATTTACAAGATAATTCTTCTATCTATAATACATTCCAAATGCCTTATTTTGCAATAAATTCTTCATATCAACAGAACAAATTCTTCTTTCAGAACGTCCGCACCCTGTCATAATAAAAACTGTTCTATATACCTTTCCACCAATCCTGTATCCAGGGCATTATATGATGTCTCATGAAGTAGTAATAGATTTTTCCCGATAAGATATCCGTTTTTTTCGTATATATCTATTTTCTCAATATTATTCCTGTAGTATCTCTCTTGATCAAGCATACCAAGATGCTCTATTATTACCATCTCCAAAGTTGTTTTATTCAATGCAACAAAATCCGGTCTTTTCGTAACTACACCGCTTCCATTCTTTAGTTTCAAAGGATATTCGTATTTGTACGGAACACCATATCGAGCCAGAGTATCCGCTATTATGAGCTCTGACTTTGAACGGACACGTTCTCCATTCTGTGAATATAATGCTCCCGATACCTCTTCATCCCTGATCTCCCATATTTCATAAGGTTCGTTCAACCATCTTTTAATATACTCCTCCGCAGGCGGTACTATCGGATCTACCAACTGCTTTCTTGCAGGATGAAGTTTGTCATATACGTTTTCAGGTTCATACCATTCGCCTGACAGATCCTTCAATAAATGCTCCAGTTTAACTATCTTCGTCCGTACCGGCCGAATCAGTTTCTCACGATATTCTCTGTTTACCTCCTCTCTGACAAGATTCATCTGTGATTTGTTCAGATATCTATTACCCAAATAATATCGATAATAATTTCCTTTTTTGGCGCACCTAAGTCTTTCTTTTTCCCTATCTCCTCGTATACCGACTCTTTCCTTATCTCTGTCACCTTGATTGCTGCTTCTCACATTCTTTTCACTTTCATGGACAAGATACTGCTCAACTCGCCTTAGTCTTTCGATTTCTTCCATTAATTCCTTTTGAATTCTTTTGATATGC
>JAEEGL017059865.1_pt1 | contig 10983 bp, 7 predicted proteins | sample 9134231 | NCBI WGS metagenome assembly JAEEGL01 (sample SAMN16246548, study PRJNA631951) | gut metagenome | biome: gut microbiome; feature: rumen; material: fiber-attached | host: Bos | place: Iran: Karaj | collected 2018-10 | reverse complement strand
TTTTTTACCAGTGATTTTTTCAAGCTTAGCTATGTATTCAGTAACTTCAGCTTTGATGTCGTCATTGATTTCTCTACCATCTTCGTAGTATTGAGTACAAGCTTCTGTAGTAATAGTGAATCATTGAGGAACTGGCAAACCGATGTTTGTCATTTCTGCAAGATTAGCACCTTTACCTCCAAGAATCTCTCTCATGTTTGCATTTCCTTCACTGAAAAGATATACGTACTTTTTAGTGTTGGATTTGTTTCCAAAAAGTCACATATGTTTTATCTTAGAAAAATAAAAATACTCATTATTGAGGTTTTCTTAACAAGCGTGTATAAAGATATAATAATGCTGCCTTTTTTCAAGGGATTTTTTCTTTAAAAGCTTATTAAAATTTGAAAATCATTTGCGTTTTTGATGTGAACGATTATATTCTTTCTCAGATTTTTCTTATATTTTGTTAAATACATTTATGAAAACATTAGCGATAGAAACTAGTTGTGATGATACTTCCTTAGCGATTATAGATAATGATAATTGAATTTTTAATGTTGATAAAATTGTGATGTATTCACAAATTCAGCAACATATTCCATTTTGATGAGTGTTGCCTGAGGTTGCATCACGTTTACATAGCGAAAAGATAGTTGCTTTAATACAGGAAATTTGATTGGAAAATATTCAGAATGTTGATTTTATATCAGTAACAACTAAGCCTTGATTGCCTTGATCTTTGGTTGTTGGTCGCACAGCTGCTTATTTATTATCTGAGTATTATAATAAACCATTGGTTGAAATTAATCATATTCATGGTCATATCTTTTCTATATTATTGGAAAGAAGCGTTGATGATATTGAATTTCCATTAGTTATTCTGACGGCATCTTGAGGTCATAATGATTTGTATGTTGTTAATAAAGAATTAAATGAAAATTTAAAAGATTTAGATACAGAAAAAGTTTGACCATTTTTTGTGACTAAAATTTGATATACTTTAGATGATGCTGCGTGAGAAGCTTTTGATAAGGTATCAAAAATGCTTTGAGGTCCATATCCATGATGATCATGGATTTCGTCTCAAGCTTTGAAATGAAAAGCTAATGAGAGTTTTCAATTCAAAAGGATATTCTTGCCCTTAAAGGATGAAAAAGTATTTGAATTTAGTTTTTCATGAATGAAATCTCAGGTTTTACAACTTCTTTCTCACATTGAGAAAGAGTGAAAGACTCTTTCAGAGCAAGATATTTGTGATATAGCTTATGAATTTCAGGAGGCAACAGTTGAAACATTATGAAAACGTTTGATAAAGGCTGCGAAGATGTATTGAGCAAAAACTATTGCTATTGCGTGATGAGTTTCTGCTAATAAAAGGTTGGCCGAATATGTCCAGGAATTGGTTGATGAGTGGAATAATTCTGATTATGCAGAAAAGAAATGATTACATGTTGATTTTGTTCATCCTGTAAAAAATCTATATTCCACTGATAATTGAGCAATGATTTGAGTGGTTGGTTTGCTTTCGAGTGACTAGAAAATATTCTGTTGAATATTTATATCATTTTAATATAATGCACAATAAGTCAAACAAAAGATTAATTATAATGGCAACAATTGAGAACATCAAAAAAAAGATTGATTCCTTGGAGATTATGTGGCAGAAAATCAAAGATAAGCCACTTTCCTCGGTAACAGCCATGCAAGACTCTTTGGCGAAAGGCCTTGAGTGTGTAAGGGCTTCTATTGAGAGGTATTTCAGAATGAATCCTCATGAGAAAAAACAGTGTAAGGCCCTCTTAGGTAGTCTGCTTGAGATTAGTGAAAATCTTAAGTTGAGTTACCTGTGTCCTGCTGCGTACACTGGATCCTTTGACATCTTTGATACGATTAAGGAGATTGACAAAAGGAATGCTGTCTGAAAAAGCTGAAGTACCCTTCAGCTTTTTTCTATCTTTCTTTAACTAATTCTCCATTTTCTAGATGTATTACATGGTCTGCAAAACGAAGAATCGTTGGATCATGTTCGATCATTAGAATTGTATCTCATTTTTCTAGGAATGACTTTAGTACTCACAGTAGTCTAGAAATATCTTCAGGATGTAATCAAACTGTTGGTTCATCAAGAAAATATACACTATGTCACTTATAGTCTTTTAATAAATGTCTAACAAGTTTTAATCTTTGAGACTCCCCTCACGATAGCATATGTGCGGATTGTCACATTTTTAGATATCATAGTCCAATATCACACATTAATTGTAGTTCATCTCTGATATTGTCCATTTCATGGAAGAATTCTAATGCATCAGAAATATACATATCAAGGACATCTGCAATGTTTTTTCCACGCCATTTTATTTGAAGAACTTCAGGTTTATATCTTTTTCATTTACATAATTCACATGGTACGTAAGTATCAGGTAAGAATTGTAATTCAATTTTCTTATATCCATATCAGTTACATGCGGGACAAGCTCATTTATCTGAATTAAAACTGAAGTAACTTGAATGAAATCATAAATATTTTGCATCTGATGTATTTGCGTATACGTCACGGATTCTATCAAATGTTCATACAAAAGTTGAAGGACAGCTTCTTGGAGTTTTTCATATACTTGATTGATCAACATATATTGTATTTTTTATGTCTTCATATCATTCAATTTTATCTACGGCAAGATCTTGATAAAATTGTTGTAGTGCGATATTTTCGTAATGAGCATACTCTTCTGCGCGCATTATTGGCGCTGCTAATATATCTTCCCATGAATATCATTTTTTGAGCATTTGAAGGCGGATATATGATTGTACAAACTTTTCTTTATCGTTAAGGAAACGATAAAATGTTGTGTACATTAATGTGGTTTTACCAGCTCATGATCATCATGTGATTACAGTGAAACTTCATAGATTTATTTTAGCATCAATGTTTTTTAAATTGAATTTTGAAGCTTTACGAATTTTTACCCATTTATTTGATGGAGTATGCGCAAAATCCATTTCAACTTTTTTCTTTCAGTTGAGATATTGAGCGGTAAGACAATCAGATTTTAAGAATTCTGAATATGGTCATGAAAACATTAATTCTCATCAAAAATCCCCTGCTCCAGGTCAGATTTCCACTATCCAATCGGATGCTTCTATGAATTCTTCATTATGCTCTACAACCATGATGGTATTTCACATATCTTTAAGTTTACGAATAGCTTGTATCGTTCTTTCTATTTCTTTCCTATCTAATCAAATTGTTGGTTCATCTAGAACATAGACAATTCAAGTTAATTTATTTCATAATTGCTTAGCAAGACGTAAACGCTGAATTTCTCATCATGATAGTGTATCTATTTGTCTATTAGTAGTTAAGTATCATAATCATAGGTCTTCGATTGTTTGAACTCTATCAAGTAATGGATTTGTTATACGTGCGATTAATTGTTGAGGTTGTGTTGAAGAGTTTATGTATAGTTGAAGTAATTCACGCATTTCTTCTAATGGAATTTTTTGTAGGTCCCAAATATTGATTTTCTCGAATCAGTCGTCTTCAGGTTTGGCGAAAGGTAAATTCTTCTGTTGTAAAAATGATTCATTAAAGTGAGGCAGCTTCTTTACGTGTGCTACGGCTTTTTTTGGAAATGTGAGAAATACGTGTAGTGATTCCTTTTTTATCTTTGATCAATAACATTGTGGACATGGTTTCATATCAAGCATTGCTTGAAAATCAACTGTAAGCATTCACTTTTCAAATTGATCCTTAATTACATCTTCCATTCACACGTATTTAAATCCCGCCCATTTTCATTTTACTGGAATTCTACTTCAAATTGGCAAATGAAGTTCTTCGTTATCTCCATATACTACTATATGCAGAAACCAATCTGGTTGATCTTTCCAGACTTTTTCTAAATCTTGATTATATTTTTCACATAATTTACGTAGAATAGCTTGTCAAATATTTGAGTCTCTCCATGGCAAAATGGCGTCTTTTAATGGAGAATTTGGTTCAATAATTTTATCGAAATCTACTTGTAGAATTTCTCATAATCAGTGACAGCATTCACAAGCTCCTTCACCACGATTTGGGGAAAAGTGCTGGGTAGTGAATTCTGGATATGTGATATTGCAATTTGGACAAAACATTTTGTCTGTAAACCACTGTATTTCATCTTCGTAATCTTCTCAGTCATATTTCTTCGTTTCGTTGCCTGATTTTTTATTTTCTTCTGAAGATATTTCTATGTTTGAGAATCATGTATTTTCAACTGATTGAGAAGAAGCTGATTCTCATTTATTATCCATAACATAAACTCAGAATTTTTGAGCTTCTCAAAGTATTTTGATAATGTCTTCTTTTAATCTTGGTAGTTTTTCTGGTTCAATACTAATACGATCGTAAATTCAGTATATTTTTAGTGGAAAGTATTCATCTTTTACTACTGGATCTTCAAGATAGAAATATTCAATGGGTACTGAAAATGCTGATTTTTCTTTCTGGTTTTTCTTTTGTTTTAATGATAGATCTTGGTCTTCTATATTTTTAGAAAGAGAAATTTTAGAATCTTGTTCAAGTGGTGCTGAAAGTAATAAGTATCTAGTAAATCATGATCATTTCTCGATTTTTGCTCTGTTGTGTTTCACAAATTTTTGTAAATCAGCTTTTGTGGCTAATTTTCATGATTCTTTCAATAGGTATAGCTTTTTTCAGTTATATTTTTCTCATATTTCTTTTAATATTTGATCTGCATTTTGTGGCTGTATATGACGTCAACAATTGTAACAGTAAGGTTCTCAGATTTTAGCAAAAAGTAATCTAGTATAATCATCTATTTCTGTTAATGTACCAACTGTAGAACGGCTATTTCATCAGCGTTTGTTTTGTTCAATCGCAATTGCTGGAGAAAGTCATGCACAATATGCGATGTCTGGCCTTTCTCATAGATTAAAAAATTGACGCAGATAGCTGGAAAGTGATTCTATGTAACGAAACTGCCCTTCTTTATAAATTGTTTCAAATGCTAGTGATGATTTTCAAGAACCTGAAACTCAAGTAAAAGTAATTATTTGATTTTTTGGTAAAACTAAGTCTATATTTTTTAAATTGTTTGTTTTGATTCATTCGAGAACTATTACATCAGATTGATTTGGTGAAAGTGTACTGTTTGTGTTTTTTTTTGTAGCCATAAGGTGGAGAAATTGTTAAAAATTTTTAGGTCAAAATTCAATCTGTAAGATTAGGTATTTTGTGTGGAATTGCAAGCTTATAAAGAAAAAATGGCAATCTATATTGGATTGCCATTGATGGTTGAGAGTGTGATTATTAGTAAATGGTCCATTTAATGTCTTTTGAGTCATCTGCCACTTTTTCTCCTATAATCACGATGTTTTTTGCGTCTTCATTTGTAAAATTGTGTGTTAAGAAGTAGTATTTTAATTCTTCCAATGTGGCTGTGAATTCAAATTTAAATCTCGTTTTTACAGGTACTGTTAATGTTCGCTGGTTGTTTGATGAAACTTTAAATATTGGAGTTCTTATTGAGTCCTTATGGATGACATAACTCTGTTGAACTGCATCTGAATCATTCTTTAGATTTGAGTAAGAATTCTTTGCACTGAAGAATAAAATTACTATTATTCCTATTACACAAATGCAAATTAAAAAGTTGAATGTTTTTTCCATTGAAGCCTCGCTTTCTTTTTTTGTTAGTATATATGTTTTTTATATTATACACATTTTATATATAATGTCAATATTAGTTTTTTGGATAATATAAGAATTTAATATTCTTATTTTATATAATCTTTTTAGATTATCTTTATTGATACTCGTAGTCAGAATTGATTAATCTACATTCATCTCAAATATGGAGTAATCATTTTTCACTGATGAGTCATTGATTGATTTCTAGAACGTATTGAGCTTCATAATTTGGTGTATATGATGGACATTCATCGGTTTTGCAGGGATTCATTTGGATAATATCTACTATTTTTAAATCTGAATCTAATCGAATTCATGCTAAAGGAATTAATGTATTTTTCATCCAGAATGAATGAGCTCAAACCTCATCAAATACGAATAACATTCAATTATTATCAGGCATTGATTCTCTGTACATTAGTCATAATTGACGGGAGGCATCAGTATCGGCAATTTCTAGTTTAAAACAATTATTATTACAGCAGATTTTTTGTGGTTTTGTTTCTTGAGTATTGTAAAAGAATATGATGAAAGATATCATCAAAATTAGTATACATACAATTGTTCAGATAATTATTTTTGCAGATTTTTTCATTTTTAATTTATTACTCAATAAATCTATACTCTCCTTCTGGCAAATCTTTTGGTAATAGGTATTGTGCCTCTTTTATGCGTTGTAAATCAATTAAATTATATCATAAGTGTTTGATTACTCTCCTAATATGACGTTTCTTTCATTCGTTGAGAATTACTTTATATGTGAGTGTATTTTCTGTTGGTTGTATATCTAGAAATTTTAGTTGTTCTCATTCATCGATTATTCAACTTTTAGCTCTTTGTTTGTCTTCTTCGCTAAATTGTGTGGTAAGTTGGATTAGGTATTCCTTTTCTATTTGGAACTTAGGATGTTCAAATTGGTGTACTAAAGCGGGAGTATCTGTAAGTAAAACGAGTCCACGGCTATCCTTATCTAAACGTCAGATATAGTATCGATTTTTGAATTCATCTGGTAATAATTCATATATTGTGGAATTGTGAGGATCAGATTTGGAAACTACATATCATTTTGGTTTATTAAATAAGATTATTTTTCATTTTGATGATTCGGATGATTCTGAAACTGTAATGTTTTCTTTTTCTCATTCTTCGTTTATGATTGTGAGTATATCTCAGTTTTTAAGCTCAGATTTGAAAGATTCGATTTTTTCATTGTTAAGAAAAATCAGATTATTTTGTATTAAATATACAATTTTACGGCGTGATAGTCATTTTGAGTTTTGTAAAAACGGTATGATTTGCATGAAATAGGTCAGATTTCTAAATTTAATTTCATGTTTTTAGAATATATTTTCATTTTTATATTTCAAGTTATGAAAAAGTCTATGAAAATTTGCATTATTCTGAGTTTTTGATTATAATAATTTATGATTTTAATCATATAAGATTTATGAATAAAAAGGAGTATTTACAGAAAATTTTGACTCAATTGGAACCAATCCGAGACTTAGCTACAGGATTGAAAATTTTAGTTAATGAATGAAACCTGTGAGATGATGTTTTGGATGTTTTAATTAATGCGGTTCAATGAGCTGTAAATACTGCTAAATCAGATCTGGATAGGCAAAGATTACAGAAATGATTGAATGCAATGGAAAAGATGAAACAGATTGAGAATGAAAGTAAAAGTCAGGATGAAAGAGATTTGTATGAGTTAGATCGTATGATTGATGATTTTAGTTTTTAATTGTTATAAAATGTTATTATTTAATTGTTATAAAATTTGAAGTATGGGTTATCATAATCTAAGATTTTACAATAATGTTGAATTGTGAGGGGAAGATAATACATCGGATCAACTAAATAAAATTCAGAATGAGATATATGAGCTTACAGATAAACTTGAGGATGGTTCATTAAATTCTGAAAATGACAAAATGGATATAGAATGAACCTTAAATAAAGAATTTTCTGATTATTTAAAAAAATACCCAGATATTGCTAAAACTTTGTATGAAGCCATTTCTAAGCTTAATTTTGATAATATTATGAATGTTGATATAAAAAATGCTAATGAAAGGGCAAAGCAAAATTTACTTATTTTTTTAGAGCCTTTAGTAAATGGTATTACGATTACTGATAGTATTTGAACACTTAATAATGTTGAATGAAATTTTTATGAGAAGAATTTTGATAAAAAGTCTGAAATTAAACCGGATTTTATTATGGGTAAAGTTAAAAAAATCTTAGAATCTTTGTGAAATAAAGTTGACTGAGAGGATGAAAATAAAGATAATTTTAGGGTAATATTAAATAATGTTAAACAAGTTATGGAACATCCTAATCCAGATAATACTAAATTATTACAGATCTTTATTTTGAAAAATTTAGATTGAAAAGATAGAGAAAAACTACTAAAAGGTAGCTTTAAGGGTGAAAATGAGACTAATCCTGATTGATTATTCGGTCAAGCAACATTGGATTGAGTGGATGCGTTTCTTACAAAGATGGATAAATATATTGATAAACTTAGTAAGGCAGAGGATGTAATGAGCGAAAATAAATTGGCTGGTGAAAGTGAAGTTGAGGCATGACATAATTCAATTAAGCCAGTGTCTGATTTAATAACATTTGAAAAATGAAGTGCATATAAATTGGAAGATTGGTTAGCTAACTTGCCGAAATGAGCTAAGGTCGATTTTGCTACAGATGAGGAAAAGGCAAAGATGGACAATGATTGAGAGAAAACCATAAAATTGCAGATAATTTTACCAGATTTCCCTGATAAACCACAATTTCTTGAAGTAAAAGTAAATATAATAACTAATACTGCAGCCGTAGAATCAACTTGAGATTGATCTGCAGATGCTGCACATGAAAAACCTACGGGTACTGAGCCTATCACAGTTTGAGAAGGACAACATTTAGTTATGAGTAATAGTAATCAATTAGCTTCTAAATATAATTTAGATTGAGCTACTTTTTATTCAGCCAGTGCTTTTAATTGAGCCAAAGCTGAGTGAGGACAAGCTGAATGAGAACAGACTCAACCTCAGTTAGCTGAGAATACTGAGATGGAGGATTGAGAATATGTATACTATGTAAAATTTAATGGTATGCCAAATACCTATAAGATTAGAGTTAATGAACAGTGAGGATTATTTCCACTTACTACTGAATATAATTCATTTGCTGATTGACTCGAAACTAGAGCTTTAATTAAAAATAATGAATGTTGTGTTAATTATTTGAATGATAAACTTTGAATATCATGAATCTCTATACAACGAAACGGTGGTATTAATGATTATACTATTAGGTCTTTTTGAAAAGAGTTGACTATTGAACCTATGACTATGGATAAAAAATGGGTTTCTGAAGATTTAAGAGTTTGTTTGAGGCTGTTAAATCTTACTAATTACTTAACTAGTTGAGTTAATGAAGAATTAAAATGAACTGATCCAAATTTAAGAGTTAGAGGAGATAAACTTCAGGTTCAAACTGTAAAATGATGGAAGAATATTTCTGATGAAACTATGCGTATTTTTTGATTAGCTTGAGTTGACGAATGAGATATGAAAAGATTTATTAAATATAATAATCATGAGGATTGGAATGATAATTGGGATAGAAAAAAACCAAATAGGATTTATAAAAAATTGGATATATCTTGACGTGCTCAAGTTTTGTGATGATCTCAGTCTGGTTCTCAAATTGTAGACCGTTGATTCTCTATCGGTTCAGCGAAAGTATGAGGTTGAGCAAATGTGAAAAAGTCACAGCTTGAAGGAGTTCCAACTTCTGATGAAGTTAAATGAGAAGTTTTAGAACAATCAGTTTTAAATGGCTTATTGTCGTGAATAAAATTTGATGAGATCTGAACTATGCGTTCTTCATGATATTGATATCAAATGTTTGAATTCAATGATGTTAAGACTGAATGAGCTAAAGAGTGAGATGCTTCTTGAAATACAGAGTCTGGTAATGAGTCTAATGATGAAGGTGGAAATAATTATATCGAAATTTGATGACATAAATTTATGGAAGCAACTGATAATTTTACGGGTCTTTGATATAAAGTTACTAAACACTGAGTTTATGTTTGAGAATTTAAAGATGGTCAAAAGAATTGAATTTGAGTTGATGTGCCTTCAATTAATAATTTAATTCGTCCTGTTTATATTTGAAGTTTTGAAAAATGATTATATAATTGAAATTGAAAACTTGAGCTTGATTGAAATTCTTATGAGTGAGAGTTTAAAGATTGATTATGAGTTTGAGAATGAGAGTTTACTTGGTTAAATTGAAATAAATATAAATGAACTTTTGACAATCCTTTAGGTGAGGGGCGTTTATCTTTTAGTATCAACAATAATAATGGTTCTGTTGTTCGCTTGGTTACAAATGAGGATAATGGTAAAAAAATGGCAGTTGATAAATTTTTTATTGGAGAAATGAAAGAATGAACGCTAACTGTAGAATGAAAAGATTATCATGTAGTTGATGGCAAATATACAACAGATAATTGAGAAGTTAAAGAAATTCCTCATCCATAGTTGTAGTTAGAATTTTTAGGTGTATTATTTCTAGATTTTTTTGGTCAGATTTTTATAATTCCGTTGGTTGTTTATACTGACGGAATTTTTATGATAAATCTGATAGTTGCATATTACGAAAATATCTGACCATTCCAGGATACCTGCTGTTCCTTGGTTTTTGATGAATGAAAATATTTGATAAAAGCTCCAATTGGAAGTGGAAAAAGTTTTTTATTTTTTGATGCTCCGAGATATGCTCTATACAAAGATAGTAGTAGAAATATGCTGAATCTTCAGAGTAAGAATGGAGAAATCGGTCTGATTTTTGATGTAGATTGAGCGTATTATTTGGTCAAAAGAATATTAAAACGCACGGCAGCTGGGAATGATAGCTGTATTTCTCAGCTATTTTCTATCAATTACAGTTGAGAAAATCTGCTAAAAGATATTAAAAATCTAATTTGAGATACAGAGATTCTACGGTGGTGAGAGAATATAATTGAGAAGTTTGAAAAAGAGAATTGAAAACTTCGAACTTTGGAAGAGGTTACTTTCAAAAATGAAACAGATTTACAGACTTCTTTGGAAGCTCTTTTGCCTCCTAAAGAGGTATTTTTGAGTACGGTTTTTCTTTTGCAGGATGCGGATAATATTTTTGAAATGAGGCCTGCAGATAGATTGATAGTTCTCAAAAATGTATTCAATCTACTTTGAATCGATGATGCAAAAGAGAAAGTTCAGGAAAAGAAAAAGGAAGTCTGATATAAA
>JAEEGL016840209.1_pt1 | contig 10983 bp, 9 predicted proteins | sample 9134231 | NCBI WGS metagenome assembly JAEEGL01 (sample SAMN16246548, study PRJNA631951) | gut metagenome | biome: gut microbiome; feature: rumen; material: fiber-attached | host: Bos | place: Iran: Karaj | collected 2018-10 | reverse complement strand
GATAATTGTTTCAGTATTGGAATGCTTGATACCTCCGGAAGCTCCTGTGTAAATGCTCTCTCATAATTATATACGTCAAGGGCAATTTCCGCTGCTTCCTCTGTATGTATCGGTTCAAAATCTCGAATTATCATTTTTCCCTTTCTGCAAATCCCGATTTGTCCCAGCACATTATGTTGAAATTATTTGAGTCTCGCAAGTACAATGATTTTGCCTTCGTCGTTCACTGCTTTTATTTCAAGATATCCGTCCCTGTCTTCACCGTAAAACGAAATCGTTTCACCTTCGAAGCAGGGATTTTTATAATGTATTTCAAATTCCATGAAATCCATGGAATCGAGTTCCTCGCAGCTGAAAAGACCTTCTATGGCTTTAATGTAAATCACGTTGTTCATGTGTCTGCCGTAATCGGTATCGACACTTCTAACCGTGTAGGTACCAAGAAGCCTTCCCTCAAAATCGCCCTTAAGTTTTGCAAAAGGTTCGGGTGAAGCAAACCTGTCGGGGAAAATTATTCCGGCAGGATAAACATCCTTTGCTTTCTGCGGTCTGTGAGTCGAGGATTCAATTATCGCCCACTCGGTCTTGCCCGTGACAACCACGTCTTTGCCATCACTGATTTCGTAATCCCTGTTGCATTTGAATCCGCTCTCTTCTTCGGGCCATGTGTCAATATATAACATTTCAGCCATTTTAACTCTTCTTTTCATTTCGATACGGGTTTTGACCGCAACCCAGAAAAGACCTCTTTCTTCGAAACCTGTATATCCTATTCCGAGTGTCTCGGCATGGTAACTTGCAATATCCATAAAGAGTCTCGCACACTCCGATACCGAAAGACATGCCCTGTAATCGCATAGTCCGGGAAGAACCGGCTGTTCCCTTGTAAATACTCCGTCCATTTTATTCTCCTAAGGAAAGATTCTTTTCTTTAATTATATACTATAAAAAAGTTTTTTAATATACCTTGAAGAATTCGTATGATGCAGTTATTTCGCCGTAAGAAATGATGTTTCCGGGCTTGTCGGCTTCAAGCTTGTCAATGAATGTCTGAATATCGATTCCCTGCGCATCAACTCTGAGGCCGAGGTCGCCTGTATCTTCTTTCAGCGCAAAAACATATATTGTATATTCGTGAGGTGCTTCGGGGTAAGGTCCCGTAAAGCCCGTGCTTTTGTCAAATGCACCTTCCGCTACACTGCATTCATCAACCAGATCATACCAGTGAAGATGATAAATTCCGTCATCAAGGTCGATCATAAAAATCGCATACTTTGATGCACCTTCAACTTTATCCCATGTAAGTTCGGGGCTTACGTTTCCGTTATTTGCGCCGTTTTCCTTTTTGTATTCGCCGTAATAAATACTCTCGCTCGTTACATTAAATGTATCGATTTTATCAAGCGTAAGTTTATTTGCTGCATCTTCATTCGCTTCATCCGATAAAGCAGCTTCAGCTTCAATCGGTGTGATATAAGAATAATCACTTCCGAGGTTAACGCTTTCTTCTCCGTTATCTGTAGCAAGCTTAAACGAAATATATCCGTCTTCGTTCGTCACGCCTTCCATACATTTAAAATTCACTTCATGCTTTTCATCGCCGACAAAGTATATTGTTCCGGAAAAGTTGGTCCCAATAGCCACATCGGAAAATTCGGTATCGCTTTGTTTTGCAGTGCCGATGAAAAAAATGTTTCTTTTGAAATGAATGTATAAATCGCCTTCGGCATCTTCGGGAACTTCATTTCCGAACCAGTTCTTTATCGCGGAAGAATCGGCCTTTTTATACCAGTCGCTTCCGCAAAGTCCCATGTTTTTGATTCTCCACTCATTCCATTCTCTCGAAGAAAGCTTCCATTCCTCACCGTCTTTTTCGAAAACAGCTTTTGCCTTAAGTGTCTGTCCCGCTCTTTCGGAAGGATTTGCAAGTTCGATACGGTATTCTATCGTATCGGTTACTTTACCATCAGTTTTCTCGACTGTGTGATTTTCGAGAATCATTCTCTTGTAAGTGTCTTTTCTATGTTCCGCTACAACCGTTTCAACAGGTGCCTGGAAATTATAATCGACATATGTTTCACACACCTTGCAAAGATCGTTGTATATGTACGGTTTATCGGACACATCATCGATAAGTGTTATTTCGATATTCTCTTCTTCATTTGTGTTTAATTCTGCAGTTTCTTCATTTACTGCACTAATTCCTGCTTCGGTATCAGCCGGTGTTTTGCCTGTTGATGAGCAGCCGCTAAACATCAATGAAACTCCGGCAGCAATTGAAGTTATAAAAAATAAATATCGTGCATTATTTCTTTTCATATCATTCTCCTCCTTTGTCAGTTTGGCAATTTTATCATAAAGAGGATGTGATTTTTCAACAAGGAATAAATGCACGATTATTAGCACAATCTGCACAATGTGATTTTTAGTATGAATAATGCGATAATCTTTTCTGTTTTTCAGAAGCGGTATTTTCAAATCACGTGTGCTGTTTTTTCAAAAACAGTATTTTCTAAATCAGCAGCAGGCAGTCTTATCGTTTTTTCTGTATTCAGACGGTGATGATCCGGTCTGTTTTTTGAACGTTCTTGCAAAATAATTCGAATCCGAATATCCCACTCGCTGAGCGATTTCGGTTATGGTTATTTCTGTATTCGCAAGCATGATCTTTGCAAGATCGATACGAATTTTCGTAAGGTAATTAAGACACGTCAGAGAAGTTTCTCTTAAAAACAGTTCGTTTAATTTGTTTCTGTTAACAGAGAATTCTTTCGTCAGTCTTTCAAGTGAAATGTTTTCGTTTATATGTTCATTAAGGAATTTGACAATATTGGCAAAGTCAGCATTTGTCTCCTGTTCCCTGTTATCAAGCAGGGGATTTTCCGTGCAGGAATAACTGATAAAATAAAGCAGTTCCATAAGAAACGATCTGCTTCTGCAGGGCCAGAATCCGTCTTCCTGAAGGCTTAACTGTTTTTCCATATTGCCGATGAGTTCCCTCATTTTGTTAAACTCATTAAGAGAAAGATCGAATATGCGGTCTTTAAAAGAAAAATTTTCAAAGAAAAGAACTATCAGATAATAATCATGAAAAATGGTTTTTGAGTGGTCTTTCGTGTAGTCGTTCGCTTCGATTTTTTCGTACTCAAATTCTTCTCTTATAACCGAAGGCTTAAAGTAAACCGTTGAGATTTTTACCTTTTTGTATTCCCTGATTTCGACTCTGTCTTTGTTTGAAAGCATCAAAAGCGCAGGCGATTTTATTTTGAAACTCTCGCCGCCGCTTTCTGCCTGAATTTCGCCTTTTTCCAGAAGAATAATTTTGCAGGTATCGTCATCATTCAGGTTTTCGGATATTTCATTTTTTCTCTCAATGTAAATATCAACTACCCTGTCCCAGCCGGGCCAGAAACAGACAGTTTTTAAAGCCGGATTTCCCATATATCTCTCCGTTTTTTGTTCGTTATCGCTTCCCACATTCCATTATATCATTACTCGTTCTTTCTGAATACAAGCGAAACATTCTGTCCGCCGAAGCCGAACGAATTCGACATCGCATATTTGATGTCTTTTTCGATACTTTTTCCTTTTACGAGATTTATATCACATTCTTCATCCGTAGTAAGTACATTTATGGTAGGCGGGATGAAACCGTGTTCAAGCGACAGTGCACAGTAGAGTGCTTCAATCGCTCCGCCCGCTGCGAGAAGATGTCCCGTCATGGATTTTGTCGATGATACATAAGGATGTTTGTAGTCTTCTTTGAACACATTTTTGATCGCTTTGCATTCCGCGGAATCGTTAAGTTTCGTACCGGTTCCGTGAGCATTGATATAGTCAATGTCAGTGGGCTTTATACCTGCATCCTTAATTGCTTTTTCCATTGCAAGTGCGGAATATACGCCGTCCGATGCGGGAGCGGTCTGATGAAAAGCATCGCATGTGGAACCGTATCCGACAACTTCTGCATAAATATGTGCACCGCGCTTTAAGGCCTGTTCCATATCTTCAAGAATAAGAACCGCAGCGCCTTCGCCGGGAACGAATCCCTTTCTTTCGCTGTCAAAAGGAATCGATGCTCTCGTTACATCATCGCCGTTATATAAAGCTCTCATTGCCGCAAAACCGTTTATCGTTGATGCGTTAAGCGCCGAGTCTGCAGCGCCCGCAATAATTACATCTGCCATGCCGTATTTAATCTTAAGATACGCCTCGCCCACAGCCGATGCTCCTCCGGTACATGCGGATACCGAAGCATAATTGCAGCCGTGAATTTTAAAATCCATGGCTATCATCGCCGATGCCGCATGAATCGCACTCTGCGGAATGAAATATGGTCCGATTCTGTCATTTTTTATCGAATCCTCAAGCGTATCTCCGCCGCCGATTGAAGAAGAAATCATTACGCCGGATTCGTTTCTGTTAAAGTCATAATCCGCAAGTCCGGAATCAGCGAATGCCTGCTTTGCCGCTATTCTCGCGAAGTTACAGAATCTCGCCGAAAACTTGATATCTCTTTTTTCGAGATACTCTTCCATGTTAAGATTCTTTACTTCTCCGACAAATTTAATCGGGATACCTGCGAGTTTTTCATCTGTGGATTCGGCTAACCCGCATACTCCGTTTTTAATGCTTTTAAGGTTTTCCTCTACGTTGTTTCCTATCGGTGAAACCGCGCCGAGTCCGGTTATTACAACACGTCTTTCCATTAAGCTTCCCCTTTGACTTTTTTGTCGATAAGTTTAATAACATCCGCTACAGTTTCAATACTCATGACATCCTCATTTTCGACATGAATGTTGTATTCTTTTTCAACATCAATAATGAGCTGCATGCTGGCAAGAGAATCTATTCCGAGATCTTCTTTAAGAAGGCTTTCCTCGGTAATCTGATCCTCATCCACAAAAAATTCTTCACTTATCATTTTCTTTAAAGTTTCAAGATACATATATTCTTTCTCCTTTTTACAAACTGAGTAAAAGCATGTTAACCGTAAGGCCTGCCGCAGTACCGCAGAGAAGCACTCTGTCGCCCTCTTTTATCTTTCCTTCGGAAAGAAGCGTACTCAGCATAAAAGGTACCGATGCACCGACCATGTTTCCGTACTCGCTCACTCTGTCGGCATATTTTCCTTCGGGGATTTTCATCCTCGACATAAACATCGAAAGAGCCTTGCTTGCCTGGTGCGGAATTATCAAATCTATGTCATCCATTGTGAGATTGTATTTTTCAAAAAACTCATCAAACACACTCGGAAGATATCTCGCGGTTGTTAAAAGCGCCTGCTTTCCCTGCATGTCAAAAAGGTATTCGGCATGATCTTCGGGTTTAAAAATATACCCGGGATGAAGCGTTCCGCCGGCCCTTATTTCCGTGGCATGTGCGCCATCCGAAAATGTTCTCTGAAGGCTTGCTTCAACACCCTGTTTTTCGGAATCGCTCTTTGTTACAATCACAGCTGCCGCTGCGTCTGAAAACAGTTCGTAGCTTTCTTTCTGCTTCTCGTTAAGACCTGCCGAAGCTATATCGCACCCTACAAGAAGAACTGTTTCGTACTGACCTGCTTCGATATACAAAGAAGCGATATCCATGGCCGTAATAAAACTCGAACAGGATGAATTTACGTCAAATGCGGGAATGGATTTTCCCTTTGCAAGTTTCTCGTGAAGAAGCGTTGCCGTCGCCGGAATAAGCTGTGCGGGAACCGCTCCGCCGTGGATGATAAGGTCGATATCATCAATCGTTATTCCCGCGGATTCGATTGCTTTTTTACTTGCTTCGTAAGCCATGTCAACCTGTGTGACGCCTTCCTTTACGCGGTATCTTGTCTGGTCTCCAAACATTATTTTGTTTTCGGGGAGATAAACTCCGTGGCCTATAATTTTAATTTTTCTCATATACGAAACGCCTTTCCACTCTTTTGACTTTTCTGCCCGGTGTTGTAACGTAATTTTCAAAACTGATTCGCGGCATGTCAAAATTCATTTTTTCGGATAATCTCTTAAATTCTTTTATCGTATCTTCTTTCGTCTTCTCATCAACGCGGTCGATGTAGATTATTATTTCATCTCTGGAAATCTGCTCCACGCGGTATTCCCTGATGTCCTCGACGTATACCATGCATCTGCTTATAAAATCGGCGAAAACGCATACGTCTTTTCCGTCCTTTGAAAAGATAAAAATATCATCTTCCCTTCCCTCGATTTTTTCTATTACAAGCGAAGGATTTCCGCATTCGCATCTTTCCGTCGACTCTCTTAAAACATCATTAAGACGGTATCTTATAATCGGCTGGCTGCTTCGTCTGTAATCGGTTATAACAGGAACGAAACGATTCTCTCCGATATACTCTTTTTCGATGAAAACTATGTCCTCGTTTAAGTGTATTTTACCGCATTCGCAGGTGCAGGCTAAGAAGCCTTCCGTGCACTGATAAACCTGATGGATGATTTCTTTTTTGAAAACTTTTTTAATGTATCTTTCATCCGCTTCGTTTAAAACTTCCGCAACTGAAATTATCTTTTCGGGATCGATATTTAAGTTGCCTTTTTCCTGCTCTTTGGCAAGTTCCTTTAATACCGAAGGCGGTGCGACAAGAATGGTTACCGGGAATTCTTTTAATCTCGCTATATGCTCTTCCATCGGTTTTAAAAGATCGAAAAACTCGAATGTCAGAACGGGTGAATTTATCGTCTCGTAAAGGTTGTTGTCCGCACGAAGAAAGAATGCGACTTTATGATTTAAAATATGTCCTTTGGGCAGAAGTTTCGCAAGCACCGCACCGGCCCACTGCATCGTCTCTTTGTCGCTTACAACAAACAGTCCTCTGTGTCCGCTCGTACCCGATGAAAGTCCAACGGAAATTCCCTTGTATTTCGGTGTGAAATCCCTGCTTTTTTCGCTCTCGATTGCAAGCGATAAAGCTTCGTCTCTTTTTATTCCGTGAGTGTTTAACTCGTCGAAATTTTCCATCATCGATTTCTTATCCATTATCGGAAGAGATGCAAAATCATCAACATTTATATTCGCATAAAAGGGCGAATTTTTCTTCATGTACAGAAGCTGTTTTTTCAACATTTTCTTCTGATATTTTTCAAGTTTTTCTCTGTTTGAAAATTTACGAATCCACCTTACGGAAACGAAATTGTAAATGGCTGTAAGTTTACTCATTCAGCAAATCCTTTTTATAAATCACATCATGACTTAAATAAATCTGTACGCCTTCTTCTTTAAGATTCTGTATAAGTTTGATGCTTCTTTTGTATTCCTTGAAATTATTCTGTACCAGTCTCGCGGGCGGGCTCATCTCGTCTGCCTTACTCATAAGTTTAAGTCCCCATGCAGCATCCGCTCCGAGAAAGATTTTATGTTCGGGAAGGTATGCTCCCATCTGTCCCTTCGCATGTCCTGAAATATCCGTTAAGATTACCGAACCGTCTTTAAACAGATCGTAACCTTTAAAAAACTCTGTCGGGTAATCATACTTTCTTACTCTGTAAAGTCTGTTCTCAAAATCCCACGGAAGAAGATCCGTGAAAATAAGATCTTTGATATTTCCTTTTTTGTACTGTCTGAAACACTTCATGGAACATACGATTTTCGACTTCGGGAAATCTCTCAGATCGCCGATGTGATCGGGATGCAGGTGTGAAAGAATAATGTATTTTACGTCCGTCGGTTTAATCCCGTCCCTTTGAAGCTGTACGGCTATTTCCTCTTCTTTTTTTACCTTAAGCGGATTTAAAAGATTGTATATTTTTCCTTTTATTCCGCATTTGTAATTCATCAGCGAATAGCCGGTATCGAATAAAATGTATCCGTATTTTTTGTGATGAAGAAGATATACTCCCGCGGGAAATTCTTTCTTTTTTACGGTTCTGTCTTTTACGATAAAACGCATATCGTTTACGCAGTAACCGCATGAATAATATTTAACTTCATCAATTACCTGATTTAAGGTCGATGGCATATTTTATAATTCCTTCCTAAGTGTCGCTGTGCGATTTAAATCCCTTTGTATTCCAAAGTTTACTCAGTTTCTTTTTGGGATTTAAGATCGTTTGCGTACTTGATGATTCCTTCTTCAAGCGTCATTATCGGTTTATAGTTCAAATCTTTTTTTGCATTTTCAATATCAAGTGTCTGTGAATATCCGAGTGTCAGAACGGTGTATCTGGTTATCGAAGGCTCTTTGTAAATGCGGAAAAGTTTGTAAACTCCTTCGAGTAATGTGGCCAGAAAATAAACCAGTCCGAGCGGAAGTTTTCTGTAGTGAGTTTCCTCTCCTATTTTATCAAAAAGACTTTCGAGAATGCTCTTAAATTCCGTCGGTTCATCATTCGTTATATTGTATGTTTTTCCGTTGTCGCACTCGGATTCGATTGCAAGTCTTAATGCAAGCGCAACGTTCTCGACACACGTTATATCAACGACATTTTTTCCGCCGTTAAAAAGAGGAATTCCGATTGTTCTGTTTGCCTTTATGAGTCTTGGAATAATGCTTGTATCGCCGATTCCGAACAGCCCTCTCGGACGGATAATCACTGTGTTAAGGCCTTCCTTAAATGCGGTGTTTACAAGGTCTTCCGCCATGATTTTCGTTCTGATATAAAAGCTTAAACGATTGTCTTTGTTTACTTCATCAACACTGATATTATAACGGTCTGCTTTCTCCGTATAAATGCTCGGCGAGGAAACGTGAATCATTTTTTTGACATTGTTATTTTTGCAAAATTCAATGACGTTTTTCGTGCCTTCAACATTCGAATTGTAAAAGTCATCCCATTTGCCCCAGACCGTTGATAAAGCTGCTGCGTGGATGACGAAATCCGTCTCGATTTTCTTATCCGCGATTTCGCTTAAATCCGCACAGAGCGTTTCAATCGAATATGTTTCTTTCAGTTCTTTTAAACGAACTTTGTTTCTTCCCTGTGCGATTACTTCATATCCGTGGTTTAACAATTCTTCAACAAGATATTTTCCGAGGAAACCTGTCGCTCCCGTAACCAGTACTTTCATTTTTCTGTTTTTCCTTACACAAAAATTTTAATCAGTCATGTCTCTAAACTTAACTGCTTATATTTTACTGTTATTTCAAAACTGTATTACATTTTTTATGATGTAATTATTTCTTTTCGGGTTATATTTTTCCGCCGAATTTAACGATTATTCTTTCCATATCAGCTATGGTCAGCTCATCAGCTTTCGGAAGCACTTCCATGAAAAATGCATCTTCGTTTTCTTCGCTGATATAGGTATCTTTTGTTTTCTCGATAAACATAAGAAGTTCAATGGATTCCATTCCGATTGCGTAAAGATTGTCTTCTGCTTCCACGTGTCCGCCTTTGTAAAACTCATAAAGAATTTTGTATAAAGGAGACTCGCTCTCTTCACCTTTCTCAACGCTTTCTTCCTTCATTTCTTCCATCATCCGGATTAAAAATGCGTTATCCGTTTTCCCGCTTTTCGCAAGAGGTATTTCACCGATGAAAACTATTCTTTGCGGAATCATGTAGGACGGAACTTTTTTTACAAGATAATCCCTGATTGCGGCCTCATCTTTATCCTTTGAGATAACAAACGCACAAAGAATATTTTTGTAAATTACAACGCAGTCTTCCACGTTTTCGGATCCGTTAATGCAGTGTCTTATGTATTCGAGTTCCACGCGGTTTCCGTTAATCTTAACCTGGTTGTCCGCTCTGCCGAGACAGTGTATTATTCCGTTTCTTACAAATGCGAGATCGCCGCTTCGGTAATACTTTTCGCCGTCTATAATTTCAAAGCAGTTAACGTCCGAATTCCTGTATCCGTCGAATACGCTCTCACCGCCGATTAACATCTCACCTGTTTCATTTTCGGCTTTGATGATTTCTTTCGTTTCGGTATTCTGCAAAAGAATTTTTGTATTGAAAACCGGTGTTCCTATCGGCATGTTTACTTCCGAATTTTTATCGTCGGAGCTGCATGTATAAGCCGTTACTCCGACGGTAGTTTCGGTAGGTCCGTATTCATTAATAATCTTAGTTTCTTTTCCGAATTTATCAAAGATACGCTCCACCAGTTCGCCCGTTAATATTTCGCCGCCGATGATGATTGTTTTCGGCTTATCGATTTCTATTTCTTTGTCATCAAGAAAGGCAAAATGCGTCGGCGTACACTTAATAACATTAAGCTCTTTTTCACGTACGATTTTATTAAAAATATCTGCTCTGAAAGGTCCGGGATACGCCCTTACAAATCCTTTGCATAAAAGCGGAACGAAAGTTGCCGTAACCGTCAGGTCAACAGAAAGCGATGTAAAAAGCGGCATGTTAACTTCACCGTTTTTACCGAATTCATTTCTCGACCACGCAAGGAAATTGTTGATGTTTTTCTGACGAATCGGAGCGCATTTCGGAACGCTTGTAGTGCCTGATGTAAAGATTCTGTATACCTCTTTTTCAGGGTCTGCCTTAAAGGATAAAGGCGTCTCTTCTTTTCCCCCCGCTTCGCTTACAAAAATACATGCTTCCTTATCAACACCTTCGATTTCTTCATCGATAAGTATCTTTCCGGATGCGCTCATATTCAATATCGTATTAATGTCGCTGGCGGATTTTGAACGGTCAATCGGCATGTATGTTATTTCGTTAAAAACACATGCAAGAATCGCGGATAAATACGAAAAACTTCTGTCGATGCAGATACAGAGATCGTCTGTAATGTTTTTCTCTTTTAAAAGTGTCGTAATCCTGCATACATTATGGTATAAATCCGAATATGAATAATCCTTTTCTTCCCTGACCGCACACTTATCACCAAGCGTTTTAAGATTATCGAAAATAACCTCAAACATGTTTTCGCTAACAGGTACTTTTGTATTATTGAATTCATAAAGATTCGGTGTTAAAACCTTTTTAATTCTCTCACAGAATTCTTCTGTTTTTTCTTCCGAAAACTGGCCTTCGAAATATGATACCGTAATCATCGTCTTGTTGTCAT